>Ga0316187_10001661_pt1 | contig 19363 bp, 14 predicted proteins | sample CroRivburrow1_MG_FD_204927 | JGI IMG/M metagenome (GOLD analysis project Ga0316187, IMG submission 204927) | Coastal sediment microbial communities from Maine, United States - Cross River worm burrow 1 | ecosystem: Environmental > Aquatic > Marine > Coastal > Sediment | place: USA: Maine...
CGCACCCTTTCCCTCACCACGTCCTGGAACACGGTCTCCATGAGGGGGTCGAGGCCGGAGGTCGGCTCGTCGAGGAGGTACAGCTCGACATCGGAGGCGAACGCCGCGATGATCGCGACCTTCTGCCGATTGCCCTTGGAGTAGCTTGAGCATCGCTTGCGCGGGTCGAGTTGGAAGCGCTCGATCATCTCGTCGCGGAGCCGACGGTCGATCCCAACCCGAAGGCTGGCGAGGAGGTCGATCGCCTCTCCCCCGGAAAGGTTCGGCCAGAGGTTGACGTCTCCCGGGACGTAGGCGAGGCGCCGATGGAGCGCGACGGCGTCGCGCCATGGGTCGCCGCCGAGGAGTCTCACCTCCCCCGCGTCCTTGCGAAGCAGGCCAAGAAGGGTCCGGACGGTTGTCGACTTCCCCGACCCGTTCGGCCCGAGGAAGCCGTGAATCTCGCCCGCGTTGACGGTCAGATCGACGCCGTCGAGCGCGACCGTCGTGCCATAGCGCTTAACCAGGCCCCTCATCTCGATTGCCGCATCCATGGCACCTTCCCTTTCACCGAGCGATCCACCGTCATCTGACAGTGCCTCTCAGTTGATACTAACTATCATGCTAGTCACTGTCAAGTGCGAGTCATTGTCACTTCTGCTACACTGGTCGCGTGAGTGAAGACACCCCCGTCGTCGGGTTGCGCGAGCGAAAGCGATACGCCGCGATGCGTCTCGTCCAAGAGGTCGCCCTCGATCTTTTCGACGCCCACGGATACGCGGATGTGACCGTGGAACGGATCGCCGCAGCATCGGACGTCTCCCCCAGTTCCGTCTACCGCTACTTCGGAACGAAGGAGCACATCGTTCTCTGGGACGAGAACGACCCCATCTGGTCCGCGCGCATCCCGCAGGGGCTTCGCAGCCACCCGCCGCTCGAGACATTGCGATTCATGGTGGATGCTCTCGTCTCCGAGGTCCTCAGGAGCGACCAGGCGCGCCTCCGCCGCAGGATCAGTCTCATCATGAGGGAACCCTCCGTCGAGGCCGCATCTGCCCTCCAGGCCTACCGAGCCGCCGAGGTGTTCGGCACGGCGGTCTCCAAGGCGCTCGGCCGCGAGCACGGCGACCTTGAGGTCCAGTTGTTCTCCCATGGGGTGGTGGGCGCGGTCGTAGGCGGACTCCATCACTGGTACGAGAGCGCATTCAGCACGCCGCTCGAGACGATCATGGGCCGCGTCGCCGCGTCGTTCGAGCGCGGATTCGGCCTCGCCGACTGAGAGTCGACACGGTGGGCCAGACGGCGCTGTGGGGCCTTGAGTCTGGAAGCCTTGCGTCCCTGAATCCCCTGGTAGGGAAGGCCTCGCGGGCCGCGGGTGCCCACTAATAGGCCGATGGTGCAAGGTCGGCAGCTCCAGCGCAGAACCGCACAGATCGTCCGCACCCGCGCGCGTTATCGAGCGGCCACCACCGAGAGATAAACGGCAGGGAGGCGTGTCTGGGTTTTCGCGACCTCACGCTGCCAACCGTCCGGTGGGCAGTGGTGGTTTCAACTGAGATGAGTGTCATGGCCAGGAAGGATGTGCTGTTTGCGGTTCGTGCGGTCCCGGCTCGCCCGTCGGAGCCCGCCAGACACCTGTCGGGCGCGTTCAGGCCCGCTTCTTGCCCTTGCCACGATTGCGCAAGCGCTCGACCATGGCCTGGGCTCGGTCGAACGAGCCCTTCTCTTCTTTTGGTGGTACCGCCCAGGGTTTGGTGACCCGCCAGGTGAGGCTGCCGCTGAATGGCGCCTCGGGGAAGGCGCCGGGATCGTGAAGCGAGTAGTCACCGAACTCGACCGGCTCCTCCTGGTAGCAAGCCCAGACCGCTCTGCGGATCTGGTTGGGATCACCCTCGAACTGGAGATCGATGAGTTCCAACTGATCGCGGAACCGCTCGACGAACTCCCCCGGAACGTTGTAGAGGAGCGGGTGCGGGGCGTCGGTCCCGATTATCCGCTTACGGTCGTCCACGCCGTTTTTGAACAACGCCCTGAGAGCCTGGCCGGTCAGGTGGCCCTCAGACTCCGGCCCACCGAGGATGAGATACCGGATATTCGGATTGGCCACCACGTTGCAGACGATCTTCTCGAACCCGACGTTCGGGGTCTGCACCGTGCCCGCAAGAGCCGCCCCGGCCTCGATTCCTGCCCGCACCAGCACTTCGATGTCCGGGGGGATCTTGTCCTCATCACAGTTCAATACGATCGCCACAGCCACCGGCGAGCGGTCATTCCCCCGAAGGTATCGCCCTTCTTCTGACGGATAGTCCGGATGAGGATCGATTTTCAACATGGCGACCCCGACCTCCTCAGATCAGCTTGCGGTCGTGCGCCCAGATCGTGAGCTCGTGGCGGTTGGACAGCTGCAACTTGCGCAGTACAGATGAGACGTGGTTCTCGACCGTCTTTGGCGAGATGAACAGCTGTTCGCCGATCTCGCGATACGTGTACCCGCGGGCAATGTGTTGGAGTACCTCCCGTTCCCGCTTCGTGAGCTGGTCGAGTTCGGGGTCGATGTCCTTCACGTCGACGGAGGCAAACGCATCGAGGACAAAGCCGGCGAGCTTGGGAGAAAAGACTGCATCGCCCTCATGGACCCGCCGGATCGCCTCTGCCAGTTCCACAGGTGAGATCGTCTTGGTGACATAGCCGCGGGCGCCGGCACGAACCGTGGCAACCACGTCCTGTGCCGCATCCGATGCCGAAAGGGCAAGGAACTTCATGTCAGGATCGGCTTCGCGGACGCCCTCGATGACTGCTCGGCCGCCGCCGGCCGGCATATGCACATCGACGAGCACGAGGTCGGGGGAGCGCTCGAGGATCATCTCGATCGCCGGCGCCACCTCCGAGGCGTCGCCGATGATGTCGATCTCGTTTGGCAGTTCGGCCCGGATCCCGGCGCGAAAGAGATCGTGGTCGTCGACGATGAAGACCCGGATCCTGTCGGCTTCGCTCATGATGTGGCCTCCTCGGGCATCGTGAGGCGAACCTCGGTGCCCTGTCCCGGCGTCGACATGACCGTAGCGCTGCCGCCGTGGCGTTCGATGCGCCCGACGATAGAGTCGGCAATTCCGCGCCGGTCGTCCGGCACCGCGCCCACGTCGAATCCTACGCCACGGTCCTTGACGAAGAGTTTCGTTGTGCCCGGGGCCACCTCGGCATAGATGGACACAGTCGGCACTTCAGAGTGTTTGATTGCATTGACGGCCGCCTCCCGTCCGGCGCGAACGAGAGCTTCATGGGGGGCGTCCATCGGCCGGTCGCCGACGACCACCGCCTCGACCTCGACGGCAGACATGTCGTCGACCTCCGCTGCCATGGCGTTGATGGCATCACGAAAGCCCTGGTCGGCGGCATCCTCACTCCGGTAGAGCCACTGTCGCAGCTCGCGCTCCTGGCGGCGCGCCAGTTGCCGAACGGGATCCGAGGACGTGGACTCTCGTTGGATCAAAGCGAGGGTCTGCAACACCGAATCGTGAAGATGGGCGGCCACTTCGGCCCGCTCGTCGGCCCGCGCCCGGGCCGCCTGGGCGACAACGAGCGCTTCTTCTGCCGCCACGCGACTCTCGTCGCTTCTGCGGAGCACCTCGATCGCGCCGGTGGCGGCCACCGCCGAGAAGAGGTAGCTGATGGCGATGGAGAATTGATTGGGCTCATCGGGCGTCACGACCCAGGCCAGGCGCGACAGAGCCGCTCCGGTGAGCGCGACTGCGGCGGCGGCACCGCCCGCAGTCCCTTTGGCGTAGATGGCCCCAAACACGGCCGCGAGCGGATAGCCGGCGGCGTAGATGATCGACGACTCTGCCCAGGCGGCCACCACGACCGAGAAGACACCGACCGCAATGTCGAGTGCTACGAAGGCCCATGTGCGGAGCAGCAGGGGGCGTTGTAGGGCCAATATCACGCCAAGCGCGGTCCACACGATCACGACAGCCAGCGAAGTCGCCAGGACCCCGGGCCGGCCGGCGTCGTCGGAACGCAGGATCAGCATGCCGATCAGCGCCATCCAGGCAGCACCAAAAACCCGGTAGCCGGTGGCGAGCCACAGCAGAGTTCGCTCCAGGCCCGGGGTTGGTTGCTCTGTCATGGCATCGAGGGTACTGAGTGATCGAGGCGGATTTGTGCACCCACTGTTTTGCCTCACGATGCTGCGGCCGGATATCGAGACGATGGCTCGCCCTGACCTCGAAGCGCTGCAACTGGAGCGGCCCTAGGTCACGATGCGCAGGATGAGCGGGATCGTTTCTCCGACGGCGCCGCGCCTGGAGGGGCTCCCCGGGGGGCAACCGGCAAGCTAGCGGCAGGCTTCCCCGCAGCACGCCGCTCACTCGCAGTTAGCATTGCGCCATGTCCTCAACCATGCGACCGACTGTGGCCGTCCTCGGCGCCGGCGCGATGGGCGAGATTCTCGCCGTCGGCCTGATTCGCGCCGGCTGGAGCCTGGACGACATCGTCATGGTCGCCCGGCGTCCTGAACGCGCCAAGGAGGCGGAGCGGTTGACCGAGATTCGGACCATCCTCGACCCCGTGGCCGCAATGAAGGGCCAGGACGTCGTGATCGTGGCGGTCAAACCCAAGGATGTTCCGGACCTGCTCGACCAGGTGGGCGAGTCGATCTCTACGGATCAACTCGTAATCTCGCTGGCTGCAGGTGTTCCCCTCGCCGTATTCGAGCAGGCTCTCCCCGGAGTGCCGGTTATCCGCTCGATGCCCAATACTCCCGCTGCGGTGGCAGAGGGGATGAGCGCTTACTGCGGAGGCAGCGAAGTTGATGAGGAAGCCTTCGCCAAGGCGGACGCCATACTGGCGGCCGTCGGTGAGACCATTCGTCTCTCCGAGGACCTGCTTGACGCTGTCACCGCGATCTCAGGCAGCGGTCCGGCATATGTCTTCTTGCTCGCCGAGTCGTTGACGGAGGCCGCGATCCGCGAGGGACTCCCGCATCACGCCGCCGAAAAACTCGTCGACCAGATGATCCGCGGCGCCGGGATTCTGCTCCAGGGGTCTGAAAAGAGCGCATTCCGCTTGCGTGGCGAAGTTACCTCGCCGGGGGGCACAACGGCCGCAGCCGTCCACGTCCTCGAGGACGGCGGGTTCCGAGCTCTAATGGAGGACGCGGTCCGATCCGCCGCCGATCGCTCCCAGGCGCTCGGCGAGAGAGCGGCTGCCGACGTCGCCGCCAGGCACGAGGTCCCGACCGAGTCCGGCGAATAGGGCGGATCATTCATGGCAGGGATAGTGGGCCGGGCCGTTCTGGCTCTCACCGAATTTGGGCCCTTCCGCAGCACCTTCACCAAGACGCGGCCCGGCCGGTCTGTGGCGCGGCGCTTCGTTGCCGGAGAGACGCTTGATGAGGCCATGGATGTCGCGGCGGCTCTCGCCGAAGCCGGCTGTGAGGTTTCACTCGACCATCTCGGCGAACATGTGGAGGAGCGGTCGGAGGCGATCCGGGCCCGCGACGACTACATGGCTTGTCTCGATCGGATCGGTGAGTCGGGCCTGCCGGCGAACATCTCCGTCAAGCTGACGCAGCTTGGTATGGGCCTCGACGATGAGTTGGCCGCCCAGTCGCTTAGCGAGCTTGCGGTGCGGGCCGCCGAGGTTGGGACCACCGTCACCGTCGACATGGAGGAGAGTGTCCTCACCGAATCGACGATCGTGATCTACGAGAAGGCGCAGCGCCGTCACGGCAATCTGGGGATCGCGGTGCAGTCCTACCTGCGTCGCACCAAGGCGGACCTCGACCGGCTGATCCCGCTCGGGGGCCATATTCGGCTCTGCAAGGGAGCGTACGCCGAGCCGGAGGCGGTCGCCTTCCAGTCCGGAGAGGAAGTCAACGCCAGCTTCGATTCGCTGCTGGCTCTCCTCATGCGGGCCCCCGAGGTCAAGCCTGCCATCGCCTCCCACGACGACGGGCGCCTGGCCCGCGCCAAGGAGTTGATCCCGCAGCGGACGGCGCCCTACGAATTCCAGCTGCTCTATGGGGTGCGCGGCGCTCTCCAACGGGAACTGGTCGCCGCCGGATACCCGCTGCGAATCTATGTGCCCTATGGCGTCGCCTGGTACCCGTACCTCACAAGACGGATGGCAGAGCGCCCCGCCAACCTGCTGTTCTTCCTCCGAGCTGTGGTCGGGCGTCGCTGATCTGCCCTATCCTGGCTCGCATGCGACGAGCCTTCATCCTGTCCCTGTCTGCCCTGTTTGCGATCTCACTGAGCGCCGGCTCCGCCCTGGCCGCAGAGGTCGCCGAAGTCGCCGAGGCCGTTGCCAACGATGGCTTCTACGTCGAGCCGGGCGCTTCCATCACCGAGGACCAGGCCGGTGACCTCGTGGCCACGATGCGCAACGCCGGTGAGGGGTTCTCGCTCGTGGTCCTCAGCGTCGAGCCGCCAGCCGGTGCCACAACGTTCGCCGACAACGTGCAGTTCGCCCTCGGGCGCGGGATCGTTCTCGTGATCGCACCGGAGACCCTGGGTTACGCCGGAGAGGGAGACGTTTACAACGAGGCCGAATTGGAGAGCGCGCTGGACTCGGCAGCCGATGTCGGCGGATCGGACTACGACCTGGCGGCGGAGTTCGTCGGCCAGATCACCGGCGTTCCGGTCGGATCAACGGCCAACCCGGTCCCGAGCGAAGGAGGTGGCAACGGATTCCTGTGGTTTGTCGTGATCGTGGGCGGCATCGTCGGACTGCTTTGGTGGATGTCGCGGCGCTCCAAGGCCAAGAAGCAGGTCGACGACGAGAACCGCCTCAGCCAGGCCCGCTTGGTCATTCAGGAGCAGCTCAACGACATCGCCAACGACGTCCTCGCAATGGAGGACGAAGTCAGGGTTGCCGACAACTCTCGCGCCAGCCGGTTCTATGAGCAGGCGACGGAAACGTATAATGAAGCCACCGAAGCGCTCCCCAAGACCGACACCCCCCAGGGGCTCGTGGACCTATCCAACAAGCTCGATGTCGCCATCTGGCAGCTCGACTCCGCGGAGGCGATCCTCGACGACAAGCCGCTCCCGGAACGCCCGGAGCCGAAACGCCTCGAGCAGCCGGCGCCGGCGCCACGTCCCTCCACCCGACCCCCGGCGCCGTCGACGGTTCCCGGGCCCTCCACATATCAGCGTCGCACCACCAGGCGTTCTTCGTCGAGCGGCGGCACACTGATGGATCTGCTGATCCTGGCAGGCGGCTCGATGATGAGCCGCCAGCGGCGATCAACACGCCGCGGCAACAGCGGCGGCCTGTTCGGGCGGCGCTCGCAGCCTCCTGCGCCGCGCCAGCCATCGTCAGGTGGAGGCGCCAACCCGGTGCCCGGCCCGGGTCGTCCGGCGACGCCGTCCTCAACGACGAAGTCACGCTCGCGCAAAGGGACATCGGGCCGGGTGCGGAGCGGCCGGAAGCGTCGCAAGAGCTGAAATTGGGGATTGGTGCCTCGCGTGGCCGTGGCCCAAAGCCATCCAGTACAATCGCCACCTGACACTCCGAACACAAGCGCAGAAGAGCGCCATTAGGGAAGGGAACCCATGGGATTTCTGAAGCGTCTCTGGGGTTATATCGCCACGCTGTTCCGGCGCACCGCCGAGGGCGCGATGAACCCCGAGATCGAAATCGAGCAAGCGATCAATGAGGCGCGCAAGCGCGATCAGGAGCTGCGCAACCAGGCTGCCAAGGTCGTGGCCCATCGCACGCAGATCGAGTCGAAGATGGAGAAAGCGGCCGACAATGTCGGCGAGGCCCGTGAGATGGCCAAGCAGTCCTTGCTGCGCGCCGAGCAGTCGAAATCCGCCGGCGATGTCGAAGGCGTCGAGAAGTGGACCCGCACCGCCCAATCGCTGGCGATGAAGCTCCAGGCCGCCGAGAACAACCTCGCGACCCTGCGATCGCAGTACGACACGGCGGCGACCCAGGCCGAAAAGGCCAAGGATGCCGTCCAGGCGAACGCGATGAAGGTTCAGGAGCTGGCAGCGAAGCGTATGGAGCTCCTCGGCTCGCTCGAGGCCGCCAAGATGCAGGAGTCGGTCAACAAGGCCGTCGATGCGCTCTCCAACACGATGGACTACGACATGCCGTCGTTGGAGAAGGTGGAAGAGAAGATCGAAGCCCGCAAGGCCCAGGCGATGGCCAAGGCCGAGCTGCACGAAGCAACGCCGGCCGGTGCCGAGTCCGAGCTCAAGGAAGCCATCAACATGGTCCAAGCCGACGCCAGGCTCGAAGAGCTCAAGGCAGAACTGGGACTCACCAACTAGCTACCTCGCTCGAAGCCCAAGTGATCGAGAGCCCCTGGTAGTCCAGGGGCTCTCGGCAATAGGAGGTCTGATGCAAGAGCGCTACACGAGTTCGGCGGAGACATATGACCTGATCTATGCCGACGTGATCGACTACCCGGCGACAGCGCGGCAGCTGACGGAGATGATTCGGGCTCGCAAACCTGACGCCCGGAGTCTTCTCGAGGTGGCGTGTGGTACCGGGGCAGTCTTGCAGCCGCTGCAGGCGGAATTTGAAGTCCACGGCCTCGACCTCAGTGACGACATGCTGCGGGTGGCTCGGGCCAAGTTGCCCGGAGTCGATCTGCGCCCGGGCGACATGGTCGACTTCGACTGGGGGAGCGAGTTCGACGCGGTCATCTGCATGTTCAGCTCCATTGGGTACATGACCGACTACGACTCATTGGAGGCGGCGTATGGGCGCTTTGGCGCTCACCTCGTTCCCGGCGGGGTCGTCATCGCTGAGGGTTGGCTCAAGCCGGCAGCATTCATTCAGGACCTCGTCCACGGTGACGCGGTCGGCGACGACAAGCTGCAGGTCCATCGAGTGAGCACGTCGTGGCTCGAGGACGGGGGGCGAGTATCAGTTGTCGATCTGCATCACCTCGTCGGTCGACCCGAGGGGGTGAGCTACTTCGCCGAGCGGCATCGTATGGGGATGTTCACGGCCGACGAGCACATCGAGGCACTTGAATCGGCTGGATTCGACGTCGAGCACCACCCGGACCTCTTTATGGGTCGGGGCACCTACAGCGGTGTGCTGCGCTAGCGAGTCCTACAGGCCGGCCGCTGCGGCTGCGTCTTCGGTGAGGGCCGCGATCGTGGCGTCATAACGTTGCTGGGCATCCTCCGGGGAGTTGCCGACGCTGGTGACGCCGAGCTGGCCGTGTACCGGGAGGGCGCTCAGCATGTGGAAAACGGACCCCACCTGGCGGGCCTGGTCGAAGTGCAGCCCTTTCATCAGCGCCAGGTCGAGAACGTCGTGGGGTACGAATGCTTGCATCCCCGGGGCCACGACGTGGTCGGAGGCAACGTAGAACTTGTGGTTGCCGCCGGGTGCCGTAAACAGCCCCGTCGTAGCGTCGTATGCGCCATCCGTCAGAAACTGCAGCGTTAGGAACGGGTGGGTAGTTCCGCCCTTGCGGAGGTTGATCTCGATAGCGGAGACGCTCCACGATTCGGAACCCGATCGCCCGACGACGAAATCGAGGGCGAACCTTCCGATGACGCCACGCGCTGCCAGCAGATCGGCCACTTTGATAGCGTGGGAGCTGATCTCGCCCGCGTAGGCGGCGTCGGCGGGAAAACGCGATCCGATGAATACCTGACCGCTATCGCCACCCAGGATCTGGTCGTGGGTCGACAGCAGCTCGACGATCCCGGCGGGCGTGATACGCAGCTGGACGCTGGGCGAACGGATCTCCTCGGCCTCGATCAGTTCTTCGACGATGCCGCCTTCCTCGGCGAGCAGACCGAAGTAGTCATCGACCGTGCCGCCCGGAAGCTCGATGGGGAGCGCGTCAAGGCGTTGGCCAATAGCGCCGGCAGCCTCGGCGGCGTCAGCGGCAGGCAGGCCGGTGAGTTCGATCGTGGCGTTTCCAAAGCCGGAGACACCTTCGTTGTGCTTGACGACGACCTGGGCGAGCCCGGCGTGGTGGGCTCGCAGGTCGGTGATCGCCGCGATCACGTCATCCCGAGTGTGCAAGTTCTCCCGGCCCGGGGGATGGGGAATGCCCGCTTCGGCAAACAGGCGACGGCCCGCCGACTTGGTACCGAGCGCCGAGTCTTTCGGGTCGGCCCCGTACATCGGGATACCGAGCCGCATGGCCAGTTCCCGGTCCTTCCAGCTGGCCATAAACGGCACGAGATGGGCGCGGTCGGGGTCAATGATGAGCGAGCGAATCTGCTCGAGCACTCGAGGCCGCTCGAGCAGCTTCTGCGACAGCGGCCGGGGCGTGGCCTCCTGCGGGGACAGTAGGTAGAGCCGTTTGCGGGCGTGGCTCGAGATCACCCCCGGCATCAGGTCCAGGTAGTAGTCGACGATGTCGGGGTGGATCGCCTGCCCGGTGACGTAGATCATGCGGGCGCGCGGCTGGCGCAACAGCAGCAGCAGGAAGAGATAGCGTTCCTCGTATGCTTGCAGTTGGCTCGCCGTCAGCTCGAAATCGACTTCGGCCGACGGCACCACAACGATCGTCTGCTCATCGGCATTGAGTTTCTCGATCGATTTCCATAACGGAACCAGCTTCGCCTGCAGGGCGTCATAGGCCGCCTGATCATGAACGTCGAACATCGTGCGCTTCTCCTTCGTCGCCCTCAAACTACCAAACCGTTCTTGCGAGATCCCGGCGTGCGGCCCGCACATCCGCCGACATTTGCCCAAGAACGGCTCGCTCTGCGGTTCATCGTGGGATCATCGGGGTATGCGTCGACTCCTCGAGGCCCTAGCACTGGCAACAATCCTCACCGGAGTGGCCGGTTTCCAGGCGGTGGCACCGGCGCCGACGGCACCGGCGCCGACGGCCCCGGAGGGCCGCTCCGAGTCGGCCCTGCCTCCGGCCGTCGTGGCTCACGCACTGCTGGTGACCGCCCCATCTGTCCCCCCGGTGACCACCACGTCGGCGCCTCCGACACCCATCACCCCTTCTGCGGTGCCCGAGCCGCCTGAAGAGTCGACTGAAGACGTGCACGTTGCATACGGCGAGGTGGCCGGGTTGACAATGTTCCGGGGCAGCCCGACACGCACGTTCTACGGCACCGGTCCCGTTCCCGATGTTCCCGAGGTCTTGTGGCGCTTCCCGGACGCCGCGATGTGCGGTTCCTCTCCGGTTGGCGGCGAAGACAAGGTGTGGTGCGGCACCGGCTGGACCGGGCAACCGGTGGTGTGGGAGCGGCCCGACGGCGTGACGGAGGTGATCTTCGGCGCTTTCGACAAACGTGTGCATTTTCTCGACGCCGCCACCGGCGATCCCACCCGTCCCGACTTCACCGTGGGAGACATCGTCAAGGGCTCCGTCGTGCTCGACCCGGACGGATTCCCGCTGCTCTACGTCGGGTCACGGGCGAACCGCTATATGGTGGTGGCCCTCGACCGGGACACTCCAACCGAGATCTGGTCCCTGCCGTCCAACTACGTGAAGGGTCGCTGGAACAACGACTGGGATTCCTCGGCGGTCATCCACAACGGCTACCTGCTCGAAGGCGGTGAAAACAGCTGGTGGTTCGCCGTCGAGTTGAACCGTTCGATCGGAGCCGACGGGTTGGTCGCGGTCGAGCCGGAGGTGGTCGCCACCATCCCGGCCTGGAGCGAGGAGACTCTCGGGGCCATCGGCAATCAGCAGTCGATCGAGAGCTCGACGGCGGTTTTCAACGACACGGCGTATTTCGGAAACGGCGCCGGTCGGGTTGTCGGCGTCGACCTGAGCGCCCTCGGGGTCGGCAGCGCCGAGGTCGTTTTCGACTTCTGGGCGGGCGATGACGTCGACTCGACGATCGTTATCGACGAAGCCGGCATGCTCTATGTGACGCCCCAGATCGACCTGGCTACCGCCCGAGCGGCGGAAGTCGGCCAGCTGGTGAAGCTCGACCCCGGCCGCCCGGACGATCCGGTGGTGTGGAGTCTCGAGATTCCCTCTGTTGGGGCCGCCACCGGCGGAGCGTGGGCGACCCCGGCGCTGTACGACGGCCTGCTGTACCTGCCGACCAATCCGGGCGAGCTTCTCGCTGTCGACACCACCACAGGCGAGGTCGTGTGGCGCGACGATGTCGGTTATCACGCCTGGTCCTCGCCGGTTGTCGTGGACAACTCGCTGATTGTCGCGGTGAATTGCGGGTCGGTGCCGGCGCTGCGGGCGTATGACATCAGTGATCCGCGCCGGCCGGTAGCCGGGTGGGAGATTCCAGTAGCGTCCGGCTGCATTGAGTCGACGCCGGCGGTGTGGAACGGTCGTATGTACGTCGGTTCTCGCGACGGTTACTTCTACGCGATCGGGAATCGGTGATCAGTCCTCGGGCGAGAAGGGCCTGAACAAGAGGTCGGGACGTACCACCGCGTCCTCTGGCTCCAGCGGCTACCGGCGCGCAGAGCTGCTTCTGATGTATCTGCCTAGACTCGATTTGCCGCAAGAGCTGCGCTGAAACAACGAACGGGAGGACGGGATTGGCCACCACCGAAACGGTTGAGCAGTCAGCGGAGCCGATTGAGGACGACGCGCCTCGGCAGCTGAACGTGGCGAGCCTGATACTGCTGGTTGGGGCTGTGGGCGCGGTGTCCACGATGGCGTTCTGGTGGATCGGCGGGCTGTCGGCCGAGCCGGAGCCGCATGTCGGCCGTGAAGTCTTCGGCAACATCCCCGGGGTGTTCGTAGCGCTGTTCTATGTCAGTGTGTCGGTGGCGATCTTCCTGTCCGCGTACTTCTTCGCCCAGCGCGCCCGGAACTGGGCCCGGGGCGCCGCCGAGGACCGCACCCGGATGCTCAAGCAGCGCCTCCACAACCTGCGCGAGGGCCTGGCGATGAAGACCCTGCTGCGGGATCCAGCGGCCGGGCTGATGCACGCCGCCATCTACTACGGGTTCATCGTCCTGTTCCTCGGGACGGTGACCCTCGAACTCGACCACGTACTTCCGGCCAATCTGAAGTTCCTCCACGGCACCTTCTACCAGGGGTTTTCTCTGACGCTCGATGTGGCGGCCCTCGTCTACCTCGGAGGACTGGTCTGGGCGGCGCTGCGCCGCTACGGCATTCGTCCCTGGCGGCTCCGTGGCAAGACAAGACCAGAGGACGGTCTCATCCTCGGGGTCCTCGCCGGGATCGGTGTTTCCGGGCTGCTGGCCGAAGCGGCCCGGATCAGCCTCATCGGACGTCCCGACTTCGAGCAGTGGTCCTTCGTCGGCTACCTGATGAGCTACATCTTCGACTCCGACTCGGCATCCTTCTGGCACCAGGCGATGTGGGTGCTCCATGCCCTGATGTTTGTGGCGTTCCTGATCATCCTCCCGGTCACCAAGCTGCGCCACGTCGTGACATCGCCGGCCAACATGTATCTCTCGCCGCACCAACGCCCCAAAGGGGCAATGCGCGAGATGCCCAACCTCATGGAGACCGACGATATCGAGACGGTCGGCGCCTCGGTTGTTGCCGAGTTCACGTGGAAACAGTTGTTCGATACGGATGCCTGCACAATGTGCGGCCGCTGCACGTCGGTGTGTCCGGCCAACATAACTGGCAAGCCGCTCGATCCGCGCGAGATCGTTCTCAAGCTGGGCGAGGTGGCGACGCGGACCGCTGCCAGCCCGATCTCGCCACCCGTTGGAGTTGACGGCGCTATCACTGTCACCTCCGACAACGTGTTCGAACGGATCACGGCCGAAGAGCTGTGGTCCTGCACCACGTGCCGGGCTTGCGATGACATCTGCCCGGTGAACATCGAGATCGTCGACAAGATCCTCGACATGCGCCGCTACCTGTCGCTGATGGAAGCGGACTTCCCCTCCGAACTGGGCAAGGCCTATATCAGCCTCGAGAACTCCTCAAACGTCTACGGCATGGGCCAGGCGACCCGTGGCGATTGGACCGACCAGCTCGATTTCCCCGTGAAGGTCCTCGGCGAACCGGGCGTCGAAGCCGAGTATCTGTACTGGGTCGGTTGTGCGGGATCGTTCGATGACCGCAATCGCAAGGTGACCATCGCCACCGCTCGGTTGCTGAATGCGGCCGGGGTCGACTTCGCGATACTGGGGCCCCGCGAGTTGTGTACCGGCGACCCGGCCCGGCGGACGGGGAACGAATACGTGTTCCAGGGCCTCGCCCTGCAGAACATCGAGACATTGAACGACCTTGGTATCACCAAGATCATCACGCAGTGTCCCCACTGCTTCAACACCCTCGGCAATGAGTACCCGCAGTTCGGCGGGGACTACGACGTGATCCACCACTCCGAGCTGCTGGCGTCGCTGGTTGCCGAGGGTCGGCTGACGCCGGTGACCGGGGGAGAGAAGATCACTTTCCACGATCCCTGCTACCTGGGCCGCCACAACGACGTCTATGTCCCGCCGCGCGACGTGCTCGACCTCGTCGGCAACCGGGTCGAGATGCCTCGCAACGGCACCGCGAGTTTCTGCTGTGGCGCCGGGGGCGGGCGCTTCTTCCTGGAGGAGCAGATCGGCAAGAAGGTCAACATCGAGCGTTCCGAAGAGGCCCTCGCCACCGGGGCGAACATCATCGCCACCGGGTGCCCCTTCTGTTTCGTGATGATGGACGACGGCGTCAAGGAAATCGGCAACGAAGACGTTGCAGTGCAAGACATAGCGATGATTCTGGCGTCGCAGGCTTTGGACTGAGCTCGTGCCGGCTCAAGCCTGGAGCGTTCGACGCCGATATCCGCCTCTATGAGTGATATGTCGCGCGCATGCGCCCGTTGCCGTCGCGCCGCCGTGGTCGCCCGCGGTGGTACGGCCTACTGCCTGGACTGCAATGAGATTATGGATTGGTCCGATGTGATCGCCGTTTTGCAGAACGCGAGCGAAATCCCTCCGGGTGACGCCCCGTTGACGTCGCCCACGGTGACCGGCGCCGACGACGGCAGGGAACCCGTGCTGACGGGCGGCGGCGGCCCTGACCCGGCCAGTCCCGACCCGTTCTCGCAACGCCTGATCTAGCTACGGCGTTAGCGGGCGAAAGCCGTTTCGATCAACATCTGTTGCTCGCGGGCGTGCGTCTGCGGATTGCCGGTGGCCGGGCTGGCCGACTCCTTGCGGTAGATCCCCCGGCTGGACCGCCCCGCCTCGATGAACAGGTTGCGCGTCATGAACCGCCACGCACCCATGTTGGCCGGTTCCTCTTGTACCCATACCAGGTCGGCGTCTCCATAGGAGGAGAGGGCATGGTTGATCGCGGCTGCCGGGAACGGGTACAGCACCTCAACTCGAAGGATCGCGACGTCGTCGATATTGTTGTCGGTTCGGTACTGCTCCAGGTCGTAATAGACCTTGCCGGCGCACAGCAGCACGCGCCGGGCGCTCCTTGTCACGACCTTGTCGGCGATGACTGCTTGCAGGCCGCCCCCGGTGATCTCGGTGAGTGGGCTGAAAGTCTGCTGCGCCCGGAGCAGCGACTTCGGCGTGATGATCACGAGCGGCCGCTTGATCGGGTGCATCGCCTGGGTCCGATACACGTGGAACAGCTGGGCGGGGGTCGAAGGCACTGCGATCCGGATGTTGTCTTCGGCTGCCGCGGTGAGGAAACGTTCGAGCCGCGCGGACGAATGCTCCGGGCCCTGGCCCTCGAATCCATGCGGCAGCAGCAGCGTCACGCTGGAGTGTTGTTTCCACTTGTCGTAGCCGCTGGCGAGGAATTGATCGATGATCACCTGGGCACCGTTGACAAAGTCGCCGAACTGCGCCTCCCACATGACGAGTGTGTCCGGAGCCGCCACCGAGTAGCCGTACTCGAAACCAAGCGCGGCGAACTCGGACAGCAGGCTGTCGTAGATCCGCAGTGGAGCCTGGTCGAGGGCGAGATGACGCAGCGGAGTGAACTCCTCCTCCGTGAGGTAATCGACGAGGACTGCGTGGCGGTGGCTGAACGTCCCGCGCTGGGAATCCTCGCCGGCAAGCCGCACCGGCACTCCCTCTAATGCGAGCGAGCCCCACGCCAATGCTTCTCCCATAGCCCAGTCGGCGTAACCCTCCGCGTAGATGCGCTGCCGGCCCTCGATGAGTCGCTCCAGTTTCGGGTGGGGCGTGAATCCCTGCGGGAAGCTCCTTATCCCCGCCTCGATGCGATCGGCCATATCGTTCGAGATCGCAGTTTCGGGCGGTGTCACGTCATCCTCGCCGCCGGCCATTTCCTCCGAACGTGCCGCCTGAGTCTGTGAGTCCTCGAGGGCGTAATCGAGCTCGTCGCGGAAGTCCGAAAGCGTCGCCGCAGCTTCGGCATCCGTGAGGGCGCCCCTGCGCTTCAGGCGATCGACGTAGATCTGGCGAACGGTCGGGTGGCTTTCGATGATCTTGTACATGTTGGGCTGCGTGTAGCTCGGCTCGTCGCCCTCGTTGTGACCGAGCCGCCGATAGCCCACCAGGTCGAGGACAACGTCGCGGCGGAAGACGCGGCGGTATCCGAAGGCGATCCGGGCGGCGCGGACGCCGGCCTCCGGGTCATCCCCGTTGATGTGGATGATCGGCGCCTGGATCGCCTTGGCCATATCCGTCGCGTAGTGGCTCGATCGGGCGTCACGGCTGGCGGTCGTGAAACCGACCTGGTTGTTGATCACGATGTGAACCGTGCCGCCTGTGAAGTAGCCATCAAGTTGGCTGAGGTTGAACGTCTCGGCGACCACACCTTGCCCGGAGAAGGCGGCGTCACCGTGGAGCAACACGGGCAGCACCCGGTCGACAGCATCCTCGCCCATCTGGTCCTGTCGAGCGCGGGCAATTCCCTCGAGGACCGGGTTGACGGCCTCGAGGTGGCTGGGATTGGCGGCAACCTCGATGGTCATCTCGTTGCCGTCAGGGGCCTGATGCACCCCGGTTGTGCCGAGGTGGTATTTGACGTCTCCGGAGAAGCTGCCGTCGCCGGAGTCCTCATCGCTGCCGTAAAACTCACGAAACAGTGACGCCAGCGGTTTGCCGGCGATATTGGCCAGCACGTTGAGACGTCCGCGATGGGCCAGCCCGAGCGTCATGTGCTCCACGCCGGCAGCCGCCGCCGCGTTCAGCAGCGCGTCGAGTAGCGGAATCGTCGACTCTGATCCTTCGAGGCTGAAACGTTTGGCACCCAGGAACTTGGTGTGGAGGAACCGCTCGAACGCCTCCGCCCTTCCGAGCAGTTGCAGGATCCGCATGGACTCCTGCTTGTCGAGGTCGGCGGGCGGTGGTTCCACCTGATCCTGGATCCACTGTTTCTGATCGGGCTCCTGGATGTGCATGTACTCGATGCCCGTGGTGCGGCAGTAGACGTCGCGCAGCAGACCCAAGATCTCGCCCAGCTCCATCTCGCGGTTGCCACCCAAGCCCCCTGTGGCGAAGCAGCGATCGAGATCCCAGATAGTCAGGCCGTAGGCGAGCGGATCGAGCTCGGGGTGGGTCACGGGTGGCTTCTGGCGCAGCGGATCGAGATCGGCAATGAGATGGCCGCGCACGCGATACATGTTGATCAGCTGAAATGCCCGGGCTTGCTTTTCGGCCCATTCCCGGCTGCCCCGGACCGGGTTCTCGTCCGAGGCCCACACCGACGGCACATACGGGATCCCCATTGAGCTGAAGATCTCGTCGTAGAAGTTGTCTGCTCCGAGCAACAGGTCGTGCATCCGCTGGAGGAACATGCCGCTCTCGGCGCCCTGGATGACCCGGTGGTCGTACGTTGACGTGATGTTCATCGTGCGCCCGATGCCGGCGGCCGCAATCGTCGTCGGGTCGGCCCCCTGGTACTCCGGCGGGTAGCCGATAGCCCCCACGCCGATGATCACGCCCTGTCCGGGCATGAGGCGCGGCACGGACTGCACCGTGCCCACCGTACCCGGGTTCGTCAGGGTGGCGGTCGTGCCGGCGAAGTCATCTGGCGTGATCTTGCCGGAGCGGACCCGCGTGACGATGTCCTCGTAAGCCCCCCAGTAGGTGCGGAAATCCATCTCGTCCACCGACTTGATGTTGGGCACGAGCAATGTGCGGGTCCCGTCCTTGCGTTCGATGTCCATCGCCAGGCCCAGGTTGAGGTGTTTGTACCCAACGTGATGGGGGAGGCCGTCGATGGCGGCGTACGCCACATTCATTGCGGGGCGGCTTGCGAAGGCTTTAACGGCGGCCCAGCCGATGAGATGGGTGAACGAGACCTTCGTGCCTTCGTCGAGCCGGGTCAAATGATTGTTGATCACCCGCCGGTTGACTTCGAGCAGCTTGGCAGGTAGTGAACGCACGGATGTCGCTGTCGGCAATTCGCGGCTCTCATCCATCCGCCTGGCGATGAGGGCGCTTGGTCCAACCATCGGAGTCACGTCGGCCAGGTTGCTGTCGATCTGGCGCTGCAGCGTCTCGGGGATCACAGGGTCGCCGCTGTCGGCGGCGGCGGTCAGGCGGGGGAGGGCCGCCACGCCACCGGCGTCAAAAAAACGGCGCCACTTTGAACTCACCGATCGCGGCGAGGACTCGTACATCGCCTCCATCTGGTCAACGAGCCAGCTATTGCGACCGAATGCTTCGTCGAGTTCGGTTATTTCAGGCGCGGCGGGCGCGTGAGACTCGGGAACGGCCATGGCCGCATGCTACCGACAACCCCCTCCGTTGCCGTGGACCCTCGCGCCGCGAATATTCAATGTTCTCAAGGCGAATGCCGATGAAGAGGGGGGCCCTTCGCGACTCGCAGGTGCATTCGATCGTGGGGCCCGCGCAGCGGGTTGCTGAGGTCTCGGGCGGATCGGTTGACGGATGTCGGGCTCGACCCGATTCCGTAGGACCGCGCCGACTCGGGTACGCTCCCGCCCATGCGTATCGGTTATCAGGGCGAGCCCTATTCATACAGCTTTCGGGCTGCCAACGAACTGTTCCCCGATGACGAGCACGTCGGCCAGCATACGTTCGTGGCCGCCTTTGCCGCCCTCGAGGCTGGAGATGTGGACCGGTTGGTCCTTCCGGTGGAGAACTCCACCACGGGGAGTGTGCTCCCGGTGCTCGATCGTCTTCCCGGAAACGCCGATCACGGGCCGATTTCGATCATCGCCGAGCACCTCGTCGAGGTTCGTCACGCTCTGCTGAGCTTGCCTGGAGCGACGGCCGAAGGCCTCACGTCGGTCATGTCCCACGGCCAGGCGTTGGCCCAGGCGGAGGAACGGCTCCTCGAGCTCGGTGTGGTGGAGATCCCGACACACGACACCGCCGGCGCAGTCCGTGAGGTGGCTCAGCGCGGCGATCCCACCTTCGGTGCGCTGGCCCCGCCGGAATCGGCTGCCCCCCACGGCCTCGTGATTCTCGAAGAGGGTGTTATGGACCGCGATCACAACACGACCCGGTTTGTGGTGCTCGCCCCGGGAGAAGCGCAGGTCGATGCCGACGACGACAAGAGCACGATTCTGTTCGTGACGGAGCACCGCCCCGG
>Ga0316187_10001662_pt1 | contig 19361 bp, 19 predicted proteins | sample CroRivburrow1_MG_FD_204927 | JGI IMG/M metagenome (GOLD analysis project Ga0316187, IMG submission 204927) | Coastal sediment microbial communities from Maine, United States - Cross River worm burrow 1 | ecosystem: Environmental > Aquatic > Marine > Coastal > Sediment | place: USA: Maine...
ACGCCAGCGAAGCCGAGCGCAAGGTGACGGAATGCAACACCGGCATCGTTGCCGCACCCTGCGCCCTGTTGCGTGAATGGCTGTCCAGAATGGGCAACGACAACGCACAGGGTGAATACTATCTCACAGATATCATTGCCATGGCGGTTGCGGACGGGATCGGCATCGTCACGCCCCAGGCACCCGACGCGTCCGAGGTTCTGGGGGCCAACGATCGCATTCAACTCGCACAGCTCGAACGCACTCAGCAGGCACGCCTCGCCCGGACGTTGATGCTCGGTGGCGCGACACTGATGGATCCGGACCGGGTCGATGTGCGTGGAGAGATCAGCACCGGTCCGGATTGCGTGATCGATGTAAACGTGGTGTTCGAAGGGCGGGTTGTGCTCGGATCGGATGTCCGCATTGGTGCCAATTGCGTCATCCGGGATTGTGTCATCGGCGACGGAACCGATGTTCAGCCCAACTGTGTACTCGACTCAGCCCAGCTGGGCCGGGATTGTCAGATCGGGCCGTTTGCGCGTATTCGACCCGACACGCATCTGGCCGATCAGGTGCGCGTGGGCAACTTTGTCGAGATCAAGAAATCAGAGCTGGGGCTTGGCAGCAAGGCCAATCATCTCACCTACATCGGCGACAGTGCGATCGGCGCCGGGGTCAACGTGGGTGCGGGGACCATCACCTGCAACTACGATGGCGCTAACAAACATCGGACTGTGATCGGCGATGGTGCCTTCATCGGCTCCAATACGGCCCTCGTGGCGCCGGTTGAGGTGGGTCCAGGTGCAACTGTAGGTGCCGGTTCCACAGTATCTCAGGACGTACCCGCCGGCGCCCTGGCCGTGACCAGGGTCAAGCAGCGCGTACTTTCCGGCTGGCAGCGGCCAAAGAAGCGCAAGTGAAAAAGTGGACATGAAAGCCCTCCAACAGCGCTGCGCGGAGTTGTACTTTCATCGCCGGGTACAGCGCTGTATGTGGAGTCCGCGTCTGTTCTGGCAGCTGGAGCAGGATGTGGCCGGAACCCGGGATCTTACCCGGCCCAGGGTCGATTTGTTGGAGCTAGAGGTGCTTTTGGCGGCCGCCGCGGGGGTGCCATCCGAGTGTGCGGACGAGCTGAACACACGCTCGCCCGGTCGGGCTGATTTTATCCGTAGATCGGTCGGCAAAGGGGAGCGCCCACTTCTGTCCAGGCCCGTTTGACCCTCCCAGCATTCCTGGCCCGCCGACTGTGCTAAGGTACCTTGCGCCCATTCTGGGGCCGCACGCTGCTCGTGTGCGGGATGGCACAACTCCAAGGCGGCGCCATGGACGTCAATCGCATTGTTGACCCCCTGAATCCCGTTCAGCGCGAGGCGGTGACGGCGCCGGTTGATACCCATGTTCGGGTGCTGGCCGGGGCCGGCAGCGGCAAAACGCGGGTTCTGGTGCATCGCATTGGGTGGCTGCTCGAAGCGCAGGGCGCTTCGCCCTGGTCGGTCATGGCGGTGACTTTCACCAACAAGGCCGCCAGCGAGATGCGCGGGCGTATTGAGCAGATGCTGGGCTATTCCTCCGGCGGCATGTGGATAGGGACATTTCACGGTCTCGCCCATCGCCTGCTGCGGCGCCATGCTGATCAGGCGGGTCTGCCTGATTCGTTTCAGATTCTCGACGCTGACGATCAACTGCGCACCGTTCGCCGTGCCATCCAGGCCCACGGACTCGACGAGGCGCAGTGGGTTCCCAAGCAGGTGCGCGGGTTTATCAACGGACGCAAGGACGAGGGGCAGCGGGCGGACCAGATCGAGCCTGGCCAGGATCCTGTTCACCGGCGTCTGGTGGAACTGTATCGGACCTACGATCAGGCCTGCACCCGGGCCGGTGTGGTGGATTTTGCGGAACTTCTGCTGCGGGCTCATGAGGTTCTGCGCGATACACCGGCATTGCTCACCCACTATCGAGAACGGTTCCGCCACCTGCATGTGGATGAGTTCCAGGATACCAATGCGGTCCAGTATGCCTGGCTGCGCCTGCTGACCGGCGACCAGGGGCGTCTGTTTGCGGTCGGCGACGACGATCAGTCCATTTACGGCTGGCGGGGCGCAAGAATCGAGAACATCCTCAACATGGATCGCGATTTCCCCAACGCGATTACCATACGCCTGGAGCAGAATTATCGCTCCACCGGCACCATTCTGGATGCTGCCAATGCGGTGATCGCTCACAACGGCGAACGGGTGGGCAAGGCGCTCTGGACTGCCGGTGTGGAGGGTGAACCCATCCAGCTGTACCGTGCCTATAACGAGCGGGATGAGGCGCGTTTCGTGGTCGATCAGATTCGGGCGTGGATCGACGGTGGCGGCACGCGCAGCCAGGTTGCCATTCTGTATCGATCCAATGCCCAGTCCCGTCTGTTTGAGGAGAGCCTGATGTCCATGCGCCTGCCTTACCGGGTGTACGGCGGGCTGCGTTTCTTCGAGCGGGCCGAGATCAAGGATGCGCTGGCCTATCTGCGGCTGTTGGCCAACCGGACCGACGACGCCTCTTTCGAGCGTGTGGTCAATGTGCCGCCGCGGGGCATTGGTACCCGGACCGTGGACACCGTGCGCAATGTCGCCCGGGAAGCGGGTCTGTCCCTCTATCAGGCGGCCCAGCGTGTGGTCGGGGAGCGCTTGGTCGCCTCCCGGGGAGCGTCGGCTCTGCAAGGCTTTCTGACCTTGATCGAGAGCCTGGCCGATACGGTGGCGGATTTGAGATTGGAGGACCGGGTCGATCAGACCATTCAACTCAGCGGCCTGCTGGACCATCACGGCAAGGACCGGAGCGGGCGCGGTGAGGATCGGGTCGACAATCTCAAGGAACTGGTCAACGCCGCCCGGGGGTTTCGCCCTGAGTTGGATACACCCGAGTCGGAGGAATTTGGCGGCGTCGCGCTGCAGCCGTTCGATGCGTTTCTGGCCCATGCCGCGCTGGAGGCCGGCGAGGGCCAGGCCGATGCCTGGGAGGATTGCGTGCAGTTGATGACCTTGCACGCCGCCAAGGGGCTCGAGTTTCCGGTGGTGTTTCTGACCGGAGTGGAGGAGGGCTTGTTTCCAACCAGCCGCGCCCAGGAGGACCCCGCCAAGCTCGAAGAAGAACGGCGCCTGTGCTATGTAGGCATCACTCGAGCCGGTGAACGGCTGTATCTGACACATGCGGAAAGCCGGCGACTCTACGGTCAGGAGAACTATGCTCAGCCCTCTCGTTTTCTGGGCGAGATTCCGTCCGAGCTGATTCAGGATCTCCGGCCGCGCGCCCATGTCAGCCAGCCCCAATACAGACGGACTTCGTCACCTCAGAGCGCTGCATTGAGCCAGGATCGGCCTTTGAAACCCGGTGCCGGCGTCAAACACCCCAAATTCGGTGACGGTGTCATCCTCCGTTACGAGGGTTCCGGCGCACACCTGCGGGTGCACGTGAACTTCCAGGATGTAGGGCAAAAGTGCCTGGTGTGGTCGTATGCCAAGCTGGAGCCAACCGACTGTTAGGGAGCCCCTGATCTATTCGTGAACGTGCATCTTGGGACTGAAATGCACAGCTTCATCGTTGCAAATCTTGGTAATAGAACAACTATTACCCGCGATCTGCGCCTTGAAGCTGCCCATTTCACCCTCCAATCTGCTCCGTCCGGAATAAATCAGAGGCTCCTTAGCGGGTAAACGGGTTGTATGCGGCAGGAGGCGCACGTCAGTCGATGTCGAACTCCGCAACCACCGGCGCATGGTCCGATGGCCGTTCCAGGCGCCTGGGTGTGACGTCCACCTCTGAACCGCGACAGCGTGCCGCGAGATCGGGGCTGGCCAGAAGCAGATCGATACGCAGCCCCAGGTTGCGTCGGAACCCGGCGGACCGGTAGTCCCACCAGCTGAAGGTATTTTCGGGGTGCTCAAACTGGCGAAAGGTATCGACCAGGCCCAAGTCGAGCAGTCGGCTTAGCGCCGCCCGTTCCGGCTCGCTGCAGAGAATCTTGCCGGCCCAGGCCGCCGGATCATGCACGTCCTGGTCATCGGGTGCGATGTTGAAATCACCCATGACAACAAGATTCCCGTTGCCGCGCAGCTCCTGCTCAATGAGCCGAGCCAGTCTGGCCAGCCAGTCCAATTTGTAGGCGTATTTCTCGCTGCCCACGGACTGTCCGTTGGGCACATAGAGGTTCAGCACCCTCACCGGACCTATGGTTGCGCCGAGAACGCGACGCTGCGGGTCCTCCAGTCCCGGCAGTTCGAAGATCGGTGCGCTGGCCGGCTGGCGACTCAGCAGCGCAACGCCATTGTAGGTCTTCTGGCCCGAGTACAGAGCGCGGTAGCCCGCCATCTCGAACGCGTCCAGCGGGAAGGCCGGATTCTGCAGCTTGGTTTCCTGAAGCCCAACTATGTCGGGACGGTTGGCTTCGAGCCAGTCAAGGACCTGCTGCAGCCTCACCCGCAGGGAGTTTACGTTCCAGGATGCGATCTTCAGCATGGGCGCCTGCCGTACCACGGGAAATCCGGATTCATTCGCGCAGATCGAATTGCGGGTCCGAGTGTCGGTTTGACCGGGACGCGCATCGGTCAATAACCCGCTTCGTCCAGCAGCTGCATGAGCGTCGCCTCGTCCTGGCCGCTGCTGCCGTCACGACCGATCATCACCACCGGGACGGTGTTGGCCCGCAGCCGCTGGTACTCGCGACGCCCGACGCTGGATAACTCGATGTCGAATTCCCGGAACGGGACACGCCTTTCATAAAGCAGTGAGCGGGTGCGATTGCACACCGCGCAGTCTCGCTTGGTCAGAAGAATCACCGGATGGCGCCCTGAGGCATCAAGCGCCATGCTGCCGTGCCTGAGCAGGATTTGTTCGCCGGCGTACTGCAGCGTCTCGGCCGTTGAGTGATTCGGCGGCGAATCGCCGTAGACGACCTGCCCATCCTCTTCCCAGCGATACAGTGTGTCCGTCCCGTCTGCCGATCGGGTACTGGGGGCCAGCAGCATCGCTGTCAGCCCCATCAAGACCATGCCTGTCCAGTAACCTGGCACTGTGGTGTGTAACAACATAATGGTGTGAGAGTATATCGGCATTCGATCATGGATTGCTTACGCGCGGCCTTTGGAAAATTGCCATGTCATCCAGGATTCCCCGCATCCACTGGCCACATTCCCTGTCGGAGGGAAACACTGTAGAGCTGGATGCAAGCGCGGCCCAGCATATCGTTCGGGTGCTCAGACTGGGGCCAGGTCAGGCCATACGTCTGTTCGACGGCAAGGGTCTGGAAGCAGACGGCCGGTTGCAGCAGGTTGCGCGTAAATCCGTTGTCGTCCGCCTCGAGGCGGTCCGATGCGCCTCGCTGGAATCGCCGCTCCAGGTCACGCTCGCCCAGGCGGTGTGTCGCAGCGATCGCATGGACTTCGCGCTGCAAAAGGCGGTTGAGCTTGGGGTGAGTACCATCATACCGCTCATGGCCGAGCGCTCCCGGCCTCCGGGTGATCCTCGCCGCCTGGCCCGGAAACAGGCTCATTGGCAGGGTGTCATCATTGCGGCCTGCGAGCAGTCCGGGCGGGCGCATGTGCCCTGGTGCACACCCGTACAGTCATTGGATAACTGGTTGCAGGCCAAACCGGCTGCCGTAGATATGGGTCTGGTTTTGGATCCGGCTGCCGGGTGCAGACTGCGCGACTGCCCCCGACCCAGGGGAAAGATCACGGTGTTGATTGGTCCGGAAGGCGGGTTGAGCCGCGCCGAGTTGCAGCAGGCGACGACCTGTGGTTTTTGGCCCCTGCGCCTGGGTCCCCGCATCCTGCGAACCGAGACCGCTGGAATCGCCACCCTTGCCGGGCTCCAGGTTCTGTGGGGCGATCTCGGCTGAGGTCAGGGAACCCTACGCCGAGCGTGGGGCCAGCACGAAGGCTATAGCAAGACACACGAGCACGGCCATGGTCAGACGTCCTCTTAGTATCAGGTACCAGGCCGGCACCGACTCGGTCCGCCCGAGACGTCGATCCGCGCCGAACTGGGCGCTGAATCCCGCTGCCAGCACAAGCAGGGCGGGTCCAGGCGTCAAACCGAGCAAAAGCACAGCCCAGGCCATGAGGCTGGGCAATACGCCCCACGCCAGCATGCGCACCGCGGCCGACTCGGTGATTCGGTCACTGGCGATGGCGACGCCCCAGTGGACCGCGCCTAGGAACGTCAGGATCACCACGCCGTAACCGATCAGCGCCCGCCAAGCCGGCGCGGCCAGGTCGGCATCCGCAACCATCAAAATCAGGAGCGCACCATAAAACGGCAGCAGGCCGGCGAATCCCAACCACTGCGCAACTCTGTCAAGCGGTTTTCGGGAGCTTTGATTGCCGTTGGTGGTTGCGATCACAACCGGACCGGAATCGTCACAGCAGCTGTTCGATGGCGTCGATCAACTTGGGTTCCAGCGGCCGAACTTGGCTGGGAAAAGAGGCCACCGTTTTTCCCTCTCGATTGATCAGATATTTATGGAAGTTCCATTTAGGGTAGCCACCTGCCTGCTCCGCCAGTTGCCTGAAAAACGGATCCGTTTCCGTGCCCTCGGCCACCTGGGTCTTGCGAAACATGGGGAATCCAACGTCGTAGGTCAATCTGCAGAAATTCGCGATCTGTTCTTCACCGCCGGGCTCCTGCCCACCAAAATCGTTGGATGGGAAACCGAGCACCACCAGCCCGCGCGCCTGGTACCTTCGCTGAAGTTCCTCCAGGCCCTCGTATTGCGGTGTATAACCACAACGACTTGCTGTGTTGACCACCAGCAGGACCCGCCCGCCGTACTCGTCGCATAGGCGAACGGTCTCTTTGGACCCCAGGCGCCGAATTTCATGATCCAGCGTGGCTGCGCAGCCTGCGATGGCCCTGTCCGGCAGCGCCGCCATGGTCCAGGTCAGGAGGCTTGCCGCGATAGCGGTTCTGAATAACATGGCAGTACTCAACCGGTTAGCCGCATGGTTCTCGTATCGTAGACCGGTCGATCCGGTTCGGGTTCCGGGCAGTCCCGCGATCGGCTTAACACTGTTCCCACGGTAAGCCCTCGTGGCGCCATCCGGCGACACTGCTTCGGTGGTGTGCCTCATTCAGGGGGCCCTCGAATCCGCCCTCGATGTTGTAGACCTGGGTAAACCCGTCGGCCAACAGACAGGCCCCCGCTTCCAATGAACGGTGGCCGCTGCGGCAGATCAGCAGCACCGGCGCCACGCCATCGTCGTGGGAGGTCACTCCGCCCAGCATCAGCTTTCGAATCTCCTGGGCGAAATGGGGATTGACCTTCCAGTCAGGCTCGTCGATCCAGGATACGTGGATTGCGCCCTGCGGATGACCGACGAACAGATGCTCCATTGAAGAGCGCACGTCAATCAGCATCGCGCGTGGATTCTGATCCAGCAATGCCTTCGCCGCCTTCGGCGTCAGTGTTTCTACCTGATGCTCCAAATCTGCCCGGCTGGTCATGCGGTGCTCTCGTGATCTGATTGCTAAGACCCGGCATTATAGGTCAGCTTATGGTCCGTGCTGGCTTGCATAGTGTCCTGTTTCACAAGTTCGTTGCATGTCAGCAAGGCGAGAGCCGACGCAGAAACACGTTCATTTCTTTCACGCTTTGTATGTCCCCTTTCGTCTCAGCCACTTTAATACCCTGCTGGAAAGCGGCCGTGGCCGCGTCCACGTCGCCCAGTTCGGTGTAGGCCTTGCCCAGCAGCTTCCACGCGGCAGAGTAGTTCGGGTCGAATTCGAGTGCTGCCCGCAAATGATCGGCAGCCGGCTGGTACCGCCGTTCAGAGCTCAGCGCGTTGGCTAGGCCGAAACGGATCAGCGGCGAATCTTGCCCGGATGCCAGCATTGCCTCCAGGTTTTGGATCAGGGTCATCGGATGATTCCATGCGCCAGGTGTCGTCCTGCCTGGGCCACTAGCCAGGATACCCCCCGCAGGCCCAGGGATGGATCGCCGCTGAGATCGTCTTCTCGATACGCTCTTAGTTTGAGCGGCGGAACGAACAGATGCAGCAACTCATTCTCGGCCAGTCGGTAGGCTGGATTTATGGGACCGTTACTGTTCGCCCCGTTTCGAGTGAACGTTTGATAAAACAATAGCCCACCCGGCCGCAGGGCGTGAATCAGATCCCGCGTCAGCATTCGGTCAAGGAAGTATGAAACGCAGATCACGTCGAAACTTTGGGGCTCGGGTGGGCGAATCACCACGTCCCGGGTCTCAGCATCGAGCTGGAGCGCCCGGGCCCGGGCCGTCGCCAGCAGGTGGTCTATTGCGACCGGCGAAATATCCCAGCCCGCTGTGTCCAGTCCGAATCTGGCCAGAAACAAGGCGTTTGCCCCAAGACCGCAGGCCAGGTCCAGGGCACGGCCCTGTGCTGGCAGCAAATGGGCATGCTCCGACAACACCCGGCTGGGCTCGCCGGCGGTCGTTGCGCCCGAATACCGGGCGTCCCATTTTGCCTGCTGTTCATTGCTCATCAGCGTTTCCAGAACGTGGGGGTCAACAGGACCAGTAGAGTGAACACTTCCAATCGGCCCAGCAGCATGGCGAAACACAAGGCCCATTTGGATGCGTCGTTGATGTCGGCGAAATGTGCGCCGACCTGCCCCAGACCAGGGCCGAGATTGTTAATGCAGGCAGCAACCGCCGAGAAGGCGGTGACCTGGTCCAGGCCGGTTGCCATCAGGAACAGCATGATGATGGAGAAGCTGCCGACATACAGGGCGAAAAAACCCCAGACCGCGTTGATCACGTTCTCCGGCAGCCGTTGGTTTCCGAGCTTGACCGACACCTGAGCGCTGGGATGAATCAGGCGCATGATCTCGCGCTGGCCCTGTTTCCACAGCAATAGGAACCGGATCACCTTCATACCGCCACCGGTGGATCCCGCGCAGCCGCCCACAAAGCTCATGAACAACAACAGCACCGGCAGGAAACCCGGCCAAGCGAAGTACTCCACCGTGGTGAACCCGGTGGTCGTGGCGATCGACACCACTTGAAACACCCCGTGTATGGCAGCCTGGTCCAGGCTGTACCAATGGGTGAAGTAGAGATACACCACCGTCACGGCGGAGACGATTGCCAACGCACCAACGTAGGCTCGGAACTCGGCATCTCGCGCGTAGGCCAGCACACTGCGGTTGCGCACGGCGAGAAAATGCAGCGAAAAGTTGGCCCCCGAAATCACCATGAACACGATTGCGATGGCCATGATCGCGGTGCTGTCATAGTAGCCGATGCTGGCGTCGTGGGTGGAAAAGCCGCCGATGGCAACGGTGGAGAAACTGTGCGCGACGGCGTCGAATGGGGACATCCCGGCGAGCCAGTACGCCAGCCCACAGCTCACGGTCAGCCCGAGATAAATGTACCACAAGGCCTTGGCCGTCTCGGTGATGCGCGGCGTCAGTTTGGAGTCTTTCATCGGGCCCGGGGTCTCGGCCCGGTACAGCTGCATACCGCCAATACCGAGTATCGGAAGTATCGCCACCGCCAGAACGATGATGCCCATGCCGCCCAGCCACTGCAGTTGTTGGCGGTAGAACAGAACGGAATGGGGCAATTCGTCGATGGCGGTGATCACCGTGGCCCCGGTCGTGGTGAGACCGGATACCGACTCGAACACGGCCTCTGTAAAGCTCATGTTGAGTTCATCCGCCATCAGAGTGAATGGCAGGGCGCCGAAAAGACTGAGAACGGTCCAGAAAAGTGCCACCACGATGAAGCCGTCCCGCAGTCGCAGATCCTTGTTTTCCTCCATAACCGGGACCCAGAATGACAGACCTGACGTCAGCGTGATGACGAACACCAGTACAAAAGGCAGAATCCCACCGTCGCCGTAGAAGGCGCCCACCGCCACGGGCGGCAGCATGGTCAGACTGAAGATCGTCAGCAGGATGCCGAGGATGCGCTGGATTACACTGAGGCTCATGGGGCGGGCTTGGTCAGATAAAGGTCACGCTGACCTGGAACAGCCGCTCCACTGCGGTGATCCGCTTCTTGTCGGTCAGCAGCAGGATCACATGATCCTCGGATTCGACGACCGTATCGTGGTGTGCCACGATCACCTCATTGCCGCGAACGATTGCGCCGATGCTGGTTCCGGGCGGTAGCGCTATATCTTCGATTGCCCGTCCCACCACCCGGGAGGTCTTTGCGTCTCCATGAGCTATGGCCTCTATGGCCTCGGCTGCGCCTCGACGCAGCGAGTGCACCTTGACCACATCCCCGCGGCGCACATGGGTGAGCAGGCTTCCGATGGTGGCCTGTTGCGGTGAAATAGCCACATCGATTGTCTCGGAATCCTCCACCAGATCCACATAGGCCGGACGGTTGATCAAGGACATGACCTTGCGTGCCCCCAGTCGTTTGGCGAGCATGGCGGACAGAATATTGGCCTCGTCATCGTTTGTGACCGCGCAGAACACGTCGGTGTGCTCGATGTTCTCCTCGATCAGCAGCTCCTCGTCGGCCGCGTCCCCCAGTAGTACGATGCTGCGGTCCAGGCTGTCGGCCAGACGACGGGCGTTGGTCGCGTCCCGCTCGATGATCTTGACCTGGAAACGATTCTCCAGGGCACTCGCAAGGCGCTTACCAATGTTGCCGCCCCCGGCGATGATGACGCGTTTGACTTGCTTATCAAGCTTCCGGAGTTCGCCCATTACGGCGCGAATGTTCTTACGCGCGGCGATAAAGAACACCTCGTCATCTGCCTGAATGACGGTTTCTCCCTCCACTACGATCGGCCGCCCATCGCGAAAGATCGCAGCCACGCGGGTCTGGATGCCGGGCATATGCTTGGGCAGGTTGCTGAGCGCTTGCCCCACCAGAGCACCGCCATGATACGCCTTGACGCAGACCAGACGGACACGGCCGTCGGCGAAATCCAAGACCTGCAGCGTACCGGGATTCTCGATCACACGGCGGATATAATCCGTGACCGACTGCTCTGGGCTGATCAGCACGTCCACTTTGAGACCGTCCTGTCCGAACAGCTGGCCGCGGTTTATGTATTCGGCCGCACGGACGCGCGCGATGCGGGTCGGGGTTCGGAACAAACTCCAGGCAACCTGGCAGGCAATCATGTTGATCTCGTCGCTGTTGGTCAGCGCGATCACCATGTCGGCGTCCTCGCCGCCGGCCTGTTCCAGCACCTCCGGATGAGAGGCGTTGCCTTCGATGGTGCGGATATCCAAACGGTCCTGTAAATCCTTGAGCAGATCAGGCCGAATATCCACGACGGTGATGTCATTGCCCTCGGAGGTCATAATGCGGGCGACTGAACTCCCCACCTGACCCGCGCCGAGGATAATTATTTTCATCTTTCCGACGAATCCAAGCTTCGCAGGACGCTGAGTGTACTCCCCGGGGCACCGAATGCCAGCCGCGGCCTACGGAGCCCCTGATCTATTTGCGAACGTGCCTCCTGGGACTCAAATGCACCGCTTCATCGTTGCAGCTGTTGGCGATAGAACAGCCATGGCCTGCTAGTGTAGTGTTTTCCACACACTTAACACCTGCGCTGGCCCTCGCGGTCCCTGACGGCGTTGCGGATCGTCGCAATAGCGCTGGCTATTCCTCCTCACCGCGCCTTGTCAGTAACCACGATGCCTAACCACAACCATCAAGTTGTTTGGAAGACACTACACTAGGCAGCGTCGGGATGTTTGGGGTCAATCCCCAGCGCCCGCAGTTTTCGATACAGGTTGGTTCGTTCCATACCGGCCCGTTCGGCCACCAGCGCGACACTGCCGTCGCAGGATTTGAGCAGTTGCCGAAGATAGCTGCGCTCGAATTCTTCCCGGGCCTCTCGCAGAGGCAGATCGGTGGCGGCCGTTACCGGTACGCTGGATGAGCTGCTGGGGCTTGAACTCAGGGCAACCTCCACGTCCTCCAGGCTGATCTCCTCCTCCGAGCCCAGGATCATGAGCCGTTGCAGCAGATTCTTGAGTTCGCGCAGGTTACCCGGCCAATGGTAGTTGCGCAGCCGGTTCTGGGCGGCCATGGAGAAGTGCCGGTAGGGCAGATTCTCGTGATCCATGAACCAGGCCACGCACTGCTTCAGCAACTCCGGCACGTCCTCGCAATGATCGCGCAGCGCCGGCACATGCAAGGGCACCACATTGAGGTGGTAGAACAGGTCCTCCCGAAAGTGACCGTTGGCCACCTCATCGTCCAGATTTCGATGCGTTGCCGCCATCACCCGGACATTAACCTCCACCGGCTCAAGCCCGCCTACGCGCAGGAAAGAACTGGTTTCCAAAGCGCCGGAAAGCTTGTTTTGCGCCTCCGGCTCCAAGTCGGCCACATCGTTTAGAAACAATGTGCCACCGTTGGCCTGCTCCAGAAATCCGTAGTGAATCCGCCCATTTTCCTCGCTGCCGAACAGTTCACGAGCGGCGTTCTCGCCTGCGATTGCCCCGCTGCCCAACTCCACGAACGGGCCGTTTGCTCGGGCGCTATTGGCGTGCATCCAGCGCGCCAGCGTTTCCTTGCCGGAGCCGGGTTCACCGCTGATCAGCACCCAGGTATCGTGCTGCGCGATCCGCAAGGCTTGTTCCCTGAGTCGTTGCATGGCGGCGCTTCGTCCGCTGGGTTCCAACACCTGTTCGCTCTGTCGGCGAAGCCCCGCGTTTTCCCGTTGCAGCTTGTCTGTTTCCAAAGCCCGCTCGACCGTGATCAGCAGCTTTGCCATGGACAAGGGTTTTTCCAGAAAATCGTAGGCGCCGAGCCGCGTGGCCTCCACAGCGGTTTCCACGTTGCCATGACCCGACATGATCACCACCGGGCACGGCAAACCTTCGCCGTCGCGCCATTCCTTGAGCAGAGTGATCCCGTCGACATCCGGCATCCAGATATCCAACAGGATCAAATCCGGACGGCCTGCGCGTAAGGCTTCACGGGCGCGCTCTCCATCCTGGGCCACCGATATCCGGTAGCCCTCATCAAGCAGAATATCCCGCACCAGCTCACGAATGTCTGGTTCATCGTCCACCACCAGGACATGGCTACCATTCATATGCTTCAGTCTCCAACCAGGGTTGCACGGGGCGGTTCCAAGGCCGCTGCCGCGTCTTCCGTTCGGTGAGTTTCACCATACGGCAGTTGTATCACCACCCGCGCGCCACCGGTCCGCGCCGCCTCCGCGCGGATCAGACCGCCGTGCTCTTCAACTATTTTCTTGACGATTGCCAGACCCAGGCCGGTGCCTTTGGCCTTGGTCGTTACATAGGGTTCGAAAACATCGGTGACCGAGTCCGACGGAAAGCCCGGCCCGTTGTCCTCGATCGCGATCTCCACACAGGGATTGCCCTCATGCTCCAGGTATCGTGTGCGCACCCGCAATTCGCTGTCCGCCCGTCCTTCCATGGCCTCGGTCGCGTTCTTGACCAGATTGTGAAGCAGCTGTCGCATGCGCACCGAATCGGCATTCACCATGGGCACATTGGGATCGGCGTCCACCACGACGTCTATGCTGCCCGGGTTGTCCCGATAGAGAAACATCACCTCAGATACCAGCGCGTTCAGGTCGACCGGGGTAAGCTTGAGGTTGGGTGAGTGAGCATACTCGTTGAAAGCGTCGACCATCTCCTTCAGGGCTTTGACCTGCTGGATAATGGTGTGTGTTGCCCGGTCCAGTACCTGACCCTGATCCTCGCCCACATGCCCCACATATTTGTGCCGGATACGCTCGGCCGCCAACTGGATCGGGGTTAGTGGGTTCTTGATTTCGTGGGCCATACGCCGCGCAACCTCGCCCCAAGCGGCGTTGCGCTGGGCCTGAACCAGCGTGGTGATGTCGTCGAACACCACCACATGTCCGGTCAGACCTCGATCGTCAGTGAGGGAACTGCCGCGGCACATCAACACCTGCCGGCCATTGATTCCAAAAAGCGTTGCCTGTTCGGCCCATTCCGATCGTCCCAGGCGAAGATGGGTCTCTATCAGTTCGCAAAAAGGCTCCAGATAGGGGCGGGTGGCGGCCACATCGTCCGGGCTTCGGTCGAGCAGTTCATCCCGCACCACCCCGAGTATCTGTCCGGCAGCGGTGTTGGCCGTGCGCAGCCTGCCGTCGTGGCGCATCGTCAACACCCCGGATGAAAGGCTGGACAGAACGGTTTCCAGGTAGGCCCGCTGTCGCTCCAGCAACCGTTGGCTGCGGGTGGCCTGATCCCTGGCATAGGACAGGTTGCGGGTCATCTGGTTGAACGACATAACCAGAAAGCCCAGCTCGTCGTTCGAGGGCACCGGCAGGCGTTGATCGTAACGCCCTTTGGACACCGCCAGGGTACCCTCAGCCAGATCGCGCACCGGCGCGACCAGACGTCGCGCCGATTCAACAGCGGTCCACAGGGCGGTCAACAGGCTGGCTGCCAGGACCAGCGATAATGTGATGAGAAAGCTGGTTTTGAGGGGGCCACGCAGAAATGCGAGCTGGCGGTAGCTGTCGTAGGCCGCCTCCACGCTTTCGGCCAGCGTGTTGAAGCGATCCGAAACCGGGAACAGCGCTTGCAGCACCCGTTGTTCCGTCAGCATCGTGCTGCCCTCTGAGATCGGCACCACAACGCGGATCTGAAGACCGGATTGGCGTCCCGGGTACAAGGCGACATGGGTTTTGCCTTGGCGAACCTGTTCGAGAATCGCCTCGTCCGGTCGATCGGGCACGATGGAGGCGTCTTCGCTGGCGGTGGCAACGATCCGGCCGGCCCCTTCCATCAACATCAGCTTATCGGCACCAAAGGTTTCCCTCAGTTCGGTCAGGCTCAGAGTTGCCAGGCCGGGGCTCACGTTCTCCATTTGCGAGGCCATTCTCTGGGTCTGGCGCAAGGTCTCGCGCATGCGCAGATCCAGAGAAGCCCGCGACAGATCCAGCGCATCATCCAGTGCCGCTTCGATGCGTACGTCGAACCAGCTGTCGATGCCGCGCTGGAGAAACTGAACCGAGAAGTAGTACACAACCGAAACCGGCACCACCGACAGCACCACGAACAAGGCCACCAGGCGCAGTGTCAGGCGGGCGCCGGCGGTGCGGGCCCGGTACTGAGCAATCAGGCGATAGAGCTGGTAGCCGCTGATGGCAGTCAGAATCAGCAAGCCGATGGCATTGAACAACAGAAGAGCGGAATACAGACGCCCGAATCGGGCCGAGTTCTGCGTTGCGTCGCTCATGATCATCAAAGAGCCCAGCAACAACGCAAACAGCAGTAACACACCGAGCAGGCCGGACAAGCCGCTTCGCTTTACAGCGACCATTCGGCCCACTCGCTGCTGATGCGCCATTGGGAGGATAGATAGGCCAGCAGCCTGAGTGGCGCTGGCAGGGACTCGATGTCAAGGATCACACGCATACGGACCAAATATGCTTCGCGTGGATCCAGCAGCGCTCGATCCAGTATCGGCAAGTCGCGGATGTGACCCAGAAACTCAAGCGCCTCCTCTCGCGAACGGAAGCTGTTGCGCTCGTTGGTGTTGAGGTTTGTGACCAGGTAGCGCTGCGTCAGGGACAGGAACTTGAACCGGTAGCGCTGACGAAGGCTGGCGAGGGTGGCGTCCGGCAGCAGGCGACGGGGCTCCCGCACTTCTATCTGGAGCTCGAACACGATGGGTACGCCGTTGGCCAAGGCCTCCAGCGGTTCGGATCCCAATGCGTATTCCAGATCAGCGTTGAGGCTGTAGACCTCGCCGTCGAGGCGGGTTTCGGCGCCGACAATGCGAACGCTCGGATCGTCCTGGGCGTTGGCCGTACAAGCCAACATGACCCAGGCCATCAGCGTCACGGTGGGTGCCGATAGAACACTGAGGCAAGTCAGCATCCTAGACACTGGACGCAACCACGCTTTTCCGCAGTCGGGCGTAAAAGAAGCCGTCCATATTCGACTCACCCGGCAATATCTGCCGACCGGGACCGCATTCTCGCCCCCAGTCTTCTGCCAGGCAGTCCGCGGTGGCATCGTCGTGATGGTCGAGGAAAGCGCTCACCAGCTCCGCATTCTCTTCTGGCATGATCGAACAGGTCGCATACAGCAGCAGGCCGCCTGGCGCTAACATCGTCCACGCCTGGCGCAGGATCTTGCGTTGGCGGGTGCTCAGTTGGTCGAAATCCGCCTCGCGACGCAGCAGTTTGATGTCGGGATGACGCCGAATCACGCCAGTTGCGGAGCAGGGAACATCCAACAGGATGCGATCGAACAGCTGCCCGTTCCACCAGTGCTCTGGTTTGCCGACATCGGCGACCAAGGTATTGGCACTGCGGCCGAGACGCCGGAGTGTACCCTTAACCCGTTCCAAGCGATGTGGTTCAAGATCCACGGCCAGCAGTTCGGCCAGGCCCGGTTCCGTCTCAAGCAGGTGGCCGGTTTTGCCTCCCGGGGCGGCACAGGCGTCCAATACGCGGTGACCCTCTCTAAGCTGCAACAGCGGGGCCGCCAGTTGCGCCCCAGCGTCCTGAACCGAAACCAATCCGGCCGGGAAACCCGGCAGCTCGGCAACGTCGCATGCCGTTGCCAGCACGAGCGCCGAGGGGACGATCGCATGCGGTTCCGCTGCCAGTCCGGCGCTCGCAAGTTTGACCAGGTAGTCCGCGCGGGTCATTCGGTCCAACGCCACCCGCATCGTCATCGGCGGTGGCGCGTTGTTGGCGAGCAGTATGCGCTCATAATCATCCGGCCAGGCCTCCCGGATGCGGCGATACAGCCAATCGGGATGCGCGTACCGCCCGGCCGGCATGGACGCGGCCTTGTGCAGCAGCGCATCCTTCTCCCGCAGCAATGTGCGCAGGATTCCGTTGAGGAACCCTGGGGCCCACCGAGCGCTGATGGCGCCGCGGGCTGCGTCCACGGTAGCGGACACTGCGGCGTGATCCGGTATCCGGGTGTGGATGATCTGCTCGATTCCGATCAGCCCCAGTGCATGTACCGCCCGGTCACGCCGCCGCAGGGGTTTGTTGACCAACTGTTCGAAAACAGCCTGCAGCAAGGGTTGCCAACGGATACACCCATAGCTGAGTTGCTGAATCAGTGCGCGGTCCCGCGGTGCCGCCCGAGTCAAAACATCGGGCAATGCCACCGACATGGATTGTCCGTCCAGCACCGCGCCAACCACCTGCGCCGCCAGCCAGCGGGCGTCGGGTGGACTTCGTTTGGGTGACGCCCGACTTCGGTTGTCTGAGCGGATGCTCATTCGAGAACCGATCCGATCAAACGATGCCCGTTCAGGAACGCCTGGCTGTCGACCGGGCGTTTGCCTGGCAACTGCAGGCGTGTAATCCGCAGCACGCCCTTGCCGCAGCTCACATCTATGCCCTCGCGTCCCTCCGCCACCACATGCCCCGGCGCCTTGCTTGCGCTCGCTTCCAGCGCTCGGGCGTGCCAGATTCTCAGGGGTCTTCCGTTGTGCTCACAGAATGCGACTGGCCAGGGATCGAACGCCCTCACCTGCCGCTCGATCTCGACGGCGGGGCGGCGCCAATCGATGCGCGCCTCCGCTTTCCCGATCTTTGCCGCATAGCAAGCGCCTTGTTCCGATTGTGCGACGCCCTGAACAGGGCCCCGACTCATATTTTCCAGGACGGAAATCAACAATGCCGCGCCGGTGTCCGCCAGAACGTCATGCAGTTCACCGCCGGTCATTTCCGGTCCGATTGGCACCTCCATGCGGCTCAGCACCGGGCCGGTATCCAGACCCTGGTCCATCTGCATTATGCTGATCCCGCTGGCATCATCGCCCGCCAGCAGGGCTCGCTGAATCGGCGCCGCGCCGCGCCAACGGGGCAATAGCGAAGCGTGTACGTTGACACAACCGAGGCGTGGGGTCGTTAGCACCGGCTCCGGCAGGATCAAGCCGTAGGCGGCCACCACCATCAGGTCGGCGTTCAGCGCCTTGAGTGCTGATTGAACGTCTGCACTCCGGAGACTACGCGGTTGTCGAACCTCGAGGCCCAGCGTCTCAGCGGTGGTCTTGACCGGGCACACCCGCGATTTGAGGCCCCGCCCTGCCGGTCTGTCCGGCTGACAGTACACGGCCACCACCGCGTGTCCGGCATGGTTCAGCGCACGCAGTGACGGAACCGCAAAATCGGGGGTGCCCGCGAACACAATCCGCAGAGGCAGGGCGGTTTTGATCGAAGCCATGGCATGACTCATTGCTGCAGTCGGAATTGGGTCAGTCTGTTGGCCTAGGGAGCCTGTTGAAAAAGCCTGGGTCGAGTGCGAGGCAAGGCGAAAACGACGGACAAAGCGCAGTTTACACCCAGTAAATGCGCATTTTGACGGCGTTTTCAACGCCGTATCGTGCCGAGTGAGGCTTTTTCAACACGCTGCTAGTCTCGGCGCGTAGCGACCCGTTCCTGGCCTGAACTATGCATCGCCGGGGGCGGACTGAAGGCGTGCTGCCGCGACCGGCACGCAGCGACTCGTCGCCCGCCGCCACGGCGCTTATGCGTCGGGTGGCCGGTTGCGCTCATCGCGCCACTGCCGAGGTCCGTGATGGCTCCGTTTGCCGCCGTTGCTTTTCGAGTTTTTTGCGAATGCGCTGGCGTCGGAGTGAGGACAAATAGTCCACGAACAACTTGCCCTCCAGGTGATCCATCTCGTGCTGCACGCAAACGGCCAATAAACCCTGAGCATCCTGTTCAAAGGCTTCTCCTTGGGCGTCCAGAGCGCGAAATCGGATTCGGTCGGCCCTCTGCACGGTTTCGTACACCTCCGGCACCGACAAACACCCTTCCTCCATTTCCTCTACGCCTTCCCGCGAGAGGATCTCGGGATTGATCAAAGTCAGTGGCTCGTCCTTGTCCTCGGATACGTCAATAACGATGATTCGGCGATGGATGTTGACCTGGGTTGCCGCCAATCCGATACCGGGAGCCTGGTACATGGTTTCGAACATATCAGCCACGATTCGTCGCACCTCGTCGTCCACCGAAACCACCGGCTTGGCCCGTGTTCTCAGTCGTGGATCCGGGAATTCAAGAACGTTGAGTATGGACATAAGCGATTTTTAAACCCGAAAAATCAGAAAAATCCTATTCGTTTGACGCGATATTACCGGAAACTATAAAACCGTCGCCACTGTGCGTTATTTGGCCCGTTCGCTAAAACTGCCGAGAGGCAAATAGGCTCCGAAATAAAATGATTCTCCGAAGCACACCCTGGATTTCATTTACCCTGTACTTCGCTCTGTTGAGCGTTCTGGTGGCGGCGATTGGCGGTTGCGCCAGCAAATCGACTCCCGAGTTTGCGACCGATGTCGCTGCCGAGACCGTTGCCAGGGAGACGGCCGAGGCCGATGCCCGCGAGGCAGCCAAGGACAAGGATTCACCTCCGGCCGGTGTCGCGTCCAGCGATACGCCTTCGTCCCAGCA
>Ga0316187_10001663_pt1 | contig 19345 bp, 7 predicted proteins | sample CroRivburrow1_MG_FD_204927 | JGI IMG/M metagenome (GOLD analysis project Ga0316187, IMG submission 204927) | Coastal sediment microbial communities from Maine, United States - Cross River worm burrow 1 | ecosystem: Environmental > Aquatic > Marine > Coastal > Sediment | place: USA: Maine...
AGGTCTGAGCAATACGAGCTTTGGCGTTGGCTGGAACACGGGCGCTTGGTCTCAGGAGACATGGAATACTCCGCGCACCGTCAGCAGCACCATCGAGCTGCTCAGGACATGGAGCCTCGATAACTGGGGCGAGGACCTGATCGCAGTTCCTCGGGGTGGCAGCATCTACTGGTGGGATCGTGGAACCGGCCCCAGCTCCAGAGCGAACGTGTTGCCTTCGGCACCGGAGAGTGTGAACTACATGATCATCTCCCAACGAGATCGACATATGTTTGCGCTGGGATGCACAGATGAGTTCACCGGAAGATTCGACCCGCTCCTGATCCGTTGGTGCTCCAAGGAGGATTTCGGCGACTGGACCCCCACCTCGACCAATACAGCAGGCGACCTTCGCTTGTATCGCGGCTCAGCCATTCAGGCGGCCGCGCGGACTCGTGGTGAGATCATCGTCTGGACTGATGTATCGGTGCATCAGGTGAACTATCTCGGTGGCACGGCTGTCTACGGCATCCAGACCGTGGGTGAGAACGTCTCCATCCTGAGCCCAAACGCCGCCATCGAAGTGGACTACCGGGTGTTCTTCATGGCGGAGGCAGACTTCTACGTCTACGACGGCGTGCTCAGGGTGCTGCCCTGCGATGTGCGCAACCGGGTCTATGACAATCTGACGGTGAGCCAGAAGCAGAAGGTGTTTGCTGGGCTCAACCGTGAGTTCAATGAGATCTGGTTCTTCTACCCAGCCAAGGCCGAGGGCGTGTGGGGCGAGAGCGACTTCACTGGTGGGCTGAACGCTGGCTCTTATCAGGCCCAGACCATGTCTGGCACTCAGCGCTACGAGGTCACCTTCAATGCCTCTGGCTATGTCTACCTGTCCACACACACGGCAAGCACGGTTTACGATTCTCTGTGGCAGCTTCAGAACAATGCGCTGATCGAGACTCCGCTGGAGTCTGAGTATGAGGCATCGTTCACCCTGAACGGCACGACCTGTGATGCCGGCGTCTTCATCGACATCAACGACTTTACCGGCACGGCAGACTCTGGCGGGGACAACGTGTCTGCCTTGTGTGTGACGGTCAATGCCGTCGCGAATCGGATGAACTTTCGCAAGCGAGAGGCGCTCGGCACTCTGGCCGACATGGACAATGCTGCGACCTTCTATGATCTCAGCGCTCTGACAACGCCGATCACCCTCACGGATGGCAGGAACTACGCGATCACCGTGCGTCGTTCGGGCAACACGATCACGGCATGGCTCTATGACGAGGACAGCGACACCAACCAGCAGGTGGCTGCTGTGGCTCTCTCAGCGGGAGAGCAGGCGTTCTTCACCGGCAGTGGCGTGGCAGGTGTTGCGCTTCGCACACAACTTCAGGTTCTGCAGACGGACGACTTCCGGTTGAGGTCATTCCGCTTCGCGCCAGCAGGTGAGCTGATGGCTCAGGGCGAGGTCGGTGTGTCGTCTGAGGTGAACAGCTATGCCGTCTTCAACTATCAGGAGAGCACTTGGGCTGTGGGCTCAATGGTTCGCACGGCATGGGCAGATCGGTCTCCAGTCTTCAACAAGCCCTATGCTGCTGGCACGGACATGTACCTGTACCAGCACGAGACCGGCGCTGATGAGAATGGCGCGGCGATGAATGCCTATATCGAGAGCTATGATATGGAGATCCCGAATGCTGGCGAGTACCTGATGCACGTTGACCAGCTCATACCAGACTTCCTTGATCTGGCAGGGACTGTCGATGTGACTCTGAAAGGGAAGCGGTATCCGCAGGTTCCTACCTATCAGGAGAAGGGGCCTTACACAGTGAGCCCCACTACCCGGAAGATCTCCACTCGGATCAGGGGCCGGCAGATCGCCTTGCGTATCGAGAGTGACTCGGTCGGCGACAAGTGGCGCATGGGCACGATGCGTGGTCGTATGATGGCTCACGGAAAGCGCTGATGACCTTTGCCGTAGAAACAAAGGAGCGGCTGCCTGATTGGACTCAGGAGACGTTTGAGCGTTATCGAATGCAGACGCTCGTGCAGATCCTTGAGCGTCGATTCCTTGCTGTTGAAGAGTCTCTCATCGAGATCCAGCTCTCGAACACCGGGGTCATTGGTGGCGACACGTTCGCGCCTTTGGTGCACACGCACGGCATATCGGAGATCGTTGACTTCCCTGAGGACAACGTGGTCTTCAATCCGACCCCGGGGCAGATCAGCATCACAGGAGACGTGACGCTCGGGGATATCTCCGACGTGGATCTCACCGGCATACAGAACAACTGGATCATCAAGTGGGATGCCGGTAATAGCAGGTGGATCGTTGATGACATCGCGAGCGCAGGCAACAGCCTTGCCTCCCTGATCGACGTGACGATCTCTTCGCCCGTGGATGGGGACATCCTGATCCGTGATGGTGTCTCTAACCAATGGGTGAACACAGACCCAGCCTCCCTGCCATATGTGCAAAAGGCCGGCGACATCATGACTGGCAACCTGCAGTTCACCGATCTGCTGCTGCTCACGTTCGGCGACGCCGCCACTGACTACCAAATTTACTATGACGGAGCAGAGGCCCGGCACGACTCGGCGACCGCATGGCGGGTGAGAGTCGGCGGTGACAGCAGCGTTGTTGCCAACCTGAACGGATCGGTGGTGCTTGGGTATGACGGGACGGAGACGCTCCGCACGGGCATTGGTACTGTAGAGGTCTGGGACGGCGACAGTTGGGAGGACGTGGTTCTCGACACCCGGACCCTTGATGTTATTGGCACGGCGAATGAAACGACCGTTGATCTGGCCGGCCCGGTAGATCTAAGCGCAAACAGGGCATGGACGATAGGGATTGCTGATGACCCGATCATCCCGGGCGTCGCATCGGTCACGATTCCAGCAGGCACGACGGCACAAGAGCCGACCGCTGTGGACGGGATGCTTCGGTACGATACTGATACCGACGCTCTAAGAGTCTCGATAGGCGCTGTCTGGGACGACGTGCAGATTGGCAGCGAGGTTTCCAACGCCGGCATAGGGGAATACACGTATGAGTCAACGACCACCTCGCCCCCAGCCAGCGGAGAGGTGCGGTTCGACAACGCCACCATCACCTCCGCCACAAACATGTACGTCCACGAAACCAATGCAGACTCGGTGGATGTCTCTGCGTTCCTCGCTCTACTTGATGACGGAGCGGCAGTCTTCCTGCAAGGACGAGACAGCAGAGAGAAATGGGTAGCGGTCGAGCTGTCCAGCGCCACGGACAACGGTACTGATTGGACCTTCGGGATTGCCAACGTCGTAGCCGGCCCGACCGCGCTCGTAGACGGCGACCCCATAGACTTCCTGTTCAGCCAAGCTGGTGGTGGTGGAGGCGGCGGCGCTCTTAACGATCTGACCGACGTGACGATCAGTGCAGCAGCCACGGGGGACACACTCTACAAGTCTGCTGGCAACTGGCTGAACACGGCTCGGCTGAGCTGGGACGACGCCGCCGGTACGCTTTTGGTTGGTAATCCGTCAGGCCAGCGAATCGAGATTCTCGGTGACGACCTCAACCCGGCGATTCAAGCGTTTGATGGAGCCGGCGCAAGCTACGAGAACCTCTACCTCAATCCTCTGGGCGGGCCGAATATCATTGTTGGTTCGCCGTCTCACTCGGGCAACTTTATCGTCTACAACTCGGCCGGCGCGGCTGGGATGACAATATCGACTAGCGCAAATCCTTCTTTCCGCTCCACTGGCTCTTCTTGGATTATGTCGATAGAGGATAGCTCAGGCAACGATCTGCTGACCCTTCGCGCAGGCACGTCAGTGACCAACTGGGATTGGTTCACAAACGGGCAAAACATTGTGCTTCGAGGGGAGGACGGTTCCTCCACTCTGCAAAACATGATCACCATGAATCCAGATGGTGAGAAGATCCTCCACTACGATGGTGATACTGCGCTTCGCATCATCCAGAACGAGTATCAGTTCCGCAGCCAGACGAACAGCAACGACCCGACCACGGGCGGCGCTCAGCTTACCTTCCAGCGATTCCAGAATTCTCTGGGCGGAAATGCCGGCACTATCGGGTTCCTCAACACATCCTCATACGATATAGAGAACCAAGTTCACGGCGGCCTCGTTCGGATTCGCGGTCAGGAGTCGAGCGTAGGCACTGTGCGCTCACTGATTGAGGGCGACCCGGACGATGATGTCGCTCTGTTTGATGCCGGCACCGAGGTGGCGAGAACCCTGCCAGCGGCCAGTGGCGGCTGGGAGGTCAACAACACCCTGACTGGCGGCGGCTTTGAGCGAGCGCTTACGGAGAGCGACGGGTTTGCTTTCCGGGCCATTCTTGCCGCTCAGGACTCTAAGACCAACAGCACGACTCTGACAGGGCTCAGTGGATTTTCAACGACTCTTGCGGCATCTACTCGATACCGATTCAAGCTAGTGCTATGGGTTAGTTCAGGTACGGCCGGGACCAACCCGGGCTTCAAGATTCGAGCTGACTATTCTGGCACCCAGTCGAGTACGGAAGGGCATGTTCTCGTTCATCAGTCTGGCAGCCTTCGCAATGCTTTGAGAGGTTTGCCAGACATAACGATCACGACGCTTTATGCCGGCACCACGGCGGACGAAGCTATGTGCGTATATGAAGGGTTCATCGAGACAATCACCACAGGCACACTGGAGATCCAGTGGGCACAAGACACTGCCGGAGGCGGCACGGCAACCTCCATAGAGGAGGGATCATCAGTGGAGGTTTGGGCAGCATGAGTTGGTTTATAGCTAGATCGCCAAACAATAAAGTGAAGTCCGTGAGCGACGACAACGGGATGGATGAGATCTACCGTTTCTTCGATGACGGATGGACGATCTACAGGCTGGAGGCGCACACGACGCCGGGCCAGTTCCTGATGATCCCCCAGACTCTGACCGGCATCACGACGACGCCCGTCACTGTAGACGGAACACTCACAGATGCGTGATGTGTTTCACGTGAAACATTCGACGTTCCATAGGAGCCTTGATGAGCAATCAACAAATAAAGATCCGAAAAGCAAAGCCGTATGACTGCAGCAACATATGCCGCTTGCTTGAGCAAACGATTCCAGACGGTGATGGGTACTACCCTGAGCCTGACCAGCATATGGCAATTCAGTGGGTTACGAGTATCCTGAACGAAGGCTATGTGCTGGTGGCCGAGAAGTCCGGGCGACTGATCGGCAGCGTGGCGGTGACAGACTACTGTTTCCCGTGGAGCCCCAAGCGGTATCTCTACGTGGACTGGATGTATGTGGCCAAAAATTTCAGAGAGGGCGGGGTATTCGACGGACTGATGAAGGCGCTTCATGCCTTTGTTGATGAGCGGGAGGCCCCTATCTTCGGTGGCATCAGCTCTGGCCGGGATGCCCGACTCAAAGATCGGCTTCTGTCGATGAACGGTTACCACTACCTTGGCGGCCAGTTCATCAGAGACCTCACCATCGACGGTGAGGAAGAGGCTGAATCAGACGACCTGTTGGAGGACAACGATGGGAAGCGGGAAGAAGAAGCAGACGACGACACAGACGTACACGCCGCCGAGCTGGGTTAGCAGCACAGCCCAGCAGGCTGCGGGGTTAGCGTCTGCTTACGCTAGCAAGCCCTACCAGCGTTACTCCGGTGACCGGGTGGCGGCTCTCTCCGGGAACGAGCAAGCCGGTATCGACTTGGCTCGCAGTGCCTCGGGGAACTATCAGGCGGATCTCGACAAGGGGCGCACGGCCCTCGACTCGGTGAGCACGAACTTCGCTGAGGACTTTGACGCGCAGGCGTACATGAACCCCTACATCAAGGGGGCGCTCGATCCGGCGGCCAGAGAGATCCGTGAGGACGCTCAGCGGCGGCGTCAGGGCATCCTCGGCTCAATGGACGCATCGGGTGCGTACGGCTCCAGATCGGCTCTGGCGCTCGCTGAGGCCGACGAGAAGGCGTTCCAGTCCATAGGCGACCACTACGCTCAGGGCTACTCACAGGCGTTCGACAGGGGCACAGCGCTCTGGCAGGCGGATCAGAACAGAAAGATCACGCAGGCCGGAAGCTACATGCAGATGGCAGGGGTCCAGTCTCAGGCCACCGACGCAGACGTGATGCGCCTCATGAACACTGGCGCAGCCCAGCGTCAGGTCGAGCAGACCATGAAGGACTTCGACTACCAGCAGTTCGTAGAGCAGCGTGACTGGGGCGGCAAGCAGGCCGCCTACCTCACCGAGGTTCTTCGCGGGCTGAAGGGCTCGTACGATGAGAAGCAGGTCTCCGAGACGGTGGACCAGCAGTCTGGCGGAGCCTTCGGCAAGATCCTCGGCATTGCCGGCACAGTGGTTGGCGCAATCTACGGTGGCCCAGTTGGCGCATCCATCGGCGGCTCTATCGGCTCGGCGGTAGGCGGCGCAGTAGACGGCGGCAACTCGAAGGGCGACAAGGGCGGCGTCGGCAAGAACTAAAGGAGATCAGACATGCCAGCACTTACTGAAACAGCAGAAGAGCCGTGGTGGAAAAGAGCCGTGGGCGCTCTAAGCGCCGGAGCTACAGGCGGGATGCCTCAGTCGCAGCCGCAGCAGCAAGGGCCGGCTCTTGGCCAGACGGCAGAGCCAGCCCCGGTCGCAGCACCTCCCCCGGCTCCCGCTGCCCAGACAGAAGTTCAGAAGCCGGCTCAGCCTCCTGCAAAGCAGGGGATCGAGATCGCTCAGGAGTCCGTGGAGGCTGTGAAGACAGCATCAGCGAACGACAAGAAGGAGATCAACAAGGCGCTGGAGGAGCAGCTCGGCGGACCCAAGGGTTTGCAGGCAGCCTACGATGACGCCATCGAGCGGCTCGGCGGGTTGAAAACCTTCGATCCGAAGATGAAGCGCGAGGACTGGGGCCTGTTCATCATGGACTTCGGCCTGCGCATGATGGCAGCCAGCTCCGATCAAAACTGGAATCAGGATGCGGTCGGCGCGATGGGCGAGGCGGGTATCGGCGCAATTGGCGCGTTGCGCGAACGGCAGACCTCTGAACGCGGTTTTGTTCAGGACTACAACGAGCAGTTGCGCAGTGAGGCCAAGGGTCTGGCGGAAATGCAGATGCCTACCAAGGACAACATCATCTGGACTGATCAAGGTGCCTACAACATCGGCACCGGAGACTTTCAGCGCGATCCCTCTGGCGGGGTTCTTCAGCCGGGCATGGCACCGGGTGCCAGCAATCGCCCGCTGCAACGTCAGATGTCCGAGGACGCGCTCGTGGCCTCCGGCCTTGATCCCAGCGTAGCAAAGCGGATCGCGCACTCTAGCTCGCCGGGCATCGAAGAGCTTCAGCATGAGTACGGGCTGCTCTTCGACAAGATGATGTCTCAGGCCAACGACTTTTCGATGGTCCCGGGTTCCAACGTGGATTGGGAGACGCTAAAGCAGGACCCGCAGAAGCTCTGGCAGGTGAGACAGCAGTTCGTCAAGCAACGAGTGTCGTCGATCTATGGCGGAGCGCTTCAAGAGCCCGGGCCTCAGGCAGAAGGCAGGGGCCGCCCCAACACTTGGGATACATACTAAGGAGTAACCAATGGACGAAGCGCAGTTGCGCCGGGAGCTGGACGAGACTTATCGCAAGTTCGAGGCAGCAGACCGGGCGGGTGACGTAGAGTCAGCCAAGCAGTTCAAGCAGTACGGTACTCAGATCGAGAACCGGCTTCGGAATCTCAGCAAGGCACAGAAGTCAGGAGCGGGTCCCGCCCTCTCCGCACCCAACCCCTCCCCGGAAGATCAGGAGGCAGCCGCCCCTGCGCTCGAACAGTATGCCAAGGCCAATGATGATCTTGATCGCATGGACGAGGTCACGTGGGATGATCACTGGAAATCCCTGAAGGGGTCGGTGGTAGGCGTCGTTGCCGACCGCTTCTCGAACTGGGCAGCCGATCACCGAATCCAACAAGCCGACAAGATGGAGCAGCTCCGGGCCATGAAGGATGGCCAAGGTGTTCTCGACCCCGGACTCGACCCAGAGTACCAAGCGAAGATGGATCGGCTGGAGGCGGAGGTTGCCGCTGGCAGGGAGCAGGTGGACCCAACGTTCTACGGCACGTTCATCAAGCCGTTCTTCTCCAAGGACGGCAAAGAGCCGTATCAGCGTATCCGTCAGGTGCAGGAGGAGCTGCTCAATTCACGCTCCGATGCTGCACAGAAAGTAGCTCATAAGCCGTTCTTCTTCGATGAGCCCAACCCTGAGGCACGTGCCGCCGAGCTGCAAGCGCAGGGTTACAGCCCCGAGCAGATTGAGCAGGCAGTTTCTGAAGAGACGGAGCAGTACCAGAAGTATGCCAAGCAACTGAATATCTCCGACCCCGGCACGTGGTTCCAAGGGACCGCTATGCCGTGGGAAGACATGGACGCTTTTCTGTTGGGGATGTCTCAGAACTCTGCTCAGCTTACGGCAGGAATTGTGGCTGCCCGACTCGGCGCTCGTGGCGGGGCTGTCGCCAAAGCTCGTCAGCTTCGCGGTCAGGGTATCGTGAATCCGCAGGTTGTACGGGCCGCCTCAGCCAAGGCAGGCACAGCAGCGGGCACCATAGCCGCCTCAGCGACCGACTACGTCATGGTCAACGACCACATAGCAGCGTCCACCAGAGAGGCGCTGGAGGCCACGTGGGGCGACGAGGAGCGGTGGAGAGAGAACCCTCAGTACACCAGCCTGATCGACGCAGGGTTCAGCCCTGAGTACGCCAAGCAAGTGGTGACCGATGAGATCGCTGGGACCACGGGTAAGGCGGCTGGCGTGACCAGCATGATCCTTGGTGCGCCCATGAACAAGTTCTGGGCAAAGCTCGGACTTGAGGGCTCTGTATCTCGCATGGGTGCAGCCGGCAAAGGCGCTCTCATGGAGGCTGGGCAGGAAGGTATTCAGGAGACCTCTGAGCAGGTCTGGCAAAACATCGCCGAATCGAAGATCAACCCGGAGAAGCCTCTTCTGTCCGGTATCGGCAACGCCTTCTTCTCGGGCGTGGCGCTGGGCGGACCCATCGGTGGTGCCGGTGGTGTGCTCTCGGGCGGAGACAACCAGGCATCCCTGAACAAAGATCAGAAGGCGCTCAACAAGGGCGGCTTCAGAGAGTGGCGCGAGACCGGCAATGAGCGGGCTCGACTGTCCGCCAAGGTCCGTGACCCTGAGTACTTCGAGACTACCCCGCCAGAGCAGCGGGTGTCCGACTTCCAGCGACTGGAGGATCTCCAGTACAAGGAGGCGAAAGCCTTCCAGCGGGCTGAGAAGAAGATCATCCAGATGCAGAAGAAGTACGGAGCTGACCCGGCACAGCGTAAGCGTGTCGAGCAGTTCTCGAAGATGGCCGGCGAGACGGTTCATCGAATCGAGTCTGACCGGAAGGTTCGGGCCGGCGCTGAGGAGCGGCTGGCTACTGATCGGCAGAAGCAGGAAGAGATCGACAACATGGTCCGACAGGTGGAGCAGGACAACCTGCGCCTCGTCGATCTTGAAGAGATGCAGAGCGACCTCGACACCATTGCAGGCTCTGGGTTGCTGGCCGACCCTGAAGCCAATGAGCGATTGGTTGAAATGGGCTACGCTCGGTGGCGGAACAAGGCGAAGGAAGAGATCGCTCTTACAGCTTCTGGCCGGGTGGCTCGGGAGTCCATGCCTCAGGCCATCAAGGATGTGCGCAGCAAGATCGAGGCTGGCTATGCAGGCGAGGATCGAAGACAGGACCCAACCCGTAGGGCGAAGATCGAAGCCATGCCTGATTACCAGCGGGACAAGGAGCTTCGCACGCATGAGCTGACTCGCATCCCCAACAAGCGGGCGTTCGAGGAGCAGGAGGCTGATGACAAGGCTCCGGTTGTGGCGGCGGTTGATGTCGATTCGCTGAAGTGGATCAACGACAACTTCGGCAAGCCGTCGGGCAACCAGCTTCTGAAGTCGGTGGCTGACGAGCTGAGAAAGACGGGTCTTGATGTTTATCACCTGAGCGGTGATGAGTTCGCTGTGCGTGGCGCATCGGAAGAAGAGATCGAGCGCCAGTTGCAGGTCGCCTCAGACAAGCTGTCTAAGGTGGCTATCACTGAGCCCAGCGGTGAGCGCTCAGCGCCTCCGAGGATCACGTGGGGCTTTGGCGAGAGCTACGATGAGGCTGACATCGGGGCTACGACGAGGAAGAAAGAGCGTGAGCGCAAGGGTATGCGCGCGGCCAGAGGGAAATCACCCATTGGCCTGAAGGTGAGTGCTGACATTCAGCCTGAGCTTCCGCTCATGTCGCTGGATACCGATGAGTCCATCGACAGCATCGCCCAGCAGATCAGAGACATCCGTGGCAAGACGGACGAGTTCAGTGTGCGGCGGCGGTCAAAGCTCCGTGCAAAGCTCCGTGCTGCTCGTGCCGATGTCCGGCTCCAAAGAGCGGCTGAACAGATCACTGAAACGCTGGACGTAGGTCCGAGCGATACAGCTCTGACTGAGCGGTGGGTCTCTCTGCCAGAAATGGTGAAGGCTGAATACGATCTGCGTGGTGCAGAGTTCTACTCTCACATCATGGGCGAGCACGTCTCAGGCAAGGACGTATATCTGTTCGAGCACGGCGGCAACGCCGCCATGTGGAAGAACCTCCCCTCGAAGTTCCGTGATCAGAACGGCAACGATGCAGCCCTGCTGCAGTCCCAGATGGGCAAGCGGATAGCCCGGCTTCTGAGGGACGACTCGATCTCTCCGGCTGTGCAGCGCGACCTTGAGAACGACGTGCGCAAGCTCAAAGAGATGGGCATGGAGAATGCCTCTCCCGTCCACGCGATGGTGCAGCGGGTGCATGACTACCTTGCTGGCGAATACAACATGGGTGGGCCGACCCCGTTCTCTGATGCCATCGACGTTTATCACGCCACCAAGGAAACCTATCGCGACGGCTTGATGCCGAAGATGATGCTGGACCTCGACCCTGTGGGCGGACCCGGCTACTACCGTGACCTGAAGAAAGGTGACGAGGCCGAGGTGATCATCGACGGTCAGGGCGTGAAGGCCCGGGTTGATTCCGTGGACAACTCCACGGTGGTCCTGTCGTGGAGCAATGACAAAGGCAAGCTGCTGGACCCTGACACTCGGGAGTCCGGCAACAGCGCCCGGTTCTCAAAGGAGACTGGCTGGCAGGTCTCTGCTCGGTACGCGCGCGGAGGCACCAGCTACGCCAAACAGTCCGCCTCATGGCCGGGTCAGGCACGGCTGGGCCGACGATGGAATCAGGGTATGGATACGTGGGCGACGATGCCCGAAGCCCGCAATGCTGCAATCAAGAAGCGCGGCGGCGCGAGGACCCCGGCTTTCTCCAGCCTGCGTAATGGCGGCAAGGCCACGAAGAGAGAATTGCGCCGGGCTCGGGCTGTGGCTGGCGAGTTGTTTGCGGGCTACCGGAACATCCCTGACATCCAGATCGCGAACACTATAGGCGATCTGCCCATCCACATGCAGAAGATGCTTGCTCAGCACGGCGCAACCGGCGTTGGCGTGCTGGGTATGTTCGATGAGCAGAACCCGAAGAACGGAGTCTGGGTCGTCGCTGGCAACATCTCCGCCAAGGCGAAGCGAGAGAAGGTGCCGTTTGACGAACTCGTTGCTGAGGCTGTGATCCACGAGACCATCGGTCACTACGGTGTCCGTGGCTTCATGGGTGGCGATAAGCAGATGGCTGTCTGGATGGATGCGCTGGTTCGCTCCTTCCCGAAGGAGGCGATGGATAAGGGCCGCGAGTATGGCTTGATAGCCTACGACCCGGAGACGGGCAAGACGCGCTGGCGCTCTCAGGAGGCACGGCTGTTGGCTGGCGAGGAGCTGCTGGCAGAGATCTCCCAGTATGCGATCACTGAGCGGGAGGGATACAACCTCGACCCGCAGCAGAAGACGCTGCTGCAGAGCATCATCGACTACATCAAAGAATGGATGATCAACCACAATCTCGGTCGCTTGGTGCGGCTGAGCGAGCGGGACATCTACCAGATGCTGTGGAACGCTCAGAACTTCGCTCGCAACGGCAAGGGGTTCGAGTACCGGGTGCGTACCGGAGAGAATCTGGTGCCGTGGATGCGGGACTACGACATCTTCCAGGCGGCTATCGTTTCCGAGTTCATCCACGGTGAGCGTCCGACGAACAAGGACGAGCGCAAGCAGATGAAGCAGCGCGGCGAAGAGCCGCTGCAGTCTGTACCGATCTTCTCCAACAACATGAATAGAGGGCAGCACATTGCCGCCCTGAAGAAGCTGGTCTCCGATGGCAAAGTGAAGCAGGACGAAGTCGAGTACACGGGCATCATGGAAGTGCTCGAAGACATGACGTGGAAGGACTGGCTCACCAACTCGGGCACCCAGACGATGCCCGACCCTGTCCGCAACCAGCTCGAACCTCTCTTGGAGCTGGCCAACTTCAACGCGGCCCAGTGGTACGACAAGATCAACCGGATGGACAACCAGTGGCGCAAGGCTGAAAAGCTACGCGGCACCCTGCCCGGAATGGACGAGACCGCTGACACTCTGAAGAAGAAGCTCAACGAGTTCTCTGAGCGCAAGCCTACGGTTGAAGAGCAGAATGCCGCGAACATGGAAGTCGAGGAATTACTCGCTGGCCGGGTCGGTAAAAAGGTAAAGATCCCGCGCGAGATCATCGGCAACTATCTGAATAATCACGCGCTTAAGGTGAACATGGCGCACATCCATGGGGAAAGAGACTCCGTGGAAAATATGGATGTCACTCCCGAGAACTGGAGGGAGCTGGACCCGAAGGCGAATCGGTACGACGAATACTTCCCTTTCGTCGGGCGCTACAAAGACTACGGGGTTTACACGTTCCATCAGGACATGCCGACAGGCTCGATGAGCGCGGGTCATGCTGGCGACTGGCGATTGCCTCGTCGCGGAGACAATCTGTTCATGCACTTCCGCTATGCAGCGGGCGTGGAGATGGCAGATGGATCGCCGGCTTACTACATAGGCGAGATCCAGTCGAGCGATCTGTTCCAAGAGAGAGAGGGCGGCCCGGCCAGTGCTGCTGAGAAGATGATGCTCAGTTCTCTGGCCAAGCAGAACGAGCGTCGGCTAAACGCTGCTGCTCGAACCTTCATGCCTGAAATTGAGAACGCGATTCGTGGCAGCATTCGCAAACAGTACGACGAATATATTGCCTCGATTGAGTTCCAGAACCTGCCAGAAAATGATCAGGTCATGCGCCGCGAGAAGTACTACGAGTACATGGGGAGGGCTCGTCGCGATTTCAATGACCGGATGACGCGGGCCATGGATCAGGAGATTGCAACTCTCGAAGAGACAGCCCCGTCACGAGCGGATGATGCCCGGCTGTTTGATCATCTCGACAAAGTGGCGCAGGCGGATGTCTCTCGGAAGATCGGCTACATGCTGACCGAGATGTTTGACTACGCCCATTACTACGATCCCGATGGCATGATTGGCATCCCTGAGAATGACGCCATGGTCTTCGACGACAGGATCAAGACTGCGCAGAATCGGTTAACCGAGGCGCTGGTTGGAGACAGTGGCTCAGGCGTGCGAACCCGGCGGCTGCTGGCCACTGACAGGATGCGGGCGGCCATGGACAACGCGATGACCCATCTCGATGGCTGGGAGCCATTCACTGATGAGCACTGGGCACGTCTGGACAAGGGAGCCAAGCTAGCAAGCGTCGGGTATGGGTTGATTCTTCCGGCGGAGGTTGGTGAGACAGCCAGAGAGCTGTTCGGCACCAGAGCTGGAGACGAGGGGCGGGCAACAGCTATTGCTCATGCTCTGCAGGAATCGGCGGCGATAGTGGAATCCAGAGGGTGGAATGTAAACAACATCACCGTTCGTCCTGCTGGCGGGGACTTCGAGGTAACGGCTTTCGGTGCTAGCCCACAACCAGACCCCCTCCACGAAGTGGTCAAGGCTGCAATTGCTGACTCGGTCAAGAATCGCATGGATCAGAGCTGGGAGCACACCGAAGACATTCGTATCGCGAAGGTCCGGCAAAAACTGAACGAGATCACTGATCGCAGTGGTGCCGAGCCTCGTGATGAGGACGAAGCGCTCGAAGAGATCGACTGGGATGGCAACGATTCTTACGATGCGAACTTCGAGACTCTTGATCGAGACTCCTACGCCGAATGGAAGACCGAAACATGGTTTGACGGGAAGGATAGCTTAGACCTTGTCGATGAGTTCGAGTCGGACATTGGCTGGAGTGAATATGAATACAACGGTCATCAGGGGCTGGACCGTGATCACCCAGAATATCGGGAACGGATTAGCGTAGACGATGACGGAGATGCGAACACAGAAGAAGCCGAGGATTGGCTGACTGAAACTCGTCGTGAAGAGGCAGTTGAGTATTACGGGCATGGCGGCCCGGGCTGGGACAACATGGTTGAGCATTTCGAGAATGAGTGGGACAACAACCCCGATCTGCAAGAGACCGAAGTTCTGACGTTCCGCATTCCTACCGAGTGGGATGAAAATGGAGAAATGACCGATTGGATCTCGGGTGCTGCCGTCAAGAACGAGATGGACTCCGATGCCAGCTCGTGGAGCGACCCGATCAACACCAACTACCAGATTTATAGAGGCAGTTATTACGTTGATTATGAGTACGATGAAGACGACGCGCAGAAGCGTGCTTTCAGAATCATCTTCGAGTATCACGCAGACAACGATATCACGCCGCCGCCATCGTCTCAGTTCTACATTCCGCCTGCTGATTCCAACGTTGAGCGCCAGCTCAGGAGGGAAATGGAGCGCCGGGAGAAGCCGGATGCCGAGAAGGTCAAGGAGGAAATCGAAGGGCTTGACATCAAGCAGGCAAAAACAGATGCCGAGGCCCAGTCGTGGACGAAGCTCTGGGAAGATGCCGTTATGTTCGACCGCAAGTCGCGGATCGAGGTAGCGCCTGAAACCCCCGTCTTCAAGCACTGGCAGTCTATCGGTCTGAAGTTCGCCATCGCTGATGCGATTCGCAAAGGGCGGGACTACGTCATCTGGGAGGGAGGCGGAGCCACTCAGTCCAGAGGCGGGCATCAGCCTGAGTGGGAGGCGCACCGATACGTTGACTACGAACAGGTCACGGTTCCGCTCCGTGGAGAAGACACTGAGCTGATCAAGATCACCACGCCACAAGGGGCGGTCACTCTCTATGAGCCGACGATGGCTCGCATGGGCGTGTCGATTGGTGTTGATGCGGCTCAGGAAATCATGAACCGAATTCAGGGCAGGTCCGAGCCCGGGACCTCTCGATCAGAAGAGGTGTACGAGGAGCTTCGGCAGCGGTTCCGCCTGATTCCTACTTCCAGCGCTTACGTCATTCATGACGCTCTCAACGGGCCGCTCAGTTCGCACAGCACAGCTTTGACAGCAGAGACTGCCAGAGCAGAGCTGATCAAGCAGGCGGCAGAGGCTGCGTTCAGCAACGAGTCGGTCGATGGCTCCAACCCGAGGAAAGGTCGGCTTTTGGCGAATGACATTGGTGGCACGATCAACATCCTGAAGACTCAGACTGTCAGCCCGACGGAGTACCGGGACACCATCCTGAGCAGTTCTCGGATGAAGGGTGCCCGGACCAACTACGACATCAAGCTCGTCAGCCAGATGAACAAGATCGTCAAACGGTTTGGTGGGAAGGTCGAAGAGGGCGAGGCGAAGATCGACCTCGGGGTGGTGAAGCAGGCCCAGAGAGAAGAGGGTGCTCGGGTCACTGAGCCCTCACTGGATCTGGACGGCCATCCCAACGTTCGCGTTGAACGCCTGACGGTTCCCGGCGAAGGGGTCTCGTGGATCATCATGTCAGACAGCGGTCTGGTCACGAACGACAAATGGGAGTACGTGGACGACGCTGAGAGGGCGATGGAGCGAATGGCCGATGATCAGAACATCGACCGGAACAGAACTACCGCAAAAGTGTACTCGGTCAGGATTACCGATGAGATGCGCGAAGCATTCGGCAAGGGGTCAATCCCTATCATGTCGAGAGATGGCGACAGCGATGGCGGCCTACCTCTGCTGGCTCGTGACCCAATCAAAGGCAACCCGACGCTGGAGAAGCTGGCCACCCGAGTGGGATCCATCCCTCGGAAGCTGACGCTCGGTCAGCGCTGGGACAAGTTCCGCAAGGACCTCGGTGCTCGCCTGAACCAGTCGATCTTTGATCGCTACTACGGCATCAAGTACGCCATGGATCGCGCCAACTGGCAGGGTCCAGTAGAGGTTGATCCCTATATCACGGCTCGCCTGACGACCTCCCTCGACACCCAGATGGAGGCCATCATGAAGTATGGCTACCCAGAGTGGCGTGACGGGATGGTGGTGACCGGCGGCAAAAAAGGACTACTGGATATCCTAGCGCCTGTAGCGAGCCCGGAGATGCTCAGGGCATGGTCGCTCTACATGGTGGCGAAGCGCTCTCAGCGGCTCGCTGAGGAGGGCAGGGAGAACCTGATCCCGGACAACGAGATCTGGGAAGGCATCCAGCTCGGCTTCGATTACCCGATCTTTCAGAAGGTCGCCGAAGAGTACGCCGCTTTCAACGAGAAGGTCCTCGACTTTGCGCAGGAAGCAGGGATCATCGACCCGGAAACCCGGCCAATGTGGGAGCACGCCGACTACGTGCCGTTCTACCGGGTGAGGGACGACCGACTCACTGGCGCGCTGAGCCCCAACATCGGGGTGGCTGGCCAGAGAAATCCGATCAAGCGACTGCGTGGCGGTGAGGACCCCATCGGGGATATCCCGGCGAACATCATGCAGAACGTCACCAATCTGGTGGATGCCTCCACCAAGAACATGGCGGCCAAGTTCGCAATGGACGCACTGCAGGGCACCGGCATTGTCACGAAGACGAGCAATGTCACGTTCGAGCAGGGCATGGTCCCCATGGCTCAGGTGAAGCAGCGACTGGTCGCCTCCGGGATGAACCCGGACCAGATCCCTGCAGACGCCCTGGAAGGGCTCCAGAAGATGATGGTGGCCAAGCCAGCCTCTGGTGAGGGCGTCATCACGATCATGCGAGACGGGAAGCGGGAGACGTACCAGACGACGGACAGGCTCCTGTACGAGGCCATGACTCAAATCAACCGCAAGCAGTTCGGTCGGTGGATCTCGTTCTTCCGTGGGCCGAAGCGGTTCCTGACGGCGGCGGTGACGCTGGACCCCGGGTTCATGATGGCCAACTACATCCGCGACCTCGGCTCCTCGTTTGTGCAGAGCCGGGACATTGGGCCTCTGAAGTTCGCCCACCACTTCGGTCGGTCACTGCAGGGACTCAAGCAGGCGGCAGCGAAGGACGACTCCTTCCGTACCATGATGAGTGCGGGTGCTGCGTTCAGCTCTGGCTACATGAACTACGGCGACCCCAACTCTGTGCACCGGGCGATCCGTCGGGCTCAGCGGAGCAAGGGGTTCAAGACCACCCTGCTGGATACCCCGTCGAGGATCTTCAACTTCTACAAGGAGTTCGGGGCTGCCTTCGAGAACAGCAACCGAGTAGCTGTCTACAACGAGGCGCTGGCTGCCGGCAGGTCGAAGAAGCAGGCAGCGTTCGAGGCGAAGGATCTGATGGACTTCAGTATGGGCGGCTCCAACGGAGTGGTTCAGTTCTTGATCCAGACGGTGCCGTTCATGGGTGCCAGACTTCAGGGCCTGCATCGACTCGGGCGCGGCTTCGCTGACGATCCCGCAGGCTTCGCGATGAAGGGCATGATGATCGGCATGGCAGGGCTGGCTCTGTGGTTCCGGTTCCATGATGACGAGCGCTACAAAGAGCTGGAGGAGTGGGACAAGGATACCTACTACCACTTCTGGGTCGGCAACCGTCACTTCAGAATCCCGAAGCCGTTCGAGGTTGGGGCCATTTTCAACACGATCCCGGAGCGGGCTTTCGAGTACGCCTACAACGACGCCAACGATGCGGAGAAGCTGCTGATGCAGCGGTTCGGCCACATGCTCTTGGAGACGTTTGCGTTCAACCCGATCCCGCAGGTCGCAGGCCCGGCCATCGAGTCGAGCTTCAACCACAACTTCTTCACGGGCCGGTCGATAGTCTCGCCATACACGGCACGACGTGAGCCGGCGGAGCAGTTCCGTCCGGGCACGAGCCCAAGCCTTATCGAGATAGCTCGCCTCCTGCCCGAGGGGCTGGATCGGATCAGCACGAAATACCGTTCGCCTCAGCATCTGGAGAACCTCTACAGGGGCTACACAGGGACGCTGGGCCGGTACTTCATCATGGCTGCTGATGAGTCAGTCAGGCGCTGGACGGACTGGCCGAGTCGGCCAACCATGCAGCCTGCTGACTGGCCGGTGGTTGGACGCTTCTACCGTGGCACGGATGACATGCCGCGCCGGACGAAGTTTGAGGAGGAGTTCTATGAAGTGCTCCGCCGGACGGAAGCGGTGAAAGGCTCGATGAGCTGGCTGGAGAAGATCGGCGACAAGGAGCGCAGGCGCTACATCAAAGATGAGCGTAAGCCCTACGTGAAGATCGCGCCACAGCTTGAGGATGCGCGTGAGCAGATCAGCGAACTCAACGCCGACATGCAGAAGACGTGGATGAACGAGAAGCTGGACCCAGACGAGAAGCGTGAGCGCATCGACCGTCTGCAAGGCAGGAAGAATCGAATCTACCAGAAGATCTGGGAGAGGCGACCGGGCGCATCTGAAGAGGTGCCTGAGATTGAAGAAGCTGACATCCGATACCTGTTCGATGAGTTCGGGGTGGACGAGGCTATAACAAAAATTGAAGAGCGAGCCCCGGCCACGGCGGAACTGCTCGACCAATTCAAAAGAGCGGGAGTAGCAGGTCAATGACACTCAACGAGAAGCAGGTTCTATTCACGGCGACGGTGGGGAAGTTCCTCGCGTGGTGCGCCCAGCGTGGTCACGAGGTGATCCTTGCTGAGGCGTTCCGCACACCGGAGCAGGCGGCGCTCTACGCCAAGCAGGGCAAAGGCATCCGCAACTCAAACCACACTAAGAAGCTGGCTGTCGATCTGTTCCTGATGAAGGACGGCAAGATCACATGGAACAACGCTGACTACGAGGTGCTCGGCAAGAAGTGGAAGTCGATGCACGAGCTGGCCGCTTGGGGCGGGGACTTCAAGGGTCGCGACTCTGTGCATTTCAGCTTTGAGCATAGGGGCGTGAAGTAATGGATGGAGAAACGCTAGTCCCCCTGAACTGGGTGTTCTATCTGATTGGGATGTGTGTTGCCGGGCTGTTCTGGTGGCTACTGGATTTCAGAAAGCGCAACGACCAACAACATGTAGAAGCACGTTCAGACATCAAGGAAATCCACAGGCGGATAGATCACATGATTCTGAACCTGCTG
>Ga0316187_10001665_pt1 | contig 19334 bp, 22 predicted proteins | sample CroRivburrow1_MG_FD_204927 | JGI IMG/M metagenome (GOLD analysis project Ga0316187, IMG submission 204927) | Coastal sediment microbial communities from Maine, United States - Cross River worm burrow 1 | ecosystem: Environmental > Aquatic > Marine > Coastal > Sediment | place: USA: Maine...
ATCGAGTCGAGCATCAGGGATGTGTTCACATTAGAGAGATCGGTGCCGAAAGCCTTGCCCATGCTCTCGCGCATGTTCTGCGCATGTTGCGCCCGGGCGGTCACCCCTTCCGGCAGGGTCTCCGGGTCGTAGCCGAGGCTTGTGAATTTCTCCTGCTCCGTCTGCTCGAGCTGTGGATTGCCGGTGGCAAGCCCCTGCAGGAATCGAGTGACGTTCGCGCCGAAGATGTCGTATTGGGTATTCGCCCATGAGGACGAGCGCAGCCCTTCCGGGTGTGTGGCGAGCACGTGGTAAGCCTCGAGGAAGGCTTCCATGCACATCTTCCAGTTGCCCGGCAGCACCTTGCGCGTATGCATGGCCACGAACCGGTTCTCCAGCCCCCAGCGGGCGAAGTGCTCGGGCAGCACCTCGAGATAGTCGGTCAGCGGCTGGCAGTCAGCATCGAAATTGATGAACACGAATCCGGCCCAGATGTCCGTTGGGATCTCTGTCAGACCGAAAGACTCATCTTCCACGTGTGGAAAGTCCCAGCGGCAGGGGATCTCCTTCAGCGAGCCATCCAGGTGCCAGCTCATGCCGTGGAACGGGCAGCGGATGAACTGCTTGCCGCTGCCGGCGGATCCGGCGTCGGCGAACTGCATGCCCCGGTGCGGACAGGCATTCACGAAGGCCCGGATGACGCCATCTTCTCCGCGGATGACCAGCGCGCTGTAAGGCCCCACGTCGTACACCTGAAAATCCCCGGGGTTCGGGATGTGCTCTTCACGACAGGCCCACTGCCAGACCTTTGGCCAGAGTCGTTCGATCTCGGTGTCGTGAAAAGCCCGGTCCGTATAACGGCTGAAGGCGAGGTCGTCATCGCCCAGGAATTCGTAGCCTGCCGCGGTGAGGCCCGGATCGCTGGCACTGTCCTCGGCGGCAAGGAGTTCCGCTATGGTTGGCCCCGGGCAGCGGGCTTCACCGGGGTCGAGCGATGGATCTGCCGGCTGATTGAGTGCCTGCACCATGTCCTGCAGCGATTTCATCTCAGTTGCTCTCCGGAAAAAACGGCATTGAGTAGTCTTCGGGGGCTCTGGCGCCAATGATGGCGGCGGTATTCTGCTTGAGAGCGTCATCGGCGGCCGGATCCGTACGGGCCCAGTCGTTCACCTCCGACCGGAAAGAGATTTTCCAGGCGCCGTCCTGCTTCGCGTATCTGTCCAGATAGCGGCCGGCGATGAAAAGATCCTTCTCCTCGCCGTCCGCGAGTATGCGGTGAAAGGCCTGGAAGTAGATTTCACCCACCGCCTCATCGCCCCGTACGTCGACCATCATCTGCCCGAGCATATGGTGATTAGTCAGATGCTCGCCCAGCACGTTGTGGGCGAAGTCGACGAAGTCGCTGGCACTGCCCTGGAAGAATCCGTAGTCCACCGTGGCGTCGTCGGCGAATACGGACTGCAGCAGAGGTTTGTCCAGGCGGTCCAGGCCGCGCATGTAGCGGCGGGACAGCTCCCGTATTTCCTCCCGATCCAGATAGTCGGTCTGCCGATTGCTCACATTGATCCCCGATTTCCCTCCCGCTATCTTAACTCAGGCAGGGGCCTTTCCCTGCCAGCAGGCAATGGTGCGGAATCAGGCGTCGCTGAGCCGTTCGAGGGTCAGTTCCACTTCACCACCTGCGGCGGCGACGAACAGGCTCGGCCGATTGATGGTCACGCTGAGTTCGCCCGTTCGTTCCACCAGGCCGGCGAGGGTCTGAACCGACGCCCAGTCGAGGTGAAACACGGAGGCGGTTCCGGCGGGCAGCTTCGCCGACAGCTGGCGCCACCAGACATCGGAGCGGGTATTGAAGCTGATCACCACCACGTCCTCCGCGAGGCGACTCGCTTTCTTCAGGCGATCGAGCGAGGGCTCGCCCACCTCGATCCAGCGCTCGATGCGGCCGTCCAGGCTCTTCTGCCAGAGGTCCGGCTCATCGTTTTCGGACAGGCCCCGGGTGAAGGTGAGCTGCTCGTCGTGATAAAGGCAGCGGGCCAGAACTCGAACCATCATCCGTTCCATCGTCTCCGACGGGTGCTGGGCGACGGTCAGAGACAGGGATTCGTAGCAGTCCCGATCCATGTCTGCGAGCGATGCCTCGAACTTGAATATGGTGGGTTTCAGCGCCATCCGGATCTCAAAGCTTCAGGCTCGAATCGGTGGGGCCGCGCTCGCCGTCCAGATAAAACCAGCATCCGTCGACCCGCTCGAACCGACTGATTTCGTGCAGCCGGTGGCCGCGACCGTCGATCTTGAAACGGGCGACGAACTCCACCAGGCCGTCGTCGTCGCTTTCTCCGCCGCGCTCAGTGCGTAGAACTTTCAATCCCAGCCAGCTCTGGCGGCCGTCCAGTGCGAGCGCCGCGGGTCGGCTGTCTGGATGCCAGGTCTGGCGAAGGTAGTCTTGCCGCCCCAGCACGTAAGCCGTGTAGCGGCTGCGCATGAGCGCTTCCGCGCTGGGTGGCGAATGCGCCGCGTCCAGATAGTGGCCGCAACAGTTGGCAAAGGACGTGCTCCGCCCGCAAGGACAAGGGTGCTCCGTTCGTTTCGCGGGCTTGGCCATGATCAGCCGTGCGGATTCTGGCCGATCTCGGAGAGGTCGATCCGGGTGGCGCTGACGTGACCGTCGAAGACGACGGCCTGGTCCGAATCGGCTGCATCGTCGATCGGGAAACGCTGCAGATCGTGGTAGTACTGATCGCCTCGTTGGGAGTAGCACTGCTGATAAAAGGTCTGGCCGAGCCGGGTGCGGATGATCTCCAGGTCGCCGGTGTGGTCCGGCAGGTTGAAGCTCCAGGTGATGGGCGAATTCATGGGCAGAGCGTACTCCGCCCAGATCCTGGGAAAGACGCTTGTCACGGAGGTGGTCATGCGCTCGAGCGCTTCCGCAGAGAAGCGGCGATCCGTGTACCAGTTTTTGTGGTCCTCACGGCTCATGGCCTGGGAGAGGGCGATGGCCGGAATGCGGGCGATATTGGCCTCGAAGCAGGCGCCGAGCGTGCCGGAGGCCATGAAGAATCCAAGCCCGGTGTTGATGCCGATGTTGATCCCGGAGACGACGATGTCCGGCGGCTCGTCCATCAGGTTGTAGATGCCCAGGTTCACGCAATCGGCCGGGGTGCCGGTGACGGACCAGGCGGGTGTGCCGTGCAGATCGATCCTGTCCACGTAGAGCTCGCCAAAGCGGGTCATCGATTTGCCTTTCCAGCTCTGCTCCTGGGCGGGCACCACGACGGTGAGCTCGCCAAGCTTTTCGAGCACGCTGATGGCCAGCAGAAACAGGGGCGAGTCGTGACTGTCGTCGTTGGTCAGAAGGATACGCATGGTCTTCGGTCGTCATCGGGGAAGCGAAAGCCTACCGCATCCTAACTGTGTGAAGGTTACTTTTGCGCTGAAAACGGGCCTGAATTTCTGTAAAGCTCGACATTCAGGTCCTGGAACGGCAGGCTGAAATAAGGGAGTTTAAAGAGATCAGCCGGCAGCTACCGTCCGAAGGAGGCGCAAATGAGCGAAGCGACCACGAGCGAGACAACCACGAGCGAACCAGCGGAGCCTGCTGGTCGGGGCGGCCGGTTCTACCAGACCCTGGATCCAGCTGAACCGATTCCAGACCCCTACAGCCTGCCGCTCGAGGACATCAACATGGTGTTTCCGCGGCTGTTTCAGGAAGACGCCATCTGGCCTTACTTCGAGCGGCTGAGAAAAGAGGATCCGGTTCACTACAACGAGCACCCGGCAACAGGGCCTTGCTGGTCGCTCACCCGATATAAGGACATCAAGGCGGTCGATTCCGACCACGAGCGATTCTCGTCGGCAAACGGGATCACCATCGGGCCGAAAGTGGGTACCCCGCTGCCGGATGGCGCCATGGGTATTCAGATGTTCATCGCCATGGACCAGCCGAAACACGACGAGCAACGGGCGACGGTGGCGCCGATCGTGGCACCCATGAGCCTGAAAAAGCTCGAGAGTACGATTCGTTCGCGCTGCCAGAACATTCTCGATTCCCTCCCGGTCGGTGAGACGTTCAACTGGGTGGACAAGGTCTCCATCGAGCTGACGACGCAAATGCTGGCTACCCTGTTCGACTTTCCCTTCGAGGAACGGAGGCGCCTGACCCGTTGGTCGGATATTGCGACAGCAGCGCCCGGCACCATGGTGGAGAGTGAAGAGCAGCGGCGAGCCGAACTGCTGGAATGCCTCGATTGCTTCACCCAGCTTTTCAATGAGCGCAAAGAGAAGCCTGGCTTCGACCTCATTTCCATGCTGGCGCATGGTGAGGCAACGAAGAACATGCAGCCTTTCGAGTTCCTCGGCAACCTGATGCTGCTGATCGTCGGCGGCAACGACACGACCCGCAATTCCATCAGCGGCGGGGTGCTGGCGCTGAACCAGTTCCCGGACCAGTACGACAAGCTGCGCGACGACACCTCCGTCATCCCCAATATGGTGGCCGAGATCATCCGCTGGCAGACGCCGCTGGCCTACATGCGCCGAACGGCGAACGAAGATTGCGAAATCGGTGGCAAGCAGATCAGCCAGAACGATCAGATCCTGATGTGGTATGTCTCGGGTAATCGCGATGAGGACATGTTCGAGAACGCAAACAAGCTCATCATCGATCGGAAGAATGCCCGGCAGCACCTGTCTTTCGGCTTCGGGCTGCATCGCTGCATGGGGAATCGTCTTGCAGAGATGCAGCTCCGGGTGATCTGGGAAGAGATCATGAAGCGATTCGAGATGGTGGAGGTGGTCGGAGAGCCGCAACGGACTTACTCGTCATTCGTGAAGGGCTACACCGAGTTGCCCGTGATCCTGCACCCGAAGGCCAGCTGAACACCCGCCACCGCGTTTGGTTACACTGGCGCCAGGCATGGGAACAGGGGGAGCGCCATGTCGGCACATCCCATGGATCACATTCCGGTCCGGCAGCTGCGATTCGATTTCGAGTCGGCGCCGGAGCCGGTCTGGAGCAGGAGCAGTCCTGACTTCGCGCTATTCATAAACGCGCTCGGCATTCACGTGCCTTACTTCGAACGGTTCCTCGTCAAGGTGATGCGTGCCTGGCGTGACGAGCTGGATGATCCGAAGCTCAAGGCAGACGTGCAGGCCATCATCGGTCAGGAGTCGCACCACGCGTTCAACTTCATCAAGTGGACGGAGGTGATGTGTCGCCGCTACCCGAAGCTGGGTGCGATAGAAGCGCAGGCCAGGGATTACTTCGAACGGGCGCTCGAACGGCCGAAGCGCTTTCAGATCGGCTTCACGGCAGGCTACGAGACCTTCACCTTCCTTGGCGGCATGATCATTCTGAATCGCTATCAGGAGCTCATGGGTGATGCGGATCCGGTGATCCGGGCGCTCTGGGTCTGGCATCAGGTGGAAGAGGTGGAGCACGGCGCTGTGGCCTTCGATTTCTACCGGGCTTTTTACCTTGAGGAAGAGTGGTACCGGCGCTGGATGGTGATCTATGCCTTCGCGCACATCACCGGGGAGACGGTTCGCGCCTTCGCCCATATGGTGCGAACTGAAGGCTTCTACCGGAAGCCCGCCAGAGCGTTCAAAGCCTGGCGTTTCTGCTTTTCCTTTGCCTGGGACCTGGCTCGAGCGGCTCTACCCGTGCTTCGCTCTGACTATCACCCGAGAAACCATCCGATCTGCAACGATGCTCAGAATCCCGTGGCCGTCGCCTGGCGCACGCGCCTTGCCACCGGTGGGGATCCCCACGCACTCAGCGAAGCGGATGTTGCCGAGATGCTCGCGCGCATCTGAGCGCTGGCCTGCAGAAAACCCAAGGAGTCCACCTGATGAATAAGGTATCCCCCGAGGCTGACCGACTCAGCTATCTGGTCATCGGCCACGGCATGATCGTGCTGCTGATCGGTCTGGTGGCAGGGCTGATGCTCGTTTTCTCGCTGCTTGATGCCGTCACCTTGTGGCCGTTGCCTGCCTGGGAAGTGAGCGTGCCTGGCAGCACGCGCGGCTGGCAGGCCGCGCACGTCGGCGGCATCCTCAATGGCGTGATGATGGGCGGTGTGGCTCTGCTCATGGGGCGACTGCCGCTGTCGGAGGTCGGTGGTAAGTGGGTTGGTCTGGGTATGATCGTGATGGGCTGGGGCAACACGCTGTTCTACTGGGCCGGAAATCTCTCTGCAAACAGAGGGTTGTCGGTGTCCGCCACACCTTTTGGAGAAGGCGATCTGGCTGGCGCGCTCGCTTTCCTTGGCGGCGGAGTTGCAATGGTGTTCACGTTTTTGGCGGTAGGCATTCTTGCCCGCAGTGCATTTCTGGCGGCCAGGTCTGTGGATGCCGGAAGTGCAAATGCTGGTCCTTGATGCACGGCTCGCGCCCGGCAGCGCCGGCTCGGAGATTTTCTTCAACATCACGGACAACGCGGTGCTCGACACAGGTGCTGAGGTGCCGGGTCGGGACGGGCAGGGCTATGCCACCTTTGGTCGCGTGCTTAAGGGGATGCGGGTGCTCGAAGCCATGCAGACGCTGCCGGTGGACGGGCCGACCGATATGGCCTCCCTGCAGGGCCAGATACTCCGCGAGCCGGTCCGCATTCACCGGGTCGTTCGGCTCGACTGAACTACCAGTTCTCGAGCCACGGCCGCAGCACCACTTCATAGGCCCAGGTGGAACGATGCTGCCGGTGCAGCTGCAGATAGACTTCAGCGATACGGTCCGGATCCGCCATATTGTCGTCCTTACTGGCGCCCGCCAGCCAATGTGCGCGGCTGCCGTCTTCCTGCGTCCAGCCGATGGCCGCGTCGATCGGAATATGAGCGACGTGGATGCCCTCTGGCCCGAGCTCCCGGGCCATGCTCTGAGCCAGACCTGATTTACCGTGAGATGCCATGGCGAATGCGCCGCTTTTCGGGTAACCCTTCAGGGCTGCGCTGGCGTTTGTGAAAAGAATGGTGCCGCGCACGCCGTTCTCGTCCGGGTCGTTCTCGAGCATCAGCCGGGCAGCCTGCTGGCCCACCAGAAAGGCGCTGAAGGAAGAATTCAGGAGTACCTGCTGGACGAGTTCGGGATCTGCCTCAATGATGGCCTTGCGGAAGATGTCCGTCATCCGCCCGTCGATGTTGTGGATTACCAGGCGGGGGCGGCCCTGGGTTTCCGCGACGCTGGCGAAGAGCCTGCTGACGCTGTCGGCATCGGCAGCGTCGCACTGATAGCGTTTGACGCCATGATCTTCTTCGAGTCTGACCAGTGCGGATTTGTCGGGGTTGCGCGCGGCGATGGCCACGTCCATGCCCTCGCGGCGAAAGAGACGGGCGCAGCTTGCACTGATGCCCGGTCCGCCGCCGACGATGAGCGCGACATGTTCTTCACTCACTGATCAGTTCCTCCAAAGACAGTTCCCGAACAGGACGATTCGACTAAAGTAATATAAATGGAGGTACAGTAGTGGAAACATGAAACCGTACGACCGGCTTATCAATATTCTGGATGCGTTCATCGACACTGTTGAAGGCAGCATAGATGACAGCTTTCGTGTCCGGGGAATCCAGACTGCGATGCTGCTCGAGCGCGCAACCGCCAGCGGTTCCGGTATTCGCATCAGCGAACTCGCCCGCCATAGCGAAGCGCCGCTTGAGAACGTACGACGCCACATACAGGCTCAGGTAGAGCTCGGAAACCTGAGATCCTCTCCGGATCCCCAGGACGATCGCAGTTCTCTCATATTCGTGACCGAACAAGGTAGTCAGCTATACGATACTTTGGAACTCGTCCGAAGGCTGGGTTCGCTCGAGGGAGATACTGCCGCGCAGGATTTTGAGGGCGAACCACCTTACGATGAGATCATCGCTATCCTGCTATCGTTCATGGAGGGCTACCCTGGCGGTATGAAAGTCCAGGGTGTCAAAAGAGAGCTGCTCATCCAGAGGGCGACTGACGAAGGTCAGGGACTTACGGTCAGTGACCTCGCCCGTCTGACCGATACCCCTCTGGAAACTGTGCGCAGGCACGTCCAGAACGCCATCGAGCAGGGCGAGCTCCGCCTGCTGGAAGATCCCGACGATGAGCGGAAGACGCGTGTGGTGCATGCCGATCCCGGTAGAGAAAGCCAGCGGGCCGAAACCGTCAACGACCATCTCTCCAGGGTCGACTGGACGAGGTTTCACAGCGGCGAGCGTGGTGAAGGTGAGGCGTTATGAACGACAAGAAAGAGAAGCCCCGGAAGATTCGTCGCCGTCGGACGACCGGGCGTGTGAGCGGCACCAGCCAGAGCGCGTTCGCGACGAACTCCATGTCGAGCATCCTCAAGCAGCAGGCGGAAGAGCAGGCCCGAAAAAAAGAAGAGCCCAAAGAAGAAGCCTCCAGGCGGAAGGACGACGAGAACGACTAGCCGGGATTCGGCTGCTGAGTGGCTTCGTATTCCTCTGCGGTGATGAAGCCGGCATCTCTTGCCCTGGACTGGTCGGTCTCCGACAGCAGGGGCTGCAGCGTGTCGATGCGTTTCCACAGCGCCAGCGGCGTCCCGATTCCGGACCGCGGCACGTGTTCAGCCTTGTCCACTTTCTGATCCTCCAGGAAACCTGGGATGCTGTCCATGCTCAGTCCTCCGGCCGGATTGGTTGCAGGCCGTTCGCCGATTGATCCGATCTCTGAGGAAGCGTAAAAAGTCAGGAGGGGAAATTGGCAAGGGATGGATCATGGACTTCGAACCGACTGAAAAGGTCCTGGAGCTGCGTGCCCGTGTGGACGCCTTCATGGACGAGCATATTTTTCCGAGAGAGCTGGAGCACGGCGACTGGGTGGAAAACTCCGCTAACGAGTGGTCTTACCCGCCCTGGTTCGAGGATCTTAAGGCCAAGGCCAGAGAGGCCGGCATCTGGAACTGGTTCCTGCCCCGGGAGTACGAGGACTGGAGCCCGGGGCTTTCCAATCTCGAGTTTGCGCCGCTCATGGAACGGATCTGCCGGGTGCCCTGGGCCCAGGAAGTGTTCAACTGCAGCGCACCGGATCGCGGCAACATGGAGGTGCTCGCCCGGTTCGGCAACACTGAGCAGCAGGAGCGCTGGCTGAAGCCGCTGCTGAACGGTGAGATCCGCTCGGCTTTCTCGATGACGGAACCTGCGGTGGCTTCCTCTGACGCATCCAACCTGGAGACCACCATCGTCCGCGATGGCGACGAGTATGTGATTAATGGCCGCAAATGGTTCACCTCCAACGCCTTCAATCCGTTGTGCAGGATTCTGGTGGTGATGGGGAAGACCGACCCGGACGCGCCCCGGCATCAGCAGTTCTCGATGATTCTGGTGCCCGTGGACACGCCCGGAGTGATCCTGGAAAGACCGTTGCGTGCCTTTGGCAGCGTGCACTCCCCGGGTGGTCACGCTCAGGTGCTCTACGACAACGTGCGTGTGCCTGTGGAAAACCTGATTTTAGGCGAGGGCAGAGGGTTCGAAATCGCCCAGGGCCGACTGGGACCAGGGCGTTTCCAGTACGCCATGATGTTCGTCGGGATGGCGCAGCGGTGCCTGGAGCTCATGTGCAAGCGGGTGGAGGAGCGGGAAGCCTTCGGTGAGAAGCTCTCAGCCAAGACGAGCATCCAGCATGACGTGGCCAGATCCCGCTACGAGATCGAGCAGTGTCGGCTGCTGGTGCTGGCGGCGGCTGACAAGATGGACAAGTTCGGTCCCAAGGGCGCGCGGGACTACATCTCCATGGTGAAGATCGCGGCCCCGAAGATGTGTCAGGAAGTGGCGGATCGGGCCCTGCAGGCCCATGGCGGAATGGGCGTTACCCAGGACACGCCGATTGCGAGGATCTACCTGACGAGCCGGTATTGCCGGATTGCGGATGGGCCGGACGAGGTGCACATGTCACAGCTCGGGCGGCGAACCATCAGAGACATGACTGCCTGACGAGGCCGAGTCGATCGTGGATCAGTACAGGTCCGTGATGCCATAGGCCTGCATCTGGGACTGAAAGCCTTCCACGTCGTGAGAGAGAATCACGATATCGTGCTTCTCGCCGTTCTGGTCCCGGACGTGCTCTTTCAGAAGCGCCTCGGCCGTAAAGCCCATCTCCTCGAAAACGTTGATGGCGCCGGTCTGATCCGGCGTCATCTGGGCGGTGAGTTTCTCGAGGCCGAGCCCGAGGGCGAGCAGAAAACTCTCCTGGATCAGCTGTCGGCCGAGGCCGCGGTCTTTTCCGGCCGGTGCCACCAGTACTCTCAGTTCCCCGACGTGGGGTGACCAGCTGTGCTCATCCTGGACCACCGCCGTGCAGCCGATGATCTCGCCGGCTTCGTTTCTCGCCAGAAGGCTGGTGATCTCGCCGGTCTCGAGTTGCCGTGCCCAGGCCGAAAGCACTTTCGGCTCGGTGATGTCACGGCGCAGAAACAGGAGATCGTGCGGAGGCAGGTTGTTGGCGAATGCCAGCACTTCGTCTTCCGCCGCCGGCGTCATCAGATTGAGGCTGGCTGTGCCATCCTTGATCTCCACCGTGCGTGGATACCGAGTCGAGTCGCTCATACAGATCGTTCCCCCATCCATTCGGCCAGCTTCGGCCACATTCTGCGCGCTGCATTCGGACCGGCGATCAGGCTCACGTGGCCGCCTTTCAGCACAATTTCTTCCTTATCTTCGGATCCCACCAGCTCCAGCAGCGGCTTGCTCGCCTTATAGGAGACGATGTGGTCGTGTTCAGCCATGGCGGCGAATACAGGAATGGTGATGTCCGAGAGTCTGGCCGATTTTCCGCCCACCTTCAGAGTGCCGTCGAAGAGCTTGTTGCCCCACATCAGCTCCTTGGTGGTGTCGCGCATGTACTCTCCGGCCAGGGGCAGGGTCTCGTTGCCCCAGCGCTCGAATGCACGGTAGGAAGCCACGAAGTCATCGTTCCACATCTGCTCCCAGACGCGGATCTGCCCTGCCGTTTTCTGAGCGGGTCTCAGCATCTCGAACATGGCCGTGACCGTGCTCTTCGGCACGATACCGAGCGTATCGACCAGGCGGTCCACGTCGAAGTGCTTTTCATCTGACCAGATTGCTGTGAGCCCCATCTCCGACCAGTCCACGGGCGTGGTCAGACAGGCGAGGTTCTTCAGCGGTCCGTCCGTGTGGCTGGCGGCGTAGATGAGCGACAGTACGCCGCCCATGCAGTAACCGACGATGGAGAGATCGGGCTCGCCGGAGTCCTCCAGCACCCGGTCCACACAGGTGGGGATGAAGTCCTGTGTGTAGTCTGCCAGATTCAGGTTCCGCTCCGCGGGCACGGGCGGCTCCCAGTCGATGACATAGACATCGAAGCCCTGCTTGAGCAGGTATTCCACCATGCTCTGTCCCGGCGCCAGATCGAATACGTAGGCCTTGTTGGTGGTCGCCATCACCAGCAGCAGCGGCACCCGGTAAATCTCGTCTGCGAGTGGGTGATAGTGATAAAGACGGAGGGTTCCCCGTTCGTAAATCACGTCTTTTGGCGTCAGCCCCACCTTCGCCGGCGGGCCGGTGAGAAACTCGAGTCCCTTGACGTTGCGCTGGATGGTCTGGTCGACGATCTTGCGCGCCCGCTTGAGTATCTCTGGCGATACGGATTCTTCAGCCATCATCTGCCTCCTGTCGCGTGCTGGGCGGCTGCTTGGTTCTGGGTGGCCCGCTCCGGGTGCTGGCGTTGGCCTTCTTCTTTTTCTTCTTACCCTTTTTCGCCAGGAGGGACTCCACCCGGGCGACGCGCTTATCCAGGGCGTGCACGGCCTCGCCGAGCTGCAGGATGTCGTCCCGGCTCGGGATGTTGAAATTGGCGAGCTGCTCGGCCATGGCTTCGTTGAAGCGCTTCTGCATGGAAAGCTGCAGGTCCTGCAGTTGGTTCATGGAGCGACTGAACTCATCCGTGCCCATGAACCGGTTTGCCATGGCATCGAAGCCACGCTCCCACTCATTGACCAGATTTCTGAAATTTTCGGCCGGATCCGGCGGCCTTTTACCGGACTTCTCTGCCATCACTACCCCCACTCTTTCTACTTGCACCCAGAGGGAAACTATCGCACATCCTGATAGGCAGTTCTTCCAGGCAAGTGTGAGTCGTGGCATGCGGTCATACGGAACTCAGTCGTAGCGGTCGTGATGCCTAAGCCAGGCCATCGGCATGGGCAGATCTGCCTCGTCACGCCCCTTTGGAACCAGATCCAGCAGCTGATAGCAGCCGTTCAGCGGGTCCAGGCCCCGCGCGTAGCAGGAGTAGGTGTGGTAAATCCCGCCGGTTTCGTCTTTCGCGAAGACGCTGACCCCCGGCGCGTGCTCACCGTAGTGCAGGCCGGGCTGAAAGTTGTAGGCAGTTTCTCCTGCCGCGATCTGCTCCGGTGTGTACCAGACGTGGTAGTCGTTACTGAAATTGCTCGGCGCGGAAGAGACCCAGCTGAAGGTCCAGCCCATTCTCTCCTTGAATGGCGCGAAGACGGCATAGGGGGCCTGTGACACAACCGCGAAGGCAACGTCTCTGGCGCCCAGGTGCGGGACGGCCGGATTGAACTGATCGGCCCAGAACGCACAACTCTTGCAGCCTTCCTGCCAGTCGGGACCGTACATATAGTGCTGGACGATGAGCTGGCTGCGGTCTGCGAAGAGCTCGCCGAGCGTCACGTTTCCATCCGGACCATCGAAGCAGTAGGCGGTTTCGACCTTCACCCAGGGCAGGGCGCGTCGTTTTTCCGCCACAGCCTCTCTGGCGCGAGTGAGCGCTTTCTCCTCTTCGAGCAGATCCTTGCGCGCGGCGAGCCATTCCTCCCGGCTGGCCGCTTTCATCTTCAGGCGGCGTCCCGCGCATCGCGCTGGATCAGATCCATGGCCGCCTCGAGGGCGGCGGTGCGTTCCGGCCAGGTGTTGCCGCCGGTGGACAGGCGCAGCGTGTTCACGCCCACTTCGCGATAGCGCTTGAGCTGTTCTTTGACCATCGCTTCCGTGCCGATCAGGTTCGCCTGCAGTACCAGCTCATCGGGTACGGCGCGAATGGCGTCCTCCTTCTTGCCAGATACCCAGAGGCCTTGCACTTCCTTTGCCACGTCCTCGTAGCCGGCGCGCTGATAAGCCTGGTTGTAGAAGTTGGTCTTCGCCGAGCCCATGGCGCCCAGGGTGAACGCCATGGCGGGTTTCCGGTCGTTGATCAGCTGTTCCACGTCCTCGCCGACTTCGAAGTAGCCGCCGGTCTGAATGTCGATGTCGGCCAGTGAGCGGCCGGCTTTCTCTGCACCCGCCTGCAGATGGTCGAGGAAGATGTCTGCGTGGTCCGGGAGGAAGCTGGTGCCGAGCCAGCCGTCCGCGAGCTCGCCGGTCATTTCCAGAGATTTCGGGCCCAGCGTTGCCAGGTAGATGGGCAGATCCGGTCTGGGTGGCTGCGACAGCCGGATCGGCTTGCCCTCGCCACCAGGCCGCGGCAGCAGGTAGTGCTCGCCGTCGTACTGAACTTTCTCGCCGGCCAGCGCGATCCTCAGAATCTCCACGTACTCACGAAGTCGGGACAGCGGCTTGGCGAAAGACGCGCCGTGCAGCCCTTCCACGACCTGGGGACCGCTCACACCCAGGCCAAGAATGAACCGGCCTTTGGAGACGGTGTCCAGGCTCTGTGACGTCATCGCGGTCATGCTGGGCACCCGGGCGCTGATCTGCATGATGCCGGTGCCGAGCTTGATGTTTTCGGTTTTCGCCGCGAGAAAAGCCAGCGGCACGATGGTGTCCATGCCCCAGGCTTCCGCGGACCAGGCCTGGTCGACGCCCATTCGGTCGGCAGCCATGCAGTAGTCCACGAGCTCATCCCAGTCCTGGCCGTTGTAGTAGGCCGAGCCGATGGAAATGGATGTCTTCATGATCGTCCCCAGAGTATTCGGACGATCGAGTAAAGAGGCTCTCCCGACTCAGGTCAAGCGGAGGCCGGCGGGCGATCGACTTCGAGCACGGGTGGTTCTGAGCGCTCAGGCGTCAACAGCCGTCCGAGCGAAATGCGGTAGAAAACGGGTACGGCGACCAGCGTCAGCAGGGTGGCAAAAGCCAGCCCACCCATGATGCAGACGGCCATTTCCAGGAAGAAGGGATCGGCCAGCAGCGGCGACATCCCGGCGATGGTGGTGCCTGCAGCCAGCATCACAGGCCGCAGTCGGCTGACGCTGGCCTCTCGTATCACCGCCAGGGTGGTGCCGTCTTCGGCCATGCGCTTATCGATCTCGTCCATGAGGACGATGCAGTTCTTGATCAACATACCGGAGAGGCTGAGCAGACCGAGAAAAGACGGAAAGGTAAACGGCAGGTCGGTTGCCAGCAGGCTCACCACCACCCCGCAGACCACCATGGGCACCGTCAACCAGATGACGATGGGTTGCTTGAGCTTGCCGAACATCAGCATGGTGATGAAGAACATGGAGCCGAAAGTGATCGGTATCTTGCTGGTCAGCATCTCCCGGGCCTCCGCGTTGGCCTCGAACTCGCCGCCCCATTCGAAGCTGTAGCCGGAAGGCAGCGGGATCGCCTCCACCTCACCTCTCAGCCGCTCGAACACGCCGTTGATGTTCAATCCGGCGGGCGCGTTGGCCTGGGCAGTGATCGTCCGAATCCGATGGCGCCGGAGAATGGTGTTGTCCTCCGGCTCGAGCTCGAAGGATGAAACGATCTGCGACATGGGAATGTAGGTGCTCTGGGCCGGGCTCCAGACCATACGGTCCGGCAGAGTGCTCACGTCAGCTCTTTCTTCCAGCGGTGCGCGGGCGATGATGGGGAGAAGTTTGTCCTGATCCCGGAACAGCCCGATCGGCGTGCCGTAGGTGGCGAACGCCAGCGACTGGTAGACGTCTGATCTGGAGATGCCCGCGCGTCGCGCCCTCTGCTCATCGAACCCGGGCACCAGCTGCAGCTCCCGCTGCCGCCAGTCCGTCTTCCGATCGACGAGATCGTGCTTCAGGTAGATGGCGTGCGCCTGCTCTGTCAGCTGTCGCAGGGTAATCGGGTCCGGTCCGGAAAAACGGGCTTCGATCTTCGAGTTGCCGCTGGGCGTAAACTCGCTGCGGTAAACCGTGAAGTCCGCGTGCGGAGACGTCTCTTCCAGCAGCTGTTTGATTTCCAGAATCAAGCCATCCAGCAGGAGCGAGTCGGTCACCCTGACCACAAGCTGGCCCATGGCCGGGTTGGGTTGCTCGGGTCGCATGGTGGCGGTGAAACGGGTCTGGCCCCGGCCGATGAAGCTGGTCACGTCCGTGACACCGTCCCTGTCTGCGATGAGCGACTCCACCCGCTCGATCTCCGCGCTCGTTGCCTGGATGTCGGTTCCCTGGGGCAGAAAGTAGTCGACGTACAGCAGCGGGGTGTCGTTGCCGGGGAAAAAGCCCTGCTGCACGTAGCCGAATCCCCAGAGGCAGCTGCCGGTGATCGCGAGTATCACGACCGCTGCCAGGCCCGAGTGTCTGAGGCTTGCTCCGACCAGCGCCCGATAGGGTGCGTAGCCCCAGCCGCTGTATAGCGCACGCGATTCGCGATCTTCTTTCGGTGGCTTGAGCAGCTTCGAGCCGAGCAGCGGCACCACGGTGATTGCCAGCAGCCAGCTGAGCAGGAGGGAGATGGCGACCACCTGGAACAGCGAGCGCAGAAAGTAACCCGAGTTGTCATCTGCAAGCCCGATCGGAGCAAAGGCGAGGATGCCGATCACCGTGGCGCCGAGCAGGGGCAGCTGGGTGCGGCTGACGGCGTGCGCTGCTGCTTCGGTCGGCGATCGACGTTGTGCCACACCGACCACCATGCCGTCGGCCACGACGATGGCGTTGTCCACCAGCATGCCCATGGAGATCATCAGCGCACCGAGCGAAATCCGCTGCAGTTCGATTCCAAGCAGGGCCATCAGGCACAACGTCCCGAGCACGGTGAGCAGCAGCACGCTGCCCACGACGGTGCCGGCCCGCCAGCCCATGAACAGGCACAGAGCGCCGACGACTGTCGCCACCGAGACAAGCAGATTGACCAGGAATTTGTTGATGGACTGAGCGACCACCTCATGCTGGCGGTAGACCGGATGCACATCGACCCCGATCGGGACCTGCTTCATCAGTTCGCTCAGCTTCTTGTCCACCTGGCGTCCCACGTCCACGACGTTTTCGCCCTCGGCGACCGAAACGCCAAGCGTGAATGCCCTGACGCCGTTGTGGCGAATGATCTGATCAGGCACCTCCACAGCACCCCGGCTGATGCTGGCGATGTCTCCCAGCTTCAGGATTTCAGTGGAGCCAGGCCGGCCGATGCGCATTTCTTCGATGGCGCTCACGTCTTCGAAAGCAAGCTCGGGCGCGACGCGCAGACGTCGGTCGCCGAATGCGACTGATCCCGCTGCAGTCACCTGATTCTCGACGTTGATGCTGCCGAACACGGCTTCGAGTGGCAGACCGAGGCGAACCAGCCGCTCGTGATCCAGCTCGACATAAACGGCTTCCGTGGGCTCGCCGGCCGTTGAGATCTTGGCGACGCCGGGGACCTGTTTCAGCCGGGTGGCCAGAAACTTGGAGATGTCGCTGATCTCCGCTTCACTGTAGTCAGGCGCGGTTATGGCGTAGAAGATGCCGTACACGTCACCGTAGTCATCCTCCACGTGCGGTGTCCTGGTGCCCGGCGGCAGGCGTTGCCCAGCCTCCGCCACGCGCCGCCGCAGCTCATCCCAGATCTGCGGTATGTCTGCATCGCCATAGATTTCCAGGAGATCAACCCGGACTTCCGAACGCCCCGGCACCGACTTGGAAATCACAACGTCCAGATAGGGCAGCTCCTGGACGGCCGCTTCCACCACGTCGGTCACTTCCTGTTCGACCTCCAGAGCTGATGCGCCTGGATAGGGGGTGATGATGTACGCCGTTTTGATCGGGAACGGGGGGTCTTCCAGACGGCCTACCGTATCGATGCCGTAGAAGCCGCCGAAGAGACAAGCGGCGATCAGGAGCCAGGTATAGAGCGGCTGCTCGATCGAAAAGGTGGCGATGTCGCGCATTGACTCAGACTCCGGTGCCCGGCTCGCCGAGCGGGCGGACCTTCATGCCCGGTTGCAGTGCGGAAGCGCCACTGGCGACGATCAGATCGCCGCTGATCAGCCCGCTGAGCACGGTGATGCCCGCGCCGGCGGCCGGACCGATGGTGATGGTGCGACGGCTCACCAGCTGCGTGTCGGGATCGTAGAGCCAGACGAAGTAATTCTTCTCCGGATCCGAGACCAGTGCGGAAGTCGGGATCTGTATGTCTGCGCCCGTGTTGGGAGAGGACAGGGTCACCTCCACCGTTGCCGTCATGCCGGGCAGGATGTTGAGGTCGTCGGGTCTGGCCATGGCCATGGTGACCTCAAAGGTCTGAGCAACAGCGCTGGACTCGCCGCGGTTCTCGCGGATGGTCAGGTCGAAGGGTTGCTCCGGCAGGAAGGGGAATCGGGCTTTGGCGCTGATCAGGCGCTCGGGTGTTGTGGTGGCCACCAGATTTTCCGGAATGTTGATCACCACATAGAGCTCGTTCAGATCCATCAGGCGGACGATGGGGTCGCCGACGCGAACGTTGACATGATTGTCTGTGAAACGTCGTGCCACGTAAGCCTGGAACGGAGCGGTGAGACGAGTGCGAGTCAGATTTTCGCGGGCTTTCTCGAGCGCGACCTGGCGCAGGTCGAACAGTGCTTTTGCATCATCGACGAGGGAGCGGGATATGCCTCGCTCGCTCAGGAGCTGTCGCTTCCGGTTCAGGTCCTGCTGGGCGAGCTCCAGTTGAACTCTGGCCTCTCGATGCGCCAGCACGTAGTCGGTGTCGTCTATGGCGGCGATGAGCCCGCCTTCGGGGATGGTCTGTCCCTCGAGCACGGGCAGGTCGACCAGAGGTCCTGGCACCCGGAAGGTCACGTCGATGGTCTGTCGCGCTTCCACCTGACCGACGAATTCGTGTTGCACCATCAGGCTGTCGGCGGTTACCGCAAAGATTCTGGCAGGCCGCACCGATTGATCTGCCACCGTTGGTTTGGCCTGCTCGGTGCAGGCGCACAGCATGAGGATGAACAGCGTGAGGATGAAGAGAGCGGGAAGACTGCGCAGCGCGGTCACCTGCGGGCCTCATCCGCCATCTGGTAGAGGCGCTCGCCGACCTTGCGGAGCGTCGCATCATCCAACGGCTGCAGGTTCATGACATCGAGGAACCGGATGCCCTCACTGGCGAGCAGGATGATGAGCGCCAGGATGGGATCGGTTGCTTCCCCGCTGATCTGATCCGCGCGGTCCCTGAGCGGCGCCAATGCCGGCGCCAGCAGGGAGGGATCCTCAGCCGCATTGGCGATCACCGCCAGTGACGTGGCCTGTTCTCCCGGCGGACGGTTGAGCACGGACTCGACGTGGGTGTGCAATAGAGACGGCTCGCCGTTCGCGTCCTTCAGTAACGTTCGGCTCTGGAACTCATCAATCATTCTTTCCAGCATGCCCTGCAGAAGGGCTTTCTTGCTGGGAAAGTGATAGAGAACGCCACCTTTCGAAAGGCCGGCGCTGCCGGCGACGGCATCGATGGTGAGGTTGGCCGCGCCGGACTGGGCGACGATGGCCGCGGCAGCTTCAAGCAGCCGCTCGCGGGTGTCGGGTTTTCCTTTCATCCGCCGAGAATAGCACTGTACCGTCTGGACGGTACAGTGCGTTGACGGCGTGCCGGCAGGTCAGCGGTTCGAGCTTTGCACCCGTCCGCTCTTTCGCCCGTCAACCAGATCGGCCTCGGTGACGCCGAGGCCCGCCTGCTTCAGTGCGCGCATGATGTAGCCGCGCATGGTCATTCCGGAGTTGAACGCTTTGCGCGCCAACTCCCGGTGCAGTGATTCCCGCATCTTGATGGTGACCTGGGAAACAGGTTCCGGCGACTTGACTGGCTCTTTCGGGCGTTTTGCCCGTGCTCGCTGGCCTGAAGTGGGCTGCCGGGCCGGGCGCTTGCGCGAACCGGCAGCGGACTTTTGAGCCGCTCGGCTCATGAAGCCTCTTTGAAGGGCACGACCACGCTCTGCTCGTCCTGGTTGTCCATGAAAGACAGGCAGCCGAGTTTGCGGATCTCCTGGACCAGCAGCTGGCCCTGGGCGCCGGCAGTGCCTTTCTTCGGCACGTTGCCGGTGAAGGTGAGGTCCTTGTATGCCACCAGATGGTGCAGGCGCGTTTTCAGGGCGGGCAGGCAGAGATCGTCCACCGCTTTTCGAACCTTCTTGGCGATCTTCGTTTTCGGCACGTAGTCCGTGTAGACCAGTCGGGCCTTGATCTCCTTGCCGGCCATCCGCGCGGTGCTTTTCACGAGGCGGTAGGTCTTGTCTGCTTCCGTTACATCGCCGTAGGAAAG
>Ga0316187_10001666_pt1 | contig 19332 bp, 15 predicted proteins | sample CroRivburrow1_MG_FD_204927 | JGI IMG/M metagenome (GOLD analysis project Ga0316187, IMG submission 204927) | Coastal sediment microbial communities from Maine, United States - Cross River worm burrow 1 | ecosystem: Environmental > Aquatic > Marine > Coastal > Sediment | place: USA: Maine...
AAACCGACACCCCTTTGCTCTGTCCGCATTACCAGACTTCATCGCTCTTATGGGTACCCCCGACTTCCGACAGTCACCGCCCTCTTCCTCGCTTTTTACACTCGTCCAAGGGTGCGCACTCCCTGTGCGCCGACTAGCGGATCTCCCTGGTTATCACGTACTCTCAATGTAAGGCTCGACACGACCTCAGATCCCGGGGTGTCCCCTGCTACTCGCCAATAACGCCACAGGGACTGTTGCCTGCTGGGTGCGAGAACCCATCGACCAACACCAACCAGCGTTTTTCGGGACTCAACGTCTTCAGGGTCAGCATCACCTGTTACCTTTGCACCTCGCCTCCTTTCATGCCTACGCATCAAACGACCCGTTACCGGGTCGCCTGCAAGGCTTGATACCGGGCCCGCGGCTACCCGCGTGGGAATCACACCCACTAGATTACGCGACCTTGCCGGGTCGCAACCCCGCACTACGCTCTTCAAGCAGAGCTTCACAGCACAGCAAATGACAGGAACTCAACATAATTCAATTTCAGTCCTGGACGCTGTCACGGAAAACGCTCCTTGATCTCGTGGAATATCTCCCACGTCACACTGCCTTCTCGACTGCGGCTACTCAACATCTTTCGCCAATAACGCTCGACGAACCGGTGCACCTTTTGAAGGGCCCTGAAATTTGAAGGGCCCTGAAATTCCCGGCAATGCCATAATAGCCATAGTGGCCTCGCAACACTCGGTTCAAGTTAACCCCCTGCACTCTCACCGGTAGATGGCGAATCCGTCTCATCAGGTCTCCTGTATTTGTCTAGGTCGTTTCCCAAGACGCAAGCACGTGGTAGCTGGCGGCACCCGAACCGGTGATTGACTCAACCAGGCAGAAACGCCTGATTGACCAGTGGACGGGCCTGATCTGCAGAGCGTCATGCTGAATAAAATTCACCTTACTGATCTTGCGGGCCAGCGTGATATGCGGCTGGTATGATCTTGTTTCCATTCGCAAACCACACTCTCCGAGGGCCGTACGCAGCTGGCCGGCCAGTGACCACAGGGCGGGAGGTGTCTGGGTTGGGCCAACCCAGAAGATGCGTGGCCCGGGCCAGTAACCGACATGATCGATGCTCAGCTCGAATGCCGGGCTACTGATGCTAGCTGCCGCGGCTTCCAGGCAGTCGCGTACCGGTGCTGTTACCGCACCGGCAAACGCCAGCGTCACATGCAGGTTGGCCGCCGGGACCCTTTTTATGCGCTTACCCAGCAGGTCGGTGGCGGTGAGTGCCAGGGCAGCACGCACCTCGTCGTCGGGCCACAGGGCAAAAAACAGGCGTTGCCTTGTTTCAGTCTGTCCCGAGGACATCCAGCAAGCCCTGGAGCGCGCAAGCTACCGACTGCCGTCGCACGGCCTCACGATCACCTAAGAAATATCTCGTATCTTCCTGATGAATATTGTCTTTAGCAGCCCACGAAAAACAGACCGTGCCTACCGGTTTACCGGGGACCGCGCCTCCGGGACCGGCAATCCCGCTAATGGCCACGGCAACATCCGCCCGGCTGTGTTCGAGCACACCGTTTGCCATCTCCAGCACCACGGCCTCGCTGACGGCCCCCTCACGCAGCAACGTCGCTGACCGCACCCCCAGCATTTCCTGCTTGGCGGCATTGCTGTAGGTCACAAAGCCGCGCTCGAACCATTGCGAGCTGCCGGCAATGTCGGTGAGACATTTCGCCAGCCAGCCACCGGTACAGGATTCAGCAACGGCTAGCAGCTTCTGCTGCTGCAGCAAGACCCTGGCGAGTTGTTCTGATAATGCGGTTAACTCGGACACAGGCCATAATGTACTCCATTTCAGCGCCCGCCTGCTAAATTGACGCCGCAACGGCGGGAACACCTCGCAGCCGCGAACATACACAGGTGCAACAATATTGCAGATGCGATCCGCTTCAGCTTCTACGAAACACCACACTGATACGGTAAACTCCCCCGCCATGACAAGCGCCCCGCCCACCCATACACCGATGATGCAGCAATACCTGGGCATCAAGTCCGAGCACCCGGATATCCTGTTGTTCTACCGCATGGGCGATTTCTATGAACTCTTTTACGCCGATGCCCAGCGCGCAGCCAAACTGCTTGATATTACCCTGACCGCCCGCGGCAAATCCGCAGGCGAGTCCATTCCCATGGCCGGCGTACCGGTACACGCCATTGACCAGTACCTTGGACGGCTGGTGCGCCAGGGCGAGTCCGTTGCCATCTGTGAACAGATCGGCGATCCGGCCACCAGCAAGGGGCCGGTCGAACGCAAGGTCGTGCGCATCGTCACCCCCGGCACCTTGACGGAAGAATCCCTGTTGAAAGACCGGCAGGATAATTTACTGGTTGCCATCACCCGGCATGGAGATGACTGGGGACTGGCCGCACTGGACCTGGCAGGAGGACGCTTCAGTGTCCAGCAATTCCGGGGGGATGAGGCACTGCACGGGGAACTGCAGCGGCTGAACCCCGCTGAACTGGTATACAACGAAGCTATCTCCTTGCCGGCCGCGATAGCAAACCACAAGGGGCTGCGACGGCAGTCTCCCTGGTTGTTTGACACAGACAGCGCCCGGCGTCAGCTGAATGAACAATTCGGGACGCATGACCTCACCGGGTTCGGCTGCGAACACCTGGATGCAGCCATCGGTGCAGCCGGCGGCTTGTTGCAATACGTCAGGAATATGCAGCGCTCCGCCCTGCCCCACCTGTGCGCACTGCGTGTTGAAGAACGCGCCGACAGCCTGGTACTGGATGCCGCCACACGTCGCAACCTCGAACTGGAAGAAGCGACCTCCGGCAACAGGGAACATACCCTGGCAGGTGTGCTGGATCACACGGCGACTGCGATGGGCGCACGCCTGCTGCGCCGCTGGATGCACCGCCCGTTACGCAACCACACGCTGTTAAGAGAACGGCACCAGTGCATCGCGGCACTGAACGAGTCCCGTATTCAGGAAGACCTGCACACGCTGCTCCGGGATATCGCCGACATCGAACGCATCCTGACACGTATTGCCTTGCAGTCAGCTCGCCCGCGAGACCTCACCGGCTTGCGTGACAGCCTCGGCCTGCTCCCGGCACTGCAGGAAAAACTTGCCGCGTCACCAGACCCGTTGCTGGCCAGCCTGTCGCGGCAGATAGCCGGGCATCCGCAGGTACATGCCCTGCTTGTCCACGCATTGAAAGAAGAACCGCCGCACCTTATTCGGGATGGTGGCGTGCTGGCGGATGGTTACAACGACACCCTCGACGAACTGCGCAATCTCAGTGAACACGGTGATCAGCTACTCGTTGACATGGAACAGCAGGAACGCGAGCGCAGCGGCATCGCCACCCTGAAGATCAGCTACAACCGGGTACATGGCTACTACATAGAAGTCAGCCGCCTGCAGGCTGACAAGGTACCGGACAACTATCAGCGCCGCCAGACACTCAAGGGCGTCGAGCGCTACATCACGCCGGAACTCAAGGCTCATGAAGACAGGGTACTGAGTGCACGCGAGCGCTCCCTGGCGCTGGAGAAGTCACTCTATAACGACCTGCTGGCAGAACTCGGTACACACCTGCAGCCGCTGCGCACCTGCGCCGGGGCCATCGCCGAACTCGATGTGCTGGCAAACTTTGCCGAACGCAGCCGGACGCTGAACCTCGCATGTCCGGTACTGGTTGAACAGGCCGGCATCCGCATTGAGAATGGCCGCCACCTGGTCGTAGAGCACATCATGGATGAGCCGTTCATACCCAATGATGCCCGCCTCGATAATGAGCAGCGCATGCTGATCATCACCGGCCCGAACATGGGTGGCAAGTCGACCTACATGCGGCAGACCGCGCTGATCGTGTTACTGGCCCATATCGGCTGTTATGTGCCGGCGACTGCCGCGACCATCGGGCCGGTTGACAGAATCTTCTCGCGCATCGGTGCCGCCGACGACCTTGCCGGCGGACGCTCGACCTTCATGGTGGAGATGACTGAAACGGCAAACATCCTGCATAACGCCACGGCAAACAGCCTGGTGCTCATGGATGAAATCGGGCGCGGCACCAGCACCTACGACGGCCTGTCCCTGGCGTGGGCCTGCGCGATTGATCTTGCCGTCCGCGTCAGGGCCTTTACCCTGTTCGCCACGCATTATTTTGAACTGACCCGGTTGCCCGAAGAATACAGCGACATTGCCAATGTCCACCTGGAAGCCGTGGAACACGACGACCGGATTGTATTTCTGCATGCCGTCAGGAACGGCGCGGCAGACCGGAGTTACGGCCTGCATGTAGCCGCGCTGGCCGGTGTTCCCAAACAGGTGATCAGGCATGCCCGGCAACGCCTGCTGGAGCTCGAGAACAGCGACCGCCACCCGGAACCGGCCGCAGCAGAACAAATGACGCTGTTCCAGTCACCAGCCGAGCACCCGCTGGTATTGGCTCTCAAGGAGCTGGACCCCGATGAGCTGTCACCACGACAGGCGCAGCAGGTCTTGTACCGCTTGAAGGAACAGGCTGATCAGGAACTGCATTCATAAGCCGTCCAATTAGCTGTATACTGCAAAACCATGATTTCATTGTTACCCATAACAGATGGATAACAACAAGTTACGATGTTTTGTTTATAACATGCCTGTATATGCCAGGCCGTTGCTCGGCCGCACAGACAGACGCAACTACTGGAGAGTTTCATGACTTTTGTTGTGACCGAAAACTGCATCAAGTGCAAATACACCGACTGTGTCGAAGTATGTCCGGTTGACTGCTTTCACGAGGGTCCGAACTTCCTGGTTATCGACCCGGACGAATGCATAGACTGTACCCTGTGCGAACCCGAATGCCCGATTAACGCCATCTTTGACGAAGGTGACCTGCCACCGGGACAGGAACAGTTCCTTGCGCTGAATGCAGAACTGGCGCTGGAATGGCCGGTCATCACGCAAATGAAGGACGCACCCGCCGACGCGGATGACTGGAAGGACAAGCCGGACAAGCTGCAATATCTGGAGCGTTGAGTCCTCCAGTCCGATTGCCTGCTTACAGCGGCATGCTCGCCAGCCATGATGCCGGCAGGCCCGTGACTGCAGCCTTCGCCCCATCCAGCGGGACAGTACTCTCAACATGTCACTGAAAAACACTGTCACGCTGGTCCCCTACGGTGAAGATATACTGGCGGTCACTGCCCGCCGCATCATGGCAAATGCCGGGGCACTGCCCGACCTTACCCGCACGGTCGTGCTGCTGCCGGATCTTCAATTTGCCCCGCGGCTGCGCCGCCTGTTACTGCAACAGGCAAACATCCACGGGTATGGCGCCCTGCTCGGCCCTCTTATCAACACGCCCGAGCAATGGCTGTGCGCACAGCACTCCGTCGAACAACAGATTCCCGGGTGCGCCCGCCGGGAATTAATCCTGGTTGAAGTATTAAAGCAGCACCCTGCTGTTTTCGAAGGCAGCAATCCCTGGCAGATCAGCACCTGCCTGGTTTCATTGTTTGATGAACTGACACTCAACCGGATCGACATACCCGATGACCTGCCCGGATTCACCGCGCGACTGCAAGCAGCCTATGGTATCGAGGACCACTTGCCGGAGCCCCTGGGTATGGAAGCCCGCATGGTCCACCAGCTCTGGAAGGCCTGGCACATCCAGTTGAATAGCGAAGACATGCTGGACCCCGGCGTGGCCATGCTGCAACGACTGGCCATGAGCCGGGATGCGCAAGACGGCTACCGCTATTACCTGGTCGGCTTCGACGCCATCAACGGGGCCGAACTGGAATGGATAAACGCCCTGCTTGCCGCCAACCGCGCCGAGTGCATCCTCTATCGACACACACACTGGCTGGACGACAGCATCGCGCCACCCATCCGGGAATTGATGCAAGCCCCGGAAAACATCACCCCGGCGCAGCCCTCCAGCCAGTGCCTGGACTCCATCTTTCAGGCTGGGGCAACGCCACCCGGTAAACGTGCGCGTGCATTTTCCGGCAGCCACCATGATTCGCCCCTGAGCACCGGCATGAGAATATTTCCGGCCAACTCGGCAGAACAGGAAGCGCGTGCCATTGATTTGCAAGTACGACAATGGTTGCTTGAAGACAAACAGCCGATCGGCATCATCACCGAAGACCGGCGCATGGCACGACGTGTACGCGCACTGCTGGAGCGCGCCGGTGTTACCCTGCAGGACACCGGTGGCTGGGCACTTTCCACCACCAGCGCGGCAGCCGCACTGGAACGCTGGCTGGAGACCGTTGAAGAAGACTTTGCCCACCAACCCCTGCTGGATGTGCTCAAATCACCCTTTGTTTTCCCCGCCAATGACCGTGAGCAACTCAGCAACACCGTGTACAGGCTTGAGCAGGACATCATCCTGCATGAGAACATTGCCCGCGGACTCGAACGTTATCGCCACCATATAGACCTGCGCCTGCAAAGGCTGTCGACCACCTGGACAGAGGACACCGCGAAACGACTGCACCTGTTACTGAACCAGCTGGACCAGGCGGCCGAGCCGCTGCGTGAATATATCTGTGACACCCGCTCAAGACCCGCGGCATTACTCGAGGGCCTGCGTGACAGCCTGGACAGCATCGGCATCTGGGAAGCCTTCGGGAACGACCCGGCCGGCCAGCGGATCATCAGCGAATGGCAACTGCTCTACGCTGCCGTGCACAGCAGTGATATCGACATGAGCTGGATCGAGTTCCGAACCTGGCTCGGGGCAGCACTGGAACGGCATGTCTTTCGCCCGGCGACTGCCGACAGTCCCGTTTCGCTGCTGACCTTGCAGCAGGCACAACTGGGCCACTTCAACTGCCTGGTCATCGGTGCCTGCGATCGTGAATACCTGCCGGCAACTGCCGGCAAGTCGCCTTTTTTTAATGATCCCGTGCGTCGTGACCTGGGACTGCCAGTCTGGCCGGAGCGTTACCAGCTGCAATTACACCGCTTCCGCCGCCTGCTGGAAAGCGCACCGGAGATACTGATGACCTGGCATCAGGAAGATGCTGGCGAAACGCGCCTGCCCAGTCCATGGCTGGAAGCGATCCAGACATTCCATCGACTTGCCTGGCAGGACGACCTGGTCTGCCCTGCGCTGGAAGCCTGGCTAAACAACCCGGCAGCGCGGGTAAAAGGCTGCAACAAACTCCCGCCACCGCAGGCAGGCCACTACCCGGCCGCGGTGTTGCCGGCCGCATTGTTGCCGGCCACCCTGTCTGTCAGCGCACACCGACACCTCATCGATTGTCCGTACAAATTCTTCGCCGCCTATGGCCTGAAACTCAAACCCAGGGAAACAGTCAGGGAGGCCCTTGAAAAGGCAGATTACGGCAGCCTCGTGCACCAGGCACTGGAAATCTTCCACACCGGCAAGGAAGGTTACCCCGAGCCCCTTGGCGAGATGCTTGACCTGGAAAACCGCTCACAGGCGATCGCCCTGCTGGAGCAGATATCCGACAAGGTATTTTCACAACGCCTGGAAGACAACCTTGAACACCGTGCCTGGCTGCGACGCTGGTGGGTACTGATACCGGAATACATTGACTGGCAAACGCAGCGCCAGGTCACATGGGCATTTACTGCTGCCGAACTGGAAGCTGAAACGACGCTGTCCCCCGGCAGGACACTGCAGGGCCGAGTGGACCGCATCGACAGCAACCCGACCGGCAAGGCCATTCTGGATTACAAGACCGGCGGCGCACCCAAACAGGAGGAAGTCGACAGCGGCGAGGAGGTACAGCTACCCTCCTATGCCCTGCTGACTGAAATCCTGCCGGCACGCGTCGAATACCTGTACGTTGATGGCAAGGTTCGCGGCGGGGCCTGCCTGGAGGGCCAGGAACTGCTTACCCTGGCGGGCGCTGTCAGGGCACGCCTGGTGGAGGTCCTTGACGCCATCGAGGCCGGCAGCCCGCTACCTGCCTGGGGTGATATACAAAGCTGCCGCTATTGCGAGATGGACGGCCTCTGCCGGCAACAGGCCTGGCTGGATACCCCGCAAACGGCTGAGACCGGGACATGAACAGTTCAGTCAGCGACACTAAATCGCCCCTGCAGGCAGCCGCCCCGGACCGCAATGCAACCGTGCATGCCTCTGCCGGGACCGGCAAGACCTGGTTACTGGTGACGCGCATTGTTCGTCTGCTCCTGGCCGGCGCCCAACCGAACAGCATCCTGGCCGTCACCTTCACCCGCAAGGCGGCCGCTGAAATGCAACAGCGGGTGACAGAACGCCTGCGGGAACTCATGTCTGCAAGCCCGGAAGAGCTTGATAACAAGCTGGAAGAATGCGGCATAAGGCCGGATACCGGCACACGCAAGCTGGCACGTCAGTTATATGAAAACATCCTGTTTAGCCCCTACCCGCTGAGAGCGACCACCTTTCACGCCTTCTGCCAGGAACTGCTGCAACGCTTTCCGCTGGAAGCCGGCGTCTCGCCGGGCTTTCTGCTCAGCGAAACCACCGGCCTGCTCGAGCAGCAGGCACGGGAAGCATTGTTTAGCCAGTCAACCGGGAAACCCGACGCGGTCAACAGAGCACTGGACCGGCTGATCGAGGGTTGTGACGGTCTCGCTAACACGCAAGCAGCCCTGCGTTCATTTCTGGCTCACCGGAGTGACTGGTGGGCCTATGTACAGGGCCAGAGCAACCCCCTGGCATATGCTACCGGCCAGCTGGAACGCTTACTGGACATTGAAGCAACGGCAGATCCACTGGGTGACTTTCCCGACGATATCCAGCACGCACGACTTGCAAAATTTACCGCGTTGCTCGAGCGCAACAGGACAGCCTCGAACACCCGCTCGGCCGGGTTACTTGCAGACGCCCTGAACACCAGCCTGACACCTGACAAATTCCATGCAGCCATCAGGCCGATCTTCCTCACCCAGGCCGGCGAACCACGCAAGGTCAAGGCCAGCAAGGCACAAAGCACGCGCCTCGGTCAGCAGGATGAACAGCGATTTATTGATCTGCATTACCAGATCTGCGACGAACTGCTTGTCATAAGGGACCGGCTCGCCCGCTACAACACCTTCCATAATTCTGTTGCGTGGATCACAGCCGGCATGCAATTACTGGCTCATTACCAGCGCATAAAACAGGAACAAAGCCTGCTGGATTTTGCCGACCTGGAATGGAAGGCCTGCGAATTGCTCAACCGCAGCAACCATGCCAGCTGGATACAGTACAAACTGGATGCACGGATTGATCATCTGCTGGTGGATGAATTCCAGGATACCAATCCGACCCAGTGGCGGTTGTTGCTGCCCCTGCTGGAGGAACTCGCCGCCGGCAATGACGAGCGCGCACGCTCGGTATTTCTGGTCGGCGACAAAAAACAGTCCATCTACAGTTTTCGCCGCGCCAATCCTGCCCTGCTGGGAGAGGCATCCAGCTGGCTGTCAGACCGACTGCAGGCGGAAAAGTATCCCCTGGATGCCTCGAGGCGATCGGCGCAGGCCATCATTGATTGCGTGAACACAGTCTTTGGCAGTGAACCACTGGTACAGCGGCTGGACAGCTTCAACCCGCACACCACCTGTCTGCCGAACCTGTATGGCCGTGTTGAGCTGTTGCCACTGGCGGTATCCGAGGCTCAGCCGGCCACAGATGAGGCCGGCAAGGTATTGCGCAATCCGCTGCAGGCACCACGCATCACCCGGGAAGACCAGCGCTACAGCCACGAAGGAAAGATGATTGCCCACAGGATCAAGTCGCTTGTGGCTGACAACACCCTTGTTGAAAAAGATGGCATAACACGCAGGCTGTCTCACAGTGACATCATCATACTGCTGCGCCAGCGAACACATGCGGCGGCCTATGAAGAGGCACTGCGCGTGGCCGGTATCCCGTACCTGAGTGCCAGCAAGGGTGCATTGCTCGACAATCTGGAAGTACGCGATCTTGAAAACCTGCTGAACCTGCTGATCTCGCCCTATGACAACCTGGCACTGGCACAGGTACTGCGCTCGCCGGTTTTCGGCCTGAGCAGTGAACAACTGATACCGCTGGCCACGCCCGCATCAGGGACCTGGTATGAACGTCTGGAGCGACTGGCCGCCGCACAGCAGCAGCCTTACGACGATATCTACCTGACGCTGGAAGGCTGGCGGGCACGTACCGGACAGATTCCGGTTCATGATCTGCTGGACAGCATCTTTCATGAAGCAGAGGTCATGCAACGCTATGAAGCGGCGTTCCCGAAGCCACTGATCCCGCGCGTGCATGCCAGCCTGACCCGCTTCATCGAACTGGCGCTGGAGATCGACAATGGCCGCTACCCGAGTCTGCCCCGTTTTCTCGACCAGTTGCAGCGACTGCGCCAGTCGGAACAGGACCAGCCGGATGAAAGCGCACCGGAAGAAGCAGACAACAACCGTGTGCGCCTGATGACCATTCATGGTGCCAAGGGACTGGAAGCACCGGTTATCTTCCTGGCCGACAGCGCCACCGAAAAGAAAGCCGGCAACACGCATGAGGCATTGATTGACTGGCCCGGCGACCGTGACAGGCCGGCCTGTTTTCTGCTGGCGGGCAAGAAAGCCAACCTGGACTCGGTCAGCCTCGACATGCTCGGCAAGCAGGCACAAAATGACCTGCGTGAAGATGCCAATTTACTGTATGTCGCCATCACCCGCGCACGCCAGTACCTCTACATATCCGGCAATCAGACAGCAGCAGCTGGCGCTGCAAGCTGGTACGGGATGATCAGTGCCGCTCTGACAGCCTGGGACACCACACCGGATGGCAATTACTTTCACGAGACCGGCACACACCCCGCCCAACAACCCCAGCCGGTAAAACAGCTGCCTGACATCAAGATAAACCCGCTGTTATCAGAAAAGATAGCGCTCACAAAATCACTCATCCAAATAGCCCCCAGCCGCGAAGTGCAGCCATCTCCGCTGATTGCCGGCCACATTGACGGGCGAGACCGTGGCAGGGTCATTCATCTCATGCTGGAGAAGCTCGCCTGCGGCGATATTTCAGCCACCGTCACGCTGCCGTTACCATTGGCCAATACACTCGGACGCGCACCGCATGACGCTGAATTGCAGGCATGGTGGCAGGAAGCGCTACAGACATACCAGGATGAACAGCTGTCTTTTCTGTTTGACCCCGCCCGCTACCAGCAGGCATTCAACGAGGTGCCCGTTCAGTACCTGGAGGGGGAGCAACTGGTGTACGGCATCATCGACCGGCTGGTTGTGAACGATGGCACGGCCTGTATCATTGACTACAAGACACACCGTTCCGCCAACACGGCAACCCTGCCGGCACTGGTTGCCGGCTACCGCGAACAAATGCGCCTGTACACCGGGGGAATAGCAAAGCTATGGCCCGATATGAAGGTCAGGCCATACCTGCTGTTTACTGCCTGCAGGGAGCTGGTTGCGATGGATGACCCCGCGTCGGCAGGGTAAATACAGGGATAATGCGCTGCTCCGGCAACAGGATTTTTTGCAACGATTGGATATACTAAAGTAGATGAATGACTCGCAAAACATTACCGACGTAACAGCTGAAACATTCCAGACCCAGGTTATCGAGCGCTCACACAGCGTGCCCGTGCTGGTGGATTTCTGGGCCGAATGGTGTGGCCCCTGCCAGATGCTGATGCCGGTGCTGAAAAAACTCGTTGCCGAGTATGACGGAAAGTTTGTCATTGCCAAGGTCAACACCGACGAACAGCGCGAGCTGGCGAAGACTCACGGCATACGCAGCCTGCCGACCATGCATATCTACAAACAGGGCGAACGGGCTGAAGAGATCCTCGCGGCACAATCCGAGGCCACCATGCGCATCATACTGGACCGTTATATCGAGCGCGAATCCGACCGGATACGTGCCAGGGCAAGGGATGCCTACCGCCAGGGACAGCACGACGAGGCGCTGGCACTGCTGGAGAAAGCCCACGCTGACGAACCGGACAATCATCAGCTGACACTGGAATATGCAGAATTTTGCCTGCGGGAAGCGCAACTGGAGGAAACTGCAGCACTCCTCGCAGGACTGCCGCGTGATGTACGGGATGAGGCCGAGGCCACGCGTTTACTTGCCCTGCTCGATTTCGCGTTGACCACAATGGATGCCCCGTCCGTTGCAGAGCTCGAGGCGGCCGTCACCCGCGAACCGGACAACCTGGAGGCCCGCTACCAGTTGGGAGCGTGGCAGGTTCTAAACGACCGTTTCGAGGACGCCCTCGAGACATTCATGCAACTGCTGCAGCGCGACCGGTCCTTTCGGGATGATGCAGGCCGTCGCGGCCTGCTGGCGGTTTTCGAGCTGCTCGATAACCAGGGTGACCTGGTCACCCGCTATCGCCGCAAGCTGTTTACCCTGCTGCATTAACTCATCGCATTGCTAACAAAGCTTACTGCAGGAGCGGCGTTCTCGCCGCGAAAATACTCAATCGCGGCGAGGAAGCCGCTCCTGCAACAGGACTGATCCAGATTCGTGCCGGTTCAGCCACCCTTGCCCTGATCCAGGGCAGCAGCCAGTTTGTCTGGCGGAATATAACCTGGCAGCATGGAACCGTCTTCCAGGATAATTGCCGGAGTGCCATTGACACCGATCATCTGACCCAGCTCATACTCCTCCTTCACCGGATTATCACACTCCGCCTGCGGCAGGGTTTCCCCCGCCTTGGAGCGCGTCATCGCAGCCTGTTTGTCCTTCTCGCACCATACCGAGACAGCCTTGTTATAGGATGCAGAACCGACACCGGCACGCGGGAATGCCAGATAACGGACGGTAATCCCCTTGTCATTGTATTGGGCAATTTCACCATGCAGTTTCCTGCAATAGCCGCAGTCTATATCGGTAAACACGGTAATCGTGTGCCTGCTGTCCCTGGCCGGGAACACGATCATGTTCTCCTCACCGAGGTCATTGATGGCCGCCAGACGAATCCCGTTGCGGCGTTCCTCGCTGATATCGGTACGTGTCGCCAGATCGATCAGGCTGCCTTGCAACAGGTATTTGCCGTCGTTGCTCACATAAAACAGACGTGGACCAATAAGTACTTCGGAAACACCGGCCATCGGTGAGGGGTTGATTTCACTCGGGGTAACACCCGGGAATACGCCCCCAAGCGACTTGGTGATTGCCTCATGGCTGGCATTTTCTGCCAGCGAAAGGCTGGAGAGGCACATACTCAGGAACAACAAACATATACCGGAAAATTGATTTTTCATAATGAATCCTGTTGTTAATCATGGCAACGCGGGCTTGCGCCATGGGCGTTGGACACTTCAGTCAGGGAAGAAGTTTCACACCGTTGACTTGTGTGGCGCACTACCAGGCATGGACAAACTCAACCGCGCGGGTGATGTTGTGCGTGCAATTCTTTCAGTCGTTCACGTGCCACGTGAGTATATATCTGTGTCGTTGACAGGTCACTATGTCCCAGCAACATTTGCACGACACGCAGGTCCGCACCATGGTTCAGCAGGTGTGTGGCAAACGCATGCCTCAGGGTATGCGGGGATAACGGCTTGTTTATACCCGATTTTACCGCGTAGTGACGGATCCGGTACCAGAACGCCTGCCGGGTCATGCCACCCCCCCGGCGGGTAATAAACAACTGCCTGGCGGTACGACCACCCGCCAGCTCTGGACGGCTGACGTCGATATAGCGTTGCAGCCAGTCCACAGCCTCCTCGCCCAGCGGCACCAGTCGCTCCTTGTTACCCTTGCCAACCAGTCTGACCACACCCTGCATCAGGTTGACCTGGTCGGCTGTCACACTGACCAGCTCCGACACCCGCAGCCCGCAGGCATACAGCAGTTCCAGCATGGCGCGATCACGCAGCCCCAGCACATCCTGCTCATCCGGCGCATCCAGCAGGGTTTCGACCTCGACCTCGCTTAAGGTGTCCGGCAACGGTCGTCCGATGCGCGGTGTATCGATACGCACACTGGGGTCTTCCTGCAAATGGCCTTCACGAATCAGGTAGCGATAGAAGCGCCGCATGGATGACACCAGCCGCGCAGTCGTTCTGGGTCTGGCGCCGTCGGCAACACGTTCCGAGAGATAAGCGAGCAGATCGTGTCGCCGCGCCGTGCGCAACAACCTGCCCTGCTGAGCCAGCCAGACGGCAAGACCCGCGAGATCGTTGCGATAGGCCGTCAGCGTATTTTTGCTCAAGCCGTGCTCCATCCACAACGCATCGGTAAACTGCTCTATCTCCCGCAGCTCTGCGGCAGACAGCGGCTCTGTTTTGCGTAACGCGTCAGTCGTCATCAGGGCGGGTAATAAAAGGTTGCTTCACGGGCCTTTTACATTAGCATAAACGCCCATATGAACGAACCCGGTATTACGCCCGCGACTGCCAGCCCGCCCGATATGAAGCAACTGCTGACCGTTATCCGCAGCATGGTCGGAGAAGTCCATCCCCACTGGAAGAACCTGCACTTTACGCCTGACACCCACCTTGAACGCGAGCTCGGACTCGACAGCATGGCCCGCGTGGAACTGCACAGGCGCATCGAATCCTCGCTGGGTGTCACGCTGGATAAGGGCATGGCCGTCTGTGCCACCACACCCGAATTCCTGATGCAGCTAATACGACACGGGGCAGACAGCACGACGCTGGCAAACCGGGAAAGTAGCGGTGCCGCCGCTAACAGCGATGCCAGTGAACTTTTGATGGGCGCATTCGGGCAGACAGAACAGCCGGCTGAGGTGACGCAACGACACAGCCCCGGCGAATGGGCATACGCGCTCTATTGCTGGGCAGTGTTTGCCATTGTCGGGCTGTGCACCTGGCTGGCCGTGGTACTGGCACCGTTCGCGAGCTGGCGGCGCAAGCTTGCCCATAGCGGTGCGAAACTGTTTTTCCTGCTGACTTTCACCCCGTTGCGGGTTACGGGTACCGAATATCTGGATCCGGAACAACCCCATATCATCATTGCCAACCATGCGAGTTACCTGGATGGCTTTATCATTACCGCCGCGCTGGATCTTTCCATCCACTTTATCGTTAAAGGTGAACTGGCCCGTATCCTGCCGGCACGGTTACTGCTGCAGCGTTTCGGTGTGGAGTTTGTTGATCGTCTCAACAGCAACAAGGCAGTCAGTGATGTAAAACGCATTGCCGAGAAATCCAGGGCGGGTCAAACCATCGTCTTTTTCCCGGAAGGAACCTTTACCACCTTCCCCGGCTTGCAGCCCTTTCGCATGGGTGCATTCGTCACAGCTGTGCGCACCAGCGTGCCAGTCACACCCGTCGCAATCCGTGGTGCACGCGACATTATACGCGGCCACAACTGGTTCCCGCGCCGCGGCCGCATTGACGTCACCATCTGCCCGCCCGTCATGCCCTGCGGCAAAGGCTGGCAGGCCGCACTGGACTTGCGGGACGCTGCCCGCGTTGAGATCGCCAAATACTGCGGGGAACCTGACCTGGTTGAAGGCAATGACAGTGAACCGGAAGCCGGTGACAGGATGCGCTGAGCATGGCAAAGCGCGTCGATTGCGACATGACGGGTATGTCGCGTTACCCTTTACCCTTGCTGCTATTTGCCGGGTCTGCAGGCAGAGAAATATTCCGCGTCCTTCAATGCCTCCTGACACTGGCCGCTGGTGTAAGTCATACGGGAACGGCTGTCAGCCTGCTCGCGTTCTTCCTGTTCCATGGCCAGTAATTGCCGCGACGGATTACAGGCCGCTGCCGTTGCGCACTCATCCCGCTTGCCACACACATGACGGGTCAACTGTTCACAGGGTGAATAGCCGACAATGGGCAAGCCTTCCCAGTCTGGCGTTTCCGCAGGCAACAGCTGGCGCGGCCTGTCTGTAGTCTCCCCCGGAACAATTTCACCATGATTGACGATCAGTACAGAACCATCCTGCAGCCGGTGCACCCCGTTCCAGAGCGGGGATGTCACCCCGTCCCTGCTTAGCGTGGCACGTCCGGTATCAGGGTCCACGGTTACCGTCCCGCCACCCTGCATCCCCGCAGACCAGTCTGCAGACGCAGTAGTGCCGGCCGACAAACCAAGCACCGCCATCAGCAACATACCTGAGAAATTTTTCATCGGCTCATCTGCCTCGGTTGCTCAAACAATCACGGGATGTGCAATTCAATGGTCCCGTTTACCGTCACGCTGACATCACTCTCCCCGCCTTCGACAGCAACCGCATCACCGGCCTCCATGGCCATGCTGGCCATTCTGGCCTGGTGCATCATGGGTGGACGTGCCGTTGACGTACCAACATTGATCTCGACAATACGATAGCCATTCGCCTTCAGGTTGTCGCCGACAATACCGGCCCGCTCCTTGAAGGCATTCAGGGCCAGGTCAATCAAACGGTTTTCAACGGTAACGCGTTTTTCATTGGAAACGGTAAAGTTCATGGACGTAATCTGCAATTTTGCCTGCAACTGCCCCGTCAAACGACTGAGTGCCTGCGTGTCACGGCTCTCCAGAATCAGGTCTTGTTGCCCGCGCCAGCCCGTCGTCACTTCCTTGCGTGTAACCGGCCACGTCTGGTAACTGCCGGTCCTCAGCTTGACGCCCTGCACCTGTTTCACCTGCGCCAGCGCCCATTCCATCTCCTGGTTGATACGGGCGGCCAGTTTCGCCGGATCCTGCATCTCGGCATAGGTTTGCAGGGTTACATGCATGGTGTCGTTACTCACCGACTCGGTTTGCTGTGACTGCAGGCGCACCTGGTTGTAACGCGGTTCATCATCGGCAAGGCCGGTACTGGCGGAAACGGCCAGGCACAACAGTAGCAGCATGCGTTTCATCAGGCACTCCCCCCCTGCTGTTGCTGCGCCTGCTCCGCCACCTGCCGACGCACCTCATCCATATCCAGTGCAGCCACCTGTTCTATGACCGATTGCAAGCCGGCCGGTGGCAGTGCGCCAGGTTGGGAAAACACGATAATCTGTTGCCGGAAAATCGTCAGCGTAGGAATCGAGCGCACCTGGAAAGTCCCGGCCAGTTCCTGCTGCTCTTCCGTGTTGACCTTGCCAAAGACAATATCGGGATGAGATTCCGACGCGGACTCGTACACCGGTGCAAACTGGCGGCACGGGCCACACCAGGGCGCCCAGAAGTCGACCAGCACGGTATCGTTTTCGTTAATCGTCGTTATGAGGTTTTCTTTGGTGAGCTCTATCGTGGCCATGGCAACCGCATCCTTGAATGACTTGTCAGGGCCCAATTATACAGGCTCACCGACCGGCGCACACGCGGCCATCCGCAGCAGGGGTGTCAGGTGTCGGTACTGCGGCGGCGCGGCGCACCCTCGGCAGACTCGCTCTGGTAGGTCATATCCAGCTCGATGCGATTGCGCCCATGCCGCTTGGCCCGGTACAACGCCTTGTCAGCCCGCTCAATAAAGGCGCTGGCGGATTCACCCGGCTTGTAGAGGGAAACACCCGCGGAGAAAGTGGGCACATGCGAGACGGCACCATTCGTATGCCAGCGTGTTTCACTGGCGCGACGCTTGACCTTGTTGAGTGCCCGCACTGCGCCGTCCGAGTCCGTATTCGGCAACAACACCGCGAATTCCTCACCGCCGTAGCGGGCAACCATGTCATGGTGGCGGAAAATCGAGAGGATGTTTTTCGAGTAGACGCGCAACACTTCGTCACCGGCAGCATGGCCGTATTGATCATTGACCGCCTTGAAGTGGTCCATATCAATGAGGATGAATGACAAGGGAAAACCATAACGCTGCACACGCGCAACCTCGTCTTCAAGGCGGCGCATAAATGCCCGGCGATTCGGCAGGCCGGTCAGTTCATCGGTCAGACTGAGCAGGCGCACCCGCGTCAGTTCATCGGAGAGTTCGCGACTGTCAGATTCAAACAACTGCAGGTAGTGATGGGTACTGTCCAGCTTGTCAGCCAGTTCATCGTGCCCCTTCATGAGCTTTTCAACTTCACGAATCAGTGTCCAGCGCAGGTCCTCGATTTCGGAAATATCCCCCGCCTGGCGTAATTCCGTCAGCACCACTTCAAGGACGACACCGAATTCCTCGTTTTGACTGATCGTTTCAAGCACCTGCTGGCCAAGCGTGGCCTGCAATTGCTGAATATCTTCACGACGCGCCTCAAGCTCACTGCGGTTGATGGCCTGCAAATCCTGGCCAGCCGGAATATCCTTGCTGATGTAATCAGCCTCATCCAGGTCCTCCTGCAGTTCCACGCTGTCAGCGTCATCGGGAACCGCTACGGCAGCCGCGGATATCTCATCCCGAGCGCCTGGTTCAGGCGCTATATACTCATCGCCGGCAAATGACTCAACCTCAGGCGGCTGTGCCGACTCCGCCGGGACGGTATCGATACCAAAGGCCGCCAGTAACGGGTTGATGGCAGCAACCATGACCGAGGACCGCAGTTCACCGGCATTGCGAATCTGTTCGCCGCACTCGCCGATGAAATCGCTCAGGACATCCAGCTCGGTGGGTGTGAGTGGCGGCTGCATACGGGCCTGCAGCAATTTGATCTGGACGTAGGAGGAAGAACCGGGTGTCAGGTGCGTAATGAACGCGTCCAGCAGGACATTCACAAAGCCTGCATAGGCTATCTCGGATCGCAGGTGACTGGATGCCATGTCATCCAGCATGCCCTCTGCCTGCCGGTAAATGAGATTACCGGCGGGGGTCGTGCGCAGGGGATCGATCAGGAAGAGCAGCTTGCGCACACCACCCGGATCAATCACCTCTGGTCTGTTTGTAACCGCATCCATTAAAGACTCCTACGCGTCCCTGCACAGATCGCAGGATACTCCCTGTCCGCCAATTTATTGTTGGCATTAAAATCCCGCCAGCGCAGGAAAATAATAACCCGTCTACTCCGAAAAGACCTGCGTTCCGGTGAATTCATTGGCTGCCCGACACGCCCCCTGCATGCCCGACTGGCCTGAATAGTGGACAGCAAAGCAGCAGATACCAGCGACTGCACCATAGATCCCCGGAAACCTGCACCTGATTCATATGATCTACATGGAGTTGGGAAGCATAGTTACATGGCTCATTACAAGCGATTCTGTCACATATTTGACAATGGCAAAAGTGTAGCAGGTATACCCATACGGCCGGTAGTGGTACCAAGGACATTTTTTACGGCCAGACAGGCCTTGTTACAATTTGACAGTCCAAAAAAAGGCCGGCAAAATGCCGGCCTCCCGATACTTGATCAATCCGCTTTACTGGTCGAGACCGGTGTAGATGGCGTCCCGAATTTCATCCACCTTGCCGATACCGTTGATCTTCACATAGCGCGGCGCACCCTCACCACCCTCGGCGGCCCAGCTGGAATAGTAGGAAATCAGCGGCTCGGTCTGCTCATG
>Ga0316187_10001667_pt1 | contig 19325 bp, 16 predicted proteins | sample CroRivburrow1_MG_FD_204927 | JGI IMG/M metagenome (GOLD analysis project Ga0316187, IMG submission 204927) | Coastal sediment microbial communities from Maine, United States - Cross River worm burrow 1 | ecosystem: Environmental > Aquatic > Marine > Coastal > Sediment | place: USA: Maine...
CCGAGACGGCTTGTGGAGCGTATCCGCAACGGGTGGCGAGGCAACGCCGCTTTCGCAGTTGGATCTGCAGCGGGGGGAGAAGAGCCACCGCTGGCCGATCTTTCTGCCGGGTGGCCGACACGTTCTTTTCCTTGCTCAGACCGATGAGGGAGGGTCTTCGAGCGACCAGAGCAGCATCGAGGCGTATGCGATTGCCGACGGAAGCCGTACCCGAATTCTCGACGTCAACTCGTCCACGGCCTATTCACCGCGGGGTGGACTGCTGTTCTGGCGCGACGGATCGCTCTATGCGCAGTCGTTCGATCCAAACCGACTCGTGGTCGAAGGTGACCCAGCGCTGGTGGTCGAAGACGTTGGTTACACCCAGAACGAACGCGCCGTGTTCACGATCTCCGAGGACGGGGCGCTGGTCTATCACAAGGGCTCCGGCGTGAAACAGCCCGCGACCCTCGAATGGTACGACCGTGACGGGGAGATGCAGTCGGAGGCGGCTCCTGTCGGCATCTATCGCGAAACCAGTCTGGCGCCGGATGGGCGCAGCCTCGCCTATACCGAAGGCCTGACGGTGTGGGTTCGAGATCTCGACCGCGGGACGGCGACGCGGGTCACCGACGACGACGAGGATCATCTGTTTCCGGTGTGGTCGCCGGATGGCAAGTGGCTCGCCTTCACCACCAACCGCACAGCAGGGAGTGAAGTGCGGAAAAAGCTCGCGTCGGGTCTCGGCAACGAAGAACTGGTCTTCACCCAGGACCGGGTCGGTTATGTAAAGGCGTGGTCCCCCGACGGACGGTTCCTGGCCTTCGAGGCGCTTGGGCCCGGAACCGAATGGGACTGTTGGTTGTACTCGTTCGAGGAGGATGATGTGCGACCGCTGGTCAACACGAAGTACTCCGATGGCGATCCGACGTTTTCGCCGGATGGTCGTTGGCTCGCATACACTTCGACCGAATCCGGTCGCGCCGAGGTCTATGTCGTACCCGTCAATGACCAGAGCAGGAAGTGGCAGGTGTCGACCGGAGGCGGGCAGTCGCCGGTCTGGAAAGCAGCAGGTGAGATGATCTTTGCGGATCTCGAAAGCCGGTTGATGACAGTATCCGTTCAGGGTGAATCCGATCTCGAGTTCGGAACCCCGCAGATCCTGTTTCAAATGCCGGAGCAGCCGACTCCCTTCGGTTCGTTTGATTTCGCCAACTACGGCGTCTCACCGGACGGCCGGCGATTCCTGGTTCACCACTCATCGGAACAGGAAAGGGCTTCCGAATCTCTGATCCTTGTTCAAAGCTGGACCGAGATGATCCGTGGGGAGAATTGATGATCGGCTCGCAACTCGCCCACTACCGCGTCACCGCAGCCCTCGGCGCCGGTGGTATGAGCGAAGTCTGGCGAGCGGAGGGCACCAAGCTCGAGCGTCTGGCTGGACACGGAGACGCACCGTGAGCGACACCAGCGGCGTCTTCCGCTCGGTGAAGAATCGCAGAGTGATTCCCCTCGATGGACTCACCGAGGCCGCGGAGTTGGTCGATGGCGTCCGGCGTCGCGATCTCGACCCGGGCGACCGTGTTGTGATTTCGACCAAGAACTCGGTCTACTCGCTGACCGCTCGCGCCGATGGCTCGTTCGACGTCAGCGGTGGTTGGTTCGAGCGTGAAGGTGAGGGACCGACCCAAGTCGAGATTCGTGGATGTACGGCGGGCGGCCACGCCATCTTCACCGATCACGTCGCGGCCAAAGGGCTCTTCATGGAGTTCGCCGATGGCCTGCGGACGACCCGGATCAAGAGCGTGCGACGGATCCCGGTTTCAAAGACGGGAAGCTGATCGTGCGCGGGCTTCGAGAATGCGTGAGCCCGGTTTTGTGTTGGGAATTAGACAGAGATGCAATCTCGAAAGAAAAGTGAGAGACAATTGTTTCAAGCAGATGAATCCGTAGCTGGATACCGAATCGTGTCGAAGCTCGGCGCCGGCGGGATGGGTGAGGTCTGGCGCGCCGAGGACACCAAGCTCGGTCGCGAAGTCGCGCTCAAGGTCCTTCCGGTCGAGTTCGCCGAAGACGGGGACCGGCTGGCGCGCTTCGAGCGCGAAGCCAAGGTCCTCGCGAGCCTGAATCACCCGAACATTGCGCATCTGTATGGGCTCGAAACCGTTGAAAGAACCGTAGGGGAGGGTTTGATACCCTCCCACGGAGACCTCGAATCGGGATCGGGATCTGGAACGGGCACGGCTTCAGGACCCCAAGACCTCAAGACTCCAGGACCCCAAGACCCCAAGACCTCAAGTCCTGTGATGTTCTTGGCCATGGAACTCGTCGAAGGTGAGGATCTCTCCGAACACATTTCTCGCGGCCCCATCCCCATCGATGAGGTCATCCCCGTCGCTTTGCAGATCGCCCAGGCCCTCGAGGTCGCTCACCAACAGGGCATCGTGCACCGCGATCTCAAACCCGCCAACATCAAGCTCAGAAGCGACGGGACGGTCAAGGTCCTCGATTTCGGTCTCGCCAAGGCCTGGGAGGCGGAGAGCACCGATCATAGTCTCTCGCTGTCGCCGACTATGACCCAGCACGCGACCGCGGCGGGGATCATCCTCGGAACAGCAGCGTACATGGCGCCCGAGCAGGCGGCGGGACAGGGTACCGACACCCGAGCCGACGTCTGGTCCTTCGGCGTGGTGCTCTGGGAAATGCTCACGGGCGCGAAGCTCTTCGACGGCGAGACCGTATCCCACGTCCTCGCCGCGGTGCTGACGGCTGAACCGGATCTCGGCGATCTGCCCGAGGGCACGCCACCGAGAATCGCCGAGCTGATCGGACGTTGCCTGCGAAAGAAACCGAAGATGCGCGTTCAGGCCATCGGAGATGTCCGGATCGCCCTCGAGGAATATCTTGCCGATCCTGAATCAGTGACCGCGCCAGCGGAATCAGCCACCGCGGTGGTCGAGCCGATCCCGCTCTGGAAACGCGCTCTGCCGTGGGCCGCGACCGCAGCACTCGGATTGGCTCTGATCGCCATCTCCGCGTCACGAACCTCGGTTCCACCGAGGGTGGTCAAGGCCACGATTCCACCCCCCAGTGAGATGCGATTCGATCTGCGCCCGGCGGCGCCTGGCCCGGCGGCGGTCTCACCGGACGGGGAAAAGATCGCCTTCACGGCCGCCGATGAAAACGGGCGGAGCCGGATCTTTGTCCGAAACCTCGACGCCGGCGAGGCCTACGTGCTCTCGGGCACCGAAGGGGCGCAGTACCCGTTCTGGGCGCCGGACTCGCGGTGGCTCGGTTTCTTCACCCAGCCGGACGATCTGTTGCGCAAGATCGACACCACGGGCGGACCGCCCATCACCCTGTGCGACGCCGCCAACGGCAAGGGCGGCACCTGGAACGCCGATGGGGTGATCGTGTTTGCCCCCGAAGCCGGCAGTTCCTTGATGCGGGTGCCGTCGGCCGGTGGCGAGCCGGTGGAGATCACTACGATGGATCCGGACCGTCACAACTCGCATCGACTGCCCTGGTTCCTTCCCGACGGGCGGCACTATCTCTTTGTCGCCCGTGGCCTGTCATCTGACGATTCCGCGATCATGATCGGTTCGCTGGACGATGACGAGACCCTGGAGATCGTGCGTAACCAGAGCCAGGCGGCTTACGCGTCGGGCCAGTTCCTCTTTGTTCGCGATCAGACCCTGATGGCACGGCCCTTCGACCCCGACGACCGTGAGATCACCGCCGAAGCCGTGCCGGTGGCTGAAGACGTGCTCGTCATCCCGGGGGCATCGCTCTCCGTTTTTGGCGTCTCTCAGGATGGGGTGCTGACATACCAAACCGGGAGTGCGGAAACCAGCACCACGCTGGAGTGGCGGGATCGCGTCGGGAATTCGGTTGGAGAGCTCGGCGATGCGGCCCTGTACCGGGTCGTTGCGTTGTCTCCCGATGGCAGCAGTGTCGCGACCGAGATTGTCGAGATGGAAGGGGGGACCTTCGATCTCTGGATCTACGAGGTCGAGCGCAACATCCGGACCCGGTTCACCTTCGATCCGGCGGGCGACGTGTCGCCCGTGTGGTCTCCAGACGGGAGCCAGGTCTATTTCGCCTCCGACCGCGACCAGGGTTTTGACGTCTACCGGAAACCCCTGTCGGGGATTGGGGAAGTGGAGCTCGTCTACTCGGGCGATGGGAACTCGTTTCCCCAGAGCGTGTCGCCGGACGGGAAGTATCTCTGTGTGCTGTTGAACTCGAAGACCACCAATGGAGATCTCCTGCTTGTTCCACTCGATGGTGACGGCTCGCCCACGGTTTTTCGCCAAACCGAATTCAACGAAAGTGGCGCCAAGATTTCGCCGGACGGCCGCTGGATCGTTTACCACTCGGACGAATCAGGCGATTTCGAGGTCTACGTGACCACCTTCCCCGTTGCGGGCCGGAAGTGGCAGATCTCGTCCGGAAACGGCGTCTACCCGGAATGGCGGGCGGACGGTGGCGAAATCGTCTACTCGGACTTCGCCGGCGGGCTCGTCGCAGTCCAGGTCGACGGTGCGGGTGAGACCTTCCGCGTCGGTGCGGCCGAGCCTCTCTTCTCCATCCGGCCACCGGAAGCTGGCGGCCCGTACTACTCGGTCTCCGCCGATGACCAGCGTTTCCTCGTGATCCCCAATGTCAGCCAGCAGGCCGACACGCTGCTCAATCTCGTAGTCAACTGGCCGACCCAGATCGAGGCCCGCCGGTGATCGGCTTCACACTCGCCAAGTTCCGCGTCACCGACAAGCTCGGCGCAGACCGGGATGCGCCATAATGAGATCTAGAAACCCGGATTGACGAGAGGAAACGGGGGCGCCCATGCATCTGCGCTTCGTTCGTTTGAAAATCAAGGAAGAGAAGATCTGGGACGCCCAGAAGTTTTACGAGGACCGGGTGTTCCCTCAGCTCGAACAGACAGACGGCTGTCTGTTCGCCAGCCTCCTGCAGGGGACGATTCACGGCGCCGACTACATCTCGATGACGGTGTGGGCGAGTGCCGATGCGGCTGAGAGATACGAGCACGGTGGCGTTTTCGACCGGCTCCTGGATGAGTCCGATGAACTCCTGCAGGAGGCCGAGGAGTGGGTGACCGATCTCGCGGGCGCGGGGGATGCGGTGGTCTTCACCGGGATCGACCCGGAGGTCGAAACGTGGGACTCGATCGGGGATGCCGACCAGCAGGTCCTGGCAAGGGTCGGTGAGGGCCGGGTGTTTGTGAGGATGGTGGCTGCGAGGCTGCGGCAGGGAGCATTCGACGAGTTCGAGCGTAGGTTCGAACTTGAGGTTCGGCCCGCTTTGGCGAAGACCCCGGGTTGTCTCGGCGCCTTTCTCGTCGCCGGCGCCGGAGACCGGACCCGCATTCTCTCTGTGACCATGTGGGCGCGGGAAGAGGATGCGGTCAGATACGGCCTCAGCGGTGAGTTCGAGCGTCTCTCCTTCCGTCTCAAGGACACGTTTTCCGACCTTTACGAGTGGAACATCGCCCTGTCGAGCGATCCAAAAGCGGCCGCCACCACGAGCAGCCGAGGACCCGAGGTCGAGGGTTACCAGTTGGTGGTCGGTCGCAAACTCAAGTGAAGGATCGAAGACAGCCGATCGGGCGTCAGCTTGCAGCGTAGGTGCTACCATTTCCGGAGAAGGTACTCCGAAGTCTGACGGATCTCGGCCGATGGTCGGTTGCGGGCCGAGTTCCTATCCAATCGCGGGAGCACATGATGAACGATGTCGAAACACACGAATGCGAGTTTGATCCGGAAAGGCTGCTGCTCAAGCTCGATTTTCAGCTCCCGGGAAATGTGGAGTCCATCCAACCGGCGGTGGACGAGATCATGGAGGTTGTGGGCTCGATCGAGTGCGCCGAAGGCAGCGAGTTCGAGGTTGAAGTTGCGCTTCTCGAGGCATTGGCAAACGCCGTACAACACGGCTGCCGAGATGATCCGTCGAAGTCCATCGAGGTCTGCGTCGCCTGCGAGATCGATCAGGGCATGCTTGTCATCGTCCGGGATCCCGGCACGGGCTTCGATCCGGGTGAGATCCCCAGTCCGGTCAAGGGCGAGAATGTCTTCTCCGACCACGGTCGCGGGATATTCCTCATCAACCAACTCATGGACAACGTCGAGTACCGGAGCGGCGGTACCGAGATCTGGATGCGGAAGAAGTAGGACATGTCTGATCCAGCCTCGCTCGTCGGCGAGGAGCTTGCACATTTCAAGGTGGTCGCAAAGCTCGGTGAGGGTGGGATGGGCGCCGTCTATCGCGCCGAGGACACCAGGCTCGCGCGCGACGTCGCTCTCAAGGTGCTTCCCGAAGAGTTGGCGCAAGAGCCCCAGCGACTCTCTCGGTTGCGTCGGGAGGCGCAGATCCTCGCGTCGCTCAATCACCCCAATATTGCGGCCATCTATGGGCTTGAAGAACTTGACGACCGTCTCGTTCTGGAGCTTGAGTTGGTCGAAGGTGAAGATCTCGCCGAGCGGTTGAAACGCGGGTGGCTCGCCATCGATGAGACCATCGATCTCGCCACTCAGATTGCCTCGGGCCTCGAGGAGGCTCACGAGCGAGGCGTGGTCCACCGAGATCTCAAGCCGGCAAACCTCATGATCACACCCGAAGGCGTCGTCAAGATCCTCGACTTCGGTCTCGCCAAGCCCCACGATGATGGCTCATTCATCGACGGCGTGTCAGAGTTGGCGACGGTGACCGGTGGGGACATGACTCGCGAGGGAGTCATCATGGGGACCGCCCCCTACATGAGTCCGGAGCAGGCAAGGGGACGCAGAGTCGATCGTCGTTCGGACATCTGGTCGTTCGGCTGCGTCCTCTTCGAGATGCTGACCGGACGCCGCGCCTTCGGTGGGGAAACCATGACCGATGTCCTTGTGTCGGTGGTTTCGGGCGATCCCGATTGGTCGCTGCTGCCGCAAAACACGCCACCGGGAGTCCGCCGGTTGCTGCGGCGCTGCCTGCAGCGCGACCCGCGGAATCGCCTGCGAAACCTCGGGGATGCGGTCATCGAATTGACCGAGGCGTCAGAAATCGAGGCCGGCGAGGAAACACGGGTGCGGGAAGCGGCGCTGCCGAGCAGGAGCCTCGCGCTGTGGGCGTTCGTGGGGCCGCTACTGGGGGTGGCGCTCGGTGTGGCGCTTTGGTGGATCCTCGCTGCCGATGAGGACTCGATTCAGCGCCCGGTGAGACAGCTCGCCACCGTCAGCGAGCCGGTTGCGGTCTACGGAACATTCGCTCCGTCACTGGCCGTATCGTCGGATGCCGGTCAATTGGTCTACTCGGCGGGCGATCCGAGACGCCTCTACGGGAAGCTGCGTGACCAGCTCGAGTCAGCGCCGATTTCGGGAACCGACGGCGCTCTCGCCCCATTCTTCTCACCGGATGGCCGCTATGTCGGGTTTTGGGCCGACGACGTTCTCAAGAAAGTGCCGATCGGCGGCGGAACGCCGCTGACTCTGTGCGACACCAGCAACTTCTTTTTCGGTGCAACGTGGGCGCCCGACGGGTACATCTATTTCTCCCGGCCGAGGGTTCTCGATGATGACAGCAGTTCCATCGCGTTGGTTCGGGTGTCGGAAAACGGGGGCGCCATCGAGTTGGTGGCGGCTGTCGAACCCGTCGACGGACGTACGGTGGCCCTGGCGTGGCCGAAGCTCCTCCCGGACGGTCGGAGCCTCCTTGCCACCCGGTGGGGAACGGATGGCCGGCCTCCAGTGATCGAGGTCGTGTCCATCGAAGATGGATCCAGGCGGATGGTGGTTGAGGGCTATCAGCAGGCGGTCTTCATTCCGAGCGGCCATCTGGTGGCGGGGACACCGGGGGGTCAGGTAGTGGCGCTGCCCTTCGATCTCGGATCGCTCGAGGTCGAAGGTGAACCACTGCCCATCGCAAACGCCGTTCACCGCTCGAGGTACAGGGCGCAGCATTTCGCCGCGAGCACCGACGGCGACGTCTACTGGGTTCCCGAGGTGGGCGCCTCGAGGCCGGACCAACTGGTGTGGGTCGATCGCGAAGGCAACTCCGAGCCCGCGTCAAGTCATCTTCGACACTATGAAGCGCCGCGGCTTTCTTCGGACGGGTTCGTTGTCGTGGGTGTCCGAAGCGCCCACGACGATGTCAACATCTGGCTGCTCGACACGTTGCGTGACACGCTGCGACCGCTGACCATCGAAAGCGGGTATTCCCAGATGCCGCTGTGGGCGCCCGACCGCCTCGGTGTCGTGTATTCGATCCCGTTGGGCAATGAACGGCTGCCGGCCGGAATCTACTTACGGGGATTCGAAGGTCAGGGCGAGCCGCGAATGTTGGTTTCGGGACCGCTGAAGGTCCCGACCTCCTTTTCGGCGGACGGCGAGACTCTGCTCTTCCACACCATTGGCGCCGACACCGGATGGGATCTGTGGCGAGCGGATCTGGCCTCCGGTGGTGATCCTGAAGTGGTGCTGGCGGCACCATTCGATCAGGTTGATGCGCGTTTTTATCCGGACGAGCGATGGATTGCCTTCGAGGCCGACCCTTCCGGGCGGAGCGAAATCTATGTGCGCCAGACCGGAGAGAACTTCTTGGAGGGTCAGGTCTCGCCCCACGGAGGGAGCTGGCCGGTGTGGAATCCGAGCGGTGACGAACTTCTGTATCTCGGCGAAGGTTCGATGATGTCGGTGACGGTGGAGCTCGCGGGAGAGCCGTCCGTCGAGCCGGCACAACCACTCTTCGACATCGGCGGGTATGGGCGAACCTTCGACGTGTCCGCCGATGGTCGGAGATTCCTGATGATTCGTCGAGGAGACGAGCCCTCGGGCCGGCAGGTCAACGTGACCCTCGACTGGAGCGGGTCACAGCCCGATGGCGGAGCCGTTCGGTCGCCGTGAATCCGATCCGAGCGCGATCCCCGTGGCGATGGTCCTCGTCGTCATTCTGAGAGCCCTCGGTTCTGGCGCCGATCGAAGAGAAGACTCAGCCGCTTGCGAAAACCATCGAACCGCGGTCATTCGGTTCAACCGCAGTCCGGTTGGGAGGGGATAACTTCCTGAGAGAAGGTCTTCGCAGCGAGGCTGCGTTACACTCCTGCGGCAACGAGTGTTGGTCTGCTCGTTGTCAGCATGATCGTGGGGGCATCCAATGAAAGTCTTGGCGCTTGGTCTTCTCGTGGTGGGAGTTGCGATTCTGATGACATGTTCCAAAGCGGTTCCGCAACCCCCGATGGCCGAGGTGGTGCCCCACGAGCTCGAGGCCCATGGTGATGTCCGGGTCGACAATTACTACTGGCTTCGCGAGCGCGAAAACCCGGTGGTCATTTCCTACCTCGAGGCCGAGAACACCTACATGGATACGGTGATGTTGGAGACCGCTCCACTCCAGGCGGAGCTCTTCGACGAAATCAAGGGTCGGATCAAACAGACCGACTCCAGCGTTCCGGCCGCCGATCACGGGTGGCTCTACTATCACCGGACCGAAGACGGCAAGGAGTACAAGATCCACTGCCGGATCAAAGATGAGGCGAACGCCGAGGAGGAGATTCTCCTCGATGTCAACGCGCTTGCCGAGGGCCACGAGTTTTGTTCTGCGGGCCGGATTCTGGTGAACCCCGTAGGCGACGTCATGGTGTATCGTATCGACACCGTCGGCCGACGCAAATACACCCTGAAGTTCCGGGATCTCGGGACCGGTGGTCACCTGCCCGACGAGATACCCGATGTCACCGGTGACGCCGAGTGGTTCAACGACGGCAGGACCCTCGTCTACACCAAACAGGACCCCGAGACCTTGCGCTCGTATCAGGTGTGGCGTCACGTGCTGGGGACCGATGCGGCGGACGATGTTCTGATGTTCCAGGAAGACGACGAGACCTTCAACGTCAACATCGACAAGACGGCGTCCGACCGTTTCATCCTCATCGAGTCGGACCACACGCTGACCACCGAGGTCCGAGTCCTCGACGCGGATGACCCCACGGCCGAGCCGGTCATCGTCGCACCTCGCGAGCGGGGCGTGGAATATCATGTGGCTCATCACGGCGACAGGTTCTTGATCAGAACCAATCTCGACGCCACGAACTTCCACCTCATGGAGGCGCCGGTGACAAGCCCCGGGCGCGGCAACTGGCGTGAGGTCGTGCCTCACCGCGAGGATGTTTTGCTGCAAGGGGTCCAGGTATTCCTGGACTTCATGGTACTCACCGAGCGGTCGGATGCACTCAACCGGCTCGCGGTGATCGATCTCCGAGACGGCTCGAAGCAGGTGATCGAGTTTGGCGAGTCCGCCCACGATGTCTGGGTGGATGACAATCGTGAGTACGACTCCAACGTCCTTCGTTTCGGCTACACATCGTTGACGACTCCGGAGTCGATCTACGACTTCGACATGACCACCGGAGAGCGTGAACTCAAGAAGAGGACCGAGGTGCTGGGGGGGTATGACCCCGAGAACTACCTCAGCGAGCGGGTCATGGTGCCGGCGCGTGATGGAGTCTTGGTGCCTCTGTCCATCGTTCGCCGTTCCGATCTCGCACTCGACGGCTCGGCGCCGCTTCTGCTCTACGCGTACGGCTCCTATGGCTACAGTACCGATCCGGTCTTCAATCCCGATGTGGTCAGCCTGCTCGATCGCGGATTCAGCTACGCCATCGCCCACATTCGTGGCGGAACTGAGATGGGCCGTTCGTGGTACGAGGACGGCAAGCTCCTCGAAAAGACGAACACCTTCACCGATTTCATCGACTGTGCAAGGTTTCTGATCTATGAGGGGTACACCTCGCCGGACCGGCTGGTGGCGCGGGGTGGAAGCGCCGGCGGTCTGCTCATGGGAGCCGTCAGCAATATGGAGCCCGAGCTCTTTGCCGGGATCGTCGCCCACGTGCCGTTCGTGGATGTGATCACCACCATGTTCGACGAATCGATTCCGCTGACCACCAGCGAGTTCGACGAGTGGGGCAACCCCGATGACGAGGTTTACTACGACTACATGTTGTCGTACTCGCCCTACGATCAGGTCGAGGCCAAGAACTACCCGGCGATGATGGTGACCGCGGGTCTCCACGACTCTCAGGTCCAGTACTTCGAACCGGCCAAGTGGGTGGCCAAGCTCCGCGCTCTCAAGACCGATGACAACCCGCTGGTTCTTCGCACCAACATGGACGCGGGCCACGGTGGTGCGAGCGGTCGATACGATGAGTACAAAGAGCGAGCCGAGGAGTACGCCTTCATGATCAAGGTCGTGAGCTCGGGCGACTGAGATCTTGATAGTTCGCGTCCAGCAAGGGCTCGACGGGGTGGAGGCGATCACCGGGACGGTGGTGGTCATCGATGTCTTCCGTGCCTCCAACACCATCATCGCCCTGCTTGCGGCCGGAGCCAAGGAGGTCTTCCTTCTCGCCGACCTCGCCCGGGCTCGGGCCCTCAAGGCGCGTGACCCCGAACGGCCGCTCCTCGGTGAGCGCGGCGGCATCGCCCCCGACGATTTCGATGGCGGCAACTCGCCTTCCCAGGCCCATCTTCTCGTCGAACCCGGCGTCTCCCCGATCCTGACCACGTCCGCGGGGACGCAGGCCATCGCCCGCCTGACCTCGGCGGACACGGTCCTCTTTTCCAGTTTCGCCAACGCCACCGCGGTAGCCGGGTTCCTGGCGCGCCTCGAGCCGTCACCGGTGACGCTGCTCCCCATGGGGCTGGAGGCACGGATTCCGGCTGTAGAGGACGACGCGGCCGCGGACTGGATCGTGGGCCTTCTCGAGGGTCGAAGGATGGCTTTCGGAAAAGTGCGGGAACGGCTGCTCGACTGTGACGGGGCAAGAAGACTGCGCCGTCTTGGTCAGAACGACGATCTTGCGGTTTGTACCGAACTCGACAGTCAACGCCTGGTGCCGGTGGTCGTGCCGGGCGACCCGCCACGCGCGGTCATGTTGAAAATCTGAACCGCCCGGATCGGCTACAATCCCTCGACACCGGCGGGGCCGGTGTTCGGCATCCGGGAGGAACGCGTGGATCTGAGTCAGTTCAAGATGGCAACCGCAACCGTCAGGTGTGAGCCGTCCGGGCGCGAAGTCGTTGTCGTCCACGATTCGAATCTGATGGATGCGATCCACCAGACCGGACTGGGACTCGGGCAGTCGTGCGACGGCGTCGCCCTGTGTGGTTTCTGCCGCATCAAGATCCTCGACGGTGCGGAGAACCTCAGCTCCATGGAGAGTGAAGAGAAGCAGCTCCTCGCCTCCATGCACGCCGGTGACGACGAACGCCTCGCCTGCTGCGCCACCGTCCACGGTCCGGTTGCGCTGACGACGACGTACTGGTAGGTCACAGGTCACAAGCCCCAAACCGTCACAACCACGAAGACACCAAGACACGAAGACATCGCACATCGCAATTTGAACCGCAAAGAACACATCGCAGGCTTCGCCCGCAACCCAACCGAACCTTGTACGAATCGCAGCCTGCGGTGGCAAAGCGTCAGCCGTAGCGGTCGGGTTTTTGAAACACAAAGGACGCTAAGAACCACGAAGGAACCACGGAGCATCGCAGTTATTGACCCGGACTCCTTCTGACCTCGAAGACACATCAGGCCCTGCGATGAGTCAAGGACGACCCTTTGTGGTGTCTTTGTGGATCTTCGTGTTCTTTGTGTTTCAACCTCGTGCGCGGATGTCATCGAGCCAACAGGCGTCGGGGTTCAGGGTGACTATCAGGGAGGGTTTTCTCTCCCCCTCCCTTACGGATTGAAACGATGCTGGTGCGATGTCTTTGCGCACCGGGCTTCAAGCCGATTCGTTGACTACCTTCACCGCCAACCGCAACGCCGCGTACGCCGCCAGCCGCTGGAAGCGATCGTGATCAATGGGGAAGTAGAGCTGACGCATCTGAGTCCCTTCCGGCCCGGAAGCCGCCACCGTGAGAGTTCCTGGACGATCGTCTCCGGCCCCCTCCGCCGAACCGAAGGTGACAACTCCGATCGACGACCCGAATCGCAGTCGAACGGCCTCCGCCACGGCTTCCGCAGATACATCCGCCGGCTGGAGCTGATCCATCAGGACCTCGAGATCAGCCGCGACCAGACTGCCGCGCAGGCACCGGCGGCCCGGCTTCGATGATCCGAGCATCCTCGCCACCGCACCGGCGCTCGCGATCTCTGCTGCGGCGATGGTCATTCCAGCGTCGATGAGGGTCGTGGCGGCGAAGGCGGGATAGTCCGTGTCCAGCCGTGGTCCACCGATCGCGAAGACGTGATGACCGAGACGCTGCCGCGCGTCTTCGACCAGATCATCCAGCACAGCGGCGGCCGCAGAGTGATCGTGGCCTTCGACCACCAGTCGAACGTGGATTTCCGGGAACGTCGCCCGGTACTGGACAAGGAGATCCGTCCCGCCGGGCACCCAACTCTCGATCCCGTCGAGGAGGTGGGCCACCTCGCTCTCGCCCTTGCCGAAGAGCTTGAGGGTGGCGACCATCGGCGGTGTGGCGGGGAGCCGATCCTTCAGATCGGGCAGGACCGACTCCTCGGCCATCCGCCTGAGTTCGCGGGGCACTCCGGGCATGAAGTAGAGCCGGCACGAGCCGGCGTCGAGGCGGAAACCCACCGCCGTGCCTTCCGGGTTGGATAGGATCGTGCATCCTGCGGGCAGATCGGCCTGTTTCTCGTTGTTGGGCGGCATATCGCGCCCGCGTTCGGTGAAGAACCGGCGGGTGTGTTCGAGCGCTTCGGTCGACCGCTCGATCTCCAAACCGAATGCGGCTGCCGCCGCCACCGCGGTGAGGTCGTCCCCGGTGGGCCCGAGACCGCCTGAAACCAGGACCGCGTCGGCGCGATCGGCGGCGGTCCGCAGCGCCTCGATCATCCCGTCCATGTCATCACCGACGGACCGGTGTTCGGTGGCGCGAAAGCCGAGATCGGTCAGTCTGGCCGACAGCTCGCCGGCGTTGGTGTCGACGAGCCGACCGTCGATCAGCTCGTCTCCGATGGTGAGAATCTCGATACGTGGCATGGGTGAGGAGTTTAGCGGAGTCGGGCCTTTCCTGACAGGCGATGGGAGCGGTGCGGGTCGTCGCGTTGTGGGGCAAGCTGGAAGCCTGCCATATCGCGCCGTCAACCGGGAGGGAGCATCAAAACCGGGAGGGCGCAACCGGGCTGCAGTGTTTTCCGGCAGGCTGGAAGCCTGCCCCACAATCACCGCAGGCCACGTGGGAAAGCGAGTGACGAAAGACCATCGCGGGAGAGGGAGAGGGAGAGGGAGAGGGAGAGGGTGGGGTACGGTTCACTGCCACTGCCACTGCCACTGCCACTGCCACTGCCACTGCGACTGCCACTGCCACTGCCACTGCGACTGCCACTGCGACTGCCACTGCCACTGATAGATCGGTCATCGGGATCGGGATCGGGATCGGGAGGGGAGGGGAAATCATCGGGCACGGGCCCGGGCACGGGCACGGAAACGGAATCGGGCTCGGGCGCGGCTCCTATTCCCGCGCGGTCTTCCGCTTGTTGCTCCGCTGGTTGCCGGGCAGCACCCGTTTCCGAACTCGGACCGCCGATGGGGTGACCTCGACGAGCTCGTCGGCGTCGATCCACTCGAGAGCCCGGTCGAGGGTCATTTCCCGCGGCGGCGCCAGCCTGAGCGCCTCGTCGGAACCGGCGGCGCGCATGTTCGTGAGCTTCTTCTCACGGGTGACGTTGACATCGAGATCAGAGTCACGCGTGCTTTCGCCGAGGATCATCCCCTCGTAGACCTCGGTTCCGGGGCCCATGAACAGGGTTCCGCGCGGTTCGAGATGATACAGGGCGTAGGTCGTGGTCTTGCCCGGGCGGTCCGACACCAGCGCGCCGGTGGCGCGGCCGGCGATGGGACCCTGCCACGGAGACCAGCCGTCGAAGAGGTGGTTGAGGATTCCGGTGCCGCGGGTGTCGGTGAGGAACTCAGAGCGGAAGCCGATGAGTCCGCGCGAGGGAATCCGGAACGAGAGCCGCACCCTCCCATGCCCCGGGTTGTGCATTTCGGACATCTTTCCCTTCCGGGTCCCGAGCTTCTGGGTGATGATCCCGACGTGTTCCTCGGGGCAGTCGATCTGAACGATTTCCATGGGTTCGTGCTTGAGACCGTCGATCTCTCGAGTGACGATCTGGGGTTTCGCCACCGACAGTTCGAAGCCCTCGCGGCGCATGGTCTCGATCAGAATGGCGAGCTGGAGCTCGCCGCGACCCATGATGTCGAAGGCGTCGTTGCCGAGGATCTCGAGGCGGATGGCGACGTTGTGCAGCGCCTCTTTTTCGAGCCTGGTGCGGATCTGACGCGCGGTGACGAACTGCCCCTCGCGGCCGCCGAAGGGTGAGGTGTTGGCCGAAAAGACCATGGACATGGTGGGCTCGTCGACGGCGATCCGAGGCAGCGGCTGCGGGTTTTCGAGGTCAACCAACGAGTCGCCGATGGTGACTTCATCGAGGCCGGCCAAAGCGACGATATCGCCGGCGACAGCTTCCTCGACCTCGACTCGCTTGAGTCCCTCGTGCGAGTAAACGACCCCGACCTTGGCCTTGCCGAGGCCGTCCTCGCGCGAGATGCCAACCGTGCTGTTGGCTGCCAGGGTGCCGTTGACGATCCGCCCGACGGCGAGGCGTCCGAGGTAGTCGGAGTAGTCGAGGTTGGTCACCAGCAGTTGGAGCGGCGACGAAGGGTCGCCTTGGGGCGCAGGGATGGTTGTGAGGATCTCCTCGATCAGAGGGTGAAGATCGGAGAACTCGCCGTCGATTCCGGTACAGCAGAGGCCCTTGCGGGCGTCGGTGCAGAAGACCGGAAAGTCGAGCTGCTCGTCGGCGGCGTCGAGATCGATGAAGAGATCGTAGATCTCGTCGAGGACCTCGGCCGCTCGGGCGTCGGCGCGATCGATCTTGTTGATGACCACGATGGGCGGAAGTCCGAGCTGGAGGGCCTTGGACAGGACGAACCGGGTCTGGGGCAGCGGCCCCTCTGCGGCGTCCACGAGCAGCAGCACCCCGTCGACCATCTGTAGGGTTCGCTCCACCTCGCCGCCGAAGTCGGCGTGGCCGGGGGTGTCGACGATGTTGATCTTGACGCCCTTGTAACGAACCGCGGTGTTCTTGGCCAGGATGGTGATGCCGCGTTCACGCTCGAGATCCCCCGAATCCATGACACGTTCGTTGACCCGCTCGTTTTCGCGGAAGGTCCCGCTCTGCCACAGCATGGCGTCCACCAGGGTGGTCTTGCCGTGGTCGACGTGGGCGATGATCGCCAGATTTCGAAACTCGGTCGTTGGCATGGGTGCTCCTCGAGTGCGCTGATTCAGATGGGAACTTGAGTGGAGGGATACTCAGCGGGCGCGCATTTGTAACACCAAACCGAAGAAAACACAACGACGGGTGCCGACACCCGGCGTTACCCCCGCAGAGTGCTGAGGAAAATCCCAACGACCTTTGCTCGTTGGGGTTTGGATCGGTGCTATGCGGGTGAACTCATGCAGAATGCGTTCAACTTGTTACCGTCGAGATCTCGAAAGTAGGCGGCATAGAAGCCGCTGTCACCGCGCGGACCCGGGGCACCCTCGTCGGTGCCGCCGAGTTCGAGAGCCTTGGCGTGCAAAGCATCGACGTGATCGGTTGTCTCTACCATCAACGCAACCATGACGCCGTTGCCCACGGTGGCCTCATTGCCGTCGTAGGGCTTGGTGACCGAGAGGCCCGGTTGGCCGGGCGAGACCGCCCACGCAACGAAGGTGTCCTCCTCCATGAATCGGCCGGCGCCGACGAGCGAGAGAAGTTCATCATAGAATCCTGTGGCGCGCTCCAGGTCATTGGTCCCAAGTGTGACGTATCCGATCATCTCTGCCTCCTCGGTGGTTGGTCTGAAGCTACCCTATCTCGACCACGTTGGCCAGGATCTCCTTGAACAGCTTGGCCGCGACCATGGCGGTGAGACCAACCGGGTCTCGGGTGGGGTGAGTTCCGCAATGTCGGCCCCGACCAGCGGAAACGGGAGATCCTGGATGATGGAGAGAACCTCGCATGCGCTCGGGCTCCAAACCGCCCGGTCGAGGCTCACCGCTCCGCCGACAGATAGTGGTGCCACAGAAGACGTGCGGCCACCGAACGCCACGGACGCCATGCATCTCCGAGTCGCCCGAACTCTTCCGCGCTCGGCCGTGTGTCGAGATTCTTGACCTGCTTGGCCGCGACGACCAGTGCGAGATCGCCGGTCGGCCAGATATCCGGTCTCCCAAGGGCCATGAGGAGATAGATATCGGCGGTCCAACGACCGATGCCCTTGAGCTCCATCAGCCGTTCGCGGGCTTCGTCGTCCGATGTGTAGGCCAGTCCCTCGAGATCGAGAGCGCCGCGTTCGATGGCGGCGGCCAGGACTCTGGAGTACTCGGACTTCTGGCGGCTGAAACCCGCGGTCTTGAGGGCGTCGTCGTCGAGGGCGAGTAGACCGGCGGGTGTCAGCTCGCCGATGACGGCCACCAGCTTGTCCAAGCACGCCCTCGCCGATGCCAATGAGACCTGCTGCTCGAGAATGATGTGGATCAGGGTCGGGAAACCGGGTGGGCGGTCCCACATGGGTGGTGGTCCGAGTGTGTCGAGGATCCGGCCGAGATCGTCATCGCGGTCGGCGAGTTTGGTGAGGCCACGATGGTAGCTTGCCTCGTCGAGGGTCTGAATACTCACGCCTTGTGCTCGGATTTTTTGCCGGTGAGGGTGTCGAGATCCAGCCGCCACACACGTGTGGACTGGAGCACGGGCCCCGTGTACTCCCAGTCGCGGCCCGAGTAGTGGCCCATGATCTGGTTGAGGCCGTGAATCCGATCCTCGGCGCTGATCATCTCGACGACGGTGCCGAAGCCGATGGCGCTCTCGAAGCTGAAGGTCCAGGCGCATGCATCATCGGTGTCGGTGACGAGTTTGACGTTGCGGTCGAACTGGACACAGGCTCGTGGATTCGCGGTGATCATGTCGATCTTCCGGCCGCGTTTTGCGGTGTGAAAGAATACCGTGGCGCCGTCATAGCCGAACGAAATCGGCACCACGTAGGGCTCACCGTCCACGGCCAGCCCGAGGTGGCAGACCCGGCACCCTCGAACGACCTCATTGATGGCGGCACGATCGTTGATCTCCTTGTCGGATCGGCGCATCAGCCCGCTCGCGTGCCGTCGGGCACCGGGCGTTCGGGCACGGCCAACGCCGGATCAACGCCGTCCTCGTAGCCGAGATCGAAGAGCATGCCCTGAGACATCACCCCCGCCATCTTCCTCGGTGCCAGGTTGACGACGAAAAGCGCCTGTTTGCCGGTGATCTCGGCGGGATCGGCGCGCTCCTGCTTCATCCCGGCGAGGATGGTCCGATGGTGATCACCGAAGTTGACTGTCAGTTCGACGAGCTTCTTTGATCCCTCGAGATCGCCGACCGCTTCGATGGTGCCGACCCGGATGTCGAGCTTGGCGAGGTCGTCGATGGTTGCGAGCTCCTTGATCGGTGCGGGTTTCATGAACTGTCCTCCGTAGCGTATGGCGGTGAAGCGGCGTGTGAACGCGCTTCCCACTCGTCGACATCGAGTTAATGCCGAACCGATTCACACCTCGCCGGGATCTCCGTCGAACTCCTCGAGCAGGGTGCGGGCCTCCTCGGCCATTCGACTCGGGACCGTGAAGATCACTCCTCGCGACCCGGGGCTGAGAATCGAGCCGCTGGCAAAGGAGCCCCGAAAGGCGCCGAACCGTTGTTCGCCGTGGGCGAGGTAGGGAATCCCGGCGGCGTCGAGGACCGATTTGATCACCGCGACCTCGGTGAGGTCGGTCGCCTCGATCACCGGTTCCATTGTCTCGTCGTTGCCGACCCGAGGTTTCAGCGGTTCGCCATCGTCAGGCAGGACAACCCGGGGCGCTTCAGACACCAGGGGAGTCTCACAGTACGGGCACCTTTCGATGTCGACGCGGTACTCCGATCGAAGACCGGTGTTGAGAAAATCGGGGCACTCGTCATTGGGACAGAACATGGGCCCTCCTTATTGCGAGAGCTCTGAACGGCGAGGTCCTCATCCGCCCGTTTCCGGGAGATAGTCCTCACGAATCGGCGAGAAGACCTCGATCACCACGCTGTTCTCCAGCGCTTCGGCACCGTGGGGAGTCTCGGACGCGAAGTTCCAGCAATCACCGGGTGCCACCACCGTATCCTCGCCGGCGCCGAAAAACCGCAGCGAGCCCGAAATCAGGTAGCCCGTCTGCTCGTGCGGATGCCGGTGTTCGGGCACCACCGCCCCCTTGACGAAACGGACCTCGGTGAGGTGGGTCGCGACGCCATGGACCAGGGATTTGAGCACGACTCCA
>Ga0316187_10001668_pt1 | contig 19313 bp, 30 predicted proteins | sample CroRivburrow1_MG_FD_204927 | JGI IMG/M metagenome (GOLD analysis project Ga0316187, IMG submission 204927) | Coastal sediment microbial communities from Maine, United States - Cross River worm burrow 1 | ecosystem: Environmental > Aquatic > Marine > Coastal > Sediment | place: USA: Maine...
GTGGCGTATGCTCCGCCGCGATGAGCCTGACGTGTGGGCCAGGCTCCAACGCCTATCGTCCTCCGACGACGATGGGCGAACGGACGACGAAATCTCTCGGCACTGCATCTGCGGTGTCGACGGCATCGACTGGGCGCCGACCTGCCCGGTCCACCCAGCGGAGGACGAATGAGCCCATACGGCAAGACGTACAACATCTTCGGCCGGTCCGAGGATGGACGCACCATCGCGCGGGGCGAATACAGCCGCCCCGAAATCAGGTATTTGGCTGATTCCTCGTGGATATTCGAGGAGAAGGTCGACGGCACCAACATCCGCCTCATCATCAGCGACGACGGCACCCTCGAGGTGAGGGGCCGCTCGGACAGGGCCACGGTCCCGGCGGGAATCGAGGATGCCATCCGGCGAGCTCTGCCGGGCCGAGACGAACTCGTCGCCGCAAAGCTCACGGGCATCTGCGTATACGGTGAGGGATACGGCCCTGGAATACAGACCGGCGGAAAGTACCGAGAAGACCGGGCTTTCGTCGGGTTCGACGTGCGCACTGCGGCCGGCCTGTGGTGCCGTCGAGATGCCGTGCAGGGCATTTGTGCGGCTCTGCACCTCGACACAGCTCCGGTAGTGGGCGTCGGGCGGCTGCAGTTCGGCGTCGACCTCGTCACTCGGGGGCTGCAGTCGACGTACGGACCATTTTTCGCGGAGGGCCTCGTGGCGCGACCGGCGGCTCTGCTCCTTGGTCAAAGCGGCGACGTTGTGAAATGCAAGATCAAGCACCGGGACTTGTTCGAGGGGCCCCCATGAGGCAGGTCGGCAACAACATCGATGGGCTCCCTGACGAGGCGTGGGAGCTGCTCCGCACGGCCTACCACGCCGGCTATCACGCCGGCTACCACGACGGCTACCACGCCGCGAGCGGCAAGCTGCCGTTCAACGACGACCCGGGGTCCCGCTTCGAATTGGCCCGCGATGAGGACGAGGACGGGCTCGATTGGGCCGACCGCCTTCACGCCCTGCTGTCCTCGACGGAGGCCGCCCAGCTCAGGGCCCGCGCCACACGGTCGGGCGGGCAGGGGGTGACAATGGCGAGCACGCTGCTCCCGCCCGACGTTCAGCCCACGGACTGCGCCTGTGTCGATATCGGCCCTATTGCAGCCCCCCTCCCCAACCCTGAATGCCCGGTCCACGGGCCGGAGGAGTAGCTATGGGACGCACAGAGCAGGCCGGAGAGGGCATCCCGCTGGCCTGGGACGATGCCACCAAGTGGTACGTCCGCGGGCACGTGGCCGACGACGTGGCCGAGGCGTGGGCCCTCGAGTGCGCGGAGGAGGACGACCAGCCCCCGCCGAGCCACTACGTCGTACGTCACCAGTGGGCGCGCTGGTCGTGCGAGGCGACCCCCGACGAACCCGGCAGGGTACTGTATACGTACTGGGAGAGCGGACCCGGCCGGTTCCCCGTCACCACCGCGTTCGATGGTGACGAGTGGGGTCGGCTGGCGCAGCTCCGAGCGCGACGAGCCGCGGAGATCGCGCGGGCGGAGGAGACCATGGCCGAACTGTGGCCCGAGGCCACGATCGAAGCCGTATATGTCCAGGTCGAGGGGCTGCCTACGCTCGTCGACCTGCGCTTCCCGTGGTCCGCCCACGGGCCCGTTCGGATGCACGCCGACGGGAGCCATCCAACGGTGCCCCGCGGGGATCTGGACGCATGGGCGCACGCCGCCGGAGGTGCCTCGTGAGGCGGGCATGGCTGTGTGCGCGACTGGTGCTAGAGTTCACGTGGGTGCCGCTGGTGGTCCTGACCTTCTTCCTATACGCCAGGGCCTGGCTTAACAATCAAGACATTGACGGTGAAGACCCGTGCCCCGAAGCGCCGGCCGTGGACACGCCGGTCCACCCAGCGAAGGAGGCCCCATGACAACAAAGCAGGCCTCCAACCTGTGCCCCATGTCCGGCAGGCGAGTGCCGCCGGGCCGCTTCCAGGCCTTCGCCGGCGTCGGCCCGGGCGGGTGGGAGATCGTGTGCCCGCAGTGCGGGCAGCAGGCGCCCGTGCGGCTGAGCAAGAGCCGTACGGCCTACCTGAAGCCCCATTCTCGAGGTGTCGAATGATGCCTGTCGCCACCTGTCCGCGCTGCGGAGTGGGTCGGGACACCAACGGAGATGGCCACTGCGCGGTTTGCGTGCGCATGTCCGACGAGTTGGCCGCCCAGTTCAGGGCCCACGCCCTGCAGATGCCCCAACCCCAAATGCCCGGTCCACGGGCCGGCAGAGGAAGCCCCATGAGCACAAATTTCCTGACCGACGCCCAACTTCGGGCCCTCGTGGACCTGCTGATGGTCAGCGACCCCTTGCCGTTGAGCTGGGAGGACCGCGTAGCCCTCGTCACGCTCGCCGGCGCGGAGTCCGAGATCCGCGGATTCAACGACTGGCACGCCGCCTATCACGGGCTGGAGGTGCCGGATGCGGTGTGACCTCTGCCGGTACTCGGAGAGGCTACCCCGCGCCGCAAGAGAGTGCAGGAGGTACCCCCCCGTTTTTCGGGGGGCGGAGAGCCAAGCCTGGCCCAAGGTCCGACCTGGCGACTGGTGCGGTGAGTTTGCTGCGTTGAACCCGCAAAATGACAGGCGCACCGTAGAGGGACGAGCATGAAGTACCGCAAGAAGCCTATAGTCATCGATGCCGTGCGTCTAACGGCGCGCATCGAGATCGAGACCCTCGAGGGGACGATGACGGGCGAGCCAGGCGACTGGCTCATTACGGGCATTGAAGGCGAGCAGTACCCGTGCAAGGACAGCGTTTTCCGGGCCACCTACGAGCCCGTGGACGATGAAACGTGGGTGCCGGCCGCTGGGCTGGCGGAGGAGGAATAGCGATGACGTACATCGAACCGCACATGCGGTCTGCCCTGTACCGCGAGAGAGGTGATTCGTGAAGCGCTGGTGGTTCAGCTGGACGACCGGGGAGGACGCCCGCCCGGTGGTATGGCCGCCTGACGAGGCGTGGCTCGGCCTTTGGTCCTCAAAGGCCGGCGACGACGATCTAATCCTCGTGGGCTGGGCCTCGGCGCCCGATGCCGAGGCTGTCGCCGACCTCGTCCGGGCTGGATGGCCCGAGTGGGGCGGCGACTGGCGGACCGAGCCGTCGGTAGTGGGTACCGGCATGGCCCCATGAAGATAGGCGAACAGGCGCCGACCTTGCGCGGGCGGCGCCAGGCGGCTAGCGTGAGAGCGGCCGCTCGTATCGGTCGATCTGCCTCTGCACCTGGGCCTCCGAGAGGCCGTGGACGCAGCGGGCCGCGAGCGTAGCGGCGCTCATCTCAGAATCGAAGAGGTCGACAATCTCGACCTCCGCCCCGAGTCGCTCGGCGAGCTCGAAGTACGGCCTCGCCTCCCACGACTCGGTAAAAGTGTTGTGGACGACGACGTCCTGCCCCACGAGGAGCCGCCTCTCCGTCGTGGTGAGGCACCACGCATGGGCCTCCCTCAAGGCGGTCGCCTTGAACCGGTATTCCCCCTCCCGCTCGAAGTAGTCGTCTGCGGCGACCGCAGAGCAGTCTCGGCGAGCCGCCGAGACGATCTCAAGGGCCCGGGTTGATTTCCCCGACCCACTCGGTCCTCGGACGAGGATCAGTCTCGGGGGATGGTCCCCCGGGTTTCCGATGATTGTCGGCATCCTTACCTCCTACTCGTCGTCGTCGTACTCGTCGTACTCGTCGTACTCGTCGTACTCGTCGTACTCGTACTCGTCGGCGTCGTCGGCGTCGGCGTCGTCGGCGTCCGCGCCACTACCGCAGCCACTACCGCAGCCACTACCGTAGCCACTAGCGTAGCCATGTCCGGCTCCATGTCCGGCTCCATCGCCGTAGCCGGGGCCTATGCCTGCTCCATCGCCGAAGCCTTCACCTTCGCCGTAGCCGAATCCGGTTCCAGCGCCGGCTCCGCCGCCGCCGGCTCCGTCGCCATCGCCGTAGCCGTAGCCGCCTCCGTCTCCGTCTCCGGGGGCGCTACCCCAGTGCGGCATCTCCAACCCCCGCTCGCGGAGCCACCCAGCGAGGGCAGCGCCGTCGAGGGTGGTGAGGGCGGTGAGGGTGGTCATTGGCCCCTCCCATCACCGAAGCCTGCTCCGGTGCCCTCGCCGTAGCCCAACTCCCTCTCGATCCCGAAGCCGTAGCCCTCGCCGGAGCCATCGCCGGAGCCGGCTCCGTTGTAGGCTCCAGCTCCGGAGCCTGGCCCGTACCCGCGCCCGGCTCCAGTCGGGCAACCGAAGCCGTACCCCGAGCCCTCAGGGCCGATACCGCCGCCGGCTCCGCAGCCCTCCCCGTGGCCATAGCCCTCGCCCCGGCTGTACGGGTAGGCAAATGGGGCCTGAGTCCCCCAATACGGGGGCATCTCCAGCCCCCGCTCGCCGAGCCAATCGGCGATCACCTCGGGGTGCTCAAGCGTGGCTAAAGCGGTGAGGGTGGTCATTGGCCACCTCCGCCGGAGCCGTCTCCGGAGCCGCGGCCGCGGCCGTGGCCGTCGCCGTCGCCGCGGCCATAACCGGCTCCGTCGCCAGATCCTTCGCCGTACCCGTCTCCGGCCCCGAATCCGTGGCCGGTTCCGTGGCCGTTGCCATGTCCGACCACGAATCCGTTGCCGGTTCCGTGGCCGTGGCCGTGGCCGGCCCCGTCTCCGCCACCAATTCCGTGGCCCCCTGCGTAGCTGGGGGCACTACCCCAGTACGGGGGTACCTCCAGCCCCCAATCGCCGAGCCAATCGGCGAGTTCGGCGCCGTCGAGGGACGCCAGGGCGGGGAGTATCACAGGCCACCTCCGTCGCAATCGCCGGCCCCATCGCCGGCCCCATCGCCCCAACCGAAACCATCGCCCCAGCCAGGGCCAGAGCCAGAGCCAGAGCCAGAGCCAGAGCCGTCGGCCCAGCCATAGCCTTCGCCGGAGCCGTCGCCCCAGCCGGAGCCTTCACCTTCACCTTCACCTTCGCCATTGCCGGAGCCGTCGCCCCAGCCGGAGCCCCAGCCTTCGCCGGAGCCCCAGTCGAAGCCATCGCTGGGGACGCTCCCCCAGTGCGGCATCTCCAGTCCCCGCTCGTGGAGCCACCCAGCGAGGGCAGCGCCATCAATGGTGGCCAAGGTGGTGAGGGTGGTCATTGGCCACCTCCGCCGTCGCCAGAGCCACCGCCGAAGCCGAAGCCGAGGGCGAAGCCGTAGCCTTTGCCCAGGCCACCGCCTTCGCCGTCGCCGTAGCCACCGCCACCGCCACCGCCCTCGCCGTCGCCCCTGCCGGAGCTGTCGCCGGCGCCGTCGCCCTCGCCGAAGCCGGAGCCGGAGCCGGTGGCGCTACCCCAATACGGGGGCATCTCCAACCCCCGCTCGCCGAGCCACTCGGCGAGGGCCGCGCCGTCAAGGGCGGCCAGAGTGGTGAGGGTGGTCACGAGCCACCTCTGCCGTCGTAGGACCACACTCGTCACCTCTCATGTTGAGTCTCACACCTAGTATCCACGGGCGCGTGAATGTCCACACCATTCGTGCGTTTACCGCGCCCCCGAACCGCATCACGCAGCGCAAAGGCCGCCGATCGCGCCGATTTCACGCCTCGGTAGTACGTTATCGACCTAGGCGCCCCATCCACCGGGACGCGAGCCCGCTGCGCCTCGCTGTGCCGGCACAGGTAGCTGTCGAGCCACCATACCGGGGCGAGCGCCGCCAAGTGCAGGTAGAGCCACGCCGCATCGGCGTCGCCGAACGCCACGACTCCAGTGATCTGCGAGCGGCCGATCTGCTCGGTGTACCACCGCAGCGATGCCGCGTGGTCCCACCCTTTCGGCGTCGCCACTGGGGTGCCACCGCAGAGGGCGACGCCAGGGTGGCCGTTCGAGTTGAGCACCAGCAGCACATCCTCGCGCCCTCGCGCGATCTCCACGCAGGCCGCGACAGTCTCCTCGGCTGCCGCGGCACAGCTGCCGGACAGATCGCAGAGGAGGAGCACCATCGGCGGCGCCATCTCCTCCCTGCGCGCGGCCGAGAGCCGGCACCGCCGGCTCTTGAGCTCCCGGACGAGGCGCGCGGGGGCCACCCGCGGGCTCGGGTCCCCATGCTGCCCCACTGCGGGGGGTAGTAGCCTCTCGAGCGCGCGTCGCACCTCTCGGGCGTCGCGCGCGTAATCCGGCCGCCGCGGCGACCGCAACGCCGACGAGATATCGGCGTGGATCCCTCCCCAGATGGCCTGGAGAGATGGGGTGCGTGAGACGTCGTGGCCCGCCTCACGCTGGTTCGAATCGGCCTCTTCCGCCCCCGAAGTCTCGGTGGTGGCCCAATCCACGCTCGATGCATCCGCACCGAGATCGTCGGCCACCGGGAGATCCCCCGGATCGCGGTCGGACTCGTTACGTCCGCCGTCGGCCACCTCGCCCTCATCGGGCTCAGCGTCCGTCTCGGCCCCAGCTCTGTCGGACAGCCCGCCATCTCTGGCGGGACCCTCGTCCCCATCCCCGTCCGCCGGCATGCCGTCGGGATCGGGCCATGGGGTAGAGGGCGCCGGGACCACCTCTTCGGGCGGCTCCATCACGTCTCCTCTCTCCGAGGCTGCGCGGTGATCGCAGTCCCCAGAGTTGCCGTCGCCGCCGTGAGTGGCGGCATCTTCGTCGACTCCGAGAGCGTCAGCATCGACGCTCTCGGCGTGGTGCTCCCGATCCGAGACCGGTCTCGGACCGGCCGTAGGCGGGGAGTCGGCCCCGAGCACAGCCAGCAGATCGGCATCAGCGCCGTGCTGGGAGATGAGCCGATCGAGCTCTGAGGGCTCCAGCACCCTCTCCTCGTCCTCTCCGGCCTCCCAGCTCCACATGAGATGCAGCTGGCCCGTCCGCCTCGAGAGCCGGACCCACCAGCGCGGCGAGTGCCCGTGCCAATACCCCAGCCCCGGTGGGAGGCTCCGGCCTGGCACGGCGATCCGCCGTGCATCTCGCAGTCGCAGCCTCATCGGAGGCGGGCCGCGACGATCTCACCCCAGAGAGCGGGGACGCGCTTTGAGCGGCGCGCGGCCTGGCGCCCTGCGTCGCCCCGTGCCGCCCACCCCGCGAGGGAGTCGCGGACGTCGTCCGCGGAATCCGCGAGTTCGAGCTCGGCCAGGAGCTCGCGGCCCTCCTGGAGAGAGAGAGCCTCGCAGCCATCCGCAGCCGCGATCTCCCGGGCCGCGACCCAGATCATCCGCGCCAGTCCGACCGCATATCCGGTCGCCTCGGCGAGGATAGTCACCTGCTGCGCCACGGGGAGCGGGCGGACGAGTGTCCGCCGAAGCCGCCGGAGCAGAGCGTCGGAGAGCTGCCGCTCTCCGTTGCTGGTCGCCAGTACCACCACGCGGTCCATCCGCGTTTGGACCTGCCGTCCAGGCGCGACGGGCACCCGACCGCTCTGCAGCCAGTCGAGAAGGAGCGCCTCGGCTCTCTCAGAGGCCTTGTCTAGCTCGTCGAGGAGGACCACCACGGGCCCTTTCTCGGCAGCCTCCGCGACGCGAAGGAGCACGCCCGGCTGGCGGGTCCCCTCCGCGTCGCCGGCGACGGCCGCGACGACATCGACGCCGACGAACAGTTCGTCCGCGTCGGTCCAGGCATGGGCCTGGTACACTACCAGTCCCATGCCCAGCGCACGGGCGGCGGCCTCGGCGAGGCTGCTCTTCCCGGCCCCCGGCGGCCCCTCGAGGAGGAGCCCCGAGAGCCCGGGACGTCCCCCGCCCAGCCTCCCGACTGCTCCCGCTAGTGCGAGGGCCACATGCCTTTCGGCGATGTACCCCTCGCGCTCCAGGGCAGCCTGGAGCTTTGCAATCGAGATGGCCATGCTGGCCTCCGTGCCCGGTGTTGGGCAGAGTTGGGGGGGGTGAAACCCCATCGATGCCCTCGAGCAGGTCGAGGGCATGGATGGAGGGGCGAGCGGGGCTCGCCCAAGGGGATGGGCTAGGCTCCGATCCCCTGCTCTGCCCAGCTCCGCGCTTCGAGGGCCTGCGCCCTCTCACGCTGGTGAGAGTCGCAGGCCTCATCCCAGAACCACCTCCACTCATGAATGTGGAGGACAACATCCCGGAGGCTGCAGATCCCCTCATCCACTGCCGCGAATAGGTCGAGGCACTTCACCAGCGACATCTCGACCAGTTCGGCGTCCGTGGTCTCGGCGCCAGCGAAGTAGGCGCCAGTGAGTTCGGCGCCCGAGAAGTCGACGCCCGTGAGGTCGGCTCCCGTGAAGTCGGCGCCCGTGAGGATGGCGCCCGAGAAGTTGGCGCCCGTGAGGTCGGCTCCCGTGAAGTCGGCGCCCGTGAGGTCTGCATCCGTGAGGTCTGCGTCCGTGAGGTCTGCGTGGCAGATGAAGGCACCGTGCAGGCAAGCACCCTCGAGGTTGGCGCCGGAGAGCTTGGACCTCGTGAGGATGGTCCCGGTCAGGTTGGCGCCGGCGACGTCGTAGTTGGAAAGGTCGTAGTGGGAGAGGTCGCGGTGGGAGAGGTCGGCATCGGGAACAAAGTGGCACATTTCCATGTTGGCCTCCTGCCTGCCCAATGGGCAGTTGTTGTTTCTCGCTCTGTCTACACCCCATGTATCCACTCCAAAGTGAACGGCAAGGGTGTTGGTGCGTTTATCCTGTCACAGGATGTCACGCACCCATCACCCGGCCACGATGGCGGCAAGGGCGATGGCGGCGGCAAGGGCCACTCCACCCCCGAGCACCAGGGGCGCGACGACAATCGCGAACGCAATGCGGTCGAGGCCCCCCGGCCGGGGGCTGGGGGCGCGACGCGCCCAGGGCGGGACGCCTTCGACGGGCTCCCCGTTCGCCAGCTCTCGCAAGCTGGCGAGCAACTCTTCTCGGATCATGCTGCCTCCTTGACAGAAGAGCGGGCCGCACGGCTCCCGGGCCCGGCCACTACCGATCGTCTGGGCGGCCGTCGGACAGCGGCCCTACGCCATCAGCGTGGCTCGGCGGGTAGCGGGTTGGCCCGCTCCACCGCTGCCCTCGAGCAGAGTCGAGGGCAGGGGTGGAGGGGCGAGCGGGGCTCGCCCAAGGGGATGGGCTATTCCCAGGTCCCAAGCTCCGGATTCACAGGAGGCTCCAGAGCCCGTGCGCCGCCAGCGCGACCGACACGAGCGCCGCCAACGCCGCGAGCCCCGCGAGGAGCAGAGCGGCCCGCTCCCCGGGGCTCACCCGCGGACCTCATAGATCCGGTACTCCGGATCGTCGCCACGGACCCGGGCTTCCCGGTCGTACCAGACGATATCCACGGCCGTCCCGTAGGAAGCCTCGAAGGCACGGTTGACGCAGGCCTCTGCGGCCTCCCTTGTCGGCGCGACCCCAATGGGGGGGCCGTCGATCATGCACGCCACCCAGTGTCGGACGACGGGAGCTCGGAGCCCTACACACCCGATCGGCCGACCTCCTTCATCCCGGACTAGTGCGCCCGGGCAGTAGACGTCTCCGCGCCCGAGGGCCCGGGCGCGCTGGGCTACGAGTAGGGACGTGATGAGCACGGTGTCCCGCTCCCGGGCCGGGAGGCCCGTGATCTCATCGCCGTACTCGATTTGGCGAACCCCAATTGGGGTCTCGTCCCCGTCGTACCGGTGGAGCGCCGGGCTGGCACTCTCGACCTCCTCCAGCCGAGCAGGCTCGGCTTCGGGGTACAGGACGAGGTCTGCCCCGTCGCAACGGATGGTGATCAGATGGGGCGTCAGATTCTTGAAGATCATCGGTACTCCGTGCGCTCGCGCGCGTTGGGGGTGATTCCCCATTGCTACGTCCGACCGGGTCGGGCGCAGGAATGGAGGGGCGAGCGGGGCTCGCCCAAGGGGATTGGCTATCCCCAGCTTCCAAGCTCAGGATCCATCTGGCAGAGCCAGACGGCCATTTTCGCGGGATCCGAAGCGGCCGCGATCTTGGCCGACGCCTCCGGGCCAGGCGACCAGACGCGGTCCGCGTCTGTGACGACCATCTTGACTCCGCTACCGCGGGTAGCGTACCAGAGGCACGCGTTTTCGAGGGCCGAGCGGACGCACTCTTCGAGTGCGTCCGCGTCGCCATCCAGCGCACGACGCACCAGATCGGCGCCCTCGTCGTCGTCGGCGAGCTCTGCGACGTGGAGCATTGCCTCGAGATGCTCGAGCGTCATCTCGTCGGCGTAGTCGTCGTCGGCGTCGGCGTACCACCGGAGGGCGCCGTCGCGCTCCTCCGACCAATCGGAGGCATCGGGTGAGGCGCCGTAAACGGACGCCAGAAGGATGCCGTCGGCGCTGTCCTCCGCCTCTCCGGACTCCCCGTGTCCGTCGGTGAAGTGGACCCAGTAGGACCATCCGGTGGAATCCGATGCAACCGTCGCGCTCTTGATCGTGCGGGCCATGCTGGCCTCCTGCCCATTGGGCGGTTTGTGTCTCTCGCTCTGTCTACACCCCTAATATCCACTCCGACGTGAAGCGCAACCACATTCGTGCGTCTATCTTGTCACGGAATGTCTCAGCGGCCATCCCTTGCCGACTCACTCACTCGTGGATAGTCGGCGCTGATGGAACCACTACTCAGACCAGATTTCGATCCCCGCGAACTGCACGAGGCTCTCGCAGGTGGCCTCGGCGTCCCGCTCCGGCACGGTAGCGGGACCCATGTCGCCGAGCGGCTCTCGGAGCGCCTACAAGAAATAGGCGCCAAGGGAGGAGTCTCTCCGACGAGGTACTCCAACGTCCGTCGAAAACGGGCGTGGAGCCTCGACACGCTCGCCATATGGTGCGGGCTGGCCGGGGTCCGCCTGTCCGTCTCGGACGGTCGGATCCGCTTCGAGGCTCCCCATGGGTAGGCCGCTGTATTCGGGGGCCGAGCTCCACGACGCCATCAGTGCGGCGTTTGGCATTCCCCCCGAGAACCGGCGGGCCGTCCATGGGGAGCTTGCAGATGCGCTACGAGATATAGGGGCCTCCGCCTGCACTTTGAGGCAATACAATGCGATGACGCGCGCCAGGGGGCTCCATGGCACCATGGACATCGTCATCCTCTGGTGCCAGGCCGCGGGGGTCGACATCGTCGTCCGCTACGTCGACCCGATCGCCACCTTCATTCCTAGGATCCCCCTCGGGGCCGACGGCCAGGAGTATACGTCGCTCGGCTAGCCATCGCGCTAGTCGTCGGCGACGACCTGTATGTGCAGCCGCTCGCTCGGCAGCCACTCATCATCATCGGTGTGGAACAGTCGGAGCCCCCAGCTGCCCACCTGGTCGAGGTCGCCGGCCGCCAACCGGTAGTAGAGGTAGGGCCCGCTTCCGGTGCCGACGCGATCGAAGGAGGCCGCGGCCGGGGGGTAGATCCGAGCGATCGCCGCCGACGCGGACATGTCGCGCGGCAGTTTGGCCTCGGATAGCCACGGCCCCGATCGGATGAGCTGTCCGTGCGAGCCGAGAACAACGGTCAGAGCTTGTGCGGGCATGGATCAGTCCTCCGGCGGTAGGGTGAAGATGTGGACCAGCGGGGCGGCGGTCCAGACCGCGTCGCTTGGAGCCACCGTGAGCAGGGCCGGCATCGGAGCCAGGTCGGCGAACAGGGAGAGGCCTGAGAGGTCGGCGGGCAGCAGCGCGGACGCCGGAATAGCCTCGTAGGCTACATCGAGTTCGACCGCTGCCGCGAGCGAGACGCTCGAACTCCCGAGCGACACCGTGATTATCCGGGCGACGCCAGCCTCAGTAGCCAGGTCGAGGGGCGCACCAACCACGCCGATCTGCAGGCCGACGCTGCTCGCATCATCCCGCTCTCGTCCCTCGCCGATCGACAGGGCTACGGACTCCATCAGAGCGGCAGTCGCGAGGGCTGAGTCGGACTCCGACGCCGCGACCAGAGCACCAGAGCTGGAACCCAGAGCTGCCACCAGCGACTCCGCTACGCTGGCCTCCGTCGGCGCATCGAGAGCGATGATGCCCGCTCCAGGGACTGGAGACGAGGTGTAGGCAGTGTCCACTTCGATCGGCAGCCCTATGCCTACTGCCAGGAGTCCCAGATCTGGAGATGAGGCGTGGGCGGCGTCGACCTCCGCCGTCGCCTCGAGCACCACATCCACCGCCCCCGTCGAGGTGAGTGCGTAGGCTATGTCCGACTCGCCAGCAGATCCGACGGCGACAGCGCTGGAGCCCAGCGCGGCCACCTGGCTATGCGCTGCATTCACCTCGGCCGCGTCGACGATCGCCACAGCCACTGGTCCGACGTCGGCCACTGCGGCCGCAGCAGAGTCCGACTCAGACGCGGCGGCCAGGGCGGCAGCGCTGGAGTCCAGCGCGGCGACCAGCGACTCCGCAGTGCTGGCCTCCGTCGGCGCATCGAGAGCGATGATGCCCGCACCAGGAGCCGGAGATGAAACGTAGGCAGTGTCCACCTCGATCGGCAGTTCCATGGCTACTGCCAGGGCTCCACGAACCGAGGAGATCACCGATGCAGCATCAGCTTCCGCCGTTGCCTCGAGCACCACGTCTACTGCCCCCGTCGAGGTGAGGGCGTAGGCCGTGCTCGATTCGCTGGCAGATCCGATGATCGCTGCGCTGGAACCGAGCGCGGCCACCTGGCCATGCGCTGCACTCACCTCGGCTACATCATCGATCGCCACAGCCACTGGTCCGACGTCGGCCACTGCAGCTGCGGCAGAGTCCGACTCAGACGCGGCGGCCAGGGCGGAAGAACTGGAGCCCAGCGCTGCCACCAGCAACTCCGCTACGCTGGCCTCCGTTGGCGCATCGAGAGCGATGATGCCCGCACCAGGAGCCGGAGACGAGGTGTAGGCAGTATCCACCTCGATCGGCAGCCCCATGCCTACTCCCAGGGGCCCAGAAGCCGACGAGATCACCGACGCGGCATCAACCTCCGCCGTCGCCTCGAGCACCACATCCACCGCCCCCGTCGAGGTGAGTGCGTAGGCTATGTCCGACTCGCCAGCAGATCCGATGGTCGCGGCACTGGAGCCGAGCGCTACCACTGCGGCCGCAGCAGAGTCCGACTCAGACGCAGCCGAGAGTTCGGAGTCGAGCACGCCGAGTCCGACGGTCGCAGGCGATGCGGCGTCGATCTCGGCTGCGCCAGAGGCCACCACATCAGCCCCCCCCAACGCAGCAGATAGGCCCGACGCGGTGCTGTACTCTGAGGCCGCGCCTAGCGGAATGTCCACGCTCCCGGCGACTGGAGGAGCGAGAGATCCGAGGTCGAGCGCGAGCAGGATCTGCTTACCTGGCTGAGTTTGATGATTTTGGCCCGTCTCACCGCCGTCGATCCGCCCAGCCTGGAGGCCGATCCGCTCCAGCGCAGAGAGCGAGTAGATGCCGCCCACCAGTCCAGAGCACCCGTGGGTACCCGATGTGGACTGCGCACCCCGCGCAAAATTGTAGCTGGTCCCCAGCGCCTGAGGTGCACCATCGATCAGGATCCGTCCGACGCCTGTGTGCCGCTGCCCGACCGTGATCACGGAGGAGCCCGACATCAAATTCGCCAAAACGAGAGCGTCCATGGATTGCGCGGCTTCAACCTCGGTGTTCGACACGCGGGCAAAAGAGCCGATATCCTCGTCGCTGATCGTCTCAGCCACAGCTACGACGGTGGCGGCCGTACTGATCTCCCCGTATGCGGCCTGGCCTCCCGTGCTATCGTACCAGCGGCCAGCCCTCACGCCAGGTGGGAGCTCGATTACGCAGAGCCCGCCCTCCGAGGACACCCAGCCTCCATCATCCCCCCCGCCACCCTCGGCGAGGCTAGGGCCGCGGAACACCTCCAGCCGCACGACAGGATCGGTGCCGGGGTGCTGGAAGCGATCGACTAGGGCCACCCCTGCGTATTCGTTTGAGCTATTGCGCTGGTAGCACACCTGGCGAGCCTGGCCACTGGGGCCATCTGTGATCGCGAACTGCATCATCCGCTGGGTCCGCGCGCCGAGCCCGAGGCCAGCGACACTGCCGATCACCTCGTACCATCGCCCCGATGTTCTCAGTTCGACGCCCGTGCCCACCAGTTCGATCGCTGCAGTGTCTGACTCGTGGATCGCGGAGAGCCCCACCGTATTCGGGACCAGCCCTCCAAGCGACTGCCCCGTCGTGGCAATGGAGTACGCTGCGACGGCCGTATGCGCGTATCGGACGACCTGGAGGTGGCTCATCCCCGCGACTGAGCCGAGAGTGAGATTGTTGATGTCGGCGCGCCACTGGAGCTGGATCGATGCGCCAGGACTGGCCCCTGCAATGTAGGCCTCGATCTCCAGCCCATACGTGTGCTCAGATACATCACGCAGATACCCGGTCGCCGACGTCGACCACAGGAACGTCGATGTCCCGCCGACCTGGACGATCTTGGCCTGTCCGTTGGCCCGGCTGTTGACGTTGCTCTCGCCGGTAATCCGTGCGGTGATCCGGTAGTTCCCGCCACTAGTCAAAACCAGCGTATTGTCACCGGAGAGCGTGTAGATCCCGTCGTTCCGCTCCTCCGTCGCGAGGCTAATCGGAATATACGTCCCGATGGACGGGATCTGCCCTCCGACACTGTCCGTCCAGTGCCCGATCTCTCCCGCTGTCGCTGCCGCGCCTCCCCCCTGCACGGCCAGGGTAGCGGCAGCGCTGCTCTCGAGCGCCGGAGATACCCCGATCGACTGGGCCGATCCGCCGGCCACGGTTTTGGCCGTTACGACCGCGGCGATGGTGGAATTGCTCGCCACGTGGCTGTCATCGGCGATAACCGTAGCGCCCGCATCAATCGTGATCGCCGTCATCGCATCCCACACGCAGAGGCAATCGATAGCGATCACCGATCCGTCGGTCCCGACGATGGATGTCGCGATATGCGCATAGTTCTTGGAGCCGGACCAGGAGTGCGCGAACGTCGCATCGCCGTTCACGGTCGCCAGCGTCAGACTCGAGGATGTGCCAGTTCCGCTCTGGCTAGTGCTGGCATCTGGGGGGCCGTCGACGACATCGGCCAGGTCCACGGCGGTCAAAACGCAGGCCTCGCCGAGATTCTGGTGAGTCAGATTGGCGGTGAGAGCCCGTAAATCAAGGAATGCATCATCGGCCGACCAGGAATCGACCATGGCGGCGTCCCACGGCCACGAGCCGTTAGACGCGCCATCATGGCCGTTATCGTCCGGTAAATCAACATTGTCGAACGATGCGGAGACGCTTGTCCGGTCGCTCGTGCTGTAGTCCCCGTGGGCGTACATGATGAGCAGCGCCCGATCAGGCGAAACGGCTGGAGAGAACGAACTACTCTGGCTGTAGCTCGTGGTGATCACAGTGGCGCTGGCGATGCTGGGGGCTGGCACAGATCACACCCGGCTCAGGTGGCGAACTCATCGAGATACGTCCCGAATTGGGCGGAAACCGCGGCTTTTTGCAGATCGGTGAGTTCGATCTGCGTGATTCGACCGCCTTGAAATCCGGAGATGCCTATCGCGGGGATCTGCGCATCGAGCCACGTGATGAGTGCCTGATGAGCGCTGTCGAGGGATTGATACGCTGCCACGATGTCGATCGTTGGATCGACGACCTGCCCCTGGGCGTAGTCGGCAAAACTCGGCGTACCCGCCCTGGCGCCGACGACCAGACTATCGAGCGTGCTCCGCAGTCCGACGAGAGCCGAGGACGCCTCGGCGACTCTGAGAGTCGGCACGGGAGTCCCCGGCGAGTCGCATCGGGCCTTGATGCGGCTGGCGATCAGCCGCATCTGCTCAGTGGTGCGAAGGAATGCCGACCACCGCTCGCTGTAGACTGATGCGGATGTCGTCGTCGGGATCGCCATATCAGGTGGCCGACCAGAGTCCCGAGGGGCTCTGCGCCACGACATCGCTGCCGTTTGTGAGCACGACGAAGTCGTGGTGCGTGCACGGGATGATGTCGGCGTCGGTGCCAGCCGTCGAGTCGCTGTCGTAGCCGATGACGAGCTTGGTGACGCTGTCTCCGCCGGCAAGCGCTGTCCACGTCTGATCCGCGACGTCAAACGATTGCGAGTTCGCGCCATCGTCGATGGTCGTGGCTCCGATCGCTGTGTCATCGAGGATGATCCGACCGTATGACGGATCGGTGACCTCGGCCGTCTGCAGCGCCTCGATCGCTGAGAACGTGTCGGCGTCGGTGTAGTCGTCGTCGGTCGCACCGGACCCGATGAACAGGGCGAGGACGAGCACGGCGTCCGCTGGGTCGTTGGCGTTGACTCGAGCCGCGTACTCGTTGATCTTTCCCTTGCTAGCGTTGCAAACTCCTGCAGCCACGGATCACACTCCTCGAGTAAGCGGCGGGATATCCATGTCCTCGCCTTGAGCGTTTCGGGCGCTGTCGACGTTGGACAGCTGTACCTTCGCGCCGCGCACGACGCGCTGCATCCGCACGCGCACGACGCGCGGGAACCCGAAGTGAAAGCACCCCCACCACTCGGCGACCTTCGCTGGATCTGTGCCCTTGTAGGGCTGCAGCTGGCGATCCTTTCCTTCGCCGGCGAGCAGATTCGGCTGCCCGTCGGGCATCACGCGCTCCTGGACGATCCCCTCGGCCAAGCAGCTCGTCGGAAACCGGAAAGGCGTGGGGCGCAGGGGCGTACCGACTGCTCCGTCGGCATCATCGCAAACGTACCAATCCATCCGCGCATGCCAGCGGGCGAGCGCCGCATCGAGAGGCGATGGCTCTCCGTAGGCGGGCGAATCGGCGAATGCAGCGCGCGCCTGCGCGAATCGCTCCTCCATCGCCGTGAGCGGCACATCGTCGCGAGTCGACCACCCGTGCTCCGCCCAATACTCGGCCTGGTGGGCCTCGCGTGCAGTCGCGACCACATGGCGCCGCACGGTGCCAGGCCCAACCACGCTACGGCCGCGCAAGAGCCCTGTCATGAGCTCGCCGTGCGGCGCAACGCCGACGGACCAGTATCGGTGCACCACTCCTGATGGAGTCTGGTACGTATGGCGTCGGCACTGGACCACTCTGTCTAAATCGAACATTGTCCCTCACATGCTCAGGGGGATTCGGCAGTTGTTGACTTTTTCAGGTGCTCGATCTCAAACAGTAGTTCGAGTCGGTTCATGCGCTCATCGACTCGCCTCTGATAGCCGGCGATCTCGGTCCTTAATGAGGCCACCTCCGTCGCCGCCGATGAGGTGCCGTAGTAGGATGTCCCGCCAGTGAGCACTAGGAGCACGAGGTATTCCAGGCCGCTGGCCCCACGAGGCACTTGGACAGGCGACCCGCGGCTCATCCAGCGGTTCCGGGCAGGGGTCCGGCCAGTAGCGCCGCGCGCATCGGTGACCTCATCCGCGTAGGTGGGCGTCCTGCTCATTATGCGCCGACGAAGCCAGGATACGGCGAGCCCCATGGCTTCCCATCGATCAGCAACTGGTCGCCCTCCCAGCTGAGAGAGAGATCTTGGCCCAGCGATGGAGTCCGCAGGCAGATCCGCCTCGCGAGGCGGTAGACTCGGCGCGCCTTGTCGTTTCCGACGACGCCATCCTCGAGATCCATCTCAAGGATGTTGAGGAGCCGCTGAGACGCTCTGCGCGGGCTGTAGCTGATGGCGTCGTCGACGGCAGCCACCGCTCGGTTCAGGAAGGGGGCCGCTGCGGCCGATAACGCTGACGCAACCGCGTTAATGGCCATGTCAGTAGCCCTCTCTCCGAGTTCCGTCCCTGGCTCGATGAGCGCGTCGGCCAGGGTGGCGCCCGCATCGATCAGGCCTGATGCTACGTCCTCGACGTGATCCTTGGCTTCGTCGAGGGTAAGGCCGCCTCGATCCATCTCCTCGAGCAGGTGGCGCATGGCCGCCACGCCGACCAATTTGGTATCGGTGAGAAATTTGTCGGCCGCGCGCTGCGGCACCCGCTGGACAGTCCGCATGTGCCCTCCTGTCGGCGCAGTTGAAGGCACAGCACGCCGGGCGGTGATGGGTGGAGCTCCGGGCTTCAGCGGCCCGTGGTAGGAGTGCCACATCGGGTAGCTGATCGGGAAGAGGCGCTGCCTCGACTTCGCCGGTTTTACGCGGAATTCCAGCCTCGGCGACCGCCTCTGAGTCCACGAGATGTGAATGTGGTCATCGCCCACCTCCTCGTAGATGATCGCCTGATCGACTGGAAGGCTGGCATCGCTCAGGGCCAGGTCGCGGATCACCGCCCACAGCTCCGTCTGGGATATGTCCAGCGCCTTGATGTCGGCGGCCTCCCCTCGAGAGTGCTGGCTATCTGCATCATCTGGCCGATAGCCGCTGGTGATCTCGATGGGCCCTGCGGCATCTCGGATCGGCTGCAGGACGGATCCCACGCCGTACCGGATGGCCTTGACGACGTCAGGCGTAGCCGTCGCAAGACCGAATTCCGTCGAGTCGAAGTGAGTAGACAGCGCGCTCATGGGTCCTCGCGGCTAAATGTATCGGAGTTTGGCCCATACATCTATGGGCCGAAGGAAAATGTTGAGGTATAGTCGAGTGTCGCCGACCCCTGTGTCCCACCGAGCGATAGCGGGTCGCCGGCGCTGTTGCCCAGAGCGATGGCCTGGGGCCACACGTAGGCCCCCACCGTGGGATCCGTGTCCGATGCGAGCTGGCCGCCGGGATCGTCGGCGGTGATCGTGGCCTGGAGCGTGGAGCTCGCGCCAATCGCAGCGACGGCCACGCCCTGCACGGCGACGTCCCAGAGCATCTCAGGCTCCTCGAAGGATACGATGATCTGCCCGGCGTCGAGTCGCTCGAGACCGGTGGCTAAATCGGACTGGATGGCATCCAGGTCGCTCGCTGGTGCCCCGATCTGGCTCCAGCCGATATCGAGATCGTCGATGTTGTCGGGGCGCCGGACCAGCATCCACGTATTGGTCTGGCGCGCGGCGGCAAGGTCGCCAACTGGGTCGCTGAAGAATCGGAGCGTGTTGAACGCAAGCACCGCATCGTGCGACCTGAGCCCGAACGCAGCGATCGTCTTGGGAGCTGTATCCGTCGTGCTGATGTCGAGCTCTCCGTCGACGTAGACCTCGATTGTCGGCGTAGCAAGCGTGTAGTCGTACACGATAGCAATCGAGTAGGAGTTGCCGACGATCAGCTGCCGAGTGCCTTGGACCGTGCCGATCTGCAGCAGTGTCCCTAGGCCCGTGAATGCAGAGCGTATCGAGAGAGCAGGAGCACCCAGATCATCCGCGAGCACGAACATGCCCCGGTCTAAGGTCCCATTTCCGGACGCCCACCGTACTCGAAAGCACCAGCACCCGCGGTCCGTCGCGCCAGCGCCCAGGCCCAGGTATGGAGGAGTGCGCATCTCTGCACCATTTCGGCACTCCAGGACGTGGGTATCGCCTGGCAGCACTCCATTCGGAGGAGCGG
>Ga0316187_10001669_pt1 | contig 19310 bp, 16 predicted proteins | sample CroRivburrow1_MG_FD_204927 | JGI IMG/M metagenome (GOLD analysis project Ga0316187, IMG submission 204927) | Coastal sediment microbial communities from Maine, United States - Cross River worm burrow 1 | ecosystem: Environmental > Aquatic > Marine > Coastal > Sediment | place: USA: Maine...
ACAATGACAGCGGTTTCCGGCAGATTGCCGACATGCTCAGAACGCTCTGCCGCGGCGAACTGCTGATGCCCCTCTGGTTCGAACCGCTGCCTGCGAACTGACCACAGGTCCCTGATGACAGAGTCATCCAGAATCCGTACCGGCGTCGACTACGACAAGCAGGGCAAGCAGGTCTCGTTCCTGGCCGTCCCGAGTTCGACCAACGCATCCGCATACGGCACGGTCACGATACCGATCGCCGTGCTCAACCACGGTAGCGGGCCGACCTTCTTAATCACCGGAGGGGTCCACGGCGACGAGTACGAGGGCCCTCTTTCCCTGATGAACCTGGTGCGGGAACTCGAGGCCGAGCAGATCGAGGGCCGCCTGATCGTCATCCCCTGCCTGAACCTGCCCGCGATCATGGCGGGCGAGCGATGCTCGCCAGTGGACGGGCTCAACATGAACCGGGTGTTCCCCGGCGAAAGGGACGGCACGATCACCAGCATGATCGCCCACTACGTCAGCCGCGTGCTGCTGCCTATGGTCGACATCCAGCTCGATCTGCACTCGGGCGGGAAGACGCTCGAGTACATCCCCAGCATGATGATGTGGGCGTGTCCGGACCGGGGCCGGCGCCAGCGCACCTTTGAAGCGATCAAAGCGTTCGGCGCACCGGTCAGCCTGGTCGATCAGGCGCTGGATTCCAGTGGCATCCTGAGCACGATTTTTGAAAAAGAGGGGATCCTTAATTTCGGGCCGGAACTGGGCGGCGCGGGCCGCGTAGATCCGTCGACTCTGAGGATCACGGCCATCGGGCTGCGCAACCTGCTGAAGCACTTCGGGATGATGGAAGGCAGGATCTCGAGCCCCGAAGACCAGGGGCGCCCACCGTCTCGCATGGCGGAGGTTGCCGATCTGGAGAGCTACGTGATGGCCCCGGACTCGGGGATATACGAACCCTTCGTCGACCTGTGGGACGCGGTCGAGGAGGGGCAGCCCATCGGACAGGTCCACTACCCGGACGACCTCGGCAAACCACCGCGCGTCAATCATTCGCCAAGAGGGGGGTTCCTGCTGTGCAAGCGTCCACCCGGCCAGGTACGCAGGGGCGACAACGTCGCCATCATCGGCCAGGACCTGGACCTGAACAGGCACGGCCTGATCTAGTAGTCTGTCCGAGTCCGGATTCATCACCGGGATCCCGGATGCTGACACAGGCCAGGTGCCGTTGGACGCCGGGCCACAGGGGTATGCCCGGTCAAAGAAGCAAGAATGTCCAACAACGGTATTACCGGGATCGGTGGCACCCGCTTCATCGGCATCGGTGTAAACTTTCGCCGCTGAATCCAAAGGAGTTCAATTTTCATGCCCAACATCGTGCGCAAATCTTTTCCTGTCGGACCCCTGCAGTGCAACTGCACGGTGATCGGCGACAGCGATACCGGCCAGGGCTACGTGTTCGACCCCGGCGGCGACCCGGACAAGGTCATGCTGGCCGCGGGCGAACTGGGGCTGGGCATTACCGGCATCATCCATACCCATGCCCACCTCGACCACATTCTGGCCGCCGGCACCATCCATGAATTGACCGGTGCGCCGATCTGGCTGCACCCGCAGGACAAGTGGCTATGGGATTCGCTGGAACAGCAATGCGGCATGTGGGGCGTGCCGTATACGCCAGTGCCCGATCCGCACCACTGGATCGAACACGAGGAAGAGCTGCATCACTCGGGAAGCTGTATCCACACGCCGGGGCATACGCCCGGCAGCACTTCGTTCTACTTCGAAGATGCCAGTCTGCTGATTGCGGGCGACACGCTTTTCCTGGGCTCGGTTGGGCGCACCGATTTCCCCGGCGGCGACATGGTAAAGTTGCAGAGTTCAATCAAGCAACGGCTCTACACCCTGGACGATGCTGCGGTCGTGGTCCCGGGGCATGGGCCGGAGACCACCATCGGGAACGAGATGCGGAATAACGCATTTGTCAGGGCCGGGTGAATCGGGCGAGGCCTTCCGGATGTCCACCGGCAGCGGCGGATTTCGCGACCGCCACCTGGCACTACGATGCTTATCCACAATGGGTGACCGTTTGGAATACCTAAACGGCGGATTTCGCGAAGGCGCTGGCCGAAGCGCGGCTGAAGCCCTGTACGGCGTTTCCCGGCACCTCCGACTCCTAGCCCGAGACGACCCATGAGCGGTTTTCGTGTCGGCCTCGCAACGGTCATCTGGGCTTTCAGCCTAACCTGGTCTACGAGCCCCCGGCTGATGATGGGTGTAATGGTATCGGCCCTCCTGCGAAACCTGTTGCCGGCGGCCCTGGTATTGGTCGTCAGGAGTCTGATCAATACTGTATCGGCAGCACTGAACGAAGGCGATCAGCTCATCAGTACTATCCTGCCGATACTTCTTCTGGGCCTGGCCGTTTCCATTGTCGAGGTGCTGAGCCGCAACCTGAGCATCTATTACAACGAGCGCCTCCGTGATGAATTCGACGTTGGCATTTCCTCGAGCATCCTCCAGCACGCCGCCCGACTGGACCTGGCCTTCTTTGAAGACCCTCGCTTCCAGGACATCATGGCGAGGGCGAGACAGAACACGGCGGGCCATTTCAGCAGATTCATTACCCAGATCATCGAGGCTGCGGCTAACACCGTACAGATCATTTCGCTGGCTGCGATCCTGATTTTCATCGAGCCTTTCATCACCCTGATTCTTTTTCTCTTCGGTTTGCCCTATATGCTGGTGCACTGGAGAATTGCAAAACTGCGTTACAACACCGAATACTCCCGAACGACGCAGCGCCGCTGGAGCAGCTACTACCTGTCTCAGCTCCTCAACAGGAACACCGTGCCCGAGATCCGGCTGCTGAACCTCGCGCCTCTCTTTATCAGGCGGTTCCGTTCCCTCATGGCCACCTTTCGGGATCAGAATCGACACCTCCACAAACGGGGGCTGGCCGCCCGGTCACTGTTCTCGCTGTTGTCCACGGCAGCATTCTACGGTGCTTTCACCTGGGTATCCTACAGGACCCTCAAGGGTGCCCTGACCATTGGCGATGTGGTCGTTTTCGCGGCGGTTGCCGTGCGTCTCCCCAAGACCATCGAGGCGGTAATCATTTCCGTGACCAATGCCCTGGAACATGCGCTTTACATATCCAACCTGAAGGAGTTCCTGGCGATCGAGCCGAAGATCGTCGACGGCACAGGCCAGCCACCTTCCGAAAACAGGGGAGCAATAGAGATCAGGAAGGTAAGCTTCGCTTACCCGGGTTCCACCAGGCGGGTCCTGACAAAGGTAGACCTGACCATCCAAGCCGGAGAAACCCTTGCCCTGGTCGGGGAGAATGGTGCCGGGAAGTCAAGCCTGGTCAAACTGATCGCGCGGTTCTACGACCCTGACGAGGGATCCATACTCTTCGACGGGACTGACCTGCGCGATTTCCCTGTAGAAGATCTTCACAGCAACGTATCTTTCGTCTTTCAAAACTTCGGTCGCTTCGAGGCCACCGTATCCGAGAACATAGCCTTCGGCAATTGGCAGGAGATGCTTGATGACCACGAGCAGCTGGAAAGGATCGCTCGCCTGACCGGGCTGCATGAAATCGCCTCCAGCCTGCCCCAGGGCTATGACACCTTTCTCGGCAGGCAGTTTGGAGAGTACACCCTGTCCGAGGGTCAGTGGCAAAGGCTGGCCATTGCCCGAGCTCTGGCCAGGGACACCTCACTGCTCATTCTCGACGAACCGACGTCGAGCCTGGACGCCCGAACCGAGTACAATCTCTTCTCTCATTTCAAGAAGATGGCCGCTGGAAGGACGACCATTCTAATCTCGCACCGCTTTTCTACCGTGAGCATTGCCGACCAAATCGCGGTCATGGACGACGGGCAGATCATCGAGAAAGGAACTCATCAGGAGTTGATGGAGTTGTCGGGGCACTACGCCAGCCTCTACGCTTTACATCAGCGTAAGCTCGCCATGACCACGCCCGACAAGCGTTGATCTTCCGCACCATCGAGCATGATTTCCACCTTTCCAAGTTCCTGCGCAAGATGGGATGCCGCCGACCGGTAAAGAGTTCGCTCGCGCCGTCCGGGCTTGTCACGCTGCAGATACTCCCACACTGCAGCCGGGGGGCTTTCGTCCCCGAACACCGCCCGGTGCCGGCCCCTGAGCACTGTAGGATCGGTAACGATTTCACCAGTCTGAAGGTATAACCTTACCGCAGCAATATGACAAAAGTTGAGGGTGCGGGAGGAGTGCTCGACCCTCCGGCCAAGATTGAACGCGAAAAAGGGAAAAAACATCCGGCACCAGTCGATCAATTCATCTCTTCCGGCCGACGCTCCCGCGGTCCATTGTTCGGAGCTGAACAGCATCCTTCCGTGCCGCTCCACGTGCTCAACCAGAAAAGGGAACGGCTTTCCCCGTAAGGCCAGAGGGGTCCGGTAGACCTTCTCCGGTACCAGGGTGATGGAGAAATACCGTCCCTTCACCCCGAATTCTCTGCCCCCAAACTCCTTCCGAAGGAGGTCAGCCAGTTTCGACAGCCCTTCGGCGGATATATTCTCCGGAAGAAGCAGGTCGGCCTGATAGAAGTAGGGATAAAAATACGGGGTGGGATACGCCAGGACGTCCGTGAGGCTGGACTTCAAGCCGGATATGCCCTCGAGTTTCGAAGCCAGAGAGCTGTAGGCCTCATCGTGCGGACCGTCCTTCGCCGGGACGGATTTTTTCCTTCCCGCAATGCCAGCGCTCGAGGAGAATTCGACGAAAAAATCCGCGGCTTTACTCAGCACGTCATGGAAGATCAATTCTCTGATTCCCCGCTGCCCGGCCTCCCAGAAATCCCTTTGCCCGAGCCCGGACAGCAGTTCCCGCATGGTGGGATCGTTGCGGAAGACCCACTCAGCCAGGCCCTGGCCCCCGGGAGACCCGGGCCGCGGGGGATCTAGACCCCGGGCCAGCATAAAATAAGCGGACTGCTTGATCGCTGCTCTGTAGAACACCCTGTGATATTGGTTTTCCAAACCCGGCATGGGGATCAGCAGGTAATCCTGGAGGATGTGTCCCCACCAGTTGTTGAACTCGGGATGCCAGGGCAATTTTCGGGCCGGCCGACGTGGCGGTGCTTCCCTTCGCATCTCCCTGCCGGCCAGAAGCTTCCAGTCTGCCGGGCTCACAAGGATTTCCACAGCAGAATATTTTCCGGTCAAGCGGGCCAGCTCTCCAGCGCTGATAATTCTGGCGTCCTGAGGGTTGAGGTAGTAATAGTAGAGGCGCCTCCGTTCCAACAGCTCGGCCACCGTCTCGGTGATCTCCGGTATATCACCCGCCCGGTCGGACAGAACGACCGACAGATCCAGGTCGCTGTACCCGGGAACGAAGGATGCCGACTGCGGATGCGTGTGCCGGGCATATACCGCTTCGACCCCCGGGATCTTCACCAGGCGGCGGCACACATTCCAGGTCCCGGCCCGGCAGATCCAGCGCAGAACAACTCCTGGCAACCAGTACCTTTGGGCGCGGACAACGATCCACTGCAGCCGAATCCGCTGCCTTGTACGCCAGTCACTCAAGCAGGCGTTCCTTGAAGGATCGGGTAGAACGAATGAAGAGATCCCCGTACTTTTTCGAGGGCTCTATGTGCGTATTCTCGTGATACTCGTTGAAGCTCGTGACGACCACGTAGTCTGGTCGTGGATACACGCTGAGTGCAGCTTTCTGCATGTTCTCGTAGGTCCTGGTGCCGCGCCTGGGAACGCGACGAATTTTTTTGTCACGCCTGTACTCGGCAGTCAGATGCACATCGTCGAAACCGGGGCTGACAGTAAAGATCCCCAGTTTGTTTTTCTCTTCGCTGAAATCCCGATAACTTTCCCGCCAGATGACTTCCCGGTGTCCAATGGCAGCCACCTCCAGCGGGGAATAAAAGGACCACCCTTTGAAGAATTCGGATAGTATCCGTGGCATGAATTTGTGGTAACGCGCGCCACCGGATGCTACCGGATACAAGCCCCTGCACAGTGTCTTCAGATTACGATAGTAGTGATAAAAGAATCCCTGGAAGGGATCATTGAAGAAGAACCACAGGAAGGGATGACTGCCGTGGCGGTGATAGGCATCTCGGGGGGTAAAGTCCTTCTTCACCTTCTTTATTGTTTCCAGGAAGATCCTGGGATCCTCGGTGTCAAAGGCCAGCATAATGGATAATTTCAGCGGGGATCCTTCCTCTTCCATGAGATCGAAAAGCTTTTTCGTGGCTTCCAGGTCGAACGGATTCAAGCCGCGGTAATCCACCTGCCAGTTTACGATCAGGAAGTCCAGGCCTGCTCTTACCGCCTGCCGAACCTGCCGGTTCAGGACCGATCGGCGAGTTGAAGAATAAGTTCCGCCCACCGGATAGTCGGTCACGCCGGCATGTTCCCTGTTCTCGTTCCAATGCAATGGATGCCGACCAGTCCTGTACCACGGATAGTAGTATGCACCCAGCTTCGTGCCGCCGGAATTTTGCGTCGCCTTCACTGCTGGTGCTGCTCTGTTTCGCGGAACCGGCACCGTCTCAGCAAAAAGTTCCATGAGGGTCGATGCCGTTTTGTCCCACGAATACGGTTCCACAATCCGGCGGCCTGACCGGCCCATCTTCATCGCCAGTCGCGGGTCTGACATCAACCGGTGAATAGCCTGCGCGATGACGCCCTCATTGGCGGGAACGAAGATAGCCGCCTCCTCGCTAAGAATTTCCGAGTATCCGCCGCCCATGCTGGCGATCACCGGTCTCCCCGAGGCTGCTGCTTCCAGCGGCACCATCCCAAACGGTTCCCTCACTGGTATGTAAACACAGCAAGTACACTCCCGGTAAAGGCGCGCCCTCTCGGCCATGGATATTGCCCCTTCGAAGATAACCTTTTCTTTCATGCCAAGACGGTCGGCAATTTCCCGGAGTTTGGGTTCTTCCGGCCCTTCTCCGACGAGGATGAGTTTATTCGGTGACTTCGTCAGGGCCATGGCCTTTATAGCCAGATCTATCCTTTTATGCTTCCACAGGCGTCCAATGTGGAGCACTTTATTATAGTTTTCCGGCAGGGCTGTCTGGTCCGGCAATGAGATACCCGGGTAGGCCACCGCATCGGCCTTCTTGCCGTAAATGTTTTCCACGTATCGGCTCGTCGCCTCGCTGTTTACCGCCAGCCGATCGAACGTCACATTGGCGTCCACCTTCTCTATGACCTGCAAAAGCACCTGGAGATCGGAGGGACTGATGCGGTCGTACTCGAGCTTCGGGTAGAAGTGCACTTCGATCTCATCGTCATCGATTCCTGCGTACTGCCTCAAGTCGTAGATCATCCGGCAGGGCTCGGCGGCGAACCAGACAGAAGGATGTCGTTGGATCATCTGGGTCGGAAAGAGATAGAGAAAGTAGAGGTCGTGCTGCGCGATGTACTGCTCCCAGATTCGCGGCATAACCACGATCTCCTGGAAAAGCTTGAATCGAGGGTTCCTGGTCCGGGCGGATGGGAGTTTAACGACCTTGACTTTCCGTCCGATACCGAACTCCTTGAACAGCGCCGGACGGAAGGACGGAGTGTAAACAGTCAGGTTCGCGACGGCCTGCCAGCGCTTCAGGCATTCCAGCAGGTAAATCTCAGACCCCCCGTAGTTGTAAAGCTGGGGTGTAACCACTGCTATGTCCATCCTAACTCCATGTCACAAAGGGTTTGCGGGATCCTTTCAAAACGTCTACATAAAAGCTCAGAAGGCAATGGGGGTCGCCAGTCCAGCTACTTTGCCCAGACCAGTTATTGGTCGTCTGCGAGGGTTTTCTTTGCCAGTTCGATCACGGCGTTGGCGTTCGAGGCGGACGAGCGGCCCAGGCGCAATTTGTAGATCCTGGAACGTCTCAGCAAACTGATTGTATTTCTGGTTCTTGACGTCGCCAGGCTGAACCTGGAGAGAATCTCCCATGGAGAAGATGAAAGAATGAATTCAAGTCCCTGAAAGAGCCCGATGCCCACAATGCAATTGGCCGTCATGGCTCTAAAACCCTTCCAAAAACCGACTCTGTCGAGGCTGGCCTCCGGTGACAAGGTTCGAGCCCCAAGCAGTAAAAGCCTCGGCTTCGCATCAGATATCACTTGATCAGCAAAATACTCATAATTCAACAGCACTTTTGGTTCAAACTCCATACGCTGTACAACTCGGCGGTGCTCTTCAGGCACTTCGCTTTCGCCCCCCTGTAACAACCCCAGACGCAAAGGAAAAGCATAAACATGGCCTGCGCGGTTGATATAAGGTGAGTCATCTGAAAGCAACTTCACGTCGGGGTGCTTGAGTAGTTCCAGTGTCAGCGTACTTTTTCCGCCGCCACCGGGAAGCAGCACAAGCACTGCATTGCCATAAATACTGACCGCAAGTGCATGGACCCTGTGCATACCCCGCTTATCGAGATAAGCTCCAATCTGGGAAAGTAGAAACAGATACACAGATTCATAGAGAAGGTCCGGGTTTCGGCTCTGGATTCTGAAACTGTCAGCTATGCTGTCATGAATCCCGATCGCGCGGCCCTGATAATCTATATAAGAGATGTTATTCGATTTAAAAACGACATTTCTGGGTGTATAAACGGATGCTTCGACCTCCGGCAGTGCGTCATAGTCCGGTTCCGAGTCAATTATCTCAACCGTGCAACCGTCGCCAGAGGATTCCGTTTCAAAGTACGAGAAGTCCTGGCAGACTCCGCTGAAAGCTTGTCCCGCAGGCCCTGATACTGTGAATTTGAAACCGTAAACGTCGAACGAGGCAGACGAGATGTTTTTCACAGTTTTTCTGTTTCCTGATCCAATGGAGTTGTCACTTGAATATTGATATCCAGCCGCCGAAACGCGATTCGGGGGTGACGCAAGTACCCACGGCATCCCTGATCGTAGGGATACTATAGTCATGTTCCTTGATAAGTCTGTTTTCTGTTCCAGACACGACCCAGCCATCGAGAAGTACCACCCGGCCTGTTTGAAATTCCCAGTTGATTGCTGCGCGCAAATCGACCGTGTCCCGATGCGGTATGTTTTCGAGCATACCGGATACCTGCGCGAACACTCTACGTGTCGAAAATCCAATTGACAACAACACCCCGACTAAAAAACTTCTTCGATCCATATCCTCCCCTCAGCTTAACAATATTCCCTCGACAAAGACGCCCAATAATCGCGAATCCGTGCTTAGGTCCAGTTCCTTTGGGCTTTGAGGATTCAACACCTCAATAACCAAAGTGTCGCCTTTATCCATCCCGGATATTTCCAGGGTCCTGTTCAATGCGTCCCTGGCTTTTCCCGTAAAAAAGCTCTTTCCACCGAAACTGAGCCGGATGCGCGTTACCCTGTCCGCGGGATCGAACGAATGTTTTACGAACATGCAGGTTCTTTTTTTACTGTCTGCGCGGAAACGCTTGGGTTGATTGACGGTATGGGGTGAGTCGGGCGAGAGGGAAAAACCGCGTCCACCGGCTGCGCGCCTCTCCGTGCAGCTGGGGCAATTGCCGCAACGTTTGTAACTGAACGCCGCCAGGTTTTCGGCTTGGCAGGAACGCTATTGTTGAGTTCGTCCTTTCCCTTTGTTCTATCCCCCCTTCAGCGGCGGCATGATGGAAACGATGTCGTCCTCTGCCAGCGGGCGCGACGCCTGCTCGCTCTGCGGCACCACATTCCCGTTAACCGCGATCAGGTAGCGGTCGTTGGTGGACAGGCGCAGGCGGCGGACCACATCCATCGGCGACGCGCCGTCGCCGACATTCAGTTCCATCGGGTTGCCGCTGCCAGCCGGGAGATAGTCCTCGAGCGTGCCGGTCACCTTGACCCGAATTTTCATGTCCGACTGGTGTGATCTCCGGGCTAGGCGAGCCCCAATCGGTCGAGGGTGTCACGGGTGGGGATGCCGTCCCCGGTCCAGCCCCGCTCGGAATAGTACTCGGGGAGCATCTTGTCCAGTTCGCAGACCTTGCCCCTGGCGGTTCCGCTCGGAGCAGGGTCCTTCAGCAGCCGCGGCGGGAGAGTATCGTCGGCCGCCGTCAGGCCGGCCGCCAGGTTGAACTGCCTCTCCAGAGTCCAGGTGCGCTCACCGCACTCCAGGATCCGCTCCTCCGTCCAGTCACCCTCGCACGCAGCGTCCAGCATCTGCTGGAACTGCGGCGCCCCCCAGGCGGAGGCCGGAAACAGGCACAGTCCGGTGGAGTCGAGCATGGCCACGAAATCCTGCGACTCCTTGCAGGGCTTCGCCTTGCCATTGCCGCTCTGATCGTCCATGTCGACCTCGAAGGTGTCGTGCTTCAGGTGGCAGGCGCCCCGGTTGGAGGTCGCATAGCCCAGGCCCATGCCCTGCAGTGCCCGCGAATCGTAACCGGCGAATTCCTGTCCCTTGACGCCCATGAACAGTTCCGGGTGCCCGTACTTTTCGCACATCCGCTTCGACCCCAGGCCGAGCACCTGGCCGAAGCCCTCGTACTTTCCCGTCTTCTCGGCCATGACGGTCAGTGCCTCGGGGTTGCCGAAATTGAGCGCGACGCCGTCGGTATCCTCTTTGGAGATCACGCCCATCTCGTAGAGTTCCATTGCCGCCGCCAGGGTGACGCCGAAACTGATGGGGTCCATGCCGTGCTCGTTCATCAGGTAGCCGGCGAAGGTCAGTGCGTCGACGTCGTCGATGCCCACCACCGGTCCGAACGCGTATGCCGTTTCGTACTCGAGCCCGCCTGAGGCGTGCCAGTACTCCTTGCGGTTGACGATGGTGAAATGATTGTGGTCGATATCCGCGATCCTGCCGCAGGCGATGGTACAGCCGAAGCAGGCCTTGTTGGTGATCAGGTTGACGTGCCCGTTGCGATTCCGGGCGCGCACGCCGCGGTGGTTGATCTTGTCCTGGCCCTCGAACTGCACCTCCTGGAAATTCCGGGTGGGCAGGGCGCCGAATTCCTCCATCGAGGCCATCATGGCGTTCGTGCCGTGCTTTGTCAGCCCCTTGCGGCCGGGGTCGTCGACCAGAAGGGCATTGACCTCCTTGACCACTTTCATGAACCGGTCGGGGTCGTCCACGGTCACGCCCCGGGTGCCGCGTACCGCGATCGCCTTCAGGTTCTTCGAGCCCATCACCGCCCCCACCCCGGATCGGCCGGCAGCGCGGTGCAGATCGTTGACGATGCACGCATAGTGGACACCGCGCTCACCGGCAACGCCGATAGACGCGACCTTCAGGTGCGGATTCTGATGGGTGGATTTGAGCCAGGCCTCGGTGTCCCAAACGGACTTGCCCCACAGATCGTCTGCGGGCACTATTTCAACGGCATCATCCAGTATGTGCAGGTAGACCGGCCGCGGCGACTTGCCTTCCAGGATAAGCAGGTCATAACCCGCGTACTTGAGCTCCGCACCGAACTTCCCGCCCGAGTTAGAGCAGGCGATGGCGTTGGTGAGCGGCCCCTTGGTGATGACCGCGTAGCGACCGCTGGTTGAGGCCATGGTCCCGGTCAGCGGACCGGTGGCGAATATCAGGACGTTCTCCGGGCTCATGGCATCCACCTTCGGATCCATGTTTTCCATGAGGTAGCGGGTCGCAAGCCCGCGCTCGCCGATGTACTGGAATGCCCACTCCATGTTCAGCGGCTCTTCCCGGACCGTCCCGTTCGTCAAATCAACGCGCAATACTTTTCTCTGCCAGCCCATTTCAGATCACCCTTTAGGAAAATTGATGTGTACGTTCAGCGTATTGCCGCATACGCTCGTAGCCGGTCCACTCCTCGTCGACATAGGTGATAGCGTCAGTAGGACAGGCCTCGGCACACTTCGGATCGCCGCCGCACAGGTCGCACTTGACTACCGTCTTCGTCTCCCGGTCGTAGTTGACCGCACCGAACGGACAGGCAATGGTGCAGACTTTGCAGCCCACGCACACGTCCTCGTGTACGTCTTTCGCACCTGTGGCCGGATTGACGGTGATGGCCTCTACCGGGCATGCGTGCAGACACCACGCCTCCTCGCACTGCGTGCAGGTAAAAGGGATCGCGTAGCGCCCGTGCTCGAATTCGTAGATCTTGATACGGGAGCGCGCCGGGTTGAACGCCCCGGTGTGCTCGTAGGAGCATGCCATTTCACACTGCAGGCAGCTCGTGCATTTCGCTGGGTCAATGAGCAGGGATTTGTACATCGCCGTCCTCTCGTGGTGTCAGTTCGTTTTCCATGGATTGTATCCACGAATCGAGCCTGAAGGTAGGGGTATTTCCCGAGCGCTACCGCTGGCGATGCTCCCAATCGGGCGCGGTGTAAACGGGCGCGTCCGAAGGGGGCAACGGGTCGCGCCCGCGAATCGTGTCCGCCAGCTTCTCTCCGATCATGATTACCGAGGCGTTGAGATTGCCGTTGACGATGTTGGGCATGATCGAGGCGTCGACCACCCGCAGCCCCTCGATGCCGTGGACCCTGGCGTGCGCATCCACTACCGCCATGTCGTCCGCGCCCATCTTGCAGGTGCAGCTCGGGTGATAAGCGCTCTCGCCTTTCTGCCTGACGAACTCGTCGAGCGCCTCGTCGCTTTCGGCATCGGGGCCGGGCGCAAGCTCCGGCCCGCGCAGATCGTCGAATGCGCTCTGCGCAAAGATCTCACGCGTGTGCCGGATGCCGTCGCGCATCACCTGGCGGTCGTGCTCGGTCGAGGTATAGTTGAACAGGATCTTCGGTGGGTCGCGGGGGTCTGCGGAGCGCAGTTCCACCGAACCGCGGCTGCTCGGCCGCATTGGGCCGGTGTGTGCCTGGAAGCCGTGACCACCCGCCGGGCTCCTTCCGTCGTAGTTGATAGCGATGGGCAGGAAGTGATACTGCAGGTCCGGGTACCGCACACCGGCCCGGCTGCGAATGAATCCACCGCTTTCGAACTGGTTTGACGCGCCCCACCCTTTCCTGGTCAGGATCCACTGCAATCCCACCCTGAGCTTGACCAGGGGCTTCGTCGCCGGGTAGATGGAAACCGGCTGCGTGCAACTGTGCTGTACGTAGACCTCAAGATGGTCCTGCAGGTTCCGGCCGACCCCCGGCAGATCGGCCTTGACTCCAATGCCCAGCGTGCTGAGCGCGGAACCGTCGCCAATCCCGGAAAGGTTCAGCAGCTGCGGCGAATTGATGGCGCCGCCGCACAGGATGACCTCGCCGGCGTCGATTGTTTCGACGTTGCCACCGCGCACACATTCGACCCCGGTGGCGCGGTTGCCGTCGACGTGGATGCGGGTCGCCAGCGTGCGCAGCCGGATCTCCAGGTTGGGCCGCGACAGTGCCGGCCTCAGGTACGCCTTCGCCACACTCCACCGCTGACCATTGAACGTGGTCATGTCCATCGGACCAAGGCCTTCCTGCTGAAAGCCGTTCATGTCGTCGGTATAGGGGTATCCCGCCTGCCGGCCGGCCTCCATGAAGGCATTGAACAAAGGATTGTCGCAGGCACCGGTGGTGACCTTCAACGGACCCGAGTCACCGCGGTACTCGTCACCCCCTTTCAGCCGGGTTTCCGCTTTCCTGAAATAGGGCAGCACGTTACGGTATGCCCAGCCTTCCGCACCGGCGGATTGCCAGCCGTCATAATCCAGAGCGTTGCCCCTGATGTAGACCATGCCGTTGATCGACGAGGAGCCGCCGATGACCCGCCCCCGGGGGCAGTACACCCGGCGATTGTTCATGTGTGGGTCGGGTTCGCAGTAATACGCCCAGTTGTAGCGGTCGTTCCCCAGCGGGTACGAAAAAGCCGCCGGCATGTGGATCATGATGCTTCGATCCTCGCCACCGGCCTCGAGTACCAGTACCCGGATATCCGGATCCTCGCTCAGGCGCGCCGCCAGCACGCCACCGGCGGAACCGGACCCAACAATAACGAAATCGTAGTGTTTGTTGACGGGAACCTCCTTCAGGGATTCGGGGAATTTGGGGTCAGAGTAACATCGTATCGATTTCAGCGGTGCAATGTTACCCCTGTATTTTTAATCTGACCCCAATTTTTCTTTTTCGGGTGTCGTTAACGGCAGCTTGCTGGTATCGGCCAGCGCTTTCACTCCGGGCAGGGTGCGCTTGAGCAGTTCCACTACCCTTGTCGCGGTGGCGCGGTACCCGGTAAGCTTGCCGCCGAATATGGATACCACCCTGGGCGTCGTTTCGTTGTCGACCGGGAGTTGTGTCTCCCGCGAACGTTTGAAGGACGAGCCGTGTGCCGTCGGCAATACCCTGAGACCGGCCCACTGGTCCAGCACGTCGGTGGGCCGGCCGGGGAAGTAGTACTGGTACACCTCCAGCAGGTAGGAAACCTCTTCCGGCAGCACTTCGACTGCGCCGGGATCTCCCCCAAACGGTTGTTCGGTTGTCCCGAGCAGCGTCCGGCCGTGCTTCCAGGGCATGACGAACACGGCGCGCCTGTCGCGGGGGGCCTCGACGTAATAACACCCCTTTTCAATGGTCCCGGGAAGTTCCAGATGCGCGCCCTGCACATTCTCCACATCAATATCAGGTACCGCGGGGCTGAACTGGTTGGCGATCCTGCGGGCCCAGGGGCCCGCCGCGTTGACCACGGTCGCCGCCCGGCATCGCCCGATGGATCCTTGCGAACTGTAGCTGACATCACAACCCCCCCGGCTGATCTCGGCGAATTCGAAGCGGGCCGGACACAATAGCGTTGCACCGAGTTCACACGCGGACTCCATCACTGCCCGCGTCAGCAGGGTATCGTCGGTCTGTGCGTCCCAGTACTGAAATACGTGTCGCAGGCCGTCCGTTTCGAGCCCGTCAAGCTGCTGCCATTCGTTCCGCTCCAGGGTCCTGAACCGGTTGTATTCACCCATGCCGGCCAGCAGTGCATACAGGGACAGGCCGGCCCTGATAACCCACGCGGCACGGGATGTGTGCTGATAAATGGGAATGAAGAACTTCTGCCGATGGACGAGATCCGGGGCGAGCCGGAGGAGCAGCTCCCGCTCCCGGAGGGATTCGCGCACCAGGGAGAGTTCGGCGCTCTCGAGATATCTCAAACCGCCGTGGATAAGCTTGCTCGACCGGCTCGACGTACCGGCGGCGAGAGCATCCTGTTCCAGCAGAACCACTCCGTAACCCGCCGCCGCCGCGGCCTGCGCGACGCCTACCCCGTGGATGCCGCCGCCGACAACCAGTACATCGCAGTCCAAGGTGGTCGGCGGCACGATGTGTCAGTGGCAGACCGGCTTGCCGGATTTCATAGGTCCGAACCCGATCGGAAGGTCGGGCGGACAGATTCGCATTCTGAAACGAATCCGGTCAGTCCAGCTCCATCAGCCCTTTCAATACGATCTCGTGGTAGCTGACCATGCCGATGACCAGCCCATGCTCGATCACCGGGGCAACGGACAAACCGAATGTATCGAACAGTCTGGCGCAGTATCTGATGTTCATGTCCGGCTCTATCCACAGCACGGGTTTAGACATGATCTCGTACAGGCTTACTCTTTTTCGCGACCGGTTCCTCGCGAGAACTTTCTTTGCAAGATCGGACAGCAACACGATCCCGTAGGCATCGTCGGCGTTGCGTTTGTCCACGATCAGTGCCCGCACTCCCGAATCCTTGATCGTATCAAGACCTTCCTGAACGGTGGCCAGACCGTCCATCATCTTGAATTTTTTACTCATCACATCACGAACTCTAATCAGCTTTTTCTTGTCTTTACTCACAGCTTGTCCTCAATCTCATGACTTAGTCGCTCGACCTGGTGGGCCACGCCAACGGCGTCCTGGACATCGATCAGTACTGCGATGCCGCTGCCCGGCTTGTCGTCGAACTCGCCCACGTCGGCGATACGTTCCAGGATGGGCCGGCACATGTGCTCTTCCACCAGGAACAGCAGTACGTCCCTCTGGGTTTCCAGTGTAAGGCCCATGAAGGTCTTCGATTTTTCCAGGCCTTCGCCGCGCGCACTGGTAATGACCGTTGAGCCGGTAGCGCCGGCCTCCCTGGCGGCATTCAATACCTGCTCGGTATGAGCATCGTCGATAAACGCGATAATCATTTTAAAACGCATGTCAATTCTCCTTTGATCAACTATCGTCCGGGTGCCCGGCTTCTGCCTTGCCTCCGGCACGTGCAGCCAGCCAGGCAGACCCCTGGGCATAGCCCATGACCGTAATCATGGGGAACAAACTGGCAAATGCAATCAATCCAAAACCGTCCAGCAGAGGGTCGCGCCCCGGTACGGTCTCCGCCAGGCCGAGGCCCAGAGCGGCCACGATGGGGACGGTGACCGTTGACGTCGTGACGCCACCGGAATCGTAAGCAAGCGGTATGATCATCCTGGGCGCGAAGTTTGTCTGGATCACAACGAACACATAACCAGGAATGATAAAGTACTGAATCGGGATCCCGGCCACGATGCGCCATGTCCCCAGCGCGATCCCGATCGCAACACCCAGGGCGACGGCCATCCGGAGACCCCACACCCCGATCGCGCCGCCCGAAACCTGGTTTGCCTTGATGGCGACGGCAATAAGCGCCGGCTCGGCTATGGTCGTGCTGGCGCCGATACAGAACGCGAACAGGTAGACCCAGTAATAGTCGCCCCACCCGGGGATGGCACCCAGCATGTCCCCCATGATGAACGCCGGGTCGGTCAACTGGGTCGCCATCAGTCTGCCGATGGGGAACAGCGCTTTCTCCAGTCCGAGAAGAAACAGCGACAGCCCGACCAGGACGTACAGGAACCCGATGACCAGCTGGGCGATGTTCTGCATCTTCTGCCGGATCACCGCCACCTGGAATACGACAATGATCAACGCGATCGGCAGCACGTCGATCACGGTACCGGAAATGGTCTTGATCAGCTCGATCAGCATACCCACCTCAGTAGAGCATTCCGTAGGCCATGACGAAGATCATCGGAAACAGCGACGCGAAGGCGATCAGGCCGAAGCCGTCGACCAGCGGGCTGCGACCGCGGATGGACGAGGCCAGCCCCACTCCGAGCGCGGTCACCAGCGGGACGGTGATGGTGGAGGTCGTGACACCTCCGGAGTCGTAGGCGATGCCGATGATTTCCGCAGGTGCAAGCGATGTCATAACCACCACGACCGCGTAACCGATCATGATCACGATGTGGATCGGCCAGCCTTTGATAATGCGGAACACGCCCAACATGATGGCCATTCCCACGGACAGTGCCACGGTAATGCGCAGCCCGGCCGCATAGGACTCCCTGGAATCCTCGGTGTCGGGGATGATCTCCCCGTTCGCCATGACCGTCGCCGCCTCGTCCGCTACCGCGATCAGTGCCGGCTCGGCGATGGTCGTTCCAAACCCCAGCGCGAAACCGAACAACAGAAGCCAGAAAACACTGCCTTTTTTTGCGAATGCGTATGCCATGCCTTCGCCGAGAGGAAACAGGCTGGTCTCGAGACCGTAGAGGAAAAACGTAAGGCCGAGCAGGACAAGTACGGTACCCACGATCAGGTCGACGAAATTGGGGACAGGTTGCTGAAGCACAACAAGCTGAAAGAACGCCACCACCACCAGGATCGGGGTAAGGTCCCTCAAGCTGCCGGTCAATGAACCGAGCAGCGAATAAAGTGCTTGTGAGTAGTGTCTTTTTTCGTTCATACGGGGAACAGGGCGTGGGCATCCCGCCGGACTTCAGCCTGGGATACCGGCGTCAGTGCATCTCATTGTTCCACATCCCTCCCGTTTATTGTTGATTTAGATCATTTCCCGCACCACGGGGAACCCGCATATTTATCGGTGCCCGCATGATCGTCTTTGATATTTCAGGGTAGTCTACGACAATGCTGCAGCATTTGCGCAAACCATCCATCAGAACCCACAGATGACAACATCCCGGTCTTCGGCACTACTCGACTCGCTCACACGCTTGCAGTTCGCCTACGGTGCTGACCCCGGGCGAGACAAGCTTCAACTGTTGCGCGACCTGGATAATGTGCGGCTCCGGACCGCCGGCGAGGTGGGCAGGCTCCATGAGATCCTCTGCTTCATGCGCGCCTATCCGGACAACCGACGGATACTGGGCCAGGTATCCGTCATGCTCGAAGGCTTCGCCGAAAGAAAAGATCTCGATCGCCACCGGCGAAAGTTATCCGACACCGGAATAGCCGGAACGCACATCCACTACCGTTTCCACTGGAAGACCGCCAGGTGGCTGCAGGACCACTGGCCGAATGCCCTTTCGATCGACTGGTCCGGGTTCGAAGATCCGGCGGCCCTCGAAGATCTCTGGCCGCTGATACTCCCGCCACCCGCACTTGAGACCCTCGAGCACACGTCGCTGACGCCGGAACAGTGGATAGATCAGCTGAAAACCGAAGATGAAACCGATGCGGCCTACTTGATCCGGATATTTGCGCGCTGGCACGCGGGTGAGGCGGTAAGGGAGAAATACTATGACGGACTCGACGTGCCGCTCACCCTGGATCACGCACCGGGATCACCCTCGCGCACACACGCCTCGATCAAACCGAAGCGGCCCGCATACGGGCCCCCCGGGGGACCGCTGCCGTCCTCCCGCCGGAACAAGATGCCGGTACCGGTGAACGTCGCGGACGTGAGCCCCCGCTACGGCAGGAAGCTGATCAACCTGGCACGCATTCAGATGGTGACCCGGAGCCGGGATCTCTACGCTTTCATGAATGCGGACTCCTGTGACGTCCGCATCATAACGTTCGAAGACGGCATCCAGTTCGTCAGCTACGGACTCCAGCCCCATGCGCGGACCCTGCTGGAAGCGATGTATGTGTTCCTGATCCTGAAGAACGGCCTGCCGGTTGGGTACACCCAGGCCGCTACCCTGTTCCGCTCCGCGGAGGTCAATTTCAACGTGTTCGACACCTTCAGGGGCGCGGAAACATCCAGGATCTTCAGCTTCACCCTGGCCATGGTCCGCCACCTGTTCGGCTGCGATACATTCATCATCAATACGCAACAGCTCGGCGAGCAAAATGAGGAAGCCCTCAGGACCGGAGCGTTCTGGTTTTATCACAAGCACGGGTTCCGGTCCCGCGATGCAGAAATCCGGAAGATCGTACGCCGCGAACTCGGTCACAAGAAACGGAACCCCCGCCACCGTTCGAACCTTGGGACCTTGCGGCGGCTCGCCGGCGACGATCTCTACCTGGCTACTGGAACGGCGCGCGACATCCTGGTTAACAACCTGCCATCCGCGGCCGTCGGGCTCGCAGCCGCCCGTATGCTCGAAAGCCAGGCCAGTCCCACGGACCCGGAGGGCGCCCGCCGGTGCCTCGCCGCGGCATCGAGGCTTCTGGGCTGCCGCATCGATTCCAGGC
>Ga0316187_10001670_pt1 | contig 19299 bp, 21 predicted proteins | sample CroRivburrow1_MG_FD_204927 | JGI IMG/M metagenome (GOLD analysis project Ga0316187, IMG submission 204927) | Coastal sediment microbial communities from Maine, United States - Cross River worm burrow 1 | ecosystem: Environmental > Aquatic > Marine > Coastal > Sediment | place: USA: Maine...
AACAATATCCTGTTCTTTCATGCAAAATCTACAATCGCTTGCCACACGTAATCCGACTCCAAAAAATCTGCTATAGTGGTCTAGGCCCGGTTATTTGCCCATAAAAACAGTGTTATAAATTGGTAACATAATGTATATTAAGGGAAATAACTGGTATTTTCCTTTCTATTTCGCATGGGTGTATTCATTGTGCGGTATACCCGGCTTCTACAGTCTTCGGAGTAATATACATTGGTTGGTAAAACGCAAAGCAATTCAGATAAAACCTTAGAAAAAATAAAAAACAAGGCGCAACCTGTTAAAGTAGTTGATATCGATATCGCGCTCCGGATGCTGAAAAAGTATATGGATACCCAGGATATCAATACATTACTATCAGCCCTGGAAACACTAAAAACAGAAACGCAAAATGAAGCATACCAGGCTCAGGTGATAGATGCGTTTAATGATCTGGGTATCATGCAAGGTGCTGTTTTAACGTATGCGCCATATCTCAACATCTTTGTATCTGATGATCCGTTCGGAGATTATTAACCTTAGCTGTGTTTGTTAATGAAATTTGAGTGTTACTCCAACTGGGACCAACTGCCATACAGTGCTAATGCGCTCTTTGAGCAAGGAGAGAAAGATAGTATATTTTTCACGAGCCCATGGTTTGCGAATTTGGCCGCCGCACTTGATGATAATCAAGCTATGCTGCTGGCCTGCGTGGTGGAAGGAAACAAAGTACTGGTAATCCTGCCCCTGTTGAAGAGTGAGGGGAGTACCTGGTACTCCCTCAAGCACCGATACACTACACATTATAGTCTGTTGCTTGCAGACGATGATCAACAGCAGGTTCTCGCTTGCCTGGTCCAGGGTTTGAGTCAGTTGCCGTTTAAAGCATTACTATTGGAGCCGGTTGCCGACAATGACAGCAGAATATATGGCTTGCAAAGGATTATGGAAACGGCCGGCTATAACTGTGAACGACTATTTCGTTTGTATAACTGGATTTATCGCGTGCAGGGACAGTCATATGAGGAATATATGGCAGCCCGCCCTGCCTGGCTTCGTAATACGATATCCCGCAAGAAGCGTAGACTTGATCGTGATCACGGTTTTGAGATTCGTCTTTTTACTGGAGACGAAGTGCCGCAGGCAATGTCTGATTATTATGCGGTCTACACAGCCAGCTGGAAAGCGAATGAACAGTATGTAGACTTTCTCGATGGTATTGTCGCGGGCTTTTCCAGGCCCGGTTGGTCTAGACTCGCGGTTCTTTATGTTAAGGAGCAACCTGTCGCAGCCCAGCTCTGGTTTGTTCTTCGCGGTAAAGCGAGTATATTCAGGCTGGCATATGACAAAGCGTGGAGGCAATATTCACCGGGTTCAATACTTACCAGTTTCCTGATGGAGTACGTGATCGATATCGATAAGGTAGAAGAGATCGACTTTCTAACGGGAAACGAGGCTTACAAGCAGGACTGGATGTCTGATCGCAGGGAACGTTTCGCGTTAAGTTGTATAAAAATTGAAAAGCCTGTAGGTAGGGTTGAACAGTTTGTCGAATCGCTGAGGCGAATCTGGAAAAAATGACTTCGTTTGATTCTTTCCACCACAATGCAGTAGATATCCATTGCAACATAAACAATATTGCCTTGATTGATTAAATAATTATCGTAAATCGATAATTAATTATTGACATAGAATGATGTGTTAAGTTATTCTGTGATCAAGTTTTTCACCTGGGAGGCAGTTTCAATGGATAATCGCTCGCGAATACAACAAGTTAGTCATAGGTTTAAGCTACTATTTATAGCACTACTTTTTATCATCCCACTTACAGAGTTTGTGCATTGGTTGTTCTACAACCAGCTTCCTACTAATCATTTTTTTCTGCTCCATGATCAGATTAAAGATGAATTGTCTTTGTCGATGAGGTTGCAATTATTTTTAGCGAGTTTAATTCCCATTGGTATATTAACTTATGGTGTTTTTAACCTGATAAAGTTGTTTGGGTTGTATGAGAAAAAAATTGTATTTAATACTGAAAATGTTTGCCTTTATCGACGATTGGGCTTCGTAGCGATTTCATGGGTCATTAGCAAATTTATTTATTTACCAATATGCAGCATTATTATTTCTTTTCATCAAAGTGATAATAAATTGTCTATTTCTCTGGGATTGCAGTCAGTGGATTTGTTTGTGTTAGTGACCGGGGCGATTGTTATTTTAGTGTCTTGGATTATGGATGAAGCGCGTCGATTAGAAGAAGAACAAGCCTATACGGTATAAGAGGTCTAAATGGCTATTATTGTAAACTTGGATGTTATGCTGGCAAAACGAAAAATGAAATCAAATGAACTAGCAAAACGAATTGGTATTACAGAACAGAACCTATCGATTTTAAAAACAGGAAAAGCGAAAGCAATACGTTTTACTACATTGGATGCGATTTGCGAACAGTTAGATTGTCAGCCCGGCGATCTTTTGGAATATAGTAAAGAATAAAATATTTTGTTTGATTATTAGAAAAGGTGTTTAATGTGAAAGGTCTGATTACTCTTATTTTATTATTAATCGCCTACCCAGCCTGGTCATCGCAAACGGAAACAGAATTCTATCGCAATGTTATTGCTGAAAACATTACCCGTATTGATTCTTTTGAATTGGACGATTGGCGCCTTCAAAGACGCAGTAAAAATGCGCATGATATTCGCGTCGAGATCTATAATCCCAAACAATTACCAAAGTGGCAATTAATATCTGTAAATGAAAGGCATCCAAGTGAAAAACAGCTTGTTGAGTATACCGAAAAACAAAAACAGTTAAAAAATAATAATAATCAAATGTCCCTAGGAGACAAACTTAGTAATTTGATTCAAATGGAGCATAGCAAAATTATTTGCCAAGATGAAAAATTAGTACACCTATCATTTATCCCAAAAGTAACTAGTTTAAGTGAATCTGATCAGGAAAAATTATCCGGCTTTATAATATTAGAGAAAGAATCCGGATTACTGAAACAAGTGGTTATTTATAATATAAATAAGTTGAACCCGGCTTTTTCAGTAAAGATTGATTATTTTGTGATAACAATGGATTTTACACAAATCAACAGACATACGCATCTAGAGAAAATCACAACCAGTATCAGAGGGAAATATGCTTTCTTTAAAGCTTTTCAGGACCACAGCGAGTATAGCTATTCAGATTTTACTTATGTCGGAAATTAAATTGTCCAAGGGATCAATAGGGTCAGTTTCGATTGATATTAAAAACGTTCAATCGACACTAGAAAATACAGGGGATACCGATTCTTTAATAGCTTATGTCTGCTATCATCCTATTTACGACAATCACGAAATCTGCTCAACAGGAGACATAATACATGTTTTTAATGTACCTCATTAAGTTTGCTCATCAAAATTGAATACGTTTATGACTAGAACTGAATGAATGTTAACCATGCTAACTTTTTGTTTTTATTAACCTGATCAGTTTTATATATTAAAACGAAACATTATATGTTTTCATTAGGAAACATAAATCAAATTAGGCAATGCAGATAAAGGCAATCAAAATATGAACGCATACCTTGTATTAGATTTTACTATTCACGATTTTGAAAAATTTCGTGAATATATACAGGAAATACCAAAGTTCATTGAAAAGCATTTAGGAAGATATATTGTTCGAGGTGAAGAACCAACTGTCATGGAAGGAAGCTGGAAACCTGAAAGAATGGTCGTCATTGAATTTCCCTCGAGAGAAAATGCTAAGGCTTTTTTGAAAGATCCTGAAGCTCAATCGCTCTTTGAATTACGACACAAAACAACAACAAGCAAATTAGTATTAGTGGATGGGTGTTTATAATGCAGGGTTTCTTATAAAATGCCTAACCATTGCTTCAACATGGACAATATTTTCAATGTGCCAAAAACGCACATTAAAAATATTACCAGTTTAGCTAGGCGTTCGGTGTAATTAAATATGGACGAAATCTTAAAATCAGCAGCGTTATTGCTCGTACTTCTTAATCCATTTTTGCTCATTGTTTACTTGACTGACATCGTACAGAAGCTTAATCAAAATGAGTTTAACCAAGTTTTATTACGAGCCAGTATTATTTCATCTGTTGTATTTTGCAGTTTTGCGATTCTTGGTGATGTAATTTTCATTCAATTTATGCAAGTGGAATTCGCATCTTTTCAAATATTTGGAGGAATCGTGTTCTTTTTGATAGGGCTTCAATTTGTTTTTCGCGGCCCAACAGCCATTGAAATATTGCAAGGAGAGTCCAAGCATCTTGCTGGCGCCATAGCGATGCCTGTGTTTATTGGGCCAGGTACAATCAGTGCTTGCGTAGTCATAGGTAAAAGGCACGATCCAATAGTAGCCTGTATCGTAGTCATTGTTACGGTTTTAGTGTGTTCACTATCGATAGTACTTCTAAAGAAACTTCACGATGTCGTAATACCTAGCAGGGAAGCCATAGTGCAAAGATATATCGAAATCGCCGGAAGAGTTACAGCATTAATTGTTGGAACGATTGCTATTGATATGATAATGCGAGGTATTAGCGTATGGATAAGAAAGCCCTAAACACCGAACATGTCGTTCAACTTGATCGGCGCAAATCCCTCGGGGTCAGGCATGCATAACTGCATTATTCGGCTTATTAATGCCATAGTGCAGGCCAGACCCCGTGTGAATACTTACGGTGGTATTTCTCATTTCAGGATTGAATGGATAGATACTAAGGGGTACCCAGGAATTAATGCTCAAACATGTCATTTAAAGGGGATCACTTCATGAAACTTACCACTTGCAGTTAGGTGAGGCGGAGTATCACTTTTTCCAACTTTTACATCTACCAGTCCATTTTTTGCAAACACCTCACTTACTGACTGAATTATTTGCTCAAAAACTTGCTCTGGATGCTCATGATTTAAAAGCTCGGCCCGAACTTCAAAAACAAATTCTGAGGTTTGGACCAATTGCACTCGCTGAGCATTTTCATGTTCTAAATCAAAAGCTAAAGGTGACAGAGTGACATTTCCCACTCGAACTACTGTTGCTTGCCGCCCCTCAATTTGAAAACTTCTAAATGGCGAACCACACGCACAAGGGTCACGATAAAATCGCAAGCGATCACCAATATCATAGCGAATAAAAGGCTGAATATGATTTGAAAGTATAGTTAACAACGCCGTGGTGGATAATTCTCCATCCGGAACAGGTTGTTTATTTTCATCTACTGCTTCTAATATGACCCAATCTTCAAGTACATGTTGGCGGCCACAATCGCACTCAAAGGCCATGAAAAGACACTCTGTACAAGCATAATGATTAAGAATGCCAACCTCAAGTGAAGGAAATACTTTTTCAACGCGTTTACGAAGCTCAGACGTGAATGTTTCGCCGGAAACCTTGAAAAGTTTAGGTTCAATTTGTAAACGACCAACTTCTTTTTCTTTTGTCAAAATCTCTAGCATACTTGGATAAGTAGTTATAGAAGCTATTTGTTCAATCCCATTGAGCTGTTTTACCATTTTTTCGATCGGTAGCTCTACCGGAATATAAGTGAATTTTTTTGCTAGTCGAGGAGCTAAATGTTGCATAAGCTTATTATATCCAACGCCAAGAAAATGACCATTTTCCCCTGTAATGCTAAGATTAGTACCTGCCTTTTGAATTTTTTCGGTCATTATTAATTGACTCTTAGAAAGCCGGGCCAAGTAAAGGCCAAAGATATACTCAAGTACAGATGATGGAAGCACCACTACCGCAGGTTCCCCTGAACTTCCAGAAGTTCTAAAAACTGCATATTGGCTAATCGGAACGCCAAGGTTATCCATATTACCCATATGTTCTCTTGCTTGAGCAAGAGTTAAAGAACGATCGGTGAGCCAATTATCAAATTCACCCATAAGATCAACCTTAGACGTTACAGGAAGATCGTTTAGCTTAATAAGATTTGTATCAGGCAAATGAGCATAAAGTTTATTAAAATATGGAGACTTTTTACGGGCCTTTTGTATAAGGCGTCGAAGGTTTTTAAGCTGTTTGGCTTCAATCCTTTTACGACCTCCCCAAGCCGTCCAAATACCTCCTATAAAGTATCCAAATGTTCGAATTAAGCTAAACTTCATGTGAATATCCTCTAACGTTCCTCAGTTTTATAACTCTGCCCTAGATTGAGCGCTTACCGTAATACTACATCTATCCACTTTTAATATCCGCTTTTCCTGGCGGTTTGCAATACCTCAGGGTCAGGCATGCATAACTGCATTATTCGGCTTATTAATGCCATAGTGCAGGCCAGACCCCGTGCGTGTGCAGGCCAGACCCCGTGCTACGTGCGTAGGCCAGACCCCGTGCGTGGACCCCGTGCGTGTGAATTTAGCTATTTCTTCCGCTGTAACCAGTCCGCGCATTTCCTGCCCTGGCTCTACAATGGGGGCTTGAAAAGGGAACAGAAATATTTATCATGAATAAAATCTGTCCCCTTTTCCCTCAATACCAATATTTTACCTGCACTTTCGTTAGTTTTAAGCTATTGTTTTATATGAAATGCTTCAATACTAGAGTTGAAGTTCGCGAGGAGTAAAAAATGTCCAATCTGTTTTCTGATGCCCAGACCCGGTTAACAGATGTCCTCAAGCATATTGAATTGTCGGATGATGTGCGCGAACGCTTGGAATATCCCAAACTAGCGCTTTCGGTTAGCATTCCTGTACGCATGGATGACGGTAGTTTGCGTGTATTCAAGGGGTATCGGGTTCAGTTCGATGATACTCGAGGACCGACTAAAGGTGGGATACGGTATCATCCCAATGTCAATCTTGATGAAGTCACCTCTCTAAGTTTCTGGATGACAATAAAATGCGCCGTTGCCGGGTTACCCTTTGGAGGCGCCAAGGGCGGTGTCATTGTCAATCCCAAGGAGCTTTCGCAGCTGGAACTCGAACGTCTGTCGCGAGGTTATATTCGCGCCATCGCTGATGTCATCGGCCCAAAGCGAGATATACCTGCTCCTGATATGTATACCAATGCAACCATTATGGGTTGGATGGCAGACGAATATTACCAAATCAAACGCGAACAAACACCGGGGGTGATAACCGGTAAACCTGTGCACTTAAATGGGTCTCACGGGCGTACTTCGGCAACCGGACTTGGAGCGCTCTATGTGCTGCAACAATGGGCTGAAAGAAACCATATTAATCCTAATAACACCACTGTCGCCATTCAAGGATTTGGTAACGCCGGTTATAGTTTTGCTTTTTTGGCACATCAAGCTGGCTATCGAATCGTTGCTCTTTCAGATTCAAAAGGCGCCATCTATACTGATGCAGGGCTGGACCCGAATTTAATCATGCACCACAAGAAAACCCGCCGAGAATTAAAGGCATTATTGTATTGCGATGCATCGGTGTGTGAAGAAGCGAAACACTCGACCTATACCAATGAAGAACTATTAGAACTGGATGTCGATATACTTGCCTTAGCCGCATTGGAAAATCAAATTACAGTGCACAACGCCGATCGTATTAAAGCAAAGCTCATTCTTGAAATCGCCAATGGACCGGTTACATCGCAAGCGGATGCCATTTTATCTGGAAGGAAAATACCGGTTATCCCCGATGTATTGGCAAACGCCGGCGGTGTCATCGTCAGTTATTTTGAATGGGTGCAAAACCATGCCGGTTTGTATTGGGAAGAAAACGAAATCTATGAGCGACTAAAAACAATTATGGATCGGGAGTCAAATACTATATTTGATCTTGCCGAGCAAAAAAAAATCACATTACGCACTGCTGCCTACCTACAGGGTGTTAAAAGAATTGCTGGAGCAATTGACGAACGCGGCACCAGAGAATACTTTCAGCGTAACGCCAAGTAATTGTGATCAAGGGATTAGCTTAAATATTATTATCCAATTAAAATTCCATTCTCGCGCCTAGTGACAGCATGCTTTGATCGTAGTTTTCGTAATCGATATAGGTCTCATACTGAAGAAACGCGGTAAAACCACCAGGAACCATCAGTACCGCACCAAGGCTGGCGGTGAAATAATCACTATCAAGATCCTCGGTGGTAAATGTAAATTTGGTATTAAAAGGATCGGCGACAAAGCTGGCGGTCACCTTCTCACCAGCCGTTATAAATTCATGAATCCAAAATGCATCGAACTGTGGAGCAATGACTCCCCAGGAGAAACTAAAGGCATTGCTTATGGAGGCGCCTAGCTTAAAATTGGTGGTATCGATTTCTTGTTTATTGATATTCAAATTTAAGCCTGTTGCATTAGTCTCTTCATAAGCGTGAATCTTAGCCGATCCATAACGTAATTTTCCGCTGAATTGGGTTACAAATGATCTTCCTACAACCAAGTCATAACCTAAACCAACGCTTGCACCGACCTGGTTGCCGATGGTGTCGCCATTGGCTCGATCATTTACGATGACTTGTTCATTCGTGATAGCGTTGTTGACAACGAATTTAAGATCTCTTTCCAGGTCAAATCGGCCGTGTCCATAATACACGGTTCCATCAACATAGATGTTTTCGCCGGTATACGTTGTTCCGTAGAGGGTGATGTTGGTATCAAAGGCATCTAGTGATCCGGCATTATCGTCCAGCTTTACATCGCTAGAGAGGAGGCGTGCAGCCACGCCCGCAAATGAATTATTGTCAATTCTGTAGTCAGCACCTACAACCAAACTGGCCGTGTCGCCTTCAAATCCAGCCAGAGTCGCTGTTTCTGTCTGTTCTGAATTGGTGTATGTCCCGGTTAAGAATCCACTCCATTTGCTACCCAGTGAATCAGCACTTGCAGCACCACCGCTAGCGTAATTTAGTAAGTCTGCTACATAGGAATCTGGAAGTTGTTGCCCATTAAATTCCATGTTGAATTTTGCGGTTGTCATGTTGGCCGCGGCACGACGTAACGCAGCCAGCCGACTGTCTAATACTTCAACCGATTGTGAGCCAGGACCACGAGTCATCATGGTTAGAATGGAGGTGGCGGATCGTGCCGATAGATCCCGGTAGGCTTCTTCGGTTTCGGTAGCCGGTGCATTTTCGATTGCTTGACACACTCTGGCTAGTTCGATTGTATCATCGCTGGCGTTAGGATAGCCTTGTATTTTAGGGCAAAAATCGAAAATAGCTGCAGCAACGGCGGCCTCCGGGGTGTTTGTTGCGGTCGAAACATCAATTTCAATGTCGATTGCACTCATGGTGGCTGTCCAGGGTAATAATAGTAGGCTGATAAAAGCGACTCGGTAACGGGTGTGTATTTTCATTGATGTGCAACTCTTTAATATTATTGGTTATTATTGTGAGTAGCTATAAACCAAATTACAGGAATATGCCGCAGCTACATATGCATGGAACGAACGGATAATTTAGGAAAACGGTTTTCTTATCGTAATTCCGAATAATGTATCATATTTTCAAACATTCTTGTAGGGCAAGTTGAATATTGTCAGTCAAAACAGCAAGATGAAAAGGTGTTAATTATCTATATTAATGAAAGCACTAACTAATTTAAGATGTTATGCTGCGTTTAATTTTTTTACATAGGCTTGATTTACGAGCGAAACGCTTAAGTAGTTTGAAATCGTTATGTTTACTGGTCATTGCACCTGATTTCTTTCAATAATCGCAGTTAATGTTAAAATCCTCTTTTTAATTCCTCTAATTTTATACTGAAAATAAATATGCCCCCACTTGTTGCATTAAAAGACATATGTTTGAGTTACGGAGACAAACCCTTACTAGACAAGGCAAATCTCAATATAGAGGCCAACGAACGTATTTGTTTGGTTGGGCGCAACGGTGCCGGTAAGACGACTCTATTGCGTTTGCTTATGGGCCAAGCGCATCTAGATGACGGTGAAATATGGCAACATGATGGTTTGCGCCTGGCTTGGTTGGAGCAGGAAGTCCCCAGCGCTGATGAGCGCAGTGTTTTTGAGGTTGTATCCAGTGGCTTGGCTGGGATCGGTGATTTGATTAGTCGTTACCACGTGTTGGCGGCAAATCTCGAAAGTTCAGCCGATGAAAAAACCATGGAGCAGTTTTCTAACTTGCAACATGATTTGGAAGCGGCCGATGGTTGGCGATTTGAACAACGTATTAGCTCGGTCATTACACGACTTGAATTACCTGCCGACAAGCTAATGAAGGAGCTGTCAGGTGGATACAAACGCCGTGTTTTACTGGCTAAGGCATTGGTTCAGGATCCTGAGTTATTGTTATTGGATGAGCCCACCAACCATTTGGATATAGAAGGCATAACCTGGTTGGAAGAATTTATCCAGGGATTTAACGGCGCGATTTTGTTTATTACCCATGACCGAACCTTTTTACAGCGTATAGCGACTCGAATTATTGAGCTTGACCGGGGACAAATCACTTCATGGCCTGGAGATTACGCCAATTATCTCACCAAAAAAGCCGAGCGACTTGAGATCGAGCTTGATCAAAATGCCAAGTTTGATAAAAATCTGGCACAAGAGGAAGTCTGGATTCGACAAGGCATTAAGGCCAGACGTACCCGCAACGAAGGTCGTGTACGCGCGCTAGAGGCCTTGCGAGAACAACGTAAGGCACGCCGTGAGCAACAGGGCAAGGCAAACATTAAACTGGAATCGGCCGAAAAGTCTGGAAAACTTGTAATGGAAGTTGAAAATGCAAGCTTAAGCCTGGGAGGTAAACCGATATTTAAAGATTTCAGTTGTCGCATTATGCGCGGCGATAGGATCGGTATTATCGGACCCAATGGGGTAGGGAAATCAAGTTTGATTAAAACCTTGCTCGGTGAATTGAAGCCCGATAAAGGCAAGGTTATTCTGGGAACAAAACTTCAGACAGCCTATTTTGACCAGCAACGGGCACAACTTGATCCGGAAAAGACCGTACTCGACAATCTTAATTTAGGCAGTGATAGTGTCACCATTAACGGGAATTCACGGCATGTCATAAGTTATTTGCAGGACTTTTTGTTTACACCACAGCGGGTTCGTTCTCCCGTAAAATCGCTTTCGGGCGGAGAGCGTAATCGTTTGTTGTTGGCGCAATTGTTTACCCATTCTGCCAATTTGCTAATTATGGATGAGCCCACTAATGATCTGGATGTAGAAACCTTGGAATTGCTTGAAGAGCTGTTATCTAATTTTGATGGGACGCTATTATTAGTGAGCCATGACCGCGCATTTTTGGATAATGTGGTGACCACCACTCTGGTTTTTGAAGGCGACGGCCAACTGAACGAGTATGTTGGTGGTTACCAGGATTGGTTAAGACAACGTACGGTGACACGGGACTCTGTCAATTCAACACAGAAGCAAAATCAGCAAAAATCGGTTGTTTCGATACAAGAGAACATACCGAGTAAGTTGTCATACAAGGATCAAAAGGAACTTGATGCCTTACCTGGGAAAATTGAAAAACTAGAATTGGAACAGGAAAATCTGCAAAAAGAGATTAGTGATGTAGACTTTTATAAACGCGATAAAGATAGTATTAGTAGTACTTTGCAACAATTGGAATCTGTCCAGAAGAAACTTGAATTAGGTTATCAGCGCTGGGAAGAGTTGGAGTAATGAAACTATCAACAGCCAGTGTGGGCTTTTTATTGATGCTGTTTGAGTCGATAGCGGTAGGTGCGGAAGATAAAGAAGCCCCCTTTAGATATGAGGATAAAAATATTAAGCTGCGCATTATAGCGCAGGCGCCCGAGCAAATGTCGGGCTTTTATGAAGGCCGGGGCTTTTCCAAACAGGCGATTGAAGCGATTAGAAAAGCCTGCTTTATAACGGTGTTAATGACCAACAATAGCAATAAAATGATTTGGCTGGACATCAATCGATGGCGCATAGTCGCAAACGATAAGCCACTAGAGCGATATAAGCGTGACTATTGGAAAGCAAAATTCAAAGAACGCAATATACCACTTGCACAGCAGTCCACTTTTGGTTGGACCTTACTACCAGAAGTGCGTGATTTGTACCCTAATGAACCGGTCGGAGGCAATGTCACCATGGTGAAAACAAAGGCCAGTTTTACAATGGAAATGCGTTTTCAGACGGGGGCCAACAAAGATGGCAAAGAAATCGTTGTAAAATTTGACGAAGTACAATGCAAACAATGAAAAGAACCTGTTTATTCACTTTATTACTTTTTATTATGTTTGGCTTTAGTCAAGCCTTAGCCGAGTCTATTCGTCTGCCAAAGGGGATTATTACGCTGACACCAAAGCCTGCTCCCACGTTGGTCTTAAAAAATATGGATGGTGAAATTTTTGACTTGAAGAAATCACGCGGGCATTGGGTTTTTGTGCATTTTTGGGCAAGTTGGTGTGTGCCATGTCGCCGAGAAATACCAACCGTTGAGAAAGCCATGGTGGCCTTAGCAAACTCTTCATTGGAATTTGTACTAATTAATACGGCTGAATCCGAAGATACGGTTTTTAACTTTTTGGGTATTGTGGCGCCGGATCTAAATCCCTTACTGGATGAGGATGGGCAGGTAACCGAATTGTGGCAATCGCGTGGATTACCCTCAACATATCTAGTTGATCCTCAAGGGCAACAACGATATTTAGCCTTGGGTGGCAGACCTTGGGACGAAACCGAGTATATGGAGTTTTTGAAGCGCCTTGCTCAGTTGAAGTGATACGAACAGTGGTAAAATTCCCTTATATCTGTTGTTTATTCAATCAGGTATGCTAAAATGCCTATTTTTTATTTTTCCCAAGTAATTTACTGTTTAACTTAACAAGAGACATATTCATGCAAATTGGAAAAGATTCGGTCGTCACAATAGACTATACGCTGTCAGATAATGATGGGAATGTATTGGATAGCTCCAAAGGTGGTGATCCATTGGCTTATTTGCATGGCGCAAATAACATCATCCCGGGTTTGGAAAACGCATTAGTTGGTAAAGTCGTCGATGACGAATTGACGGTTGGTGTTGAACCTGCTGAAGCCTACGGCGAGCGCAGCGAAGATCTGGTGCAGGTAGTGCCAAGTGAGATGTTTGGCGATGCTGAAATTAAAATGGGTGAACATTACCATGCCGCAGGTCCAAATGGTGAGCAGCTGTCGGTAACCGTCGTTAAGGTAGATGATAAAGAAGTCACTGTTGATGGGAATCATCCCTTAGCCGGAGTTGCCTTGAATTTTGATGTGAAGATAATAGATATACGTAATGCCACTGAAGAAGAGCTGGCCCACGGTCATGTTCACGGACCAGGTGGTCACGTCCACGGCTAAGAACATTGTTGTCCGTATTTTCAGCTGTGGAATAATGATGGGCTGTGCTAGTTTTTAATATCAGCCCATTCCCACCTTTTTCTTAGTTATCAGGAGTTTCGCTGGCTCCATTCCTTATGAAATTCATTGCCACTCTTGTGCTTGCTGTTGTTTCGGTTTCTGTCCTGGCGGATAGCCAGATACAAGAAAATGATTGGGCGGCATTGTTAGATGGTGAAGTCATTATAGAATCGGTTGAAAATTCTGCGGGTGTACCCGGTGTACGGGCCCTATTTGTGGTTACTGCGTCACGCCAGAAGATCTGGCATACTTTACGGGATTATGATAATTTTTCCAGAATATTTGACGGCTTGGATAAGCTGCAAGTGCTCGAGGAAAACCAAAGCGGTGCCCACGTGGAATTTTGGATCGATGCGGTGCTAAAAAATTTACACTACGTTTTATACCGAAAATATTCAGTAGAGGGTGTTCGCATTGATTGGAGCCGGGTGTCAGGTGATCTCAAAACGATTCAAGGCAGTTGGCATATCAAAGAAACCACAGCTCCAAATAAAAAACTCATTATATACGAATCCTACGTCGATATCGGTTACTCTGTTATCACATGGGCCATACGCATGGGTGCAAAATCAAAAGCAAAGAAAATGGCGTATCGTTTGCGCCAATGGCTGGAACAACCGAAGCAATAAAGTTCTTGTTAGACTGCCATCGTTAACATTTTCATCGGATTGGTTTTGAGCTTATTCATTAACAATTCTAAATCATTTTCATTATAGACTTTACACGGGACTGTTCCCCAAACGGGTGCCGGCCATGCAGCATCAGTTTTGTAACGTGCAATGTGGTGGATATGTAGCTGTGGCACAATATTGCCTAAAGCAGCAATATTGATTTTGTCTGCTTCAAATTCCGTCGCGAGATATTGCGCCAACAGCGATGATTCACGGGTGAGTTGATGCTGATCATTTACTGGCAATTGGAAGATTTCACAAACGGCCTCTCTATCAGGCACCAGAATAAACCAGGGGTAATTGGCATCTTTCATTAGCAACAAAGTGCACAGAGGAAAATTACCAATCACCAAACAATCCTTCGCCAATTGAGCATGTAATATTGTCATAAGCGCTTAAGCGACTCCATATGTTAAACTATCAATTGATATGAGAAATAACTATTCACAAAATCGTGGAATAAATGACCGTGAATTTTGTTATTACATTATGGTATAGCCTAAAATAAATGGGTGTGTTGGTACAGGCTTTTCTTTGGGATTGTAGTTGGTAATGTTTCCAATTAGGTGTAATATGAAATTAACATAGTAATTTGCAGGGCGGTATTTGCCACGGACGGGCGGGACATCAATCGTGTTATAACCCGTTGTATTTACCCCGGTAATTCTCTCAATCTATTTTCTGCATGAAATATGAAATTCCTTTTATATTTGAGCCTTATTGTAGTTTTATATAGCACATCTGTGTCGGCCATCCCCTTTGGTACATTTGATGCGCGATCAGTAGCTATGGGAGGTACAGGCGTGGCTTCAGCCACAAGTGCAAATGCGGGTTATTATAATCCGTCATTGATGGCTCAATATAAGGTAAGAAAAGAAAAAGCCAGAAACTCTCGGTTTATGCTTCCTGTCATAAATGCTACGGCAACTGACAATGTAGAAGAAGTCTCTGAAATTGAAGACTATCAATTCGATACACGTTTTGCTAACGCCATAGATGATTTTAATAACGATCCTCAGGATTATCAGGCCTTGCTCGATGTTACCAACGACTTGCAAGACGTATTGGATAGTACATCATCCGAGCCGCTATACGCTGATGCCAATATAGGCTCGGTGTTATCGGTAGCTAATCGTGGTCAAGGTGGAACATTTCTTTTTAATATGCGCGTGGTTGCCGACGGAGTGATCAATTACAGCGACGAAGACAGGGCCTTGCTAGGAGATTACATAGAAGAAGCCGAATACGTTGCAGCCGGCAACGGCAATTTACCTGGACAGCTTCACCCTGAGCTATATAATAACGGAGAGTTGATCAATCCCACCGATAGTCTAAACTCTCAGGCTGCCGCTACTGGTGTCAGGATGTCTGAATTCAGTATGTCTTTAGCCAAGGAAATAAGTCTGTTTAAAACCAAATTTTTAATGGGATTCACGCCAAAGATTGTTGCACTCACCATTTATCAATTTCAAGCCGATGCCACAGATAATAACGCCACGGAGTTGACGGAAACTGAAATCGATCCGTATTTCAATATAGATTTTGGTATGGCTAAGGAATTCAAACACAATTTGACGGCAGGTTTGGTGATTAAAAATATGATTCCAAAACGATTTGATGCCAATTTTGATCAGCAAATACGGTTTGATCCACAGGTAAAAGCAGGCGTTTATTATCGCAACAAAAAGTGGGGCAACTACGCATTGGATTTTGATGTGCTTGAAAATGATGCCATAGGCCAAGGAGATGCGACCCATATGTTGGGTGTAGGTGGAGAGTGGGGTGTGGGCGTATTACAGCTTCGGGGAGGATTAAGCAAAAATTTTGCGGGTACAAAGGCCAATAAAGACGTGTTATATAGTGTTGGATTAAACTTTCATACCCAGGTGATAATAATTGATTTTAGTTACGCTGGTAATAGCAATCAAACCTCTTATTCTTTTCAAATGGGATCACGGTTCTAGTGGCGCATGCGGTAACATCATTCGCTAATTTCTGCGGAATCAAGAGTAGGCTGTTCTTTTTTATGGTTTGTTATTTCGTTGATCTCTTTAAATATTTCCCGAATAAACTTCGCGAGATCCACTATGCTTTTTTCTATACCCTCGGATTTAGGCTGTTTTATTCTGTTAATCTCATTAAATATCCCTATAAGGGTAGTGAAGGGATTTTCTTGTTCTAATACCTCATCGACTGCACGTGCCACGCTATTAATATCTTCTACTAATTCAGCGCCAGTAGCCACTGGGCTACTCGTCTCATTGATGACGCTGTCTTTCGATATTGGTGCCGGTTTAGTGATGTCACCGACAGCTTGATAAGCAAGAAGTGCAGTCTGAGTAGTCGACTGTCGATAATTGAAGGAAAATTGGCTAAGGGCTTCTGAATTGATGTTGAGTTCTTGTATTTTATGAAGAGCGTCCTGGGTTTCTCTTTTGTTGAATGTATCAACGATTTTTTCAATTCTTTCCACGAGTTTAAAAATGGATTTTCTTTCCAGATTATTGATGTCGCCTTCTATGGAAATATTAAGTGCTACGGACGAAGTTGATGATGAAGAATAGGCAAATCCACTGCTATTATTAACAAAGGTTTGCTCGGAATTCGATGCACGGCTAAAATTTAAACTGACGGTGTCACCTTCTTTGGTGGTAATATTAATACTGGATTCCACTGAACTTTGACGGCTTGTATTGAGTAGAAATCCATTGCTTTGCTTAAGGCGTTCAATATTGTTGTTTTCGTGATCCCGCTCATCATTATGGTGATCGTGGTTTTTTACAGATTTATTATGTAAGGAATTAAGTGTTATTTTGTCTGCTATATTAGTATTATTTGGTTTGAGCGACGGCTTGCTGTCCGAGGAATCATCTGCGGAGTTTTTTTTCTTGTGTTCTACCGAATGAAGTTGACTACCCAATAAATGGTTTATGTTTGTAGCACTGTGAGTCGGTGTCATGATGCATTCCTTGTAAACATTATGATTGGAAGTATCTAGAGTCATTAGCGGGTTTAACAACACCCTCTTTAGTTTGATGTATAGGAAACTGCGAAGTAATTCACATTATATTTAAATGTCATAGTCCTTGGAGTCAAAAGGAGCATAAATTTTGAAAGCATCTGATCTCTTTGTTAAATGTCTGGAAAAAGAAGGAGTTGAATATATCTTCGGGGTGCCAGGGGAGGAAAATGCTGATTTTATGATGTCCTTGGAAGGATCTGACAAAATACAATTCATACTGACTCGTCATGAACAGGGTGCTGCATTTATGGCGGAAGTCTTTGGTCGGCTAACGGGAAATCCCGCGGGTTGCCTGGGTACCCTGGGGCCAGGTGCTACCAATTTAATCACCGGAGTGGCCGATTCCAATATGGACCGCGCACCTATTTTGGTGCTTACAGGCCAAGGCGCCTCAACACGCTTGCACAAAGAATCACATCAAGTGATGGATGTGGTTGCCATGTTTGAACCTGTGACCAAATGGGCGCAAACTGTACTCCATCCTAATACTATCCCTGAAATGGTTCGCAAGGCCGTTAGGTTGGCACGCACCGAAAAACCAGGTGCTTGCCATATTGAGTTGCCAGAAGACATCGCCAAACTCGAAACGAACGCAGAGCCCATGCACCCGTTACGGTTTAGACGCCCAGTCGCCGATGACAGAATTGTGAGCTTGGCGTATGAACAAATTAGAAAGGCAAAAAATCCCATTATTATCGCGGGCAACGGCTGTATTCGCAAACGTGCGAGTAAACAATTGCGCCTATTTTCTGAAAAAACCGGTATCGGTGTCATCAATACCTTTATGGCGAAGGGCTGTGTTGACATGGAATCTGAGTATTGTTTGTTTACCATCGGACTGGGTGCAAAAGATGTTGTGAGCTGTGCCGTAGATGCCGCTGATTTAGTAATAACCTTGGGTTACGATATGGTGGAATACCACCCACACCTTTGGAATAAAGGAAAAAACAAAGACATAATTCATATTGATTTTTTACCGGCAGAAATTGACGAATATTATCATCCGGAGACAGAAATTGTGGGTGATTTGGCTCATACACTGAGGAAGTTGATGGCACGATTCGATGAGCATGGGGATTCAAAACGCAATTTGACCCAACAAGCCGCTACCCGACGTGAAATGATTGTAGAGCGTGCAAAACATAAAGACGATAATACCCGAGGCAGTATCCGACCACAAAAAGTGTTGTGGGATGTGCGTCAGGTAATGGGCGCAAAAGACATATTGTTGTCGGATGTCGGTGCACATAAAATGTGGATCGCGCGACACTATGAGTGTTACGAACCCAATACCTGTCTCATACCCAATGGGTTTTGTTCCATGGGCTTTGCATTACCCGGTGCCATTGCGGCCAGCATAGTGCATCCCGATAAAAATATTTTAGCCATCTGTGGGGACGCAGGTTTCTTAATGAATGTTCAGGAAATGGAAACCGCCAAACGGCTCAATTCCAAAATTGTCGTTATGGTATGGGAAGATAATTGTTATGGGCTTATCGCCTGGAAACAGAATAATGAATTTGGACACCATACGAATCTTTCTTTCGGTAATCCGGATTGGATGCAACTCGCCAGCGCTTTCGGGTGGCACGGATATCATGTTCAAAATAGCCATGATCTTGTTGGTGCGCTGGAATCAGCATTTAAACAATCAGGCCCCAGTTTGGTTGTGATACCCATAGACTACCGTGAGAACGAACTTCTGACTAAAAGACAAGGTGACATTACATGTCCAATCTAAAGAACTGGTTAATGTAAATCTATAATGCATGAAACTATGTTTAATAAAATTCTTTTGAATAAGAATAGGGGAATAATTCTTTGAATCGACACTATCCTTTAATGATCCCTGGCAGCATTCCAAATGGTGAAACCATAACAGTGACTGCCCCTTATAATGATAATCCCATTGCTACTCTGGATGCTGCCGGTTCTGACGCTGTTGATCTGGCATTGGCGACAGCGCATACTCTGTTCAGGGATCGAAGTGGCTGGCTACCTGCGGAACGGCGAATGGCCATTCTTAAAAAGACCGCCGAGCTGATGAGTGAGCAGAGCGAGCAGTTGGCAGTAGATGCAGCACGGGAAGGGGGCAAACCTCTAGTTGACTCCCGAGTAGAGGTGGCACGAGCCATTGATGGGGTTTACAATTGTATTGAATGTATGCGCACCGATGTGGGGCGCGAAATTCCCATGGGAATCAACTCAGCATCGACCCAAAGATTGGCCTTCACTCGTAAGGAACCTATAGGCGTCGTGGTGGCTGTGAGTG
>Ga0316187_10001671_pt1 | contig 19296 bp, 15 predicted proteins | sample CroRivburrow1_MG_FD_204927 | JGI IMG/M metagenome (GOLD analysis project Ga0316187, IMG submission 204927) | Coastal sediment microbial communities from Maine, United States - Cross River worm burrow 1 | ecosystem: Environmental > Aquatic > Marine > Coastal > Sediment | place: USA: Maine...
GGTGCTGTCTACGCTGATTTTTCACATTCTGGCCGGCGTGAAGCATCTGCTGCTGGACTTCCATGTCGGTGACACCTTCGAGGCGGCTACGGCTTCTGCCTACGTCGTGGTCGGACTGTCCGTCATCTTGATCATCGCTACAGGAGTCTGGATATGGTAACCAACGTCACGAGCCTGACTCGCAGTGGCCTGTCCGACTTCGTCATTCAGCGCGTGTCGGCCGCCGTGCTCACCCTCTATACGCTCTGTGTGGTCGGCTTCTTTCTGGCCAATCCGGATATGAATCACGCGACCCTGAAGGCCTACTTTGCGTCCACCCCCATGCTGCTGTTCAACACGGTCATGGTGTTGTCGACTGCAGCCCATGCCTGGATCGGCATGTGGACGGTGGGCACGGATTACATCCGCGACCACTACTTCGGCAAGCATCACACGTCTTTCCGCCTGGTCTGGCAGAGCGGTTGCATGATCATTCTCTTCGTCTACGTGGTGTGGGCGCTGCAGATGTTCTGGAGCCTTTAGGGACCTGTCTTGCAGGTCACTCGGGCTTCATTTAAGGAGATAGAGTAAGTGGCGAACATACGCAGAATGGATTTCGACGGGGTAATCGTCGGTGGCGGCGGGGCAGGCATGCGCGCATCTCTGCAGCTGGCGCAGTCGGGCCTCAGAACCGCGGTCATCACCAAGGTCTTTCCAACCCGGTCGCACACGGTATCCGCGCAGGGCGGCATCACCTGTGCCATTGCCAGCGATGATCCCGATGACGACTGGCGCTGGCACATGTACGACACGGTCAAGGGGTCGGATTACATCGGCGATCAGAACGCCATTGAGTACATGTGCAGCGAAGGGCCCCAGTCGGTATTCGAGCTCGAGCACATGGGGCTGCCGTTTTCCCGGACGGAATCCGGCCGTATTTACCAGCGGCCCTTTGGCGGTCAGTCGAAGGATTATGGCAAGGGAGGGCAGGCTGCCCGTACCTGTGCTGCTGCAGACCGCACCGGACACACGCTGTTGCACACCCTTTACCAGGCAAACCTCCGGGCCAACACTACCTTCCTGAACGAATGGTTCGCTGTCGATCTGGTGAAGAACCAGGATGGCGCCGTGGTCGGTCTGATCGCCATCGACGTGGAATCTGGAGAAACCGTCTATATCCACTCCAAGGCGACCGTACTTGCCACCGGTGGCGCCGGGCGGATTTACGCCAGCACCACCAATGCGCACATGTGTACGGGCGATGGCGCGGGCATGGCGCTCAGGGCCGGTCTGCCGCTCCAGGATATGGAAATGTGGCAGTTCCACCCCACCGGTATCTACGGAGCCGGGACGCTGGTCACCGAGGGTTGTCGGGGCGAAGGTGGCTACCTCATCAATAAAGATGGTGAGCGCTTCATGGAGCGTTACGCGCCGACGGCGAAAGATCTCGCGGGACGGGATGTCGTGGCACGCTCGATGATTCTCGAGATTCTCGAAGGCAGAGGCGCGGGACCCGAGGGCGATCATGTATTCCTGAAGCTGGATCACCTGGGCGAAGAAGTGCTGAACAGCCGCTTGCCCGGCATCCTCGAGCTTTCCAGAACGTTCGCCCACGTGGATCCGGTAAAAGAGCCAATCCCGGTTGTCCCGACCTGCCACTACATGATGGGTGGCATTCCGACGGGCGTTTCCGGTCAGGCACTGCAACAGGATAGCCAGGGCAACGACGCGCTGATCGATGGCCTTTACTCTGCTGGAGAAGCGGCCTGCGTCTCGGTGCACGGGGCGAATCGCCTGGGCGGCAATTCATTGCTGGATCTGATCGTGTTCGGCCGGGCGGCTGGCATGCACATCGAAGAGGTCGTTCGCCAAGGAGTCTCCTATCGGGAACCCAGCGAGTCGGACCTTGAGCAGGCCAACGCAAGGCTGGCCCGCTGGAACGAGTCCAGCGGAGGTGAGAGCGTTGTTGATCTGAAGAAGGAACTGCAGGCGGTCATGCAGAACAGCTTCGGCGTGTTCCGCACGGAAGATCATATGCAGGAAGGGGTCAAGACGCTGGCAGATCTCCGGGAACGGATCGGTCAGGCACACCTCGCGGACAAGAGCGACGTTTTCAACACAGCGAGAATGGAAGCGCTCGAGCTGGACAACCTGCTGGAAGTTGCCGAGGCCACCGCGATTGCCGCGCTGGAGCGGAAAGAGAGCCGCGGCGCCCATGCCCGAGAAGACTACGACAGCAGAGATGATGAGAACTGGCTCTGTCACAGCATGTACTTTCCCGGCGAGAAGCGGGTCGGCAAGCGGGCGGTGAATTTCAGCCCCGAAACGGTGCCCACCTTCGAGCCGCAAGAGCGCAAGTACTAGAGCCAGTTGAACAGAGCGGAATATAGAAAGGATCAGACGAATGCAGGTTAGCGTTTATCGATACAACCCGGACGTGGACGACGTGCCCGTGATGCGCGAGATGAGCATCGATCTGCCGGAAGGCAAGGATCTGATGGTGCTCGACGTGCTGGAACTTCTGAAATCCGAGGATCCGTCACTCTCCTATCGCCGCTCCTGCCGGGAGGGGGTGTGCGGTTCGGACGGCATCAACATGAACGGCCGCAACGGGCTGGCCTGTATCACGCCGGTTTCAGAAGTGGCAAAACGCGGCAAGTTGATCCTCAGGCCGTTGCCGGGCCTGCCGGTAGTACGGGATCTGGTGGTGGATATGACTCAGTTCTACCAGCAGTACGAAAAGGTGACGCCTTATCTGATCAATCACAAGCCGCCGCCGGCTCAGGAGCGGCTGCAATCGCCTGAAGATCGGGAAAAGCTGGACGGGCTGTACGAGTGCATTCTCTGCGCCTGCTGCTCCACGTCATGCCCCTCTTTCTGGTGGAATCCGGACAAGTTCATTGGTCCGGCCGGTCTGCTGCAGGCTTATCGATTCATTGCCGACAGCCGGGATACGGCCACTGCCGAGCGTCTGTCGGACCTGGATGATCCGTTCAGCGTGTTCCGTTGTCGCGGGATCATGAACTGCGTCAGCGTCTGTCCTAAAGGGCTGAACCCGACCCGGGCAATCGGCAAGATACGCACCCTGCTGCTGCAACAGGGCACCTGATCGGGATGGATTCCCGGCCGCTGGTGTTCAAGAATCAGATCTCGGCGGCCGATAGGGTACCAGCAGAGCCCTGGACCCTGGGCAGCTCAAGTTAATCGATCGACTGACGCTTCCTGAGCGTTCGGTAAGAGTACGGATATGGCCGAATCATTTCTCGAACGGATGCAGAAAAGTTCCCACATGGCTGGGAGCAACGTTGCCTACATAGAAGCCCTTTACGAAGCGTTCCTTGAAGACCCGAACAGCGTCGGCAGCGAATGGCGCGAGTACTTCGAAAAGCTGCCGAGAGTGGAAGGCGCCGTCAAATCCGATGTGCCCCATTCGACCGTGATCCAGCATTTCGAGCGACTGGGCCGGAACCGGTTGAAAGCCCGCCCCGAACGGGAAAGCACGCTGGTCCAGAACGCCCACGAGCAGAAGCAGATGCGGGTGCAGGACCTGGTTGCCGCGTACCGGCACCGGGGCCACAAAAAGGCCGACATCGATCCCCTCGGATTGATGGAGCGGCCGCCGGCACCCATTCTCGATCTTGCCTATCACCACCTCACGCCTGCGGATCTGGACGATACCTACCACACCGGCACGTTTCACTACGGCGCCGGGGCTGCCAAGCTTGCTGAGATCGTCGACGCGCTGGAGAAGACCTACTCGAGTTCGATCGGTTTCGAGTACATGCACATCGTCGATTCCAGCGAGCAGCTCTGGGTTCAACAGCGGATCGAAAGCGTGCGCGCTCATCCGGAATTTTCGAATGCCCAGAAGCTCACCATTCTGGAGCGACTGACGGCAGCCGAAGGTTTGGAGAAGTACCTGCATGGCCGCTATCCGGGCACCAAGCGTTTTGGTCTGGAAGGGGCCGAGAGTTTCATTCCCATGCTGCACGAGATGCTGCAGCGACTTGGGTCGCACGGCGTCATCGAAACGGTGCTCGGCATGGCTCACCGGGGCCGGCTGAACGTGCTGGTCAACATCCTGGGCAAGGATCCGTGGGATCTCTTCGATGAGTTCGACGGCAAAATGCCGGATGTGGACGCGGAAGAGACCGGCGACGTGAAGTATCACCAGGGCTTCTCCACCAACGTGATGACGCCAGGCGGCGAAATGCATCTGGCGCTGGCCTTCAATCCGTCCCATCTGGAGATCGTTGCACCCGTGGTCGAAGGCTCGGTTCGTGCCCGGCAGGACCGGCGGGAAGATCGGAACGGCGACCTGGTGGTGCCGATCATCGTGCACGGCGATGCGGCCTTTGCTGGCCAGGGCGTGGTGATGGAGACCTTCCAGATGTCTCAGACCCGCGGCTTCAGAACCGGCGGCACCATCCACGTGATCATCAACAATCAGGTTGGCTTCACCACCCACCGGCAGGATGACGCCCGATCCACCGAGTACTGCACCGAGGTGGCGAAGATGGTCCAGGCGCCCATCTTCCATGTGAACGCAGATGACCCCGAAGCCGTCATCTTCGTGACCCAGCTGGCAGCCGACTATCGGATGGAGTTCAACAAGGACGTGGTCATCGACCTGATCTGTTACCGGCGCCGGGGTCACAACGAAGCGGAAGAGCCGATGAAGACTCAGCCGCTGATGTATCAGAAGATCAGGGCGCTGCCGACCACCCGCTCGATTTACGTGGACAAACTTGTCGCTGAAGGCTCGGTCACCAGCAGTCAGGCAGACGACATGGTGGAAAGCTATCGCGGGGCGCTGGACAACGGTGGTCACGTGGCTCTGTCTCTGGTGCACGAGCCGGATACGAGCCTGTTCGTGAACTGGGACAACTACCTGGGACATGACTGGAACGCACCGGCAGACACCACGGTCGCACTCGACAAGCTGCAGGCGGTCGCCGCCCGGCTCGAGGAGATGCCGGAAGGCTTCGCGATGCAGCGCCAGGTGCAGAAGATCATCGAAGACCGGCATAAGATGGCGGCCGGCGCCATGCCCATCAACTGGGGCTTCGCCGAGGTCATGGCCTACGCCACGCTGCTGGAAGAAGGGCACGCCGTTCGGCTCACTGGTCAGGACGTCGGGGTGGGCACTTTTTCACATCGGCACGCGTGCCTGTACAACCAGAAAGACGGCGAGCGGCATGTGCCGCTGCAAACGCTCACCGACGAAGGCGGCTTCGAGATCTACGACTCGCTGCTCTCGGAGGAGGCCGTCCTGGCGTTCGAGTATGGCTACTCCACCACCGCGCCGAAAACGCTGGTGATCTGGGAAGCCCAGTTCGGTGATTTCGCCAACGGCGCCCAGGTGGTGATCGACCAGTTCATCTCCTCGGGTGCGATCAAGTGGCTGCGTCTGTGTGGCCTGACCATGCTGCTGCCGCACGGCTACGAAGGGGCAGGGCCAGAGCACTCGTCGGCCCGGCTCGAGCGCTATCTGCAGCTCTGTGCCCAGCACAACATGCAGGTCTGCATACCGACCACACCGGCGCAGGTCTATCACATGCTTCGTCGCCAGGCGATCCGCCCGGCCCGGATTCCGCTGGTGGCGCTGACGCCGAAGAGCCTGCTCAGACACAAGCTCGCGGTGTCGACCCTGGAAGACCTTGCGGATGGCAAATTCGAGACCGTGCTTCCGGAAACTGACGATATCGATCCGGATAAGGTCGACCGGCTCATCCTCTGCAGCGGCAAGGTTTACTTCGATCTGCTCGAACGCCGGCGCGAGGCTGAGCTGGAAAACGTCGCCATCGTCCGGCTGGAACAGCTCTACCCCTTCCCGGAAGAGCGGCTGGAGGCAGTGATCGCTCCCTACAGCGGCCTGACGGACGTGGTCTGGTGTCAGGAAGAGCCTATGAATCAGGGCGCCTGGTACGCGAGTCAGCACCATATGCGCCGGGTCATCCTGAAGCACGATGACTCGCTGTATCTGGCCTATGCCGGCAGAGACCCGTTCGCCGCACCAGCCGGTGGGTTTGCTGCAGCGCATACCTTGCGACAGCAGCGCCTCGTCGAAGATGCGTTGTTTGGCTGAGGTGAGCGAGGCCGCTCTTGAGAGCGGAGTTGAGAGCGCGGTGGAGACCGCGGCTCAGACCGTAAAGATAAATTAAGGATCAGGAAAATGGACATTAAAGCGCCCACCTTTCCAGAATCGATCAGTGAGGGGACCGTCGCTGTCTGGCACAAGCGGCCGGGCGAAGCCGTCTCCCGTGATGATCTTCTGGTGGACATCGAGACGGACAAGGTCGTCCTGGAAGTGGTGGCACCGGACAATGGCGCTCTGACGGAGATCCTGAAAGACGAAGGCGAGATTGTCGAGAGTGAAGAGCTCATCGCCCGGTTCGAAGCCGGCGAGGCGGCAGCGCCCAGCACACCCCCTGAGCCGGCTGCCGAGACAGAAGGCTCCGTCAGCGCGCTGGCAGAACCTGTCAGCGCAAGCCCGGCGGCCAGGAAGCTGGCAGAAGAAGAAGGCATCGACATGCAGTCGGTCGCCGGTACCGGTAAAGACGGCCGGATCACCAAGGACGACGTGACCAAAGCCGTGGCTGGACAGGACGCGGTTGCCGCACCAGCTGCCGCCGCGCCGGCGGCGGCTCCGCCTCGAGCGCCGGCAGACGAACCGATCAGCCCGCCGGGCGAGCGGGTCGAGCGGCGGGTGCCCATGACCCGGCTGCGGGCGAGCATTGCCAGGCGTCTGGTCGAGGCGCAACAAAATGCGGCCATGCTCACCACCTTCAACGAGGTGGACATGCAGCCGATCATGACCATGCGCAAGCGCTACCAGGACGAATTCCAGGCCCGCCACAACGGTACCCGCCTCGGCTTCATGTCGTTCTTCGTGCGTGCTGCGGTGGAATCGCTGAAGCGCTTCCCTTCGGTCAACGCGTCCATCGATGGCGATGACATCATCTACCATGGCTACTACGACATCGGCGTGGCCGTGAGCACGGATCGCGGGCTCGTGGTGCCCGTGGTGCGGGATGCGGATGCGCTGTCGCTTGCCCAGATCGAAGATCAGATCAACGAGTACGGCCTGAAGGCCCGGGACAACAAACTCTCCCTCGATGACATGGCGGGCGGCACCTTCACCATCTCGAACGGCGGCGTATTCGGCTCGCTGCTGTCCACGCCCATCCTCAATCCGCCGCAGACAGCCATCCTCGGTATGCACAAGATTCAGGAGCGGCCCATGGTCGTGGACGGGGAGATTGTGGTGCGGCCGATGATGTATCTTGCGCTGTCCTATGATCACCGGCTCATCGACGGCCAGGAGGCCGTTCGCTACCTGGTGACCATCAAAGGCATGATCGAGGACCCGGCGCGCATTCTGCTCGAGCTCTAATCAGGCAGCGCGTGCGCTCTAAACCGACAAATTGTCACCCAGTAAAAGAACAGACCAGAGGCTCGAATTCAGATGAGTGATTCTTACGACGTCATAGTGATTGGCGCCGGACCGGCCGGCTACCATGCCGCCATTCGTGCCGCACAACTCGGCCTCAGCACCGCCTGCATTGACAAGAGCCTGGGCAAGGACGGCAATCCGGCCTATGGCGGCACCTGCCTGAACTGGGGCTGCATTCCTTCCAAGGCGCTGCTCGATGCTTCGCACAAATACGTGGATGCAAAGGATCATTTCGATGCGGTGGGCATCGGCGTGCAGGGCGTCAGCGTCGACGTGCCGAAAATGATCGCGCATAAGGATGAGGTGGTCAGCAAGCTCACGGGCGGCGTGGCAGGGCTTTTCAAGGCAAATGGCGTCACGGATCTGCCAGGCACGGGCAAGCTGCTCGGCGGCCGACAGGTGGAATACACCTCGCACACGGGGGAGACCCGAACCCTGCAGGCAAAAAACGTCATCCTGGCCCCTGGTTCCGTGCCGGTGGATATCCCACCCGCGCCCATTGACGGCGATCTCATCGTCGATTCCACCGGCGCTCTGGAGCTGCAGGCGGTCCCTGAGCGTCTCGGGGTGATCGGCGCCGGCGTCATCGGCCTCGAGCTCGGTAGCGTCTGGAACCGGCTCGGCGCCGAAGTGGTGGTGCTCGAAGCACTGGAAGACTTCCTGCCCATGGCCGATCAGCGGATTGCCCGGGATGCGCTGAAGATCCTCAAAGGCCAGGACCTGGATGTCCGTCTCGGCACCCGGGTGATGGGTGCGGAGGTTGCCGACGGTGCGGTGAACGTGAGTTTTCAGGACAAGGAGGGCGAGCACAGCATCAGCGTCGACAAGCTGATCGTCGCGGTAGGCCGTCGCCCCTTTACGGAAGGCCTGCTGGCCCCGGATGCGGGCGTGAATCTGGACGAGCGCGGCTTTCTGTTCGTCAACGACCTCTGCGAAACGGATGCACCGGGCGTCTATGCGGTCGGTGACGTGGTTCGCGGGCCCATGCTCGCGCACAAGGGCATGGAAGAGGGCATCATGGTGGCGGAACGGATCGCCGGCCAGAAGCCGCTGGTGAACTACGAGACCGTCCCCAGCGTGATCTATACCCATCCGGAGATAGCCTGGGTCGGGAAGACGGAACAGGAACTCAAAGCTTCCGGAGAAGCATATAATGTCGGCAGCTTCCCGTTCGGCGTCAGTGGCCGGGCCCTGGCCGCCAACGATACGGAAGGCATGGTGAAGATCCTCGCGGATGCCGAGACGGATCGGATTCTCGGCGTGCACATACTCGGGCCCCAGGCCTCGGAACTCATCGCTCAGGCAGTGATTGCCATGGAGTTCGATGCCTGCGCCGAAGATCTCGGGCTCATCATGTTCGCGCACCCGACGCTTTCGGAGGCAGTGCATGAGGCTGCCCTGGGTGTTGCCGGCCACGCGATTCACATGGTGAACCGCAAGAAAAAGCCGTAAGCCGTCGTAAGACGCCGAGAGCCGTCTAAAGCTGTCGAAAGACTTAGAGACTAATCGTACTGACAGGAAAATCATGAACCTACACGAGTACCAGGCCAAAGGCCTGTTTGCGGAATACGGTCTGCCCGTGTCCGAGGGGTATGCGGTGGATACGGCCGATGAAGCCGTGGCTGCGGCGGAGAAAATCGGCGGCGACCGCTGGGTGGTGAAAGTGCAGGTGCACGCGGGTGGCCGGGGCAAGGCCGGCGGCGTGAAGCTGGCAGACAGCACGGATGAGATCCGAGCCTTTGCCGAGCAGTGGATCGGCAAGAATCTGGTGACCATTCAGACCGACGAGAACGGACAACCGGTCAGCAAGATCTACGTCGAAAGCTGCACGGACATCGATACCGAGCTGTATCTGGGTGCGGTGATCGACCGGGGCAGCCGCCGGATCGTCTTCATGGCGTCGACGGAAGGTGGTGTGGAGATCGAACAGGTGGCGGAAGAGACGCCGGAGAAGATCCTCCGTGCAAGCATCGACCCGGTGGTCGGGCCGCAGCCGTTCCAGGGCCGGGAGCTGGCCTTCAAGCTCGGTCTGAAGGGATCTCAGATCAGGCAGTTTACTAATCTTTTCATGGGCTTAGCGAAACTGTTTGAGGATTTAGATTGCTCTCTGCTGGAGATCAACCCGCTGGTGATTACCACCGACGGCGACGTCCACTGTCTGGATGCCAAGGTGAACATCGACGGTAATGCCCTCTACCGTCAGGCCAAGCTGTCCGAGCTGCATGACCCGTCCCAGGAAGACGAACGGGAGGCTCAGGCCGCAGAGTACAACCTCAACTACGTGGCCCTCGATGGCAGTATCGGCTGCATGGTCAACGGCGCCGGCCTGGCCATGGGCACCATGGACCTGGTCAAGCTGCACGGCGGCAACCCGGCAAACTTCCTGGACGTGGGCGGTGGCGCCACCAAGGAAGCTGTATCCGAGGCGTTCAAGATCATTCTCTCGGATGAGAACGTTAAGGCCGTGCTGATCAATATCTTCGGCGGCATCGTCAGCTGCGCCATCATCGCCGAAGGCATCATCGGTGCGGTGGAAGAGGTCGGCGTGGAAGTACCCGTGGTGGTGCGTTTCGAAGGCAACAACGCTGCGCTCGGTCGGGAGACCCTGGATAAGAGCGGGCTCAACATCATCGCCGCAGAGAGCCTCACGGACGCGGCCGAAAAAGCCGTGGCTGCTGCGGGAGGGCAAGCATGAGCGTACTCGTCGACAAGAACACCAAGGTCATCTGTCAGGGTTTCACCGGCGGCCAGGGCACGCTGCACAGCGAGCAGGCCATTGCTTACGGGACCCAACTGGTGGGTGGCGTAACGCCGGGCAAAGGCGGCAGCGAACATCTGGGCAAGCCCGTTTTCGATACGATGCGTGAAGCCGTAGAAACTACCGGTGCGACGGCATCGGTCATCTACGTGCCCGCGCCGTTCTGTCAGGATTCCATCCTGGAAGCGGTGGATGCAGGCATCGAACTGGTGGTCTGCATCACCGAGGGCATTCCGACCCTGGACATGCTCAAGGTGAAAGCCAAGATCGACAGCGTCGGCGTACGCCTGATCGGCCCGAACTGTCCGGGCGTGATCACGCCGGGCGAGTGCAAGATCGGCATCATGCCGGGCGAGATTCATCTGCCGGGCAAGGTTGGCATCGTTTCCCGGTCCGGCACGCTCACCTACGAAGCGGTCAAACAGACCACGGACAAAGGCTACGGACAGTCCACCTGCGTCGGCATTGGCGGTGACCCGATTCCAGGCAGCCACTTTATCGACATTCTGACCCTGTTCCAGGACGACCCGGCGACGGAAGCCATCGTCATGGTGGGGGAAATCGGCGGCACCGCGGAAGAAGAGGCGGCCGAGTTCATCAAGTCAAATGTGACCAAGCCGGTGGTTGGCTACATCGCTGGCGTTACGGCGCCGCCGGGCAAGCGGATGGGCCATGCCGGCGCCATCATTGCCGGTGGCAAGGGGACGGCGGCGGACAAGTTCGCCGCCCTCGAGTCCGCGGGTGTACGCACGGTGAAGAGCCTGGCGGAGATCGGCGAGGCCCTGTCCGAGGTCACCGGCTGGAGCTGATCCGGAGCGGCGTGTGCAGAACGCCCCTTGAAAATCAGCCCATTGGCCTTATAAAGCGCCCTGGATTCATTGAAAGTAAGGGCGCTTTTTTTATGGCTGAACCCGCCACGACCGAGACCTTCGGCTTCCAGACCGAAGCCAAGCAGCTCCTGCAGCTGATGATTCACTCCCTTTACTCGAACCGGGAGATCTTCCTGCGTGAGCTCATATCCAATGCATCCGATGCCATAGATAAGCTGCGCTTCGAATCCATCGCCCACCCGGAACTGGTGCCGGAAGGTGACTTTGTGATTCGCGTCAGCTTCGATGCGGATGCAGGGACGCTGACGCTCACCGACAACGGCGTCGGCATGAGCCGGGACGAGGTGATCGAGCACCTGGGCACCATCGCCAAGTCCGGCACGGCGGAATTCCTCAGCCAGCTGACCGGCGATCAGAAGAAGGACTCCAACCTCATCGGCCAGTTTGGTGTGGGCTTCTACAGCGCTTTCATCGTTGCCGACGAGGTGGAGGTGCTGACCCGTTCGGCGCTCGACGGCACAGGCCCACTCGGCACGGGGACACGCTGGATCTCCAAGGGCGAGGATGCCTTCAGTGTGGAAGATGCGGCCGACCTGCCGGTCGGTACCAGCGTGACCCTGCACCTGAAGGAAGACGCCAGGGAGTTTGCCGACAACTACAGGCTGCGCAACATCGTCAGCCGCTACTCAGATCACATTGGCGTGCCCGTGGAGATGGAGAAGATGCCTCTGCCGTCCGAGGAGGGCGAGGACGAGCAGACGGATGCGGCGCCTGAGTTTGAGGCGGTCAATTCGGCCAAGGCCCTCTGGACCCGGTCCAGATCCGAAGTGGAGGACGAGGAGTACAGGGAGTTCTACAAGCACGTCTCCCACGACTTTCAGGATCCGCTGTCCTGGAGCCACAACAAGGTGGAAGGCAAGCTCGAATACACCAGCCTGCTCTACGTGCCACGCGCGGCACCCTTCGACCTCTGGAACCGGGAGGCGCCCCGGGGCCTGAAGCTCTACGTGCAGCGCGTTTTCATCATGGACGAGGCGGAGCAGTTTCTGCCGCTGTACCTCCGGTTCATCAAGGGTGTGGTGGACTCCAACGATCTGCCGCTGAACGTATCCCGGGAAATCCTGCAGCAGGACGAGCGGGTCACCAGCATCCGCAATGCCCTGACCAAGCGGGCGCTGAACATGCTCGAGACCCTGGCGAAGAAACAGCCCGAGGACTACCAGACCTTCATCAACGAGTTCGGCGAGGTGCTGAAGGAAGGCGCGGGGGAAGATTTCGCCAACCGGGAAGCGATCCTGAAGCTGCTTCGCTTCGCCACGACCACCGATCCGGACGAAGAGAAGCACGTCGGTCTGACCGATTACCTCGAGCGCATGGTGGACGGCCAGGACAAGATCTACTACCTGGTTGCCGAGTCTCCGGAGGCGGCCAAGTCGAGCCCCCATCTCGAAGTATTCCGGAAGAAGGGCATCGAGGTGGTGCTGCTGTTCGACCGCATCGACGAGTGGATGATGTCCAACCTGCAGGAGTTCGACGGCAAGCCGTTCGTCGATGTGATGCGGGGCGATCTGGCGCTGCCGGGCGAGGAAGCCGAGGAAGCAAAAGACGAAGCGGAGGCCAGCGCGCTCACCGAACGGATCAAGGGCGTGCTCGAAGAGCTGGTGGAGGACGTCCGTCCCTCCCAGCGCCTCACGGACTCACCAGCCTGCCTGGTGCTCGGGGCGCACGATCCGGGCGCGCAGATGCGGCGGATTCTCGAGGCCACGGGGCAGAGCATGCCGGAGTCGAAACCCGTCTTCGAGTACAACGCCGAGCACCCCCTGCTGGAACGACTCGATCAGGAAGCAGACGAGGATCGGTTCAGGGATCTGGTGCTGATCCTGTTCGATCAGGCGAGCCTGGCAGATGGCTCGGCGCCGAAGGATTCGGCCGCCTACGTGAACCGGCTTAATCAGCTGTTGCTGTCGCTCCTGAAGGATTGAAGCGGGCTGGCGGTGGCGGACGAGGTCCAGGCAGCGTTGCTTGCAACCCGCCCCGCCGCCAGTAGCATGGGCTGATGTATCCGAGCCTCACAGGCCGCCCCGTATTCAGGCGGCGCACGCCATTCATCCTGACCCTCATACCGATCCTGCTCCTGGCAGCGCTGCCCTTACGCGCCGCCGACGTTGCCGGGTCGAGAGATCCTCTCGACCTGGCGCGGATGCCACACTCCTGGATAGTCGGCTATGAGCTGGATGAATCGTTGCTGCCCCGGGAGTACGCGCTCGGGCGGGTGGATAAGACCAAGCGTAACGTTCGGGTCGAGCACGAGGTGCGCGCTGCGGCGAGCCGGGAGTGGGCCACCTACGAGATGCCCGCCGGTACGCAGCCGGACGAAGTGATCGAGCACTACCTCGGCGTGCTCAATACCGAGCCCCTGTTCAGCTGTCGTGGCCGGGACTGTGGCCGCAGCAACCTGTGGGCCAATGAAATCTTCAAACGCGCCATTCTCTATGGCCCGGATGCCAATCAGTTCTACTTCGCCGCTGAGCGCGAAGGCGCGCTGGTGGCGCTGTATGTGATCCAGCGGGGCAACAGGCGCGTCTACGCGCATCTGGAGGTGCTGCAGCCTGACCGACAGGTGGCCGTGGAGCGCAATACGGAAGCGCTTGATCGCCTGGCCGGGGATGGGCTCGCGCTGGTGGAGGGCGTCACGCCCGACCGGCTGGGCAATCTGGACAAGGCGGAGACAGCGTTGCTCGAGTCGCTCACGGCAGGCATGAACGTCTTCGCCGGGCAGACGGTGTACGTGGTCTGTCATCTGTACGGACAGGAAACAGCGGCAATCCTGATCGAGCGTGCCCAGGGGTGCGCCGAGCGCGCTGTGGCGGTGCTTAGGACCGATGAGGGTCCCGAGCTCGTGGCCTTCGGCGCCGGCCCGCTGCTGCCGAGAGTCGGCGGGGGCCCGCGTTTGGAACTGGTTCTGCCGCATCGCCTCTCACACTGACCGTGACAACGGTCGCTGAACTCATCGAGGCGTCCGCGGCTGCGCTGACTGCCGCCGGGGTCGTTTTCGGTCAGGGTACCGACAACGCCTGGGACGAGGCCACGGCACTCGTGCTGACGATCACGGGCCTTGCCGACGATGAAGCCAACCTCACTGAAGTCATAGCAGAGTCGGACGTCCGCGAGATCCGGACGCTGCTCGGCCGACGAATCGATGAGCGGGTGCCGCTTGCCTATCTGCTCGGGCGCTGGTGGTTCGCCGGCTACGAATTTCTCATGCAGCCCGGGGTGGTGGTGCCACGCTCGCCCATCGGCGAGCTGCTCCGGGCGGAAATGCAGCCCTGGCTGATCCAACCCCCGGAACGTGTGCTGGATCTCTGCACCGGTTCGGGCTGCATCGGCATCGTGGCGGCGCTCATCTGGCCGGAAGCCCGGGTTGATCTGGTGGAGCTCGACCCTGCCGCCGCCGAACTGGCGCGGGAGAATGTCGCCCTGCACGGCCTGGTCGGGCGGGTCACTGTTCACGAAGGCAGCCTCTATGCGCCGCTGCCCGATCAGGCTCGCTACGATCTCATCCTCTCGAATCCGCCCTACGTGGACGATGCGGACATGCGCACACTGCCGGCCGAGTTCTGCCACGAGCCTGCCCTCGGACTTGCGGGCGGCGCAGACGGGCTCGGGCTTGCCCGCGAAATCATCGATGCCAGAGCCGACTGGCTGACGCCATCTGGCGTGCTGGTCTGCGAGGTCGGCATGAGCGCGGCGGCCCTGATCCGCGCCTACCCCGACCTGCCTTTCATCTGGCCGGAGTTCGAAGCGGGCGGGGAAGGGGTCTTCATCCTGCTCGCGGGGTAAGTATTTGACCTGATACGACATTTCCGCATACTGCCGCGTCACCAGCAGATGTGGATTTTCTCGTGGCCGGCAATACCTTCGGGCAGGCGTTTACTGTCACCACCTTTGGCGAAAGTCATGGGGCTGCGCTCGGCGCCGTCGTGGATGGCTGTCCGCCGGGGCTCGAGCTGAGCGAGGCCGATCTGCAGGGTGATCTGGATCGCCGCCGGCCTGGGCAGTCGAAGTACACCACTCAGCGCAAAGAACCGGATCAGGTCCGGATCCTCTCCGGCGTCTTCGAAGGGCGCACCACGGGGACGTCCATCGGCCTTGCGATCGAAAACGTCGATCAGAAGAGCAAGGACTACAGCGATATAAAGGATACCTATCGCCCGGCTCATGCGGACTACACCTACGATGCCAAATACGGCTTCCGTGACTATCGCGGTGGCGGCCGCTCGTCGGCCCGGGAGACGGCGATGCGGGTCGCGGCGGGGGCGATCGCGAAGAAATATCTGGCGGGACTCGGCATCAGCATCCGCGGCTATCTGTCAGCTGTCGGTGCCATTCAGATCGCGCCGAAGGCGCTGGATGCCGTTGAGCAGAATGATTTTTTCTGTCCGGATCCGGCCAGGGTCGACGAGATTGCGGCGCTGATCGATCAGCTGCGCCGCGATGGCGACTCGGTCGGTGCGGAAGTGACGGTGGTGGCCAGCGGCGCGCCCGCCGGGCTCGGCGAGCCCGTCTTCGGCAAGCTGGATGCGGATCTGGCTGCCGGGCTCATGAGCATCAACGCGGTGAAAGGCGTCGCCATTGGCGATGGCTTCGATGTGGTGGCACAGCGTGGCACCGAGCACCGGGACGAGTTACGGGCGTCCGGATTCCTGAGCAATCACGCCGGCGGCGTGCTCGGCGGCATCTCGACGGGCCAGGATCTGCTCGCCCGGATCGCCCTGAAACCCACCTCCAGCCTCACCACGCCGGGTCGCAGCGTGGATCGGCAGGGCAATGAGGTCGAAGTGGTCACCAAAGGTCGGCACGATCCCTGTGTGGGCATCCGTGCGGTGCCGATCGCTGAAGCCATGATGGCGCTGGTGCTGATGGATCACGTCCTGCGCAATCGGGGACAGATCAGTGCCGCTGATCGATCCGCGGGCTGATCAGTCCCGAAATCGCTCCAGGATCTGAATGAAAGCGTCTGCCGCGTTTGAGCGGCTGCGGGCAGGGCTGGTCACACAGCCGAGCGTCCGGTGTTGGGACGGCGCATCCGTGGTCAGTGGGACCAGCTCATCAGTCAGCATGGATCGGGGCAACAGGCTCCAACCGAGGCCGGTACCGGTGAGCATGCTGATGGTTTCCAGATAGTTGGTCGACAGCGGCGCGCTGATCTCGATCTGTCGCGTCCGGAACAGCTCTGCGACGATGCGGCCGGTGTAGGTGGCTAGTCCTGGCAGTATGGCCGGATAGCGGGCCAGCTCGGCCAGGGACAGTCGTGGTCGTCCTGCCAGCGGGTGATCCCGGGCGACGATGAACGTGAGGGGATCATCCCAGAGTGGCAGATAGGCCAGATCGACCGGTCCTTTTGGATCCAGGGTGACGACGGCCAGCTCGCTGTCGCCGCGCCGGACCAGATCGTGTGCCGCCTCAGAGTCCTCGAAACGGATATCGAGCTGCACGTCCGGGTAGCGGTCGCTGAAGGTCTTCAACACCGGCGCCAGCCGATGCAGGCCCACGTGATGGGAGGTTGCCAGCTGCAGCGAGCCGGACACCTGATCGTTCAGGTTTTCCAGCATTCGCCGGGTGTCGGCGATCTCCTGGAGCAGGGACCTGGCCCGGGGCAGGAGCAGTTGCCCACCCTGTGTCAACTCGACCCGCCGACCGATCCGGTCGAACAGCAGGGTGGCGAGATTTTCCTCGAGGCGTTTGATCCGCTTGGTGACGGCGGGCTGGGTCAGGTGCAGCCGCTCGGCCGCGCGAGAGAAGGAGCGGTCTTCGGCGACGGCGAGAAAGGTTTCCAGGTCGGTGGAGTCCATTTGCTTATCGGCGTTCTGCTCTGTGTTTCACGGAGGTATTCCGAAATGATATTCCAAAGTGGAATTCGATACATAAAAACAATGAATTTGTTTTATCTCAGTCTCAGGCCTAAGATGCCGGCCCTTCCAGAAAGATCGAGCGTGCGCCGTGGCCGGAAAAACCCTTTACGACAAGGTCTGGGATGCCCATGTGGTGGGCACCCGGGAGGATGGGCAGACCATGCTCTATATCGATCAGCAGCTGCTGCACGAGGTGACCTCCCCGCAGGCATTCGAGGGCTTGTCCCTGGCGGGTCGGGCGCCCTGGCGGGTGGACGCGAATCTGGCCACGCCGGATCACAACGTACCGACGGAAAACCGGGAAGCGGGTATCGAGGGCATCACCGATCTGATTGCCCGGGAGCAGGTGGAAACCCTCGATGCGAACTGCAAGCGGTTCGGCATCACTCAGTTCGATATCCTGGACACGCGTCAGGGCATCGTCCATGTGGTGGGCCCGGAACAGGGGGCCACGCTGCCAGGCATGACCATCGTCTGCGGCGATTCCCATACGTCTACCCACGGGGCGTTCGCCGCACTGGCCCAGGGGATCGGCACCTCGGACGTGGAGCACGTGCTCGCCACCCAGTGTCTGGTGCAGAATAAGGCGAAGAACTTCAGCGTCCGCGCCGATGGGCAGCTGCCCGAAGGCGTGTCCGCCAAGGATCTGGTGCTCGCCGTGATCGGCCGGATCGGCACGGCGGGCGCTACCGGTCACACGATCGAGTTCCGCGGCGAAGCCGTTCGCGCGCTCTCCATGGAAGGGCGGATGACCGTCTGCAACATGGCCATCGAAGGCGGCGCTCGGGCCGGCATGGTGGCGGTAGATGACAAGACGTTGGACTATGTAAGCGGCAGGCCCTTCGCGCCCACCGGTTCGCAGTGGGAGATGGCCGAAGCCTACTGGCGCACGCTGGTCAGCGATTCGGACGCGGTTTTCGATCAGGAGCTGATCCTGGATGCCGCAACTCTGGTGCCACAGGTGAGCTGGGGGACGTCGCCGGAAATGGTGCTTGGGGTGGATGCGGCGGTGCCGAACCCGGCAAACGCAGCCGACGATGCCCAGGCGGACAGTATCCAACGGGCTCTGACCTACATGGGCTTGAGTGCCGATCAGCCGATCACGGACATCCGCCTGGACCGGGTCTTCATCGGCTCCTGCACCAACTCCCGGATCGAAGACCTCAGAGCCGCGGCAGCGGTCGCCAAGGGCCGTAAGGTCGCCGGTAGCGTCACTCAGGCCATGGTGGTGCCCGGTTCCGGGCTGGTGAAGGCTCAGGCCGAAGCTGAAGGGCTTGCGCAGATTTTCGTCGATGCGGGTTTCGAATGGCGAGCAGCCGGCTGCTCCATGTGTCTGGCCATGAATCCGGACAAGCTGCAGCCGGGTGAGCACTGTGCATCCACCTCCAACAGGAATTTCGAAGGCCGTCAGGGCCATGGCGGCCGGACGCATCTGGTCAGCCCAGCCATGGCCGCAGCCGCTGCGGTTAGTGGCCACTTCGTCGACGTGAGGGACCTGCTATGAAGGCGTTTACCAGTGAAACAGGCACCGTGCTGCCCCTGGATCGGGTCAATGTGGACACGGACCAGATCATTCCGAAGCAGTTTCTGAAGTCCATCCGGCGCACGGGATTCGGTGACAATCTTTTTGATGCCTGGCGTTTCCTTGACGAAGGGGATATGGGCATGACGCCGAACGAACGGCAGATCAATCACGAGTTCATTCTGAATGACCCGCGCTATCAGGGCGCCCGGTTCCTGCTGGCCAGGGAGAACTTCGGCTGCGGTTCCAGCCGTGAGCATGCGGTCTGGGCGCTGATGGAATACGGCTTCCGCGCCGTCATCGCCCCCAGCTTTGCCGATATATTCCATAGTAATTGCTATAAGAATGGCCTGTTACCTATTGTTTTAGAAGATAAAATAGTTGAAGAGCTCTTCGAGCTTTGTACCGGCGAGGCAGCCGCGTCGATCACCATCGATCTGCCGGCGGAGCAGATCACCTTACCCGGAGGCCGGAAGCTCGAGTTCAAGGTGGACGAGATGCGCAAGCAGTCACTCGTTAAAGGCCTTGACGATATTGGCTTGACGCTGGCCCATCAGAGTGACATCCAGACCTTTGAAGCGACTCACAGGCAGAAGATGCCCTGGTTGTTCGGCCGCCTGGAAGGAGAAGCACCATGAGTGAGCAGGCAAGTCAGAAAATACTGGTTCTACCTGGAGACGGCATCGGACCGGACGTCGTCGAGGTCGCTGTCACCGTGCTCGAACGGGCGGCAGAGCTGCATGGGCTCTCTTTGAGCTTCGATCACGCCCTGGTTGGCGGGCGCGCCATCGATGAAACCGGCTCACCGCTGCCGGCAGAAACTCTGGCGAAGGCCAAAG
>Ga0316187_10001672_pt1 | contig 19296 bp, 15 predicted proteins | sample CroRivburrow1_MG_FD_204927 | JGI IMG/M metagenome (GOLD analysis project Ga0316187, IMG submission 204927) | Coastal sediment microbial communities from Maine, United States - Cross River worm burrow 1 | ecosystem: Environmental > Aquatic > Marine > Coastal > Sediment | place: USA: Maine...
CTCGTCTTCGGCGCGTGTCGCGCCGCGCGGCAGCGTCCCGGCAATCGGGCGCAATGATGCCTTCCGATCATTGAGCTTGACGAGTGCCTCGGGTGACGACCCTACGACCTTGAGATCGTCGAAGTCGAAGAAAAACATGTACGGCGACGGATTCAACAGGCGCAGTGCGCGGTACACCTCGAACGGCGCCACGTTGGTCTTGCCCTTGAACAGCACCGACAACACGATCTGGTAAATATCCCCGGCCGCAATGTACTCCTTGCACGCCTCGACGCGTTGCGAGAATTCTTCCTTCGTCAGGCTGGCGTCGGCCGGTGAAACGGCGACCTCTCCTTCATTGACCGGAATGGGCCCGCGCAGTTGCCTGATGACCTCACCGCGAAGCCTCTGCCGTTCATCTTCCGGGCCGTCGTGCAACAGTGCCACGCGACGGGTCAGATGATCGAATACGAGTAGCGATTGCGGGGCAACGAAAGCCGCATCGGGGATATCGGCCTGCTTTTCCGTGTCGACCGGGAGTTTCTCGAATAGCCGCACGACGTCGTAGCCGGACACACCCACGAGACCGCCGGCAAACGGCAGATCGTCCTCCGGCTGTGGACGCGGTGCGATGTCGAGTGCTTCGCGTAACGCACTGAGGTATTCCTGCTGCGTTTTCGGTCGCGGCTGCGCTTCACCGTTGATTGTGAGCGCAGCATCATCCATACGAACCTCGACCGCATCGCCGAAACCCAGGAACGAATAGCGCGCAAGGCGTTCCCCGCCCTCGACGCTCTCGAGCAGAAAACGCGGCTGTAACGCGCCCAGTTTCAGATACGCCGATACCGGGGTATCGAGGTCCGCGGCAATGTCGAATGGAGCCTGCATGCTTGTTCCTTTGTCGCGCAAATAAAAAAGCCCATCCCTGTTTCGGCAGAGATGGGCTTTTGATTCTGTATCGCTCAGCTACACGCTAGCCAGCCGCCATCTCCTGTGAGGGCAGCCACCACCAGTTGTTGATGCTGTGAGCGTTCATGGGGCGAGTATCTCCATGTGCCCTGCGGCCGTCAACCCCGGTTTGGTTACAACTGATACAGCATGGGCAGAACCAGTGAGAACCCGACCCACATGATCAGGGTCAACGGGATACCTACACGCAGGAAATCACCGAACTTGTAACCACCGGCTGTCATGACCAGCAGGTTTGTCTGGTAACCGTACGGCGTCGCGAAACTCATGTTTGCGCCAAACAGAACGGCGAGAATGAACGGCTCGGCGCTGACGCCGAGCTGGTTCGCGATACTGATGGCGATTGGCGTCCCGATAGCCGCAGCCGCATTGTTGGACACGATGTTGGTCATGATCGTCATCAGGAGCAGGAATGCGCTGAGTATCATGGGTGGAGGCAGTCCGGATGCCGCGTTGACGAATGACAGCGCAATAAAATCAGCCATACCGGTCCCGAGCAGCGCCTTGCCCAACGCCAGCGCAGTCACGATGATCATGACCACCGGTATGGATAGCGATGTCACCGCATCGCGCCAGCTCAGGCAACCCGTCGCGATCATCAAACCGAGTCCGACGATTGCACTCACAGAAATCGGCATGACACCGGTTGCGGCCGCCAGGATGACGAACCCCATGATCGTCAGTGCACGTTTTGCGTGGTGGGTCTGCGGCAGATCGGTGGTTCCATCGAGGACGAGCATCGAGCCCGAGTCCTTGAGCTGAGTGATTGCCTCGCGCGTACCCTGGACCAGCAATACGTCACCAGCGCGCAGGCGAATCATGTTCAGGTCGCCCGTGACCTGCGAACTAGGCGCACGCGCCCGATGCAAAGCCAGCGGCAACAGGCCGTAACTGCTGGTAAACCGCGCAGCGGCAAGACTGCGCAAATGCAGCGGCGAACCACGCGTGATCACAACTTCGGCCAGCTGCTGGCCTTCTGCTTTGAGCGGCGTGTCCTCATCGACCGGGTGCTCGATGTCGCTCAGGTTAAACAGTGTCGCCCCGAGCAGTTGTTCGTAGTGTTTCAGGTTCTCCGGCGAGTCTTTCACGAACAAGCGGTCGCCTGGCTGGATGATGACCGATGGCAGCTTGGCAAGAAACAGTGATTCGGAGCGCTGAATCTTGTCGATGCGCAAGTTGCCGTCCGCTTTGGCCAGCACTTCCGACAGCGACTTGCCGTCGGCAAACCCGCCTTCCTTAACATGCAGCTGGGCGCTGAAAATACGTGGCGTTATGTCGGCCATTGGCGGCGTCCGGTCCGGCAACAGGCGAGGCGCGACGAGCCACAGGTAGAGAAGCCCGAAACCGCCAACTATCGCAACCGGGAGCACCCACTCGAACATCGTGAATTCGTGCATGCCCATGTCGTGGGAAATGCCGACAACCAGCAGGTTCGTCGATGTACCGATTGTCGTCGACATGCCGCCGATGATGGTGGCAAGCCCCATTGGCATCATCACACCGGATATCGCGAACTTCGAACGCAGTGACGCGCCGACGATGATCGGCATGAGTAACACGACGATCGGTGTGTTATTCATGAACGCGCTGAAGATGGCTCCCGCGACGAGTGTCGTAATGAGAGCGAGTACCGGGCGCGTCGACCAGGCCCGACCCACCACGGTGGCCAGCGGTTGCAGCGCACCGGTCGTTTCCAGCGCCTTGCCTACCATCATGAGCGCACAAATCGCGATCAGCGCTTCGTTGCCAAAGCCAGCAAAAAAGTCGACCGGACCAACGGCGACCTCGCCATCCTTCACATACGGGAATAGCTGAAAACCCGCTGTCAGGATGATCAGGATCGCGAGCGATGATGACTCGAGCGCTATGTTGTCGCGGGTAAATAAATACAGCGCGACGACAGTCAGAACCAGTACCGCGATACCGTGTGCATCAGGTGTTATCGGCTGCAAAGCATCCCCTTGCTGCTCGGCGAAACGACGCTAGACGGTATCCTAGTTCACACCTGCTTCGCAACGACCGGAACATCCCTATTGCGACGCAGAATTGCGCTTACGCGGTCATAGAAGCCCTTGAATTCCTTGACATTCCAGTGATGGATATCAACATCACGCCGAAACGACACTGAATTTGCGCAATTGAGTACTGGCAGCAGGTTTGTATAGCGCACATCGGCTGGCTCGTGCCGCGGAAAAACGTCCCACGGTGATAACGTCAGAAGATTGCGATGCCGCAGCGCGTTTTCCACAATTGCACGTCGCCAGCGCGCATTCATCTCGCTGCCATGCTGCAGAACGCGCGCGCCTCCTACGTCCAGTGCCGGACAGTAACCGTTCTGATTTGCGAGCTGCCGCGATGCCTCAGCCAGCACCGTCGCCACATGCTCGGCCAGCGCTCTGAGCTCCTGCAACGTGTCGAGCGACGCGGGGTCGACACGCCGCAGTGCAACCAGGTCGCCCCACCCGCGCACGAATACAGACAACCTCCGGTTGAGTACGCTGTCACGATGTTGTCTCGGGCTGTCCCAGCGCGCCACATCGTGACACTGCTCTCCCCTGGCAACCGTGTCGCGCAGGGCGGCATCGAGCGAGGACCGGCGAACACTGCCATCGCTGCGAACGTGGTTGGCAATATCAATCTCCAGCGGGACCCACGCAGAGTCACTCGGTACCTGCGTAAGCGTCGCGACCAGCACGGCATTCGCTGTCTCATCCGGCAGTAACGGGCACGGCGACGACACGACCGCCGGCAACATCGCGCTGATCGGTGCGAGATCCCGCATTTCCCACAGGCGCTGCCAGACGAGCGCCTCGTGTTGCGGCGCGACCTCCTTGTCAGGGTCCACAACGAAGAACATACCCGTATTCTCTCGCCCACTTCGCGGTGGCGCCGTCCGACTATCTCGGTAAGTCCGCCAGATTCTGTCACCCTACGGACTGGTGCGGGCCGCTGCACGGGTGTACCTTTGCACGTTCGTACCAGAGGGATACAAAATGCCGTCTTTTGATGTGGTCAGCGACTTCGATTCTCACGAGGCTCGTAACGGTGTTGACCAGGCAAATCGCGAAGTGACAACCCGCTTCGACTTCAAGGGCACGGGCTCGAAATTCGAGCTTGATGGCGAAGTTATTTCCCTGACAACGCAGTCAGATTTCCAGCTGAAACAGATGATGGACATCCTGCATCAAAAGCTTTCGAAGCGCGGAGTCGATCTCGGTTGCCTGGAGGAACAGGAGCCCGAGTTTTCGGGTAGTGAAGCGCGCCAGAAGGTCATCATGCGCCGCGGCATCGACACGGACCGCGCGCGCAAACTCGTCAAGCAAATAAAGGCTGCGAAACTCAAGGTCCAGGCGGCCATCCAGGGCGACAAGCTCCGCGTCAGCGGCAAGAAGCGCGATGACTTGCAGGCTGTCATTGCCATGCTCAAGGAAACCGACATCGGACTTCCTCTCCAGTATGAGAACTTTCGGGACTGAGGCTAACCTCAGCCAGGCAGAAGCAAATGGATACCGGTGTTCACAAGTCGCTGCGCCGCCAGGACATCACCTTCGAAGAAAAAGACCAGTCGCTGCGCGATGACGTTCGCACGCTGGGCGCCATGGTCGGCGATCTTATCCGTGAGCAAAATGGCGACGAGTTGTTCGAGTTGGTCGAAAGTGCGCGGCTTCGCGCAATTCGCAGGCGGGAAGGAAACGAAAAGCCGGGCGAAGAGCTGGACGCACTCGTCAAGGACCTCGATCCGGGGACGGCATCACAACTTATTCGCGGTTTCTCGACCTACTTCCAGATGGTTAACACGGCGGAGAAAGTACATCGCATTCGCCGACGCCGCGACTACCTTCGCGACGTCAGGATCTATCAGCCAGGCGGGCTGGAAGATTCGTTAATCAAGCTCAAGGCATCGGGCATGGATATTAACGGGCTGCAGGCGCTGCTCAATTCGATGTCCATCGAGCCTGTGTTCACGGCACACCCGACAGAGTCGACGCGCCGCACGATACTGCGCAAAGAGCAGAATATCGTCAAACACCTTGTCGACCTCCTCAACCCGACCATGACACCGCAGGAAACCGCCGCAGCCCTGCAGAACATTCGCATGCTTGCGACGACCGGTTGGCAGACGGCCGAGCATCCCGCGGAACAAATGACTGTTGCGGACGAACTCGAGCACATTCTCTTTTTCATGACCGACGTGCTGTACCGTGCCATGCCACCGTTCTACGAAGACATACGCGCGGCGGTCAATCGTATTTATGGTGAAGAGAGCAAGCAGCTTGAAATCCCCGACCTGGTGCACTTCGCGTCCTGGGTTGGCGGCGACATGGACGGCAACCCCAACGTCAATGCAAAAACAATTCGGGCGACCTTAGCGCGGCAGCGCTCACTCATACTGGATCTGTACTTCAATGAGTGCGCGGCAATCTCGGCAAAACTCAGTCAATCCGTCGACTGTGCAAAGTTCAGTCAGGGCATGCTCGACAAAATCGAGGAATACCGCGGCATTTTCCAGAATGCCTATCACGCCGTGCCGGCCCGCCACCGCGAGATGCCGTACCGTGTATTCCTGCGGCTCATCCAGCAGCGCCTGCAGTCAACCTACGACGATGACATCTATCCGTACGAGAAGGTCGGACAACTGATCGAGGATATCGAGCTGATCGCCGAAAGCCTGTCCTGCAACAAGGGGCGGCATGCCGGACTGTTTGTCGTACGAAGGCTCCTGCGCCGTATTCGTGCGTTTGGTTTTCACATGGTAACGCTGGACGTCCGACAGGATGCCGAGGTTCATCGCAAGGTTGTCGGTGAGTGTCTTGGCGACGAAAACTGGTTGGAGCGAACAGCGGAGGAACGCGCCGAACGCATTATCGAGGCGATAAACACTCGCGAAAACGCGCCAATGACCCTGAGTACCCAGGCGCGCAAGACAATTGCCGTATTCCAGGCCATTGCGTTTTGCCGCAGGAAATATGGATCGCGCGCGATCGGAATATTCATTGTCAGCATGACCGAGGGCGCTGATGACGTTCTGTCGGTCCTGCTTCTGGCGCAGTGGGGCGAGTTACACAATCGAAAAGGTGAAGTGCCGCTGGATATCGCACCACTGCTCGAGACGGTTGACGACTTGCATGCCGGCCCCGAAATACTGGAGGCCCTGCTGTCTTCCGACCTGTACCGGGACCACCTGAAACGTCGCAAGAATCGCCAGACCGTCATGGTCGGGTACTCGGACAGCAACAAGGATGGCGGCCTGGCCTCATCGCGCTGGGCGATACAAAACGCTCAGGAATTGCTGGTCAATGCGATGGACTCGGAAGATATCGAGTTGACCCTCTTTCATGGCAGGGGCGGAACGGTCAGCCGCGGTGGCAGCAAGACACATGTCGCCGTACTCGGGGCGCCGCCGGGAACCGTAAACGGGCGCCTGCGTGTTACCGAGCAGGGCGAGATCATTAACGAGAAATATGGCCTGCGCGGCATTGCACTGCGAACACTGGAACAGATTACCGGGTCAGTCGCTCTTGCCACGGCGCTGCCGCGCCACCGTGGAAGTGAAGCCCCCGAGTGGCGTGACATCATGGACGTTATTGCGGCAGAGAGCCGCAAGACCTATCGAAAACTCATTTACGACACCCCTGAGTTTTACGACTACTTCCGCGCCGTGACACCCATTGATGTCATCGAGCGCATGCGTATCGGATCTCGCCCATCAGCTCGACGTTCGCAATCGGGCATCGAGGATCTGCGTGCGATTCCCTGGGTATTCGCCTGGACCCAGTCGCGCTTTACATTGCCGGGCTGGTACGGGCTGGGTACAGGACTGACCAAGGCTATCGAGCAGTTTGGACAAGACGCTTTCCGGGACATGTTTCGCGAATGGTTCTTTTTCCGCACGTTGATCGCCGATGCCGAAATGGTTATCGCCAAGTCGGATCTTGGAATATCGCGCCTGTACTCGGAGCTTTCCGGCGACCTGCACGAGAAGTTCTTCCCATCGATACTGGCGGAGTTCGAACTCACACGAGACACAATCCTGGATTACTCGGAACACGACTCGATCCTCGAGGGCGACATCACGTTGCAGCGCGCCATCATGCTACGCAATCCTTATGTCGACCCGATCAGCCTCATGCAGGTCGACCTCCTGAAACGCTGGCGTGACTCGAACCGTGAAGACAGCGAAGTATTCAATGCCCTGCTTGCGACGGTAAACGGCATGGCGCAAGCCCTGCAAAACACCGGTTGACCCTACCGATCAACCCAGGACGTGAATTCCTCCAGCGACTTCCGGCTGATATCGGGGACTCGCGCACCCTTATCCGGATAACCGACAACGAGCAACAGGAACGGCCGTTCGCTCTTCGGCCTGCCCAGAATCTCGTTCAGAAACTTCATCGGACTCGGCGTGTGCGTCAGTGTTGCGAGGCCGGCTCGGTGCAAAGCCGCAATCAACAAGCCCGTCGCCAGCCCGGTCGACTCAGCCGGATAGTAGTGCTTAACCTTGCGCCCATCCGGCAACTCACCGTACTTCTGCAGAAACACAGCAATCAGGTAAGGCGCAGTCTCGAGAAACGGCTTGCGCTCATCGGTACCCAGCGGCTTCAGCGCCGCAAGCCACTCCTCCGAGGCACGGTGTGTATAGAACTCCCGCTCTTCGGCCTCTGCCGCCTCGCGGATTTTCCTTTTTGTTTCGGGTCCGCTTACCGCAACGAAGTGCCACGGCTGCAGATTGGCGCCGCTCGGCGCAGTGTTCGCCACTCTTAGAGCTGTTTCGATGAGATCACGCGGCACAGGTCTGGCGGAAAATTCCCGTACGGTGCGGCGTCGGTTCATATCAGCGTAGAACTCTTCGAGCCTTTCTCGCATTTCCTCGATCGGAAACTCGCGATACTGCTGTAGCGGTATGGTTGGGTGGTCGCTCACATCAATCCTCGTTTGCACCGAGATCCTTAATGATGCTCCATTCAGTCATCTCATTTTCGGACACCGCGAAATCGCGAATCGAAATTCCAGCCTCGTGAACACTGTCCGGGTTTCCCGTTATCAGCGGGTGCCACTCGGGCAGGTCCTTGCCTTTCGAAAGTCTGCGATAGGCACAGCTGGCCGGTAGCCATTGAAACGCCTCCGGCTGGTCGGCCACAAGTACAAGACACTCGACCACTTCCTGCGCACGGTTTTCATAGCCGGTGCACCGACAGGTGTCCATATCCAAAAGGCGACACGCAATGTCCGTGTAGAAAATCTCATCGGTGTCTTCATCCTGGACCTTGTGCAGACAACACAACGCGCAGCCATCACAAAGCGACTCCCACTCTTCGCCTGTCATCTCGGCGAGCGATTTGCGTTTCCAAAAAGGTTCCTTCATCGTCCGGTACTTTGCGACACCCGGGACCGAATATCCACATGAAAGCAGTTCTCCTTGACTGGGACACGATGGGCCCGGGCCTGGATATCAGCAAATTGCAGGCCTTGCTACCCGATCTCGAGGTTTTCGGTGACACCGAAAACGACGACGTCGCCGCGCGCGCAGCCGATGCTGCGATTGTAATCGGCAACAAGGTCCGTCTGAGCCGTCGTGTATTCGAAGCCTGTCCGGAAATTCGCTTCGTCGGTTTGCTGGCGACGGGCACGGACAATGTGGACCTGGCTGCCGCTCGTGATCACGGCGTCGCGGTCGCAAACATTCGCGCCTATTGCACGCAGTCCGTCGCCGAGCATGTGTTCGGCTGCCTTCTCAATCTCGCCCACAATCTCGGCAATTACTCCGCCGACGTTCGTAATGGAGCCTGGCAAACCGCCAGAAATTTTTGCCTGATCACGCACCCGATTACCGAACTGTCTTCGATGACGCTGGGCATCGTAGGGTTTGGTGCGCTCGGCCAGGGTGTTGCACGCATCGCCGAAACCTTCAATATGGATGTCCTTGTCGCAGCACGCCCTGGCACCGATACTGCGCCCGAAGATCGAGTACCGATGAGCCAGCTTCTCGAGCGCTGCGACGTAATTTCGCTGCATTGTCCACTCAATGACGCCACTCGCGGTTTGTTCGGTGCGGCCGAATTCAAGGCTATGAAAAACTCTGCGTTCCTGATCAATACCGCACGAGGCGCCCTGGTTGATTCGCAAGCATTGGCCAATGCACTGCGCGACGGCGAGATTGCGGCGGCCGCAATCGACGTGCTGCCCAAGGAGCCGCCAGTTGATGGCGACCCGCTGCTCGACTATGCCGGCGAGAACCTCATTATCACCCCGCATATTGCCTGGGGCACACGGCAGGCCCGACAGAACGCGATTGACGAACTTACTGCGAACATCGCCACGTTTCTCGACGGCAAGGAAAGAAACCGCGTCGTCTAGGTGCCAATAATCTGGCGTGCCCACTGCACGATCTGGCGCACGCGCGGAGATCCCAGGTCGTAAGCCTCGTCAAACGAAACCCAACGCCACTCATGATGCTCCGGCTCGCCCGTCTCCGGAGAGAGGCCCATCTCAACGTCTTCTTCGCTCGTCGCTGCAATGAAATACCTTGCGATCTTGCCGCGGCTGTACGGACCCGTTTCAAAGAAGCGATCGCCCCAGTCAAAAGACAGCTCCGTGATACCCGTTTCCTCCGCCACCTCGCGGATTGCCGCCTGCATCGGCTCCTCCCCGGCTTCCCGGATTCCTTTTGGAAAGTCCCAGTGATGGAATGCACGCAGCAGCAGCGTCATCCAGCCCGTGTCCGAATGTCGCGCCAAAACGATGCCACAGGAGAGCCGTTGCTCACTCACCCCGGCGCCCCCCTGAGCACGTCGACGGGCGCTGCATTAATAGCGCCACGAGCGGCGAAGAAGCCGCTGATACAGACTACGAAAATGCCGGCACCGACACCTGCCAGCCAGATCAGCGGATTGAACTCGTACGGTAATTCGAACAACTTGACGGCAACGACAGCCGCGAGAACCGAAGCACCGGCTGATGCAAGCACGCCGGCCGCAGCGCCGAGGGCCGCGAATTCCGCCATGACACCTGCAAATACCGTGCGGCGGCGTGCGCCCAGCGCACGCAACATCGCGCTCTCAAAGCGCCGCTCGTCGATGGTCGACTGAACGGCAGCGAACAAAACAGCAATACCGGCTGCGAGCGTGAAAACGAATACAGCCTGCACGGCCAGGCTGGCCTTCTCGATAATGCCGCGCACCTGTTGCAGGATCGCGCCAAGGTCGATGACCGAAATACTTGGATGCTTGCGCATAAGGTCTATCAGCATCCGCTGTTGCTCGGGCGCAATGCGCATGCTCGATATGAATGTCGTCGGCATGCCATCAAGCGCGCCGGGTGACAGCACCATGAAGAAGTTGGGCTGAAACGAGTCCCAGTTCACTTTACGGATGCTCGCGATTTCGGCTTCCACTTCGCGTCCGGCCACAAAGAACTTCAGTTGATCACCGATCGCAAGACCCGCATTCATTGCCGACTCTTCTTCGATCGAAACAAGCGGTGGGCCATCATAATCGGTTGGCCACCACTCGCCATCCAGGATTTCGTTACTGGAACTCAGGTTGGCTGACCACGAAAGATTCGCCTCCCTGTTCGCAAGCCATTCACCCTCTTCATTCGGGTAGGCTCTTTCTTTCACGGATTCGCCGTTGATCGTCATCATGCGGGCGCGAACGAGCGGCGTGAATATCGGGATCTCCATCTCGTTCGCTGCAAACATCGCCGCAACCGAGTCGACCTCGCGTGGCTGGATATTGATCAGGAAGTGGTTTGGTGCGTCCTCGTCGAGCGTTGCACGCCACCCCTCCAGCAGGTCCGTGCGCACCAGTGTCAGCAGCAACAGGACTGTAATTCCAAGGCCAAAAGCAACGACCTGCACGGCACTGTCCCGGCCTCGCCGTGACACGTTCGCCAGACCATAGCGCCAGGCCACGCCAACCCCGGAGCGGGCACGACCGATCAATGCAACGAGCCCACGCCCAACCAGGTACAGGGCGGCGGCGATGACAATTATTCCGCCGATCATGATCACCAGCATGCGCGGATCACCAACCGAGCGATACAGCAGCAACGCAACGGCCGCGAGAGACAGCCCGCCAACGAACAGCCGAGATGGCGCCGGGGGCATTTCATCGTGTCGCAGGACGCGCAGCGGCGGCGTATTACGCAACTGGATCATAGACGGCAAGGCGAAGCCCAGCAGCAGCACCATCGCGCTCCCACTCGCAAGGATGACCGGGCGCAATCCCGTATCCGGAAGGTCGCCCGCGAGCAGCTCCGCCAATATGCCTGCGAGCAGTTCCTCGGCAACGTAGCCCACGACACTTCCGGCCAGGACGCCGAGCAACCCAAGTAGCAACAACTGCACGAGCGCGACCTTGATGACAAACCCCTGCGTAGCACCGAGGCTCTTCATCAGCGCGACCGTGTCCATGCGCCGATGTGCAAAACGACGCGCCGACATCGCGACCGCAACGGCACTCAGCAGCAGGCTGATTACGGCAGTCAATGACAGGAACCGTTGCGCGCGATCTGCGGCGTTGTAGGCACGCTCGCTGCTTTCTTCCTGGCTGCGGATGCGAATTTCGTCCGGTAGCTTGTCGCTGATGGCGTCGCTGAATGAAGCAACATCATCGTCGTCACCGGCGACCAGCAACGCGTAACGCACGCGGCTGCCTTCACCTATCAAGCCGCTTGCGCCGATGTCGGCGATGTTCAGTATGACCGTCGGCGCAAGTGACGCGAAACCGATTGACTGATCGGGCCGATAGGTCAGGACAGCCGACACGCGCAGACGCAGCTCACCGATGTCGAGCATATCTCCGACATCCGCCCCCACGCGTGCCAGCAACGCCCCATCCGCCCAGACTTCGCCAACCGCCGGTATGCCGTCGACTTCACGTTGCTCGCCGAAGAGTTCGTCGGCGATGCGCACCGCGCCTCGAAGTGGATAGTTGTCGCTGACAACCTTGATCGACGACAGGGCATTCTCATCGCCATGAAACACGACCGATGGAAATGACAGGGTGTCCGCGGTCTGCAGGTTGAATTCGGCGGCTATTTCCCGCCACTCGTCGGGTACCGGTGCCTGCGAACGCAATCGCAGATCTGCGGCCAGCACCTCGTTGGCCTGGCGTGCGACGGCCTTGCCGATGCGGTCCGTCAGGAAGCCGACGGCGGTCAGCGCAGCAACGGCCAGGCCGACGGCCGCAAGCAGGACCAGCACTTCGCCGGACCTGAGTTCGCGACCAAAACTGCGTAAGGCGAATAGCGTGGCTTTCAAGCGGCAACCCCACTATCGCTTACCAGCCTGCCCGCATCGAGCACCAATATCCGATCACATCGTTCCGCAAGCTTGGTGTCATGCGTTACGAGAATCAGTGTCGTGGACGAACTGCGGTTCAATTCAAACATGAGCTCCATGATGTTGGCGCCCGTGCTGCTATCGAGGTTGCCAGTTGGTTCGTCGGCGAACAACACGGCCGGCTCGGTGGCGAAAGCGCGGGCAATCGCGACACGCTGCTTCTCGCCACCGGACAACTGCGCCGGATAATGGCTCCAGCGCTTCGCCAGGCCAACTTTGTCGATCAATGCCCGAGCCAGCTTGCGAGCCTGCTCATGGCCGGCGAGCTCCAGGGGCAACATGACGTTTTCCAGCGCGTTGAGCGAAGGAACCAGGTGAAATGACTGAAAAACAAAGCCGACACTTGCGGCTCTGACAAGCGCGCGGCCGTCTTCGTCCAGTGTCGACAGGTTTTTGCCGTTCAGCTCCACGTGCCCGCGTGTTGGCAGGTCGAGACCCGCGAGCAACGCCAGCAAGGTGGATTTGCCTGCACCCGATGCGCCAACAACAGCAACGGTTTCCCCTGCAAAGATGTTGAAACTGACGTCGTCCAGGATGGTCAGAGTCCCTTCAGGGCTGCTAACCTCCTTACTCAACCCGTGTGCCTCGAGCACTTTATCTACTAACTGATCCAGCATGCGAAAATTATTTACTCTTGTTGTGTTATTTTTGACCGCCGGTGTACAGGCGACGGAACCACCGACCGTGTTGATCTTCGGCGACAGCCTGAGCGCCGGATTTGGTATAGACGTTGACCAATCCTGGGCCACTTTGTTGCAATACCGGCTTACAGAGCAAGGGTACGAACATCGCGTAGTGAACGCCAGCATTAGCGGTGAGACCACCGAAGGCGGTGCGGCGCGGATTGACAATGCCCTCGGCACATTCAGGCCGGACCTGATCATACTGGAACTCGGGGGTAATGATGGCCTGCGTGGTTTTCCGCCAGCCCGTATAAAGGAAAATCTCGGGACCATTGTCGGTCAGGCCAAGGCTTCCGGCGCTGCCGTCGTCCTGCTGGGAATCCGTATACCTACAAATTACGGCACTCGCTACACTCAGGCCTTCGAGGCCGTTTACGCAGAGGTAGCCGAGGACCTCGGCGTCGAATGGATCGAATTCTTCATGCAGGGTGTCGCAATGAACGACGAATTGCTTCAGGAGGATCGCATTCACCCGAATGCCGCGGCGCAACCCATTCTCCTGGATAACGCCTGGCCCATTATCCGCGCTACACTAGACGCGCAGTAGAACGAGAGAGACACCGTGGAAAAAGTTTGGCTCAAGTCCTATCCGGAAGGCATGCCGGAGGAAGTACCAACGCCGCCCTGGCGTTCAATAAAAGATCTGTTTGAACACAGTTTTGCCGCGTACCCCAATAACGCAGCCTACACAAACATGGGCAAGACCCTCAGCTACGCTGATCTGAACCGGCTGTCGATGCAGTTTGCCTGCTTCCTGCAACAGGAGCTCGGACTGACTCGCGGCGAACGCGTTGCGATCATGTTGCCGAACGTCCTGCAATATCCCGTGGCCATGTGCGGCATCTTCAGGGCCGGACTCGTCGTTGTAAACGTGAACCCCCTGTACACCGCCAGGGAACTCAAGCATCAATTGCGGGACTCTGGCGCGCGATGCATTGTTATCCTCGAGAATTTTGCACACATCCTCGAAGACGTTATCGCGGATACTGATGTCGATCACGTTGTCACGACGGGTATCGGCGACCTGCTCAACTGGCCAAAAAGCACTTTGACCAACCTGGTCATGCGATACGTGAAGAAAGCTGTACCGGCGTATCGCTTTGCTGAGAGAACGCCGTTCAGGCGGGCGCTACAAATCGGGGCCGGCAAGACGCTGCAGCCTGTGGACATCGGATTTGCGGATATCGCCTACCTGCAGTACACCGGCGGTACGACCGGTGTTTCCAAGGGCGCAATGCTCAGTCACCGCAACATGGTCTATAACGTGCAGCAGACAATCACCTGGCAGGCAGATGCGTATGCCGGTGTCGAGCCAATTATTGCCATCACGGCGCTGCCGCTCTATCACATCTTTTCGCTGGAAGGGAATTGTCTGACCGTGATGGCCCAGGGCGGCCAAAACGTACTGATCTCCAACCCGCGAGATTTTGAGGGGTTTGCGAAGGAAATCGCGCGCTTCGATTTCAACCTTTTCACGGGCGTCAACACGATGTTTGCGTCGCTCATGCATACGCCCAGTTTCGACAAGATCGATTTCAGCCATCAGCGCGTTTGTATTGGCGGTGGCATGGCGGTGCAGCCCGCGGTCGCCAAGGAATGGAAACAGAAGACCGGGCGTACGATCCTGCAAGGCTATGGACTGACAGAAACCTCGCCGGTCGCAATCTGTTGCGCGATCGACAGCGACTTCACCGGCACGATCGGCCTGCCGGTCCCGTCGACCGACGTGATGATCGTTGGTGATGATGGCAATAACCTCCCCATTGGTGAGGTTGGCGAAATCTGCATCAAGGGCCCGCAGGTCATGGAGGGCTACTGGCAGCGGCCGAAAGATACGGCCGAGGTGATGCTGCCCGGGGGCTGGCTGCGGACTGGCGACGTCGGCCGCATAGACGAGGAAGGCTACGTATGGATCGAGGATCGCAAGAAAGACATGATTCTCGTATCAGGCTTTAACGTCTATCCCAATGAGATCGAAAACGTTGTGGTCGAACTGGACGGCGTGCTTGAAGCGGCCGCTATCGGCGTGGCTGACGAGCGCTCCGGCGAGGTCGTCAAAATCTTCGTTGTCCGCAAAAACGACACGCTCACCGAGCAGGACATTATCGACCACTGTCGCGAAAACCTGACCGGCTATAAGCGGCCGAAGATGGTCGAGTTCCGCGACGAGCTGCCCAAAACCAACGTCGGGAAAATCCTGAGACGCGAACTGCGCGAATAGACAGTGCGGGAGCGCGCCCCTGCGCGCGACGGCCGCAAGCCGCCCCACAGCTCGGCCGCTGAGGCGGCCTCCTACCGGTGATACTGCGGACTCAACTCGTGCACTGCATCGACGAGTACGCCGAGATTGTCCGGATCAATATCCGGCGTGATCCCGTGACCAAGATTGAAGACGTGCCCCGGACCGTTGCCGTAACTCGCCAGCGTCCGCGCAACGCCTTCTCGAATTACTTCCGGGCTTTCGCGCAGCGTTGCGGGGTCCAGGTTGCCCTGCAGGGCAACCTTGTCCTGAACGTATTCTCGTGCCTGCGCAAGGTCGGTGGTCCAGTCAACGCCTAATGCATCACAACCCGTGTCTGCAAGATCCCTGAGCAACGGGCCCGCGCCCTTGGTGAAAAGTATGACCGGAATCGTTCGGCCATCTTTTTCACGCGTCAGGCCATCGACAATCTTCTGCATACTGGCCAGGGAAAAACGACGAAAGTCATCAGGTTCGAGGGCAGCACCCCAGGTATCGAAAATCTGCACAGCCTGGGCACCCGCTTCGATTTGTGCATTGAGATATTCAGTCGTTGTCTCGGCCACCTTGTCCATAAGCTCGTCGAGGACTTCGGGCGCTTCCTTGGCAAGCCCCTTGATGATCGGGAACTCTCTGCTCGAACCGCCTTCCACCATGTACGTACCGCAGGTAAACGGGCTACCAGCAAAACCGATCAGGGGCACCTTGCCATTAAGCTCACGACGAATGGTTCTTACGGCATCGAACACATAGCCAAGTTCCTTTTCGACATCGGGCACACGCAGTCCGCGAATAGCATCGGCTGTCTGCACCGGGTTCTTGAACTTCGGCCCCTCGCCCGCCACGAAGTAAAGCTCCAACCCCATCGCATCCGGAACAGTGAGAATGTCAGAAAACAAAATGGCTGCATCCAGCGCATATCGCCTGAGCGGCTGCATCGTAACCTCACATGCAAGGTCCGGATTGCGGCACAGGCTCATGAAATCGCCGGCCTCAGCGCGCGTAGCGCGATACTCGGGCAGGTATCGACCAGCCTGGCGCATGATCCAGAGCGGCGTGCGGGATGTGGGCTGGCGCAACAACGCACGCAGCAAAAGATCGTTTTGCAGTTCACTCATCAGGTACCTACCTGTTCTTGTATAGAAGCCTGCATAGCCTCCGCCGCCGCACGCGGACTTTCCGCGTCACGAATCGGGCGGCCGACCACTATGTAGTCACAACCGTTCTGAAATGCCGTCTCGACAGTTACGACACGTTTCTGGTCCCCCACCGGCTTGTTATCAACCGGACGAATGCCTGGCGATACAACCAGCAGTTTCTCGTCAACAAATTCCCGCAGTGCAGGTACTTCGAGCCCCGAGGAAATTACACCGTCACAACCCGATTCCAGGCACTGTTTTGCCCGGGACAGCACCAGGTCGCGAACGTCGCATTTGAAGCCGAGGTCGTCGAGATCGCCGCGATCGAGACTTGTCAGGACGGTTACACCCAGGACTTTCAGCGTGTCGCCCTTGTTCTCGGCTGCAGCCTCCATGATTGAGCGGTTCCCGTGGACGGTTACAAAGGTCGCGCCACGATCCTTCAGGGAGCGCACAGCCGAACCGACCGTTGCGGGTATGTCAAAGAATTTCAGGTCGCAAAACACCTTCTTGTCACGTGCAAGCATCCAGTCGAGTAGCTCGAAATACTCACCGCTCATCATGAGCTCAAGCCCTATCTTGTAGAAGGTCACCGCATCGCCTAACTCCTCCGCGAGCTGTTTTGCGCGCCCACAGGTGGGGACGTCCATGGCGAAGATCAGGCGATCTTTAGAGCGTATGTTCTTTATTTTCACCGGGGTTCCTTAGACACAAACTTTTGTAGGAGCGCGCCCCTGCGCGTGACCGCCGCAGGCCGCGTCGCGGCTCGGCCGCTGGGGCGGCCTCCTACAGGCGCGCATTCTATCAGTCTGCGAGCTCCTCGTGTGCAGCCATCGCGTAGCGGTCGGTCATGCCCGCAATATAGTCGGCGATAACCCTTGCTCGCGCCTCCTCATCCAGCTTTGTTGCCGCCTCCGCGAACTGACTCGGCATCAGCGAAACGTCACCCGAGTAGGCATTGAAAAGGTCCGCGACGATGCCCTGAGCGCGACGTGTCATCTCCAGCTTTTGCTCATGCCGGTACAGGTGCTTGTTCAGGAACTTTTTCAGCGAGACATGCTGTTCGTACACCTGTGGGGACATGCTGACGAGCGGTTGGCTCTGCTCCCGCACGTCGTTGATCGACTGCACACCGGAAGCTTCGATTTGCCGCCCGGTTTCCTCGATCAGATCCGTGACGACCGTGCCGATCATGCGACGAATGATCTCGTAGATCAGGCGCCGATCTTCGAGCTCCGGATAACGCGCATGAACTTCCCGGTACTGGGTTTCGAAGAGCGCCTGCTCGCGGAGCTGATCGAGTGTCAGCAGGCCGGCGCGGAAGCCGTCGTCCACGTCATGATTATTGTAGGCAATCGCATCCGCGATATTTGCTATTTGCGCTTCGAGGCCAGGCTGCTTGCGCTGGAGAAAACGTTCGCCGACGTCCCCAAGCGCGCGGGCATTGCGAGTTGAGCAATGCTTGAGGATGCCCTCGCGTGTCTCAAACATGAGATTCAGGCCCGGGAAGTCCGCGTATTTTTCTTCGAGCTCGTCGACGACTCGCAAGGACTGCAAGTTATGCTCAAAACCACCGAAGTCGCGCATGCAGTCGTTGAGGGTGTCCTGGCCGGCATGACCGAACGGCGTGTGCCCAAGATCATGCGCAAGGCAAACGGCTTCGGTTAGCGGTTCATTCAGATTCAGTGCGGCGGCGACGGAGCGGCCAATTTGCGAGACCTCGAGCGAGTGGGTCAGTCTCGTGCGATACAGGTCGCCCTCATGATTGACGAATACCTGCGTCTTGTAGACCAGGCGCCGGAAGGCCGTCGAATGAATAATGCGGTCTCGATCGCGCTGGTATTCACCACGATAAGCCGGCTTCGGTTCGTCATATCGTCTGCCGCGGCTGCACGACTCATCTGCGGCATAAGGTGCGAGGCCTTCGGCCATCAGGCTACAGCCCCTGTGAGGCTGTCGAGCCGCCGCTCGTCATAGTCGGATGTGACGTAGCAATCGCCGATCGCTTTGAGCAGCACAAATCGCAGCTGCTTGCCCTTCACTTTCTTGTCCATGCCCATGGCGCGCGTCCAGTCCCGCGCGGCGATAGCCGGTGGTGCTGCCGGCAAGCCTGCGGCCTTGACGAGGTCAACCAGCCGCTGCACGTCGGCCTTATCGAGACCACTGAGCTTTGCGGCCATGATCATGCCGGCTGCGACCGCTTCGCCGTGCAGCCACTCGCCATACCCCTGGCTGTACTCGATCGCATGACCGAAGGTATGCCCGAAATTCAGGATCGCGCGGCGCCCGGCTTCGCGTTCGTCTTCGGCAACGACTTCCGCCTTGATTTCGCAGCATCGGCGAATCGCATGCTCGAGCGCGTCCGGGTCCCGGCGCAAGAGTGCCGCTATGTTCGACTCCAGCCAGGCAAAAAACTCCGGATCACAGATCGCACCGTGCTTGATGACCTCGGCGAGTCCCGCACTGAGTTCACGGTCAGGCAGGGTGCCCAGCGTATCGGTGTCGATCAGCACCATCTGCGGCTGATGAAAAGCACCGATCAGGTTTTTGCCCTGTGCGTGATTGACCCCCGTCTTGCCGCCAACCGATGAGTCGACCTGTGCAAGCAGCGTCGTCGGCACCTGGATGAAGTCAATGCCCCGCATGTAACACGCGGCGGCAAACCCGGCTATATCCCCAACAACACCGCCCCCGAGCGCGACGAGGCAGACGTCACGATTGGCGCGCGACTCAACGAGAGCATCGAGAATGGTCTGCATTGTCGCCACGGTCTTGTGGGCCTCACCGTCCGGCAGGTTAACGCAGGAGACGTCGCGACCACCGAGGTTTGGCAGGAGCTTCTGGTAATACAGCGGCGCAACCGTTTCGTTGCTGACCACGAGACAATCGGTGCCACGAACGAATGGGGCAAGATCGAAGCCGCCACCCAGCAGGCCGCGGCCAATG
>Ga0316187_10001673_pt1 | contig 19290 bp, 19 predicted proteins | sample CroRivburrow1_MG_FD_204927 | JGI IMG/M metagenome (GOLD analysis project Ga0316187, IMG submission 204927) | Coastal sediment microbial communities from Maine, United States - Cross River worm burrow 1 | ecosystem: Environmental > Aquatic > Marine > Coastal > Sediment | place: USA: Maine...
GTCGATGAAGGCCGGGGGAGACGCTCCAGCTGGGGGCGCCAACGCAAGGCACTACCTGGAACGACGCAGAAATCGTTTGTGGAGGCTGCCGGCTCCTTGCAGGCAGCGTCGTTTATCGAGCCGGAGCGCTGGCGCTCTGAGGGAAGAATTCGACACCTTCCGGAACAACTACCCACGGAAGCTTCGATTGCGTCCAGATATGCCGGTCGATCCTGAACCAGTTCGGGTCGTCAAAGGTTCCTGCCGCAATCGCGCGCATACCCGGGCGCAACTCTGCAGTGTGCGAGATGGTCGTCCCGCATTTCCGACAAAAACGCATTCTGAGCCAGCGGCCGCTGACATCCGAACGATGCTCGACCTCCGACAATTCCCCTTGTAGCACTTCGATGGCCTCCTGCTTGAACAAGGCCAATACCGCGAACGCACTGGCAAGGCGCTTTTGGCAGAAGGTGCAATGGCAAACAGTGCCGACGACCGGGTCACCGTTAACACGATATCGAACCGCACCGCACGCGCAACCGCCATCATGAATGTCACTCATAGTGTCTCCGTTTTGCGGGTAAGAAAAATTTGTTCGAACCATGCATCTTTGCCGATCCGCAATCAAGCGAGCGCTAATGTCACTGAAATCCTCTTTTCGCTGGCGACTTCCGCCTGGCGATTCCGTGCAGCAGCTCTAAGCGTAACTCTCGCCCCATTCGCGAAGCGCCAAAAGAATCGGCTTCAGGGTCCGGCCCTTCTCGCTCAGGCTGTATTCGACATGGGGCGGCACGACCGGAAAGACCTTGCGAACGATCAGGCCATCACGTTCCAGTTCCCGAAGCTGTTTGGTCAGCATGCGTTGGGTGACGTTGCCGACCTGGCGCTTCAGTTCGTTGTAACGCTTGGCGCCATCAAGCAGATGATAGAGCGCGACACCCTTCCACTTGCCGCCAATGCGTTCAAGCGCCGCCTCAACCGGACAACCGCGCGCATAGTCATTGCGGTCAAAACTCATCAGGCTTCTGCTCTCATAAGACTTTCACTCTCATCAATCCATCACAGGATACTTTTAGTACCTATCGTACATAATTGATCGTACTTGCCTTTTTTCTCCCTTGTCAATATCTTGCCTCCTTTGCCAGGGCAGAGAGCCGGGCGGCAAGTCGGATGATGCGGGAACAAAAAAGGCAATGAAAATGAAGACATCTATTTGGCTGTTGGCGAGCGCGAGCGTATTGCTTGGCGGTTGGAGCGCGACCATCGCAGAACCGATGATCGATTCCAACGCCATGACGGTGATTCAGACCGACGAGATCGCATGGAAGGATTATCCCGGACTGCCGGGGGTAAAATTCGTCGTGCTCTATGGCGAGCCAAAGAAAGAAGGGGTGTACGTGGTCCGCGCAAAATTCTCGCCCAACACCATGAGCCGGCCGCACTGGCATCCGGACGCGCGCTACGTGACTGTGATCAGTGGCACCTGGTGGGGTGGCACCGGCGACAGCTTCGATCCCGACCTCACTGTTCCGATCAAGGCAGGTGGCTTTGCCGTCCACACCGCGGGTGAAGTTCACTATGACGGCGCGAAGGACGAAGAGGTCGTAGTACAGATCATTGGCGTCGGGCCGAGTGGTACCACCCCGGTGCCAATCGGCGGTGGCAGCAAATAGCCAGACCACGACGACAAGGACCGGTGTTACCCGCTTCCCGGTCAACCCGAACAGGATCGGGACAGAACAATGCGTGCCCGGGAACTGTCGCTTCTGTGAAAACTGCAACAGCTGTTTCGCACTAAACCTCTTGCCACCTGACGGGTTTCAACCGCCGGTGTGCTCGAAGCCTTTACACTGAACAGAATAACGAAAGTCAAATGTCATGATGCATTACGGAGATAACCGATGAAAGCAGTTGCAATCAAGCAGTATCTACCGATCGAAAACCCGGATTCATTTGTGGATGTCGATCTGCCCAAACCAGAACCGACCGGCCACGACCTGCTGATTGCGGTGCAAGCGGTCGCCATCAATCCGGTCGATACCAAAGTGCGTGGTGGCAGGGGCAAACCGGGCGGGACCGAAGATCCACCTCGCGTCATCGGCTGGGACGCCAGCGGCCAGGTCGAAGCCGTCGGTGACAAGGTAACGCTATTCAAGCCGGGCGATGAAGTCTGGTACGCGGGCGATATCACACGCCCCGGATGCAATTCGGAGTTCCATATCATCGACGAGCGTATTGTTGGCCGCAAGCCAGCATCCCTGAGTCATGCCGAAGCTGCTGCGTTACCGCTCACTACGATCACAGCCTACGAGGCATTCTTCGACCGTCTCGGCATTGACCGGGATGGTGCCGACAAGGGGCAGTCGATACTCATCATCGGTGCCGGTGGCGGCGTTGGCTCCATCGGCATTCAACTGGCAAAGCACGCCGGGCTGATCGTGATCGCCACCGCGTCACGCCCTGAGACCGAAGCCTGGGTCAGGGAGCTGGGTGCCGACCATGTCGTCAATCATCGCGAGGACATGGTCAAGCAGGTGCACGACCTGGGCTTCAAGTATGTCGATCACATCGCCATCTTTAACGACATGCGCCACTGGGAAACCGCAGTCGAACTCATTCGGCCGCAAGGCGGCATCGTTTCGATTGATGATACCCACCATCCGATGCCGATGGCGGGTATGAAAACGAAATCAGCCAGTTTTCATTGGGAGTTCATGTTCGCAAGATCGATGCATCAGACGCCCGACATGATCGAACAACACAAATTGTTGAGCTGGGTGGCGGCCGAGATCGACGCCGGCCGGATTCGGACCACCGTCAACCAGATTCTCTCGCCCATCAACGCGGCCAATATGCGCGAGGCCCATCGCCTGGTTGAAACGGGTAAGGCCAAAGGCAAGATTGTCGTCGAAGGATTCTGAAGACCCGTTTAAATTCGAGTTAGGCAATAGAATGCAAAAAACCATTCTGGTGACCGGGTCGACTGACGGTATCGGCCTGGCAACAGCCAAGATCCTGGTCTCGATAGGCCACAACGTATTGCTGCACGGGCGCAACCAGTCAAAACTGGGCGACGCGGAAAAAACACTCACTGCGGTGCAAGGTGGCGGGCGCGTTGAAAGCTACGTAGCCGATCTGTCGCGCATAACCGATGTTGAGGCGCTCGCCAAAGCGGTGACCGAAAAGCACTCAAAACTGGATGTGCTGATCAACAACGCCGGGATCTTCAAAACGCCCAACCCCGTGACGCCGGACGGGCTTGATGTGCGGTTCGTGGTCAATACGCTCGCGCCTTATCTGCTGACGAAACGGCTGTTGCCACTTCTTGGCACACACGGGCGGGTGGTCAACCTGTCCTCCGCTGCGCAGTCCCCGGTCGATCTGGAAGCACTCGCCGGACGGCACAAGCTGGACGATATGGACGCCTATGCGCAAAGCAAACTGGCGATTACCGCGTGGTCTCGCGTGATGGCGCACACACTCAAAGAGGGCCCGGCAATCATCGCGGTAAATCCCGGTTCTTTGCTTGGCAGCAAGATGGTGAAAGAGGGCTTCGGCATCGCCGGCGGCGATATCAACATCGGTGCAAAGATACTCGAGCGCGCGGCTCTGTCAGATGAATTCGCTTCTGCGTCCGGCCAGTATTTTGACAACGACAGTGGGCAGTTTGCCTCGCCTCACCCCGATGCGCTTGATCCAGGGAAATCTGAAGAGATCGTGAGCACGATTGAGGCAATGCTGGCCAAGCTGGCGACATAACTTGCACATGGGGTGCAAAAGCACGCGCGTGTCATCGGCGAGAGCCAGCAACAGACAAGTGACAACGAACCGGTTTTTTAGCTACCGGGTTCATTAGCCACCTGCCACTTAACCGCCCGCTAGGCGCCCGGCCGGATTCCTGAAGCCAACATCGTCATGGCAGGAATCATCGGCGTGACCGAGACGTCCGCAAATCCGGCCGATGTCAGTTGATCGGCAAGCCAGCCATCGTCGAGCGAGTGTGCGTGCGGTGTGAACGCGGTGTGCTGCAGCTGCCAGAGCGCAGCCAGTTTCGGTCCTTTGCGATCCGCGGACACAACAAAGTCGTGGATCAGAACCCTACCTGCCGGAGCAAGATGATCGTAGGCACGCGTGATTAATTCTTCGTGCCGCTCACCGGGCACACCAGAAAACAGGTAGGACATCAGAATCACATCCTGATTACGCGGCCATTCCGTTTTCAGCGCCTCACCTGGAATAAAGGTAATGCGATCAGACAAGCCTGCTTCCTCAACATACTCTTTGCCAATGTCGGCGACCGTAGGAAAATCGACGATCGTTGCCTTTAGCTGCGGAAACGCTTCACAAAGCGTAATGGAGAAGGCACCGGTACCGCCGCCCACGTCCAGCAGCGTACGTGCGTTCGATAGATCCACATTCTTCGCCAACCCGGAGGCCGGACCCAACGAGCCAGAGTGCTGGCTCGCCGAATAAATTCTCGCTTCCTCGGGGTCAGAGAACCACTCGGCGTAGGAAGTCGTCGCCTCCTCGGGCAGATTATTCCCAATAGCAAGTTCGATCTGATCAAGCATGCTGTACATCTGCCGGTCTACCTGAAGCCGCAGATAATCGCCGAAATCGTATTTCGCACCCTTCACAAGAAAAGCTTCGGCCGCGGGCGAATTGCCAAAACGCCCATCCTCAACTGAAACAAGACCGATGGACGCGAGCGCAGTCAGCAGTGTGCGTGCCCGCTCCGGATGGATTTTCGCTTCTCGTGCGACTGCCCCGGCCGTGAGCGGACGTTCGGACAAGTGCGTGAAGACACCGAAATGAAGCGCCGCAAACAGCGCCTTCGATGCCATGAAACCAAATGCAACATCTGAAATTTCTGCGGATTTAGTCAATAGTGAATTGTTCATCGAAACATTATCGCATCTATCGGCGCGGGATGCGTTTGCGTTGGACGCAAGTGCTTCGAAGAACGTCAACATGTGCACTTCAATACTTGTTTGGTGACTGTTGATCTCCGTCGTTCCAGAAAACATTTTCGTGGCGCTTCTTGCAGACGCATCAGCCGCAATCGGTTTCCCGAAAACGCGAATTACTTGTGGTGTCAGTTTGGATCAGCGCATTGCTAACCAGGATTGGCAACAAATTTCTTTAGTGTGGCGCCGTACCCTTGTTGGCGGTCTTTGGTGGGCTGGTTCGGATTTATCCGCTAGTAAGTCTGGGCATAAATCCGGTGCGCAGCTGCTGACACAGGGCGCCACTGCGCCAACCCGAAAAATGACAAAGGCATACAACAAAATTGCGCATGATTGGACGGCCGCGACGTTGCTTAAACAGTTTCCCTATCATGGTAAAGAGAGGGCAGAAATTCACTCAATGCCGCCTGCAATCATCGACCGGTTCAGGTAGATAGATCTGTCAGCTTTTCTGTTTTCCAATGCGTAGGTTGGAGCGTGTTCAGCGTCGTGTTTACCGGATTCTGTGCATTGCATGTATTGAGAATTATCTGTAGCACGTTCAGGCCTGCGGCAGCGACGTAGAAAAGATTAGGCGTGACAGGACTGAAATCTTCCCTGGTGATGCGACATGCTCGTCGCCTCGGTGTCACTGCTCAGAAACGATAAGTGAGCTCAACCATGTGGAAGTCCACCCCGATGGTCCCAGACCCATATGCGCTTGCATCCGAGTAATGCTGGAATCGATACCCCACGCCGAGTCGTCGGTAAAGCGGAATGCTCGCGCCGAAGGTCAAGGCGCCTTGTAGTGGACCGCCGAAATCCTGTTGTGCATAGCGGGTCTCGCTTATCAGCGCCAGGCCGGCGCCAAAGTCGAGCGTGAACCGCGCGTCCTGACTGCCGAAGGCGAGGACGGGGAGTGCAGAAACGACGAGTGCCGTCTCGCCGGCCCCTTCCAGAACACCAACGCTTGTCAGCAGCCTCGCTCCCACTCCCCAGCCCGACAAGGTGTACCGTTGCCAGGGCAATCGGATACTCGCCACCAGATCGTAAGCATTGAATGACTCTGGAGCATCCTCCCCGAGCACAGTTTTTTCTCCCACCCGCGCTCGTGCTCCAACGCTGATCAGTTCCAATTCTCCCGCCAGGCTGGGCCGAGAGCCAACAGCGCAATCTGCCACCAGCAGGTAAGCAAGCCAAGCCATCCATTTGGCGCAATGGCGGGCATGCTGGCCTTCGGTTTCAGGAAATTTCTGCACGGTGTCGGTATGGCCCGGGGCCTGCAGTGCCCGGATTGGCTGTTGAACGGTTCGGGGCGTCAAGCGTGCCTCTCGGCGAGTAGGTGGAGCCAGGCTCGACTTGATTGCTAAGCCTGGAAGCTAACCGCGCTGTCCGGTATCCGGGTCCGGATGAATATTGTCTACCCAGTGCACCTGTTCCGGTTTTTCCACTACCGGGATCTCGAGATTGACCACGACCGGTTCCTGGCCACTGCGGCACAGCACGCACGACAGCGGTTCGTCTTCGGAGGCGTTGATTTCCTGATGCGGTACATAGGGCGGGACGTGAATGAAATCACCGGGGCCAGCCTCGGCAACGAATTCGAGTTTCTCGCCCCATCGCATGCGCGCCTTTCCACTGACAACATAGATCACGCTCTCCACCGCACCGTGGTGGTGGGCACCGGTCTTGGCGTTGGGATGGATCACGACGGTACCCGCCCAGAGTTTTTCGGCACCACAGCGGGCATTGGTAATGGCCGCTGCCCGATTCATACCCGGCGTTTGTGGCGTATTGGTATCAAGATCAGTTCCCTTAACGACGCGCACGCCATCGAATTTCCACTTTTCCTGGCCTTCTGCCATATCTCAGTCCTTTTATATCTTATGTCATATATAAGAGTGATAATACCAACACCGTCGGCACAATGATGTTCAGAAGCGATAGCGCGTAATAGCCACGGTGGCCGCCGATCTGGGCACTGGCATGGAAGAACGCGGTGACGCCCGAAACCGCGAGAACGATACCGCCGAGGCCGTAAGTGACAGAGAACATGAACACGCGGCTGTCGCGATCAGAAGGTTCGACCGCCAGCAACTGCCAGCCGAGATAAATGGCAAGCACCACATTGACGGCCAGCGGCAGGTAGTAGAGTAGCGTTCGATGGATCGGTGCCAGCTTCATACGCGCTCTGCCTTGAGCGCCCGGCGCAGTACCCGGGCCACGTGCAAGGGATTACGCCCGGCACCATCCTTGATCTGATGACGACAACTGGTGCCGTCAGCAATTACCAGTGCGTCGTCCGGCGCCTTCGTGACAGCCGGCAGGAGTGACACCTGAGCCATTTTCTGGCTGATCTCGTAATGCTCCTTCTCGTAGCCGAAGCTGCCCGCCATGCCGCAACAACCGGACTGGATGGTTTCAACCTCGAGTTCCGGCACCAGCGACAGCACTTGTTGGGTCGCACTCATCAGATCGAATGCCTTCTGATGGCAGTGCCCGTGCAGCACAGCTTTTTGCGCCATCGGCGAAAACGCGAGATCGAACACGCCCGCCTTGACTTCATTGGCGATGAACTCCTCGAACAGAAAACTCTGTTTCGCCAGACGTTGCGCATCGTCGCCTAGATCCATCACCAGGTATTCGTCGCGCAACGTCAACAGGCACGACGGTTCGAGACCGACGACCGGACAATCACGATCGATATAAGGCTTGAGCGTCTTGATCATTTGACTTGCCTCGCGGCGCGCCTGATCGACCAATCCGCTGGCGAGAAAGGTCCGACCGCAACAGAGCGGGCGTTTGCCATCGCCCTTCGCAAGCAGGTGAACGGTGTAGCCCGCCGCCTCGAGGACAGCGACGGCAGCGTTCAGATTCTCTGGCTCGAACCAGCGATTGAAGGTGTCGGCCAGCAACACGACTTCGCGCGCCGGCTTGTCTGCTGGTGCGGCGGCAGGTTGCCTCAGAACCCGTTTCGACCAGCGCGGCAGACTGCGGTGACGGCTGATACCGGCAACCTGCTCGAGCAACGCCTTGGGGACAGACAGCTCCGCGACGAAATTGGCGAGCCCGGCAAATCGCGATACGAGTGGCGCATAACGCGGCAGCCAGGCGACCAGCCGCTGGCGCAAACTCACACCATGACGCTGTACGTAGTGGTGCAGAAATTCGGTTTTCATGCGCGCCATGTCTACGCCAGTCGGACACTCGCGCTTGCATCCCTTGCAGCTGACACACAAGGCCATCGCGTCGTGAAGACTTTTAGAAGTAAACGCGTCTCCGTCCAGTTGCCCGGACAACGCTAGGCGCAGCGTATTGGCCCGGCCGCGGGTGAGGTGCTGTTCGTCACGCGTTACCCGGTAAGACGGGCACATCGTTCCGGCGTCAAATTTTCGGCAATGGCCGTTGTTGTTGCACATCTCTACCGCAGGCCCGAGCCCGCCCCACTCGGACCAGTCCAAAACCGTCTTGATCGGCGCGACTGCATAGCCGGGCTTGTAACGGAATAGGGATCGGTCATCCATACGCGACGGCTGCACGATCTTGCCTGGATTCATGATGCCGGCAGGGTCGAAAATACGTTTGATCTCGCCCAGCGCAGCGGTCAGACGCGATCCGACAATCGGCTCGATCCATTCGGAGCGCACCAGCCCGTCACCGTGCTCGCCGGAGAACGCTCCTTTGTATTCGCGCACCATGGCGCAAGCTTCTTCCGCAATGGCGCGCATTTTTTCTGCGCCGTCACGACGCATGTCGAGTATCGGCCGCACATGCAGTGTTCCAACGGAAGCATGCGCGTACCAGGTGCCACGCGTGCCGTGCTTTTCGAATACGTCAGTCAAACGCTGCGTGTACTCGGCCAGGTGCTCGAGCGGTACCGCGCAGTCTTCGACAAAAGACACCGGTTTGCCATCGCCTTTCATCGACATCATGATATTCAGCCCCGCCTTGCGAACTTCCCATACCGCTTTTTGCAGCGCTGCATCGGTGATCTGCACGACGCCGAGACCCAGGTCGCCCATCAGCTCCACCAGTTTTTTCAGGCGGCGCAGTTGTTCCCGGTGGTCTTCACCGGCGAATTCCACCAGCAGGATGGCATCTGGTTCACCTTCCACGAATTGACGTACGGTTGCATCGAAGGCCGGAATCTCGCGAGCCAGGTCAATCATGGTCCGGTCGACCAGTTCGACCGCATCCGGGTCGAGTGCGACGATTTGCTGCGTGCACTCCATTGCCCGGTGAAAACTCGGAAAGTGCACCACACCGAGAACCTTGTGCGCCGGCAGGCGCGCAAGCTGCAAGGTCAGCCGCCGGGAAAACGCCAGGGTACCTTCCGAGCCGACCAGCAGATGGGCGAGGTTGTAGTCGGCACCGGGGTGCACCATGTCAATGTTATAGCCCTGCACGCGGCGCAGCACTTTTGGCCATCGTTGCGCAATCTCCTGCGCCTCGCGCTCAACGATTGCTTCGACCTGCCGGATCAGTTCTTCATTGCCGCTCATGGTCCCGGCACTCTGACCAACCGGGCCAAAATGCGATTGGCTACCGTCAGCAAGCCAGGCGTCGATCGAGGCCACGTTGTGCACCATATTGCCGTAGCGGATCGAGCGGGCCCCACAAGAGTTGTTACCCGCCATGCCACCAATCGTAGCCTGCGCCGAGGTCGACACATCAACCGGAAACCATCTTCCGTGCGGGCGCAACGCGGCGTTGAGCACGTCCAGCACCACACCGGGCTGCACCGTTACCGTGCCGCCGGGGATATCCACCTCGACAACCTTGTTGAGATATTTTGAACAGTCGATGACGAGTGCCACGCCTACTGTCTGCCCGCATTGCGAGGTACCGGCGCCACGCGGCAGAATCGGAACCCCGTGTTCTGCGGCAATCTGGATCGCAGTCCGTGCTGCGTCTTCGTTCTTCGGTACGACGACGCCTACCGGATCGAGCTGATAGATTGAAGCATCGGTTGCGTATCGGCCGCGAGAGAATGCATCAAACAGCACTTCGCCTTCGACATGGGCGCGCAGTTTCGCCGCCAGCGACGTAGTAGCAGGATTTGATTTAGTGCGGGTGGCGTGTACTGGTGCGTTCACTGCATTGGGTTCCATAACTTCGGATCAATCATACCGGAGGTGTTAACGACCTACGCGCCCGGTTGTTGGCAATGTCTGTTTCGATTAACCTGCAGCGCTTGATCGCTGAGGCACAAGACATGGCAAATCACCACACGAGCGGCAGGCACTTCCTGCAAATACCCGGGCCCACCAACGTGCCTGACCGCGTATTACGTGCCATCGACCGGGCGACCATCGATCATCGCAGCGCCGGGTTTGCGGAATTAGGCCATGAAGTGCTGGAGGGCCTTAAAGCGGTTTTCCAGACAAAACAGCCGGTGGTGATTTTTCCAGCCTCGGGCACCGGTGCCTGGGAAGCGGCACTGGTGAACACGCTTTCTGCCGGTGACCATGTGTTGATGGCAGAAACCGGCCAGTTCGCCACTTTGTGGAAAAATCTTGCCGAGAAGATTGGTCTAAGCGTTGAGTTCCTGCCGGGCGACTGGCGCCATGGCGTCGATGCCGCACAAATCGAAAGCCGTCTGGCAAAGGACAGCGCACATACGGTAAAGGCGGTATGCGTTGTCCACAATGAAACCTCCACCGGCGTTGCCAGTGATATTGCGGCGGTGCGCCGGGCCATCGACAACGCCAGACATCCGGCACTGCTGATGGTGGACACCATTTCTTCACTGGCCTCGATCGACTATCGGCACGACGAGTGGGGCGTGGATGTGACGGTGGCGGGTTCGCAGAAAGGCCTGATGCTGCCGCCTGGCTTGTCGTTCAACGCGATCAGCGACAAGGCGCTGGCTGCCTCGGACAAGGCGAAGCTGCCGCGCGCCTACTGGAACTGGCAGGACATGCTCGCCGCCAACAAGAGCGGTTTCTTCCCGTATACGCCAGCGACCAATTTGCTCTACGGCCTGCGCGAAGCGCTGCTGATGCTAAAGGAAGAAGGGCTCGCCAATATCTTTGCGCGACATGCCCGACATGCGGAAGCTACGCGGCGCGCGGTACGTGGTTGGGACCTGGACATCGTTTGCCTGCAGCCGGAGGCATATAGCAACTCGCTGACGGCAGTGATGCTGCCCGACGGACAGGACGCCGATCAGCTCAGACGCGTCATCCTGGAGCGATTCGATATGTCGCTGGGCACCGGGCTGGGAAAGTTCGCCGGCAAGGTGTTTCGGATTGGTCACCTCGGCGACTTCAACGACCTGACACTGGCGGGTACGCTGGCAGGCGTCGAGATGGGTCTGTCGCTGGCGGACATTCCCCACCAGAACGGCGGCGTCAGTGCCGCGCTGGAATTTCTCTCCCGCCCTTAACCTGAATCAGGTTCCGGTTGCGGCATTTGGTGCTACGGCATCCTCCGCCGATGCACGCGTCAGACGATCGTGAATCGCTGTCCACTCGGGCGAGTCCGGAACGGCCTCCGCAATGATCAGTTCACAGCCTGCGCTGTCCATGCGCCGCAGCAGGCTGTACAAATGGCGCGCGTAGTCTTCCGACGCTTCCGGCGCAACCTGCCACAATGCCGCGCGCGTATTTGACGGGCGCCCACGGCGAGCCAGCACCGCTACCGGACGTCTCGATGCTTCGCGGCGCAACCTGCTCTCGAGCTCTTCGGGATCGACCACCTTCAACGGCGTTCGGGGCGCGTAGTGCGAAGGCAGGGTCCCGGACACCCGGGGCGAGGAGGCGACAGGCGGCGCGACTTCTGATTGCAGGGTTTCGGCAATCTGCTCGGCGGTAATCTTGCCGGGACGCAAAATCACCGCCCGGCCATCTCGAAAAGCCACGATTGTTGACTCGATACCGACCGGACAATCGCCGCCGTCGAGAATACAATCCACCGCGTCACCAAGTTCCTCGCGCACATGCGCAGCACTGGTAGGCGACAGACGGCCGAACCGGTTAGCCGAGGGCGCGGCAATGGCGCCATCAAATGCGAGCAACAAGCGGCGCGCAACAGGATGTGACGGCACGCGCAATGCAATCGTGCTCTGGCCGCCCGTGAGTTCGCCGGGAACGTGCGCTGCCCGGGGCAATACCATGGTAAGCGGTCCCGGCCAGTGTGCTTCGGCCAACTGCCAGGCCTCGCGCGGCACGACGCTCGCCCAGTGCTTGAGTCCGGTCGTTTCGGACACATGCACGATCAACGGATGATCAGCCGGGCGTTGCTTGGCTGCGAATATCTTCCGAATTGCAGACACGTTGGAAGCATCGGCACCCAAACCGTAGACGGTTTCAGTCGGGAAGGCGACAAGCTTGCCGGCGCGAAGCACGGCAACAGCCTGCTCGATTTGTTCGTCGGAAACGTCTGTTTGGTTCAGCATGGGTGAATTATCGGTTCATCCGGCCGCGTTGTGTACAACACGTCTGCAGCGCCAACTCCGGCAGGCCGCAGGCGCGGCTTGTCGCCGCCTTACCCGGTCAACAAAGTAAGCGCTTCCTCATACTTGGCGGCAGTCCTGGCAAGGATATCCTCAGGCAGCGCCGGGGCCGGCGGCTGCTTGTTCCAGTGCTGTGCTTCCAGCCAGTCGCGCACGAACTGCTTGTCGAAGGAAGGCGGGCTGGATCCGACACGATACTGCTCACGCGGCCAGAAACGCGACGAATCGGATGTGAGCGCTTCATCGATCAGGTACAACTTGCCCGCGGCATCGACACCGAACTCGAATTTGGTATCGGCGATGATGATGCCCCGTTCAGCAGCATACGCGGCCGCTTCGCTGTAGAGCGCGATAGCCTTGTCGCGTACCTGCCTGGCGTAGTCGGCGCCAATCAGCTTTTCAACTTCAGCGTAGTCGATATTTTCATCGTGGGAGCCAATGGCCGCCTTGGTCGATGGCGTAAAAATCGGAGCTGGCAATTTCTCCGCTTCGCGCAAACCGGCCGGCAGAGCAATACCGCAAATGGCCTGCGTTTTCTGATAATCCTTCCAGCCCGAACCGGCTACGTAGCCGCGCACGATCGCTTCCACAGGCAAAGGCTTGAGCCGCCGCACAACCATCGAACGGTCTACAACCTGATCGACTTCATCCTGCGAGACAACGGACTCGGGGCGGGTATCCAGCAGATGATTCGGAATAATGTGCGCAAGACGGTGAAACCAGAACGACGACATGGCGGTAAGCATCCGTCCTTTGCCCGGTACCGGTGTCGGCAAAATAACGTCGAAGGCGGAGAGGCGATCGGTCTGCACGACCAGCAAACGCTCGGCATCAATTTCGTAGATGTCGCGTACCTTGCCGCGGTAGAGAAACGGCAGCGAAGTCAGATTCGTTTCAAGCACGCTCTCAGACAATGACATGATGGGGATTTACCTCAGACCGCCTGCAATCGCGATTCGCTGCGCGCGGCACCCAGCATCGATTTGATTTCGAGTGCGGTGCTCAACGCCTGTTCCGCTTGTTGCGAGAGCACCGTGACATGTCCCATCTTGCGGCCCGGGCGCGGCGTACTCTTTCCGTACAGGTGCAGCTTCGCCGTTTCGTGACGCAGCACCTGATCCCAGGGCGGCGCCTGGTCAGTCCAGAGATCACCCAGAAGATTCAGCATCACCGCCGGACAGAGCAGTGATGTATCGCCCAGCGGCAGCGAGCACATCACGCGCACCTGTTGTTCAAACTGCGAACTGACGCAGGCGTCGATGGTGTAGTGACCGCTGTTGTGCGGCCGGGGCGCGATTTCGTTCACCAGCAGGTGGCCGCCTTCCACAACAAAAAACTCAACGCACAGCACGCCGCGATAGTCGAGTTTGCGGGCAAGGTCGATGGCGCGGCTGCGTGCCTCCTTGTCGGTGTCAGGCGGTACCCGTGCCGGCACGATCGACACATCGAGAATGCCGTTGGCGTGGCGGTTTTCAGATACCGGAAACGTGGTGACGTCGCCGTCAAAACCGCGGCAGACGACCACCGACACTTCCTTGTCGAGCTCGAGAAATTTCTCCAGCACGCACGGCTCGGATTGCAGGCTGCGAAAGGCAGGAACGAGTTCACTGCGCGAGGCGACGCGAACCTGCCCCTTGCCGTCATAACCGAAGCGGCTCACTTTCAGTACGCCGGGGAGCAAATCGTCAATCGCCGGCGCCGCCAGATCGGCTTCCGAGCGAATCACCGCAAACGGCGCGACACCGAAACCGCTTTCGCTCAGAAACAGTTTCTCGCGGATACGGTCCTGGGCGATGGCGACGCTTTCCGCGGCCGGGCTGACGACACAGCGCTCCGATAGCAACCGCAGGCTTTCGGCCGGTACGTTCTCGAATTCAGTGGTCGCCGCGGCACAGCGCTGTCCCATCTCGGCCAGCGCATCGGCATCGGTGTATTCCGCCTGCAATTGCCGGTCAGCCACCGTGCCGGCCGGGCTGTCCTTGCCGGGATCAAGCACCATCACCTTGTAGCCCATGGTTTGCGCGGCCATCGTGAACATCCGGCCTAGCTGACCACCACCAAGCAATCCAAGCCATGCGCCCGGACTGATGAATTCTGACCCGTTCATTTCTTTACCGGAGACTTCTTTTTCGCCTTGGGTAACTGCATCGCCCTGACCCTGGTTCGCTGGCGCGACCGGAACGCCGCCAGCTTGCGGGCCAGCGCGGGGTTGGCGTTGGCGAGCACCGCCACCGCAAACAGCGCTGCATTGGCCGCCCCGGCCTCGCCAACGGCAAAGGTTGCCACCGGGATGCCGCGCGGCATCTGGGCTATCGACAGAAGTGAATCAAGACCGCGCATCGCCCGCGACGTCACCGGCACACCAAGTACCGGTAGGGTAGTCTTGGACGCAATCATTCCCGGAAGGTGGGCGGCTCCCCCCGCACCCGCAATGACGATCTGCAGGCCGCGTGAGGCTGCCGTCTCGGCGTAGCGAAACATCTCATCCGGCGTGCGATGCGCCGATACCACCCGCGCTTCGTACGGCACCTTGAAATCGTCGAGAACCAGCGCCGTGTGCTGCATGACATTCCAGTCGCTGTCACTTCCCATCACCACGCCGACCAGCGGTGTTTTCGATTTACTTGCTTGTTTCATCTGTCAGAAGAAAATTCTCGCGCTCTGCGAAGCTGATTGTTTATTCCTTGCCATAGTTTGGCAAATGCGAACTGTGCCGGGCGGTATCCTCTCCATACGGATAGCGAACATGCCCGTAGCGAATCAGCAATACTGCAGCGGCAATCAGCAGTATGGCAGCCGATACGCCAATCAAATGCCATACTTCAAGCTCCTTGACGTCGAGTATGACAAAGCGTGCCAGCGCGACCATCGCGATATACAAAGGGAACCTGACCGGCAGCTTGCCCGATTCGTAGTACAGGCCAACCATGGCCAGCACTTCCAGATAGAGAAACATCAAAAGCAAATCGGCAAGCGTGACAGCCGCGTTGTTGATCATCAGCATCACCTCGTGGTATCCGGCCACGACTGTTGCGATGGCGATGACCATCAGTCCGATGTTCTCGACGATCTCCAGCGCGTAACGTGCATATCGCGCTACGCGCGTCTTGGTTGGCATGCCGATCAGGCTGACACGGTTGCGTAGTCACCGCTCACGTAACGCTCGGCGATCTTTTCCATCGAGACCGGTTTGATCTTGTCCGCATTGCCGGCCGTGCCGAATGATTCAAATCGCGCCTTGCAAATCGACTTCGCAGCCAGCGTCGCCGGCTTGAGGTATTTACGTGGATCGAACTCGCTTTTGTCCTTGTTGAACGCGCGACGAATCGCGCCGGTCATCGCCAGCCGGATATCCGTGTCGATATTGATCTTGCGCACACCGTGCTTGATCCCCTCCTGGATTTCCTCGACCGGCACACCGTAGGTTTCCTTCATCTCGCCACCGTTCTCGCGAATAACTTCCAGCCAGTCCTGCGGGACGCTGGATGATCCATGCATCACCAGGTGAGTTGAAGGAATCTTGGCGTGAATCGCCTTGATGCGATCAATTGCCAGGATGTCGCCGGTGGGTTTACGTGTGAACTTGTAGGCTCCGTGGGACGTTCCAATGGCGATGGCCAGCGCATCGACGCGGGTCTTCTCGACAAAGTCGGCTGCCTGGTCGGGGTCGGTCAACAGCATGTCCTGGGTCAGGGCACCTTCCGCTCCGGATCCGTCTTCCTTGCCGGCGGTCATGGTTTCGAGTGAACCGAGGCAGCCCAGCTCTCCTTCGACCGATACGCCCACAGCGTGCGCCATCTGCACGACGCGACGGGTGACATCGACGTTGTACTCGAAAGATGCGGGCGTTTTCATGTCTTCCATGAGCGAGCCGTCCATCATCACGCTGGAAAAACCGGAGCGGATGGAACGTTGACACACGGCCGGAGACCCACCGTGATCCTGGTGCATGACGATGGGGATGTGGGGGTACTCTTCGATGGCCGCGAGGATGAGGTGGCGCAGGAACGGTTCACCGGCATAGGCTCGGGCACCGGCCGATGCCTGCATGATGACCGGGCTGGCGGTTTCATCGGCCGCCTGCATGATTGCCTGGACCTGCTCCAGATTGTTGACGTTGAACGCCGGAACGCCGTAGCCGTTCTCGGCTGCGTGATCGAGTAGTTGCCTCATCGAGACCAGTGCCATGGTTGTAATTTCTCCCTGTTAAGAATAATTAGGGGCGACGGTCCTCGCCCACTTTTACGATTTTCATGGTGTTGGTGCCTCCGCTCGATCCAATTGGCTCGCCAAAAGTGACGATAATCAGATCACCCGGGGTAACAACACCGGCTTTAACCATTTTGTCTTCCGCTTCCTTGAGCATGACGTCGAGCTCGTGGCCGCGATAATCGATCATCAGCGGGAAAACATCGCGGTAAAGACTGAGCCGGTAGCGCGTCGTAATCTCGGTCGTGAGCGCGTATATCGGTACACCCAAATTGTGACGGGATATCCAGAGCGCCGTGGACCCGGACTGGGTCAGCGCAGCGATCGCCTTGACCTTGAGATGATAAGCGGTAAACAGGGCAGCCATTGCGATCGACTGGTCGATACGGGTGAAGACCCGATCGAGAAAATGCGTGTCGAGCGTGACGTCATCGGTCTTTTCCGCTTCCACGCAGATACGCGACATCGCTTCGACCGTTTCGACCGGATACTTGCCGGCAGCCGTTTCCGCCGACAGCATGACCGCATCGGTGCCGTCCAGAACGGCATTGGCCACATCCGATACTTCAGCGCGCGTGGGCACAGGACTGGTAATCATCGACTCCATCATCTGCGTCGCCGTAATGGTGAGCTTGTTGTGCTCACGTGCGGTCCGGATCAACTTCTTCTGCAATCCCGGTACCGCCGCGTCTCCGACTTCCACTGCAAGATCACCGCGCGCGACCATGATGCCATCGCTGGCCCTGAGCAGATCGTCCATTGCGTCGACTGCTTCGGCACGCTCCATCTTGGCGATGATGACGGCATGGCCACCTGCGGCACGCATCAGCTCGCGCGCCATGTACATGTCTGCACCGCTCTTGGGAAACGATACGGCGAGAAAATCGGCTTTCATTTCCACCGCCGTACGAATGTCTTCCATATCCTTGGCTGTGAGCGCCGGCGCCGTCAGTCCGCCCCCTTGCCGGTTGATGCCCTTGTTATTCGACAGCACGCCGCCAACTCGCACAGTGGTGATGATCTCAAGCCCCGATACCTTGCGCACATCAAGAACCAGACGCCCGTCGTCGAGCAACAACACATCGCCGGTTCGTACATCCTTGGTAAGTTCGCGATAGTCAAGACCGACACGTTCCTGATTACCCAGTTGGCAGCCAGCGTCCAGAACGAAGCTATCGCCCTTGTTCAGGGTGATCTTGCCGGAATCAAATTTTCCGATGCGAATTTTCGGCCCCTGAAGATCGCACATAATACCGATCGTGCGCTCCTGGGATTGCGCTGCCTCGCGCACCACCGCCGCCCGCTGCAGATGTTCCTCGCGCGTGCCATGAGAGAAATTCATTCTCACCACATCAACACCCGCCGCGACCATCCGCGTGATGACTTCCTTGCTAGTGGAAGACGGACCAAGCGTCGCAACGATTCTGGTTCTGCGATTCATGACTTGTTGAGCCTATTGCTCGGGCGGGGTTGAGGCACGGCGTTCGAGGATTTCCACAGCGGGCAATTCACGGCCTTCAAGAAACTCCAGGAAGGCGCCGCCGGCAGTAGATATGTAATTGATTTTATCGGAAATGCCATACTTCGCTATCGCCGCGACGGTATCGCCACCTCCAGCAATGGAGAACGCTTTGGACTCGGCAATCGCGGTCGCGAGTGTTTTCGTTCCTTCGCCAAACTGATCGAATTCGAAGACACCCAACGGTCCGTTCCAGACAATGGTGCCGGCACTCGCCATCATCTCGGCCATCCGCTTCGCACTTTGCGGTCCGAAGTCGAGGATCATGTCTTCGTCTTCAATCGCATCGACTTGTTTTACGCTCGCCTTGGCCTCGGCAGAGAACTCGCGAGCGCAAACCACATCCACCGGCAGCGGTACATTGGCACCTCGCGCGGCAGCGGTATCCATGATCTTGCGCGCCTCCGCGACAAGGTCTTTTTCAACAAGCGACTTTCCGATGTTCCAACCCTTGGCAAGCAGAAAAGTATTGGCAATTCCGCCACCGACGATGAGTTGATCGACTTTTTTCGCGAGCTCGTCGAGCACCGTGAGCTTTGTCGACACCTTGGAGCCGGCGACAATGGCGATGAGCGGGCGCGCGGGTTCGCTGAGTGCGCGCGACAAGGCCTCGAGTTCCGCACTCATCAACGGGCCGGCGCAAGCAACCGGCGCAAAGCGCGCAACGCCATGGGTGCTGGCTTGCGCGCGGTGCGAAGTCGCGAATGCGTCATTGACATAGACGTCACACAATGCCGCCATCTTTCGCGACAGCACTTCGTCATCACTTTTCTCGCCCTTGTTGACGCGACAGTTCTCCAGCATGACGACCTGGCCCGGCTTGACGTCGACACCATCGACCCAGTCCTGCCTGAGTTCCACCGAGGTATTGAGCAACTCTCCCAGGCGGGCGGCTACCGGAGCGAGTGAATCAATTTGCCTGAGTTCGCCCTCTTTTGGACGCCCAAGATGCGACATGACCATCACCGCCGCACCGGCGTCAACAGCCGCCCTGATACCAGCCAGAGATGCTCGTATGCGTGTGTCGTCGGTAATGCTGCCATCTTTGTCCTGCGGCACGTTCAGATCGGCGCGAACAAGCACGCGCTTGCCGCCCAAATCGAGATCATTCATGCGAAGAAACGACATGTTCGCAGTGCTTCCTCTGCCAGTTCAATGTACGTGTAAAAAAACACAAGGGC
>Ga0316187_10001676_pt1 | contig 19276 bp, 14 predicted proteins | sample CroRivburrow1_MG_FD_204927 | JGI IMG/M metagenome (GOLD analysis project Ga0316187, IMG submission 204927) | Coastal sediment microbial communities from Maine, United States - Cross River worm burrow 1 | ecosystem: Environmental > Aquatic > Marine > Coastal > Sediment | place: USA: Maine...
CTCCGGCAGTCGACGTGGCCGCTGTGTTTTCACTGTATCCTGCCATTCCCCAAGCCGGACGCGCTGTTTGCCAGTTCATCAGCCCTCCTATTGCCGGGCCTGTGACCTTGCCTTGCGAGCCTCGGTCCGTTTCTTGCGTGCGCTCACATGATAGGCACGCGATTCCTGTAAAGTCACCCCACCGGACTTGTCACTGTCGGCCAGGACAAACAGCCCGGCAATATACCCGCGCAGTTCCGAGCGTGTAACCGCGGCATCCTTGTCCGCATCCATGCGCGTCAGAATCCGGTCGATACGCCGCTTGGCCAGGCCAATGAGCCAGTTTTCAAGCTCGGCCCTGGTCACCTTGTCATTCTTGTCGGCATCAAGGCGCATGAACCGGCGAACCGACCTTGCCTCCAGTTCTTCGATTGCAAGTGCGCCATCCTTGTTCTTGTCAAGACGCTCAAACGTGCGCTCACCGCGCGGCATGCCGGGCTCGCGGGCAAGCGCTGTGTTTGCTGACATGCCTGCGATGACCAATGCCGCGGACAAGGCGGCTGAAAAACGAATGCTCATAACGGATCAATCTCCTTAGCTGGTAATGTTGCCGGAACCTCAGATTCGGAAAACCACTAGGTCCCACGGAGTGTGTTGGCCAACGCACATGAACAAGACGAGAACACCCGCAACAATCCGTCGCTCGGTCTGAAAAAACTTTCAGTGGTCTTCCGGAACACCGATCAGGCGGTCAAAAATTGCAGAAACCTGCCGGTTTGCATCGATCACCATGGCCTCCATGGTGGCGACATCCGGCGCAGCACTGGCGCGCAACAGTAATTTTATCAGGCCGGACGGCGCAGTTTCCAGTTCAAACCGGCCGGAGGAACACAGCCGCAGCATATGGGTCAGGCCCTGATACAACGTCGCTGCAGAGACCAGCACATCATGGTCTGCGGCAGCCAGATGACCAGCATCGCGCAAGGCATGAAGGGCGGCAATGGTGTTGCGCTGCAAAACGTCCGGCGTTTCATGGGCATGGACCAATTGCAGTGCCTGGGCAATGAATTCGATCTCGACCAGGCCACCGCGTACATGCTTGATGTCCCAATGATTGCCGGTGACCATGCCGGTGCCGGTGCCGGTGCCTTGAAGCATGCGCAGCCGCATGTCCCTCACATCAACCAGGGTCTGGTCCCGGTCGCGACGGGCGCACAACACCGTGCGGATGGTTTTCTCCACACGCTGCTGCAAGGCTGCATCGCCAGCCACAACACGTGCCCGTGTCAATGCCAGTTTCTCCCAGGTCCAGGCCTGGGTTGCCTGATAGTTGTCAAACGATTCAATGTGGCTGGCAACCGGCCCCTTATTGCCGGACGGACGCAACCGCATGTCAACTTCGTACAGGTCGCCCTCATCGGTCTGAGAGGTCAGCGAGGTGGTCAGGCGTCTTGTCAGCCGGGAAAAATACTGTGATGCCGGCAACGGCCTGTCGCCATCGGACGCGTCGACATCATCGGGAAAATCATACAGCATGATCAGGTCCAGGTCGGATGCCGCCGTCATCTCGCAACCACCCAGTTTGCCCAGCGCCATGACGACCATTGCGCCGCCTCGAACATGGCCGTGCCGCACACCCACATCGGCGGTGGTAACCTGGAGCATGTGTGCGGTCACGGCATCTGCGAGTTTTGAATAGGCGAGGCCGGCCTGCTCTGCGCTGACCGTTTCTGACAAAATGCGCATGCCGATGCGAAGCGACAATTCATGGGCGGTGATGCGGGTCGCGCTCAAAATCTCTTCGTAGGTGGCGTCGGCGCTGCGCAAGGCGGCAAAGCAATCTGCCAGCTCGGCCTGTTCCGGCATGGCACCAAAAAAATCCGGATCGAGCACCGCTTCAAGCTGGCGGGGACGGCGGGACAGGCTCTGCGCAAGGCGCGGAGCAGACCCCAACACCGTCATCATCAGTTCGAGCAGAAACGGGTTTGCCTTGAACATGGAAAACAGCTGAACGCCGGCCGGCAGTCCGGCAACAAACCGGTCAAAGGCGATAAGCGCCTGATCCGGCTGGCCGGAGCGTGACAGGGCCGTCAGCAGAGCCGGCATCAGTTCGGTCAGCCGTTCCCGGGCCGCAGATGAGCGCATTGCCGGGTAACGCCCGAAATGCCAGCCGCGAATGGTAGCTGAAACTTCAGAGGCCTGCGCGAACCCCATCCCGGCAAGCGTGTGCAACGTTTCCGGGTCATCGTCGCCACCTGTAAACACCAGACTGCCCAGCTCGCTGCCGAGTTCAGGCGCTTCTTCGAACAGACCGGCATAGTGCCCCTGCACCATCTTGAACGTTGCGGTGAGCCTGTCAGCCAGTTCATCCGGATCGCCATAGCCGCAAAACCTCGCAAATCCGGCAAATGCCTCGTTCGTTGCAGGCAATGTCTGGGTTTGCTCATCAGCTACCATCTGCAGGCGGTGTTCGATGGTGCGCAAAAACACATATGCGTCGTTCAATTCATCGCTGGCTGTCTGCTCGATCCATCCGGCCTGCACCAGCTTGTCCAGCATGGCTTGCGTGCGGTTGCCCCTGAGGTCCGGATTCTTGCCACCCGCAATCAGTTGCTGGGTCTGCACAAAAAACTCGATCTCGCGAATACCGCCGCGTCCCAGCTTGATGTTGTGTCCCAGCACCACAATGGAATCATGACCCTTGTGGGCGTGCATCTGCCGTTTCAGGGACTGCACATCCGCGATTGCCGCAAAGTCCAGATACTTGCGCCAGACAAACGGGGTAAGACCTTTTAAAAATCCCTGTCCCAGTTCCAGATCACCTGCAACGGCCCGGGCCTTGATCATGGCAGCCCGTTCCCAGTTCTGTCCCATCGACGCGTAATAGTTCTCTGCCGCACCGATGGCGATGGCAATCTGGGTTGCACGCGGGTCCGGCCGCAAGCGCAGATCAATGCGGAACACATATCCGTCCTCGGTACGGTCCTGCAGGACACTGGCCAGTGTCCGGGTTATGCGGACATAGATTTGAGCTGCGTTATCTGTTTGTTCCAGCGGAACTTTTTCGGGATCGTAAAGTACGATCAGATCAATGTCAGACGAGTAATTCAATTCGCCCGCACCGTGCTTTCCCATGGCCAGAACCGTGTAGCCATCTGACGCGGGCTGGCCTTTGTCCGGTGTCAGCTTGCCGGCTTCCACGGCTTCTTCCAACAACCAGTTCAGCGCGCCCGCGACCGCCACATCGGCAAATCGAGTCAGAGCGCGTGTCACCTGTTCGCAGGACCAGCAGCCTGCAATGTCAGCCAGCGCAATCAGCAGCGCGACATGATTTCTCGCGACACGCAGATGACGCATCAGATCAGCCTGTGATGGCGCAGATGCAGCCTCCGTCTCAAGACGTTCGCACACAGCACTGAACAGTTGATCGGGCGGCGTGCTCAGCGCCTCGACGGCAAACTCAGGATAGCGCCGCACCAGCCCGGACAGAAACGGAGACCCGGCCGAAATGTGAGTCAGAAGTGCGCGAGCACTTGGAGATGTCTCGCACAAGGGCTGCAGCACGTCTGCATGCTCCACGATCGCAGCAAGCAGATACTGCTCATCAGGTTGCACAGGCAACGACACATGTGTTGCAGACAAAGCCTTGTTCATGGATACCAACTGCAAAAACCGAGATTGGACTTAACACCCTAGGGTCAGGACACTAACCTCTGGAACGGAATTAGCAAAAGTGTATCCGGAAATTTCGCTGTATTTTATACCCTGACCGGAAAATGCAACTTTGCAGTAAGCCCGGGATTTGCATCCTCGATTTCGAAACCACCTGCATGCAGTTTCATGACACTGTCGACCAGCGCCAGGCCCAGTCCGCTTCCAGACTCGCTGCGGCTCTTGTCCAGCCGGACAAAGCGGCCCTTGACCCGCTCCCTGTCAGTTGCGTCGATACCGGGTCCGGTATCACTGACCTGTACGGTCCAGCCATCGGCTTTCGAACGGACAATTTGCAATCTTATTGCAGGTACCCCGGTTTTTGCATCGCGGCCGTACTTGATCGCGTTGTCGAGCAGGTTTGTCATCGCCTGGGCCACAAGCTGCCTGTCGGCTCTCACCAGTGCGGTTTCCGGCGCGTCCAGAACAAGCGTGCCGCCGGCCTCTTCCGCAATGGGGCCATAAAGCTCCACCAGATCGTCCAGCAAAGCCACAAGATCAGTATCCTGGAACCCTTCGCGCATCTGGCCGGCTTCGGCACGGGCGATGGACAGCAAGGCGTTGAACGTGGTGAGCAGGCCGTCCGCCTCGGCTATATTGGCTTCCAGCGCGGCTTTGTGATCTTCTGCAGAGTTTGAGCGCAATGCATCTTCGGCGCGGGCACGCAGCCGGGTCAACGGCGTGCGCAGATCATGGGCGACATTGGAAGACACTTCCTTCATGCCGGTCATCAGGCGATTGATCTGATCCAGCATGTCGTTGAGGCTCTCCGACAGACGGTCAATCTCGTCACCGGTGCCGGAAACCGGCATTCTTTCACCCAGATCACCGGCCATGATGGCGCGGCTTGCGCCATTGATCTCGTCCACCCGGCGCAGGAAGTTGCGGCTCATCAGCAGGCCACCGCCAACGCCCAGCACAAGTGTCAGGCCAAGTGCCCAGAACAATGATGTCCTGATGATCCGGTTGAACTGCCGGCGCTCTTCCACATCACGGCCGACAACAAGCTGAAAACCACCGTCCAGGCGAATGAAAAACGCCCTTGCGGTGTGATCAACCAGTCCCCTGCCGGTTTCATAGGGGAATTTGAAATCAATGGTGCCGCGCTCACCTACCGCTTCAACGGGCAAGGATTGCAGATTTCCGGCAAGCCTGCGTCCCACGGCGTTGGTCAGAATATAGACCGCCCCATCTGCTTCCTCGCTGCGTGCCTTGATGATTTCAAGCAGCCCTCGAGGCCCGCGAATTTTATACTGCTCGGCCAGGCCTTGGACTTCCGCCTCGACCGTGTCTTCGGTCTGGCGCTCCAGCAAAATAGCGGTATTCCAGTAGATATAGGCAAGAATGGCACCCACCGAGATGGCAAACACGGTCAGGTAGACAGCCGCCAGCCGGAAGGTCGACGTTTGCAGGAGTTTAAGAGCGGCCCGCACGAATACTGTATCCGGCGCCACGAACAGTGTGCAAAAGCGGTTCGCCGAATTCCTTGTCCACCTTGGCCCGCAATCTGGAAATGTGGACGTCAATCACATTGGTCTGCGGGTCAAAATGATAGTTCCACACGTTTTCCAGCAACATGGTGCGTGTCACCACGCTGCCGGCATTGCGCATCAGGTATTCCAGCAGCTTGAATTCCCGCGGTTGCAGCAAAATATCTTCGCCTGCCCGGGTTGCGGTGCGGGCCAGCAGGTCAATTTCGAGATCTGCGACCTTCAATTTGGTTGTGTGCGGGGTTGCATCCTGGCGGCGGCGCAAGGTTTCAACCCGCGCCAAAAGTTCCGTGAACGCGTAAGGCTTTGCCAGATAATCATCACCGCCGGCGCGCAAACCGAGCACCTTGTCGTCCACTTCGCCGAGCGCCGACAGTATGAGCACCGGTGTGGTAATATCTTCACTGCGCAGTGTCTTGACGACTTCAAGACCATCCATGCCCGGCATCATCCGGTCCATGATAATGACATCATGGGTCTGCTCGCGTGCCAGTTCGAGACCATCGGTTCCATTGGCAGCCAGGTCGACCACGTGACCTTCTTCAACCAGGCCCTTTTCAAGCCAGCTGGCCGCTTCGCGATCATCTTCTACGACAAGAATTTTCATGCAATTTGAATCCACTACCTGATCACCCATTGTTCGTGCCAAGTTCAAAAGGAAAAAGCAAGTGTGCCCCCGTACACCTCGTGTTTCAGAAGACCGTTGGCAGGGGGGGCGGGAGGTCTACCCGAAACATCATTGTGAGGCACACGGAGGCACGATGGCGGCGCTGGTACAGAGGGGGCAGAGTTCACGCCGCCATCCTTTTCATATAGTATCAGCCTTTTGCAATTTTAAGTGCAACAAAGCGCTGTCCACGATTATTTTTCACCAGCAACAGCACTGGAGACTTGCCGGACCTGGCGGATGACTGGCGAATTGCAGCCACTGCGGCCTCTGGTTGATCGACAAATGCGCCGTCGACTTCCAGGATCACATCGCCCTGGCGAATGCCCTGTTCGGCTGCCGGTGAGCCAGGCATCACGTCTGCGACGACGACCCCTTCACCATCCTCAGCCGGAGCCAGTGCCAGACCAAGCTTCTGGTCTGCTGCGGGCCCGTTGTCTGGTCCAGGGTTGATGGATGCCTGCTTTTCGCCCGGCATTTCACCAATCGACACATTGATGTCACGCTGTTTTCCGCCGCGGAAAACAGTCATCTCCACGCTCGTGCCCGGCTTGAGCTTGGCAACTGCCCGTGACAATTCCTTGGGGCCTTCAATGTCGGCACCATTCACTTTCAAAATCGTGTCGCCGGTACGCAAGCCCGACTTTTCCGCCGGTGAACCGTCGGTTACCGCAGCAACCAATGTGCCGGACGGCTTGTCGAGGCCAATGCTGGACGCGATATCTTCAGACACTTTCTGAATCTGAACACCGAGCCAGCCACGCGTTACATTGCCGTCATCCTTGAGATCAGCGATGATCGCTTCTGCAGTTGAAGCCGGAATGGCAAAACCAATGCCGACACTGCCGCCTGAAGGTGAGAAGATCGCCGTGTTGACACCGACAACCTCACCCTTGAGGTTGAACGCCGGTCCGCCCGAATTGCCACGGTTGATCGGTGCATCGATCTGCAGGAAATCATCGTAAGGACCAGCACCAATATCCCGGCCGGAAGCCGAAATGATGCCGGTGGTCACGGTGCCGCCAAGCCCGAACGGATTGCCGACGGCGACCACCCAGTCACCAACGCGGGGTGTGTCTGCGGCGAACTTGATCGGGATAAATTTGTCGTTGCTGTCAATTTTCAACAGGGCAAGGTCGGTTTTCGGATCCGTTCCGATAACCTTGGCATCAAACTCGCGTCCGTCGGAAAACTTGACCGAAACCTCGCTGGCATCCTTGATGACATGGTTATTGGTAACCAGGAAACCATCTTCAGAGATTATGAAACCTGAGCCCTGGGACGTACCATTGCGCCGGTTCGGCCGCGGCATTACGCCTCCATTCTGGCCAGGCTGATTGCGGAAAAAGTGCTCAAAAGGCGAGCCTTGCGGAAAACCAAACTGAAATTCACGGCGCTGCTCGCGTGTACCGCTGTCGTCCCGTGACGCAACCGGCGTGTATTTGCTTTGCACCGACACGACTGACGGCATTACGGTTTCCACCAGGTCGGCAAAGCCCGATGCCGGTGCAGTATTCAGCGAAATCTGGGTTTTTGTTGCTTCAGTGCCGGCATGGCTGATGGTGCCGGTCAGAGCGGTCGCACCAAGCAGGCCTGCAATGATCGCGGCATAAACTGCCTTGCGGCTCCTGGCGCCATGTTTCGTGTGAGTGGTCATTTCTGTAAAATCTCCAGTGCATGGAATCGGAAAGGTCTGATGCATGGAGAGTTAGTGCATGTCACATTACACGAGCGTGTCCGGCGGGTTAAAACACGTTAATGTTGCAAATTCTCATTCTATAACCTTGGTCACCACCGCAACTTCGGCCTCGAGCGTGCGGTGAACCGGGCATTTCCCGGCGATTTCCTCCAGTTTGCCACGCAGGTCCGGCGAAATCTCACCCTCCACTGATATGGTGCGTTCAAACCGGTCAATCCTGCCGGTCTTGCCTTCACCACAGTCCTCGCAGTCATCCGCGTGAACCTTGCCGTGGGTTACATCGACCGTAACACGGCCCAATTGCAGCTTTTTGAAATCCGCGTACATGCGCAGTGTCATGGAGGTGCAGGTGCCCAGTGCGATCGACAGATAGTCGTAGGGCGACGGTCCGGTGCCGTCACCGCCCACCGACGACGGCTCATCAGCCAACAGGTGATGATCGTCGACCAGCACGTCCTGCTGGAACTTGCCCTGCTGCGTCTCACGCACCCTGACCACGCCGGCCGGCGCTGGTTTTGGCCGCTCAGCAGATGGCAGAAACCGGTTGGCCCATCCCGCCAGCACATCGGCCACGAACACCGCGTCCTGCCTGCGCGACAGCAGATGATCGGCGCCGTCCAGCGAAATAAAGCTCTTCGGATGCCTGGCGGCAGAGAAGATTGCAGATGCGTTCTCAATGCCAACTGTCTGGTCAAGCGGAGCGTGAAACACGATCAATGCCGGCTTTAGCGCCGAAATCCGGTGTTTCAGGCTGGAGCCACGGACATCGTCCAGAAATTGTTTCTTGATGGTGAATTCGCGGCCTGCCAGGGATACGGTGGCTTCGCCGTTGCTCTCAATGGTGTCGAGACTGGCGTGGAAATTATGCACCACATGATCCGCATCGGCAGGTGCACCAATGGTTGCCACGGCTTTCAGCTCTGCAATGTCTCCGGCACCGGCCAGAACCGCTGCGCCGCCCAGAGAGTGGCCAACCAGCAACTCAGGAGCCGAGTGATTTTCACGCAGCCAGTTTGCAGCGGCAATCAGGTCAGCCACATTTGATGAGAAATTGGTGTTGGCAAACTCACCCTCACTGGCCCCAAGGCCGGTAAAGTCGAACCGCAATGTGGCGATGCCATGGGCTGCCAGGGCTGAGGCTATGCGGCTGGCGGCAAACACATCCTTTGAACAGGTGAAACAGTGGGCAAACAGGGCATACCCCCGCACGGCTCCGTTCGGCGCATCCAGCCGGGCTGCAAGCATATCGCCCTGCGAACCCGGAAATTCGATCCGCGTGGACTTGATTGCCATCCGGTTACTCCTTGGATTTAGGGGTCAGGACTTGAGAATGTCGTCAAGACGGGCCTGCTCGTCGGCAGACAAGGCCTGTTCAGGTACTGCCAGGCCGGATCCCTTGCGCCGGCGCAGGAAAATCACCAGAGACCCGATCAGCAGAATTGCAAACGGGCCGCCCCACAATAACAGCGTGCGCGAGTTGAAGCGTGGTTTCAGCAGCACGAACTCGCCATATCTTGACACAAGATAGTCGACCACCTGGGCATTGCTCTCGCCCTGGACGAGACGCTCCCGGATCAGCACCCGCAAGTCCTTGGCCAGAGGCGCATCGCTGTCGTCGATGGACTGGTTCTGGCAAACCAGACAGCGCATCTGTGCCGACAGTACGCGCGCACGCGCCTCCAGTTCCGGATCACTCAATATCTCGTCCGGTTGCACGGCGAACGCAGCAGGCAATGTGGTCAGCACGAAAACGACAGCAAGAACAAGGCGACGCAGCATCTCAATGTTACTCTGCAGGCTGGATGATTGGGGTTTTGGCCTTTTTCGGAGCACCAACCCTGTAGCGCCGATCAAACAGCGAACAGCATCCGCCCAGGAACATCAATGCCGTTCCGAGCCAGATCATCCAGACCAGCGGGTGAAAATAGAACCTGATCGTGCGCGCGTTGTCAGGCGCGCGATCACCCATCACAACGTACAGATCACCATCGATGAACGGCTCGATACCGACTTCGGTTGTCGGCTGGTTGGACGGCTTGAAGACGCGTTTTTCCGACCAGATTTCAGACACCTCAACACCACCCGATGAAATGGAGAAACGCCCCCGGTCAGCCGAGTAATTCGGTCCCGTGATCGGGCTTTCACCCAGGAAAGTCACACTTCTGCCGCCAACCTGCATGACTTCGCCCGGCTTCATCACCGTCACTATCTCCTGTTTCCATGCCGTGATGCCGACGACGCCGATGACCATGACGCCGACGCCGGCATGGGCGATCATCATGCCCCAGGCCGCTCCGGGCAGACCCTTGAGGCGCGCCCAGGCCACATTGAGCGGAACCGATGTAAACTTGGTGCGGGCAAGCATTTCCTGCACGCTGGCGGCAATCAGCCAGGCGCCGAGAGCGGCACCAAACGGTGCCAGCCACGGCCCGCGCCACTGCCATGCCATGGCGGCTACTCCCACCACCAGCGCAACAACAGCGGCTACCCAAAGCCGCTGGGCCGCCGCCCACATGTCGGCGCGTTTCCACGACATCAACGGGCCGATCGGCACCAGCAACAGAAGCGGCAAAATCAGCGGGCCAAATGTCAGATTGAAGTATGGCGGGCCGACGGAAATCTTGTCGCCTGTAATTGATTCCAGCACCAGAGGATAAAGCGTACCGATAAACACCGCGGCACAGGCCGCCGTCAGCAGCAGATTGTTTACAACCAGCGCACCCTCGCGGCTGATCGGCGCAAACAGGCCACCGGTCTTGATGGTCGGGGCACGCCAGGCATAAAGCGCCAGCGCTCCGCCAATGAAGACACACAGGATACCAAGGACATAAACGCCTCGCGCCGGATCAACGGCGAAAGCGTGAACCGATGTCAGCACACCGGAGCGCACCAGGAAGGTGCCGACCAGTGACAGCGAAAATGCCAGAATGGCCAACAGGATCGTCCAGACCTTCAGCGCGTTTCGCTTTTCCACCACAATTGCCGAGTGCAACAGGGCTGTCGCTATCAGCCATGGCATGAAGGATGCATTTTCCACCGGGTCCCAGAACCACCATCCACCCCAGCCAAGCTCATAATATGCCCACCAGGACCCGAGCATGATGCCGGCCGTCAGGAACATCCATGCAGCCAGCGTCCACGGCCTGACCCAACGGGCCCAGGCCGCATCAACCTTGCCTTCGATCAGGGCTGCGACCGCGAACGAAAACGCGATGGAGAGGCCAACATAACCGGCATAGAGAAGCGGGGGATGGATGGCCAGTGCCGGATCCTGCAGGATCGGGTTCAACCCCTGGCCCTCAATCGGTGCCGGGTCGAGCCGGTTGAACGGATTGGACGTCAGCAGGATGAATGACAGGAACGCCACCGAGATTGAGCCCTGAACCGCAATGACACGGGCTTTCAGGCTGGGTGGCAGGTTGCCGCCAAACACCGCAACTGCAGAGCCGAACAAGGCCAGCACCATGACCCACAACAACATCGAGCCTTCATGATTTCCCCACACGCCTGAGATCTTGTAGATCAGCGGTTTGTCGGAATGCGAATTCTGGAATACGTTCTCAACCGAGAAATCCGACGCGATATACGACATGGTCAGACAGGCAAAAGACAGTGCAATCAGCCCGAACTGCAGCAGGGCTGCAGGCGGTGCGACCGCCATCAACCGGCTGTCGCTGCGCCAGGCGCCGTACATCGGCACACTGAACTGATAAATCGCCGTGACAAATGCAAGAACAAGCGCGAACTGACCAATTTCGGGGATCATTGAGTACCTTCTTTTGCTGCTTCGTCACCTGGTTTCCAGACGCCTTTTTCCTTCAGGGCGTCCGCCACTTCACGCGGCATATAATTTTCATCATGCTTGGCCAGAACCGTATCGGCCTTGAAGCTTCCGCCGGCATCCAGCATGCCCTCTGCAATGACCCCCTGACCTTCCCGGAACAGGTCGGGCAAGATGCCGACATAGGTCACCGGCAAGGTGCCGGCGGTGTCTGTAACCTTGAACGAAACGGTCTTGCCCTGTCCTCGGACAATCGAGCCGTCTTCGACCAGGCCGCCCAGCCGGAAACGGGTTCCCGGTTGCACGCCCTTTTCTACAACATCGGACGGTGTGTAGAAAAATGTAATCGTGTCTGACAAGGCGTACAGCACCAGCCCCGCTGCAAGGCCAAGAGCCCCGAGACCGGCGCCGATCAGTGCGCCACGCTGTTGTTTTCGTGTCATCGCCATATCACGTCATTCCTGTCATCAAAGCCCCAGGGCCTTGCGGGTTTCTTCAAGCCGGGCAACGGCCTGCTGGTTATCCTTGAGAGCTTTGGCCGCCCGGTTGAGAGCGTCGGCTGCCTTGTCTTTCTCGCCCAGCACCATGCGCGCGCGGATGAGCCGTAACCAGGCATCAACATCGGCACCGTCTTCGGTCAGGCGTTCATCCAGTCCTTCAACCATGGAGCGGATCATCGCGGTGCGGTCGGTGGCGTCCATCTGCTGGCCCTGCTGTATCTGCTCTTCGGTCAGCGCCGGCCCTTTGGGCATCTGACCTGCGGCGAGTGGCGGAGCCTTGGGCATCTGGCCAGCAGTCAGAGCCGGAGCTTCGGGCGACCGGCCGCCGGCGGACGAGATCTGTTGTTCAACGGCAGCCCGCCACGGCGCATCCGGTGCGCTTTCGGCCAACATGGCAGTCCAGCCGGCAATAGCGTCAGCGGTCCTGCCTTCCTGCCGGTGGGCAAGCGCCACGTAAAACCGGGCCTTCATATGCTTCGGCGCAGCCTTTTGAACCGCTTCAAAAACCTCCTGGGCCTCGTTGGACACCAGGCCATTATTGGCCAGCACAAGGCTTTCGCCCATATCGGTCATCAGGTCTGCATCAGGGCCGGATATGGCAAGCGCCTTCCTGTAGGCGTTGGCCGCGTCATTATATCTGCCGATGCGCTTGTAAGCCGGCGCCAGCACCATCCAGCCACGCGCATCATTGGGTTTCTGTTCCAGATGCTGTTCCACTTGGCGCACCATGGCCGCCATGTCCTGGTTGGCAACAGCGCCGTCAATGCGGGCCTGCAGGGGCTGGGCCGGCAGGTCCGGGCGGCCGATCTGCAGATATCCGCCAAGTGCGATCAGCGGAACAGCGACCCCGGTTGCAATCGGCAACCAGGCCGGAACCGGGCGCGCAGCCTTTGCTTCTGATGCAAGTTCGGCCTGGGCTGCCAGAATACGCCGCGACACTTCATTGCGTGCCGCATCAGCCTCTGAATCCGGGATCAGGCCGGCTTTCTGGTCCCGTTCCAGTTCGCTCAATTGATCACGGTATACGGCAAGATCAAAGGATGCGCGTTCAGCATCCCCGTTCTGCGCACGCGGGCGTAATGGCGACAGCAGCGCCATCAAAACCAGGGCCGTCAATACGGCAAATGAAATCCACAACAACATAATACCACTTAGCAATCGCACAACGAGCAATACAACTCACGAAACAGCGAGTTTAACGTCACCAACGTGGCCATGTCATGCACCAGTGTCGCACTTCCCGGTCTGAATGTCGCAATCATTTGGTGATAATTAAGGCGGTTTGCTAGATTGCGTGAAGTTAATTCGGCTCACCCTGTATAGAGAGCCAACTCGGAAGACCGTCCATGAAACGCTATTCGATATTTTCCCTGGCCAGAAATGCCCTGAACTACCACAAGGACTGGGAACGCGCATGGCGCAGTCCCGACCCGAAAGAAGAGTACGATGTGGTGATCGTGGGTGCCGGCGGCCATGGCCTGGCAACGGCCTACTACCTGGCCAAGAACCACGGCATCACCAACATGGCGGTCATTGAAAAAGGCTGGCTTGGCGGCGGCAATACCGGGCGCAACACCACAATCATCCGGTCCAATTATCTGCAGGACCCGTCTATCGCCATCTATGAACTGGCGCGGTCCCTGTATGAGACGCTGTCCCAGGAACTGAACTACAACATGATGTTCTCACCGCGCGGCGTGCTGATGCTGTGCCAGACCGAGCATGAACTCAGGGCATTCAGGCGCACCGCCCATGCCAACCGGCTGGCGGGTCTCGACTGCCGGATGGTTGATGCAGCGGAGGTTAAACGCATCGTGCCGATCATCAATGACAGTCCCGATGCGCGCTACCCGATCCTTGGGGCCTATTACCAGCCGCGCGGCGGCACCGGCCGCCATGACGCGCTTGCCTGGGGATATGCCCGCGCCATCGACAATATGGGTGTCGACGTCATCCAGAACTGCGAAGTGACCGGCATGTTGCGCTCAGGTGGAAAAATTACCGGTGTTGCCACCAAACGCGGCACCATCCGCGCCAAGAAAGTTGCCGTCGTCACATCCGGCCATACGTCGAACATCATGGAAATGGCCGGTGTGCGCATGCCGGTGGAAAGTGTCTGCCTGCAGGCACTGGTGTCTGAGCCGATCAAGCCGGTGATCGATTGTGTGGTCATGGCCAATACGGTGCATGGCTATATGAGCCAGTCCGACAAGGGCGAACTGGTCATTGGCGGCGGTGCGGACCCTTACAACAACTATTCACAGCGCGGCTCATTTCCAGCCATTGAACACACCGTATCGGCGCTGGTGGAAACGTTCCCGATCATCTCGCGCCTGCGCATGTTGCGCCAGTGGGGTGGTATCGTTGACATGACCGGGGATCGCTCACCGATCATCAGCATGACCGATGTGGGCGGGCTTTATGTCAATTGCGGCTGGGGAACCGGCGGATGGAAATCCATTCCCGGTTCCGGCTTCGTGTTTGCAGACACCATCGCCAATGACCGGCCGCATCCGATTGCCGCGCCATTTGGACTTAACCGCTTCACCGAGGGCCGCTTCATTGATGAAAGCGTTGCCGCGGCCGTAGCGCACTAGGAATAATGCCATGCTGATTATCCAGTGCCCCGTGTGCGGGGCTGAAGGCGATGAGACGGACTTTCACTGCGGCGGGCAGGCTCATATCGCGCGCCCGGCAACGTCCGACCCTGACAACATCGCAGACGGCGAACAGCGCGATTACCTGTTCATGCGGTTCAATCCCAAGGGCCTGCATTTTGAACGCTGGCGCTGTGATCGCGGTTGCGGCAAGTGGTTTCATGCCGCGCGCGATACGGTTTCGCTGGACTTCAAGGCCTATTACGGCATTACCGAATTGCCGCCCGCTGACGTCATGAAGCAGGCAACCGGCCAGTGGGCCGACTTCTTCAAGAAGGCCACGGCAGGCAAGCCTGCTGTCAAAGAGGCGGCTGCGAAGAAGATTGGCGCCAAGGCAACTGCCGCGCGCAAAACCGTCCCAGCAAAGGCGAAGAAGTCATGACCGGCAAACCTTACCGACTGCCCGAGACCGCCGCCAGGGGCTCGCGCATTGACCGTTCAAGGCAGATATCTTTCAGCTTTGACGGCGCCAGGATGACCGGTTTTTCCGGTGACACCGTTGCGTCTGCCGTTCTGGCGGGCGGACGCAGGGTGATGGGCCGCAGCTTCAAGTACCATCGCCCGCGCGGCCTGATCGGGCTGGGATCCGAAGAGATGAACGCGCTGATCGGTGTCGGCGAAGGCGGACGCAAGGAACCAAACCTCAGAGCGACACAGGTAGAGCTATATGACGGCCTGGCAGCGACCAGCCAGAACCGCTGGCCGAACCTGGATTTTGATATCGGCATCATCAACAACAAGTTCTCCCGGTTTTTGCCCGGCGGCTTCTACTACAAGACCTTCATGTGGCCGCGCAGCTTCTGGGAAAAAGTCTACGAGCCGTTTATCCGCAATGCGGCCGGCCTTGGCGAAGCAGCGCGTGAGCATGATCCCGATACGTACGAACAGATGCATGTTCATGTGGATGTGCTGGTTGTCGGCGGCGGTGTTTCAGGCATTGCGGCAGCCCAGGCGGCTGCAGCATCCGGCAAGCGTGTCATGCTGGCAGACGAGAATCCGGTGCTTGGCGGGGTGGCCGACATCTCCACCGGCGACATTGATGGCGCCAGCCAGACCGACTGGGTCGCCGCACGCCGGGCCGAGTTTGAGACATCCGGCAACTGCCATGTGCTGACGCGCACCACTGTGGTCGGGCATTATCACCATAATTACGTGCTGGCGGCAGAACGCGTTTGTGACCACGACCCTGACCTGCTGGCACAGGGCGCACCGCGCCACCGGCTGTGGAAAATCCGCGCCGGCCAGATCATCGTGGCGTCCGGCGCCCTGGAACGCCCGATTGCCTTTGCCAACAACGACCGTCCGGGCATCATGATGGCATCGGCAGCACGTGCCATGGTGGAGCGCTATGCAACATCGCCGGGCATGAACGGCGTCATATTCACCAACAATGACGATGGCTATCTGACTGCCCTGAAACTGCACGATGCCGGCGTTGCGGTCAGCCGCATCATCGATGTGCGCAAGGATGTGCCTTCCGCAATCGCCGACGCAGCACGTAATGCAGGCCTCAACGTGCAGGCTGGTGCGGCCATAGCCGGTGTTGAAACAACTTCCGGCGGCAAACAGATCACCGCGGTCAAGATCGCCCCCTATTCGGTTGGCCGTGGCCGGGTGGTCAATGAAGAACGGGTCGACTGTGACTTCGTTGCGGTGTCCGGCGGGTACAATCCGGTGGTGCATTTGTGGTGCCATAACGGTGGCAAGCTCAGGTTCGATGATGACATTCAAAGCTTCCGCCCCGACCGGCATGGTGACCCGATCATGGTTGTCGGCAGCGCCAATGGCAATTTTGACCTGAAGGCGTGCGTTGAAGAGGGGTTTGCTGGCGGTGAAACAGCTGCCAAAGCGCTCGGCGGCAAGGCTGCAAAACCGGCCAACAAGCCGATGGTAAAGGCCGAAAGTGCAGGCCCCATAGAGCCGATCTGGTTTGCACCTGCCACCGGCAAGTATAATGAAGGCAACAAGCATTTCATCGATTTCCAGAACGATGTGACAGCAGCCGACCTGGAGCTTGCGCAGCGCGAAGGCTATGAATCCGTCGAGCATACCAAGCGCTACACAACCCTTGGCATGGCAACGGACCAGGGCAAGACCTCCAACATCAACGGTCTCGGCATCATCTCCGATGCCACCGGCAAGCGCATACCCGAAATCGGCACCACGACATTCCGCCCGCCCTATACGCCCTACTCGTTTGGCGCCATTGCCGGCACCAAGACCGGTGAGCTGTTCCTGCCGGTGCGGCGTACCGCGATTTATGACTGGCACCGGCAACAAGGTGCCAACTGGGAACCGGTCGGACAATGGCGGCGGGCCTATTGTTACCCGCAGGCAGGCGAAACCAAACAGGACGCCATCAACCGGGAAATTCTGGCGGTCCGCAACAAGGTCGGCCTGCTTGATGCATCGACCCTCGGCAAGATCGAGATCAAGGGGCCGGATGCGGCCAAACTGCTCGACCTGGTCTACACCAACATGTTCTCGACACTGAAAGTCGGCAAGGCACGTTATGGCCTGATGATGAGCGAAATGGGTTTCCTGATGGACGATGGCGTGACGGTTCGCCTGGGCGATGACCATTACCTCATGCACACGACATCGGGCGGCGCCGACAATATCGTGGCGTGGCTGGAAGAATGGCTGCAAACGGAATGGACATCGCTGAAAGTGTTCGTGACGTCAGTGACCGAGCAATGGTCTCAGTTTGCCATTGCCGGACCGCAGGCGCGCACGGTGCTCGACAAGCTCGACACCGACATTGACCTGTCGGCTGAAGCGTTCGAGTTCATGAGTTATCGCGAAGGCAGGCTGGCCGGATATCCGGTGCGGGTGTTCCGGATCAGCTTTTCCGGTGAACTGTCCTACGAAATCGCCACGCCGTCGGGATATGGACGCGGTCTTTGGGATGCGCTGATGCAGGCCGGCGAGAGCGAGGGCATAACGGCCTACGGTACCGAGGCCCTGCACGTGCTGCGCGCCGAAAAGGGTTTCATTGTCATCGGGGATGAAACCGACGGCACTGTCACGCCGCATGATGTCGGCATGAGCTGGGCCGTGTCCAAGAAAAAAACTGACTTCATCGGCAAGCGCTCGCTGGAGCAGGCGTTTCTGGCATCTGAAGGCCGCAAGCAACTGGTCGGATTGCTGACCACCGACCCGCAGGAAGTGCTGCCGGACGGTGCCTACGCGGTTGAGACCGTCAAATCGGCACCGCCGATGAAAATGATCGGACACGTGACGTCAAGCTATTTCAGTCCCACATTGCAGCGCTCCATCGCCATGGCCCTGATCGAAGGCGGCAAGGGCAAAATGGGTGAAACGGTGTCGTTTCCGCTGGAGGGCGGCAAGACCGTCGAGGCGGTGATATCGTCTCCCGTGTTCCTCGATGCAGAAGGAAAACGCCAGAATGTCTGAAGCTGTGTATACAAGCCCGCTCGGGCATCTTGAAGACACTCGTGATGCTGCAGAGCTGAGCATTACCATGTCAGAGGTTTCTGACCGCGGCATGATTGACCTGCGGGGCGAGGCAGGCTCGGTCAAGTTCCGGCAGGCCGCCAAGGCAGCGCTTGGCATAGACCTGCCGCTGAAACCCCGCAGTTCAGCTGTCAAAGGCGACGTGACGGTGTTGTGGCTGTCGGTTGACCAGTGGCTGGTCTGCTGTCCGCGCACAAGGGCAGGAACCCTGGTCGACAAGCTGCACAAGAATCTTGTCGACATTCACTCACTCGCAGTGGACGTGAGTGACGCGCGCGCCATCATCCGGCTTGAGGGTGATACTGTCCGTGAGGTCCTGATGAAAGGCTCATCCATCGATTTCACACTGCCTGAGTATACTGCCGGGCTGGTTCGCCGCCTGATGTTCGCAGAAATCGCGGCGCTTGCGCACATCGTCACGGACAAGCCGTGCACGATCGACATCTACGTCTTCCGCTCTTATGCGGACTACACCTGGAAGTGGATCAAGGCGACCGCGAAGCCTGCTGCGACCATCGGGTTGTTTGGCAGACGTCCAGGATGAGGGCAAACCGCTTCAAAACGATGTCTTCAACTTCTGTTCCCGTTGAAAGCGCTCCAGCCCCAGTTCGATCAGTTTGGTGATCAGGTCCGGATAGGAAACACCGCTTGCTTCCCAAAGGCGCGGATACATGCTGATTTTCGTGAACCCCGGCATGGTGTTTATCTCGTTCACGATGATCTCGCCGTCGCTCTTGAGGAAGCAGTCCACTCTGCCAAGGCCTTCGCATTCAAGTGTTTGAAAGGTTCTCACGGCGAGGTCACGAATTCTGTCACTGACGGCGTCTGGTATGTCGGCAGGGATTTCCAACGCTGCCCCGTGCTCGTCCAGGTACTTGGCTTCGTAGGAATAAAAGTCATGACTGGGCTTTATCTCACCGACAACAGAGGCTTCCGGTCGCAGATTGCCGAGTATCGCACACTCAAGCTCACGGCCATCAACGAACTCCTCGATCAGAATTTTCATGTCGTAGGAAAATGCGTCCAGAACAGCCTCATCGAACGTGTCCCGGCTGGAGACTTTGTGGACTCCAACGGATGATCCCATGTTGGCTGGCTTGATAAACAGCGGCAGGCCAATTTCACGGGAGATAGCCTCGTAGTCCAGGACATCGCCATGCCGGAAGGTCAGGGATTTGGCGATCGGGATGCCGGCATCACGCAGCAGGCGCTTCATGACATCCTTGTCCATGCCGGCTGCAGAACCGATCACGCCCGAACCGACGAACGGCACGCCGGCAAGTTTCAACAGGCCTTGCACGGTGCCATCCTCTCC
>Ga0316187_10001677_pt1 | contig 19274 bp, 21 predicted proteins | sample CroRivburrow1_MG_FD_204927 | JGI IMG/M metagenome (GOLD analysis project Ga0316187, IMG submission 204927) | Coastal sediment microbial communities from Maine, United States - Cross River worm burrow 1 | ecosystem: Environmental > Aquatic > Marine > Coastal > Sediment | place: USA: Maine...
TACGCCGATGTTTGCGTGTCATGAGCACAATGAAACTTCGGCGGCAAAAAAGATTATCGAGAAACTGCATGCTGGAAAAAGCATTGCACTTATCAGTGATGCGGGAACCCCGTTGATCAATGATCCGGGATATCGGCTGGTCAGTGAAGTTCGAAAGGCGGGCTTTGTTGTGACACCTGTTCCAGGTGTATCAAGTCCGATTGCCGCACTCTCGGCATCAGGGTTGCCAACGGACAGGTTCAGTTATGTCGGTTTTCTGCCACGCAGTGGGAGAGCCCGTATCGAACTTATCTCCGAGTTGGAGGTTGCTAGCCACACGCATGTGCTGCTTGAGTCACCCAGACGGCTGGTTAAAACAGTTGAAGATCTATGCTCCAGTAACATGGCTGATCGGGAGGCCTGCGTTGCCCGTGAAATTACCAAGCTGCATGAGATATTTGTTTGCGGGACCCTTTCTGAGGTTCTGCTACATTTCCAACAGCAGGCACCCAGAGGCGAGATTGTGCTTTTGATCGGTCCAGCTGCCGAACGGGAGGCAACCGATGATGATCTGATCAAAGCACTATCATCTTCTGAGATGGCATCACTGCCCCCATCTAAACGTGCAGGTAGCGTGGCAAAACAGTTTGGTGTGCCAAAATCTCGTGTCTATGCACTGCTTCTGGAGATAGATGCAGCATGAGTCTGCGAATGAGTAGTGCGGATGAGTACTGCTAAAGGGCGTCGTGGAGAGGATCGGGCTGCTCTCTACCTGAAAATGCGTGGCTACAAAATTGTTGATCGCAACGTACGTGCCGGTAGAGGTGAACTGGATATCGTCTCACTCAAAGATGAGACGCTTGTGTTTGTTGAAGTGAAAGCTCATCAGAGTCGTGAGCAGGGGCTGTTGGCCGTGAACAGTGATAAGTGTGAGCGACTTCGTTCTGCAGCAAACGCCTATCTGGGAAAGAGACCAAAATTTACGGGATTGCAATGCCGCTTCGATTTAATCATCCTCACGCCTAGAGATGGTCTGAACCCATTTCCGAGTGTTGAGCATTTACAGGATGTTTTCAGATAGGAAGGCAGATGAAAGAGATTATCAGAGAAGCAATGAACGCTGGAGTTGAGCTACAGAGAACTCATTCTTCGGGTATGATGGATGCCTTGCAGGTTAATGAAATGATGTTTGGAGGCAATTCATGAGCACACGTCCACTCTCATTCAGCTCGCTGAGAACGGTTCCGGTTGCAGAGAGAAAGGCAGATACAGATGAACGTGATTATGGTGCTCCGTATAGTGCTAACGGTTCGCTTTCAGAACTGCTTTGTAGTCTTCCTAATCTGGGTGCTGGTGCAGATCTTTTCCGGCTTAGAGATGCGATCGTTTCAGCCCATCGACGTGGTAAAAAAGTCATTGTGGGCTGTGGCGGACACGTGATGGATACGGGTCTCAGCCCATTGCTATCAAGATTGATTGAACAGCGTCTGATATCCGGAATTGTTTTGACAGGAGAGGCACTGCTTCACGATGTGGAGATTGCTTTGGTCGGACAGACGCTCCGTTATCGTGATCAGGATCTGAGAGATGGCCGTTACTCGATGACAGAGGAGACTGGCCGTCTTATCAACGATGCAGTAAACATGGGTGCGGTTGAAAACTGGGGCTTTGGCGCGAGTGTTGGCAAAAAACTTCTAGACAGTGAGCCGGAACATCTTGATCACTCCGTTGTTGCGACCGCTTGTCGTTGTGGAATTCCGGTAACGGTTCACCCGACTATTGGGACAGACGCTTTTACCCTGCATCCTCAGGCACATGGCGAGTCACTTGGCTCAGCTGCCATGTATGATTTCAGATTGCTTGCAGGGATGATGACTGAAGCAAATGGTGGTGTAGTACTTAATGTCGCTTCGGGCGTTGTGTTGCCACGGATGTTTATTCAGGCAGTAGATGCGGCAAGAAACCTGGGTAAAAAGGTGGAAGGTTTATCTACTGCTGTAATTGACCCGTCGGCATCTGCATCATCGGTGGCGGATGTGGTGGGTCGTCTCTCTCAGCCCAGTGGCCAGGGGTACTGGTTATCCGGACCGGATGAGATTCTTCTGCCGCTTCTGTTCGGCGCAGTGCTGGATGTTCTGGGAGATGATATTGACTGATGGCACGTATCATAATCGTGTCAGTTTGGTGAGGTGAGTGTGGAAGATAGACCTGACAATATGGGGCCTGATAACCCAAACCCATGGAATAAACGGGAAAAAAAATCATCGATATTTTTGTATTTGGCAATTGCAGCAGTCTGCCTGATTCTGGCATACGTTGTCAGTGGTGCCGCAAAGTAAGGTAAATAGGAGCCTCAAAATGTTTAATCGGATTCTGCTGCTTGTTATTTGTACAGGTATGCTCTCATCGTGTGTCGCAACCGCTATCGTGGGTGGCGCTGCAGCTGTTGGGAGCGTTGCCAGTGATGAGCGCACGGTTGGCCAACATGTCGATGATGTGACCATCGCGTCCAAGATTGATGCGCTGCTAATTGCTGAGAAGGAGATGCCTTCGCGCTGGGTGAGTGTTGAAGTTGTTGAGGGCGTTGTCTGGCTGACAGGTTATCTACCAAGTCAGCAGCATGTTGATCGCGCTGTTCACATCTGTCGTAGTGTAAAAGGTGTTCAGGATGTGAGAAGTGAACTCAATATAGGTGAGCCATCAACCAGAAGTCTGTTCAGTGATAGTCTGATCACCACTAAAATTAAATCTGCGTTGTTGGATGATAAAATTGTCTCAGGATTCTCAATTCATGTGGAAACAGTAGACGGTAAGGTCTATCTGCAAGGTATCGTGAAAAACAGCGAGCAGCGTCACAGGGCAAAGGATATTGTTCGCAGTACAAATGGTGTTACAGCAGTCGTTGACCTGCTGCAGGTGCGAAACTGACGTGATTTCTGAACGTTTTGTAGCGTTGTCTGATGCGGTAAAGCTCAGGAAAAACTGGCATGAACGTGATATGCGTGTGGTTTTTACCAATGGCTGTTTTGATCTTCTGCATCCGGGTCACATAACCTATCTAGAGGGTGCCAGAGAGCTGGGGGATGTCTTGATTATCGGCTTGAACAGCGATGATTCAATCAGGCAACTGAAAGGTCCATCACGCCCAATCAATGAACTTGTAAATCGAGCTCATATGTTAGCTGGTCTTAGGTCTGTTGACCTGGTGGTCCCATTTTCCGAAGAGACTCCCATCAATCTGATCAAGTCACTTCTTCCTGACGTGCTGGTGAAAGGCGGCGACTACCTTCCTGACGATATTGTGGGTGGTAGAGAGGTGATTGAGGCAGGTGGAGAAGTGATCGTGGTACCTTTTCTGGACGGTCATTCATCTACAGATCTTATCAGGAAAATTCAGACACCTTCAGTTTGAAAGAGAGAAAGCTAAAGATTGTAGCTGATGCCCATATCTGGGGTGTTTATGCTGCCTTTTCATCACTGCCGGGATTCAATGTTGATCTTCAGGTGGTGGAAAATAGCGCGATTACGCAAGCGATTTTACTGGATGCAGATATCTTGTTAACGCGATCTTCCACTAAAGTTAATGCAGAGCTGCTGGAAGGAACAAGCGTTCGTTTTGCTGCCACCGCCACTATCGGTGATGATCATTATGATAAACCATGGCTTGAGGGAGCTGGAATCACCTGGGCCAACGCTGCGGGAAGCTCAACAGGTTCAGTGATTGAATATATGATGGCTTCACTGCTTGAGCTTCATGTACGCAGACTTATCTCAATACCGGATAGTACACTTGGCATTGTTGGGGTGGGGCGTATTGGAAGTTTACTCTCCAGTGTTTGTGAAAAGCTGGGCATGAATCTGCTCTACAATGATCCGCCGAGAGAGCGGATTGAGGGAGATGGAAAGTTTGCATCCATGCAGAGACTGCTTGCTGAAGCAGATGTTGTAACACTGCATACGCCTCTGCTTCGAGATGGAGATGATAAAACGTTTCACCTGATTGATTCAGAGTGGTTTTCAGCCTTTAAGGGACAAGGCGTTATTAATGCAGCGCGGGGTGGGTGTGTGGATAATTCAGCACTTCTAAACTGGCTCGATGGTGATGTGGAGCGCTTCGCGGTGCTAGATTGCTGGGAGGGAGAGCCCAATGTTTCAAAAGCGTTGTTGGCACATCCACAGCTGGTGATCGCAACCCCTCACATTGCTGGGCACTCACTGGATGGAAAAGCAGCCAATACTCAATATGTATACAGTGCGCTGTGTCGTTATCTCGGTGTTGAACCTGTATGGAGCATGCGTGAAGCACTCCCTGTCACTCATCAGATTAGGCGTGTTACTACAGAAAAAGGACCGTGGCAGAGCCTGCACAGGTTAGCGACAACTCTCTATCCGATTATGCAGGATGATCATGAGATGAGAGGCTGGCTTGTGCAGCCTGATGAGAATCTGGCTGGTTCATTCTCCTTCTTTCGCCGTAACTATCCTGTGAGAAGGGCGTGGGGTGAAGAGCAGGTTGAAATGGCGAATGCAGATGAAAAACTGATTCAATATGCAGGCGTAATCGGCATTGATGTGCTACATTCAGAGGTATGACAAAAGTGAATAAATTAAAGAATGATAATCTGGTCTGGATGGATCTTGAGATGACCGGGCTGGACCCGGATGTTGATACCATACTTGAGATTGCAACATTGATTACCGATGGGAAATTGAATGTGATTGCAGAGGGGCCAAATCTTGCTGTGCATCAACCGGATAGTGTTCTTGATGGTATGAATGCGTGGTGTATTCAGCATCATGGGGATTCCGGATTGACCGAGCGGGTTCGGAAATCAGCCATCTCTATGGCAGAGGCTGAAGCTCTAACGCTTGAGTTTATCAAGCAACATGTGCCGGAGCGGAGGTCACCACTATGTGGAAACTCCATCCATCAGGATCGCCGCTTTCTGGTTCGTTATATGCCGAAGATTGAAAACTATGTTCATTATCGCAACATTGATGTCAGCACAATCAAAGAGCTGGTAAACCGCTGGTATCCAAAGCTTCCGATGCAGGCGAAGCAGGGTGAACATCTGGCGCTGGCGGACATTCATGAATCAATCAAAGAGTTGAAATATTATCGTCAAAAGGTGTTCCTGCCGACTACTTCAAAATAGTGCCTTTTAAACAGCTTAACTGAAGTCGAAGCTTCCTGTTGGCACCATCTCTTCTACTGGAGCAACTTTGCAGAAACTGAAGTTTGGCCCTGTTTTCATCACCTTCACGACCTTGAAATGAGCACCTTTACCTTCGTGAGAGAGCATAAAGGCCATGTTTTTAAACACTTTGCACTCAGGAAACACAGCCGTGTGATGGGGTGTGCCAGGTTTTATCAGAACCGGCCAGCTTCGTGACTGGTTAATGTCTTCATCTGTAGCGTGTCCTAGCATGGTTCCTTTATAAAGTTTTAGCTTCTGCTGGAGGAATTTAATGCCCATTCGGTGTTCGCCTGACTTGGTCTCCTTGATCCAGCGAACCGTTCCAAGCATTGGTTCATTCTTGTGAGGGATCCAGCTTAGTCCAACCATGGCGCCTACACCAAGTTCAAAGCCCTCTTCACTGACCCTTTCCAGTCCGACACCATGTTGACTGATGTCAACTACTGACCATGCACTCGGGTTAATTCGATCCGAAGGCGCATACTGATACTCATCCAGTATCACGGCTGTGTGTGACTCTTTAAAAGCCCTCTTTGAGTCCCACTCTATTATCAGGCGTGTTCCAGAGTAGTCTTTTCGATCTCCAGCCCGCTCCTTCTCCCTTAAGGTGTCAAGAATGGCATTGCCACCAACGATCGTGGTGTAGAGTGCCTCCTCGGTAAACAGGTCGTTTTGTTGAAGGTCGGGGCTCTTCAGAACGGTTTCAACCCGGTTGATGGCGGTGACCATCCGGTCAACAAATTTATCCAGAGGTATAATGACCGTATCGGCAATGCACTCGTCAGGAAGTTTGGAGATTACAGTCGCAGATTTGTTTGGTTGAATGAGATTGGTGGACATATAGGTCTCATCAGCCAATTCCGGTGAACTATCACCTTTACGGATTAGTTTTGGTTCAAGTGTGCCGACATGGTGTTGAAGTTCCCGCCATGTCATTTTCTGTTCAGCTTCAGATTTTCCGTAAAAATCGAGCATGCGTAGAAATTCATGGCTGCTTACAGCTTTCCGCAGTCGATCACGTTCTGAAACTGCATCTTCAGGAAGTGCAGGGAGAACACTCAGACCAAGGCGCATGAGGTCAAAAGATTGTCGATTGGTCAGAACCGCAGGGGATTGATAGCGTTCAAAGCCGATTCTCAGCATTTTAACAGCCAGCTCCAGCGCATTGGCAACCATATCTACCAGAACGCGGTAGTAACTGGGCTCAATACGGGCTGCTTTCTGAACCAGGTCAACACCGATTTTATGTGCGTTGAGAACAGCTGCAGTCATCTCTGAGTCAAACAGTTCCAGCTCTCTTTCAAAGTGTCCCAGCACTTTCAGACGAAAGTGGAGCGGAATAAGCGGGTTGGCATTGAGTTTGGCTAGATAGGCTTTCATGCTCTTCTGAAGGACCAGCTTTTCGGTTCCTGATGTGCCAATAACGTACTGGTTCAGACGTTTTTCAATATCCATAAAAGGAAGGGTCAGGGCATCTGTTAGAAGCTCCGCTCTACCGAGTTCAAGCTTTTGAGGGTGCAGGCGAAGGTCAGTATCCAGCTCAAAGGATACTGTTTCCATCAGTTTTTTTGCACTTTCAGAAGAAGTTCCTTGAGTCATTGTTCCTCTTTGTCTCAATGTATTGGGTGCTATACTGTAAGTAAATAGTTGATTTTGCTAGCTTTGTCAAAATTTACTGTAACATGATCAGTCACTTTTAAGGTTTTCGTTGACCCATATGCGCCAATAACCATAATGCCGACTTCATTCGCTGGCGTGGTGACATGTTCGGTGCGGAGGAATGGTTGTGTATCAACAGTTGAGTTTCAAGTTGCAGGATTTGTCGTCTTCAGGAAGGCAGTGGAACTTGGAGATACCGAAAGAGCTTTTCGGCGATAGCGGATTTGGCGAAGTTGATGCACCTGCTTCTCTCTGTAAAGGTGTACAGTGGAAAGGTGCGATTGATACTCAGGGTAATCATTACAGGTTGCTGGGTGAGTGGAGCACAGAGCTATTGCGGCACTGCGTTCGCTGTAATAGTGAGTTTCCTCTGCATATGGAAGGTGACTGTGATCGTCATTTTCAAACAGGGGCTGAACCGGATTCTGATGACCCGGTTGAGTGCGACTATATTGCACCGCCGGGATCGGTTAGTCTGGTGGATCTTTTACGTGAAGAGATATGGCTGGCATGGAAGCCGATGGTGGTCTGTAGCGAGTCCTGCAAAGGGCTTTGCCAACAGTGTGGTGAAAATTTAAACAGGCATGAATGCAAATGTTCGCAACATGATGATGATCATCCGTTTGCAGCATTAAAGAACATCAGGTTTAATTCCTGAAAAGGTTTATTCATCGGTTTTCGATGAAAGGAGTATTGAAAAATGGCAGTTCCAAAGAGAAAGACCAGTACGTCAAAGCGCAATATGCGCAGATCTCATGATGGCATTACTGTATCAGGCATGAGTGCATGCCCTGAATGTGGTGAAATGATGCGTCCGCATTATGCTTGTCAGAGTTGTGGCCACTACAAAGGCCGCGAGGTTGTAGCGAAAGACGAGGCTTAATGTCTCTCAACTCACAAGAGCAGCGCACCATCCGCATTCTGGTGGATGGACATGGGGGTGATGGTGCCCCTGATGTTGTCGTTGATGCTCTCATGAAGACCCTGGAGAGTTCCAGTGCCTCTCTGAAGCTAGGCATTGTCGGGCAACCTGAAGTGCTGTTGCCAGCACTTGAGTTGCGAGGAATCTCCGATCGGGTTGAGATTGTTCCTGCAGAAGATGTGATCGGTATGTCTGAAGCACCTGTTGTGGCGCTTCGTCGTAAAAAGAACTCCTCCATTCATGTGGGAGCTCGTGCTGTGCGCGATGGTGAGTGGGACGCACTGGTCAGTGCAGGCAATACCGGCGCCTTGATGGCAATCTCCAAATTGATTCTAAAAACCATTCCGGGCCTTGATCGTCCGGCTCTGGCATCCATGGTCCCTGCTGTGGATGGCGGTACTTTCTTCCTTGATATCGGTGCAAACGTTGACTGCACCTCTGATCATCTACTGCAGTTTGCTGTGATGGGCTCCTGCTATATGCAGGCTGCAGAAGGGGTTGAGTCACCCCGAGTTGGCCTGCTCAATATTGGCAGTGAAGATATCAAAGGCACTGATGTGGTGAAGGTGGCTGCTACCAAACTTCAGAATTCAGGGCTCAATTTTATCGGTAATGTTGAAGGTACTGATCTCTTTAGCGATTCAGTCGATGTGGTTGTATGTGATGGTTTTGTTGGTAATGTCTCTCTAAAAAGTATGGAGGGTGTTGCTGATTTGATTCTAAGCCAGTTGAAACAAGAGCTTACGTCATCTGTTATTGCAAAAGCCGGTGCCCTGTTGGCATCCGGGGCGCTTAAACGTGTGAAAAACGCACTGCATCCAAGCGAACATAATGGCGCCCCTCTGCTGGGCCTGAACGGAATTGTTGTAAAAAGTCACGGTTCAGCCGATGCCTATGGCTATCAATGTGCCATTGATGTGGCTATTCGGGAAGTTCAGGCTGATCTGATCGGTAATATTATTAGCACTATGAATGGCCTGGCTGAAGTCTGATGTCATCACACGCTCAATTTAGCTCTCATATTATTGGTGTTGGTGGCTATCTGCCGGAGCGCATTCTGAGCAATGAAGAGCTCTCCACCATGGTGGATACAGATGATGCGTGGATTCGTGAGCGCACAGGAATTACTCAGCGACATATTATTGCCAAGGATCAGAAAACTTCCGATCTGGCTACCGAAGCAGCTAAACAGGCACTGGAAGATGCCGGGCTAAGTGCAAAAGATCTGGATGCCATTGTCGTAGCAACCACGACTCCTGACATGGTTTTTCCATCTACTGCCAGCATTGTGCAATACAAGCTGGAGTGCGAAAACATTCCTGCGTGGGATATTCAGGCGGTCTGTTCTGGCTTTGTGTACGGGCTGGCTCAGGTTGATGGCATGATGCGTGGTGGAATGTTTAAACGTGTGCTTCTGATTGGTGCTGAATCGATGAGCCGGATTATGGATTGGAATGATCGCTCGACCTGTGTTCTTTTCGGTGATGGTGCGGGTGCAGTGATACTTGAATCGCGTGAGGAAGAGGGCGGCGTTATCGGCTCAGTTCTTCATTGTGATGGTTCATATCGCCATCTGTTGATGGCTGACCATGCTCACCCCGGTGCAGCTCCCGGAGAAGATCCCACTGACTTCCACGTTGATTCTGCCGGTGTTGCTGCTGTTGAGATGAAGGGCAACGAGGTGTTTCGTGTAGCCGTAACCAAGCTGGGCGAAGTGGTATCTGAAGTGCTCGACCTGCATGGTCTGGAGCAGTCGGATGTTGACTGGTTAGTACCTCACCAGGCGAATATAAGAATACTGCATGCTACGGCCAAAAAATTGAAAATGAGCCGCGATCGTATGGCTCTGACAGTTGATCGTCATGCCAATACGTCTGCAGCGAGTGTGCCGCTGGCGTTGAACCATATTTATCGTGAAGGAAAATTGGAAAAGGGGCAGCTATTGCTGCTGGAAGCCTTTGCCAGTGGGTTTGCATGGGGCGCTAATCTGGTTCGTTGGTCGAAGTAGTTAGAAGCTAAAAAGTATATCCGTATACTTTTTATTCATCGCAAGCCAAAAATGTCATTTTGCCTTGCTTACGAAAGCTGGGGCTTTCGCCGACCATCCTTGGTCGGATTGTTGAGTAGGGTGACGAAACTCTGTTTTGCGATTATTTTTATGAGAGGGATCTATTCATGAGTGAAAAATTGGCATTTCTATTTCCGGGTCAGGGTTCCCAGTCTAAGGGGATGCTTGCTGAGTTGATTGCGAGTGAGAAGGTGGTTTCCGATACCTTTACAGAGGCTTCTGACGTGCTTGGTTATGATATGGAGACGTTGGTTGTTGATGCTGCTGATGGAAAGCTGGATCAGACCGAATTCACACAGCCTGCACTGCTGACAGCTTCAACGTCGCTCTATCGTCTCTGGAATGCACGTGGTGGCGCTACTGCTTCACAGATGGCTGGCCATAGCCTTGGTGAATATTCAGCACTGGTTGCGGCTGGTGCGATTGAGTTCTCTGATGCCGTTGCGCTGGTGGCATTCCGTGGCCGCGCTATGAGTGAAGCTGTTCCTGCAGGTGTGGGTAAGATGGCTGCCATTATCGGTTTGGATGATGCAGTGGTTACCGAAGTGTGTGAAAAGTCATCAGTCGGTGATGAACAGGTATGGGCCGCCAACTTTAACTGCCCCGGGCAACTGGTTATCGCAGGTAACGCGGCAGCAGTAGAGAAAGCTATGGATGCAGCCAAGGAGGCTGGCGCCAAACGAGCACTTCCGCTGGCAGTAAGTGCACCATCACATACACCACTGATGCAGTCTGCAGCAGATGCCATGAAGGCCAAACTGGCAGGAATCACTGTTTCTGCACCAATATGTCCGGTCTGGAGTAATGCTCGCGCGGTTACGCTAAGTGATGCGGGTGATATTCGTGATGCACTGGTTGAGCAGCTTGTGTCGCCGGTTCGCTGGACTGAAATAGTTCAGAAGATGGCTACCGAAGGTATTACTACAACAGTTGAGATGGGTCCGGGCAAGGTGCTTGCCGGTCTTGTACGTCGAATTGAAAAAGAGATACCTGTCTCTTCCGTGTTTACATCTGAATTGATGGAGAAAGCAATTGAGGCAGCAGGAGGCGAATCATGAGTGATGCAAAAGTAGCCATTGTAACAGGTGCGAGTCGCGGTATTGGTCTGGCTATTGCCAGGGCTCTGGGTGAGGCGGGCTACAACCTGGCCATCTGTGCTACCAGCGAAGCATCGGTCGGTGGTGCGGCAGAGAAGTTAGCGGACCTGGGTGTTGAAATTCTGCCCCGTGTGGTGAATGTTACTGATGGCGAAGCCGTTCAGGTTTTTGTTCAGGAGGTTGCCAAACACTTTGGTCGTCTGGATGTGCTGGTGAACAATGCAGGCATCACCAGAGATGGATTGGCGATGCGTATGAAAGGTGATGATTGGCAGGCGGTGTTAGATACCAATCTCTCTTCGGTCTTTTACGCCTCTCAGGCGGCTCTGAAGCCGATGATGCGTGCCAAGGGTGGCCGGATTATTAATATCTCATCGGTTGTAGCCTCTATGGGTAATCCAGGTCAGATGAATTACTGTGCCAGTAAAGGTGGCGTTGATGCCATGACCCGTTCACTGGCACGGGAAATTGGTTCACGAAACATTACGGTGAATGCTATTGCTCCAGGATTTATTGCGACAGACATGACAAATGAACTGGGCGATGATGCAAAAGATGCATTGGCCAAACAGGTTCCGCTTGGCCGTCTGGGCAGCCCTGATGATATTGCTGCCACTGTACTTTTCCTGGCTGGTAAAGGCGCTGGTTACATCACCGGACAGGTGCTGCATGTCAACGGCGGCATGTACATGTAAAAGAATTCTGTCACATTTCGTGATAGTTTGCTGGTGCGGTTCATAGGAGAAGAACTTGACAGTGCTTCTGGCTATGATAGAAGCCGCACCTAATTTCAAATGGGAGGACATATATGTCTGCAGAAATTGAAGCTAAAGTTATTAAAATCGTTGCTGATCAGCTGAATGTTGATGAGAGCGAAATCAACTCTGACTCATCATTTGTTGATGATCTGGGTGCTGATTCTCTTGATACCGTTGAGCTGGTTATGGCTTTCGAAGAAGAGTTCGGTATTGAGATTCCAGATGATGATGCTGAAAAGATTCAGAGCGTTCAGAACGCTATCGACTATATCGCTGCTAAAGCTGAATAAGTCGTGACACAGCGCGTTGTTGTTACCGGTGTTGGGTTGGTTACGCCACTCGGCACCGGAACAGAACTAACCTGGAATAATCTTATCGCAGGCAAGTCCGGTATTGGACGCATCACCAAGTTTGATGCGGAAGCTGCCGGTATGGCCTGTACGATTGCCGGTGAAGTGACTGATTTTGACGTCAACGCTTTTATTAATAGAAAAGATGCCCGTAAAATGGATACCTTTATCCACTACGGTGTAGCTGCCGCTCAGATGGCGCTGGAACACTCAGGCCTTACGATCACCGAAGCCAATGCTGAACGTGTTGGTGTTGTGATTGGTTCGGGTATCGGTGGCATGCCAGCCATTGAAAGAACCATGCGGGCCTATGAAGCAGGTGGAGCTCGTAAGATCTCTCCATTTTTCATTCCAATGACTATTATTAATATGGTCTCCGGATGGGTCTCCATGCTTTCCGGAGCCAAAGGTCCGAATACCGCAACGGTAACAGCTTGTGCAACTGGCACACACGCTATGGGTGATGCATTTGAGATCATTGCCAGAGGCGATGCTGATGCCATGATCGCAGGTGGTTCTGAAGCCTGTATTTGTGAGCTGGCTGTCGGTGGTTTTGCTGCTGCCCGTGCTCTCTCTACTCGTAATGATGAACCTGAAAAGGCTTCGCGTCCGTGGGATAGTGGTCGTGATGGCTTTGTGATGGGCGAAGGTGCCGGTGTTATGGTGCTTGAGTCACTCGAATCTGCACAGGCACGTGGTGCAGAAATTCTTGCTGAAGTGGTTGGCTACGGCATGTCCGGTGATGCATATCATATGACATCTCCTGCACCGGAAGGTGAGGGTGGTGGCCGTTGTATGCAGGCGGCTCTGGATTCAGCAGGCCTTAAACCTGAAGATGTTGATTACATCAATGCACATGGCACATCCACGCCTGCCGGTGATGTTTGTGAAACCCAGGGTATTAAAGGTGTATTTGGTGAGCATGCCAAAAAGCTGATGGTCTCTTCATCCAAGTCGATGACTGGGCATCTGTTGGGTGCTGCTGGTGGTATTGAGGCAGCCTTCTCAGTTCTGGCTGTCCATCATGGTATCGTTCCACCTACCATTAATCTGGATAATCAAGATCCTGAATGTGATCTGGATTTTGTACCGCACACGGCACGTGAAGCTGATATCGATGTTGCAGTTTCCAACTCTTTCGGGTTTGGCGGCACCAACGCATCTGTCATTGTCCGTAAATTCAAGTAATTCAAAAAAAAGACTCTACAGCACCGTATTAGATTGGCCTGATGATGCGCCCACAGCGCATGATCTGTTTAGTTCATCGTCTGAATACTTTTCAGCAATTCTTGAAGACCCCACAGGCAGTGGCCGAGACTTTCTTGTTTCAAAACAGGGTGTTAGCCACTCTCTGAACAGTGTTGAAGATGCCACTCAGTTTATGCAAAGCTGGAGGTCTGAACTGTCTGATCAGAGATTTCCGTTTCCAGGAATCAGGCAGCTGTTTTATGCCGCGTACGAAGCCGGAAGATTCATTGAATCACTTCCCGAACCCAAAACAGCAACGCATGGCCCCACGTTATGGCTACTTGAACCAGAGTGGAGTATCTGCATAGATTATGCTGAACATAAGCTCTATCTCTCGTCACATGTAAGTCAGCAGCAGTTGGACGAAGTGGCTGGCATCATCGCTTCACGTCCCACTGATCACAAATCCGGGATCGCCCCCGTTAAAGTGTCAAACCTCACTTCTGGAAACCCCGCAAGTTACAGACAAGCCGTAGAGCAGGTGAAGGCATATATCACCGCCGGTGATATTTTTCAGGCCAATATTGCCCGTTTTTGGCATGCACCACTTCCTGAGAATGACCTCTGCTCACTTTACAGCACACTTCGTCAGGTTAATCCGGCACCGTTCTCCTGTTTCGTGAAGGTTGGAAGCTGTGACGATCCACTTTATATCATCTCGGCATCTCCGGAACGTCTCTTTTCTCTCTCCTCAGATGGCGTGGTTGAAACCCGTCCCATTGCCGGTACACGCAGGCGAGGCGAGGGAGATGATGATGACAGCCTTAAATCAGAGCTGTTACTGTCAGACAAAGAGCAGGCTGAGCATATCATGCTGGTTGATCTGGAGCGCAATGATCTGGGCCGTGTCTGCAGGCCTGGGAGTGTTGAGGTGAATGAGCGAATGGGTGTCGAACGTTATAGTACAGTTCAGCATATTGTCTCCAATGTGCGCGGCCAGCTCGCAGATGGTATGGATATCGTGGATGTTTTCAGAGCTATGTTTCCTGGTGGAACCATTACCGGATGCCCCAAAGTTCACTGCATGGAGATCATTCATGAGATGGAAGAACAGGCACGCGGGCCGTATACGGGAGGAGTTGGTTATATTGGTTGGGATGGCTCTGCAGATATGAATATCCTTATCCGAAGCTTCTGGCACTATCGAGGTGAGCTGAATTGGGCGGCTGGTGCAGGTATTGTGGCGGATTCCGATCCGACTTTAGAGCTTGAAGAGACCGGTCATAAAGCTGAAGGGTTGCTCAGGGCAATAAGGGTCTGATGCGTCACCAGCCGGGGCCAAACCGTTTTTTTCGATGGTTGAACAGTCTCGTTTGCCGTTACTGGCATCGGCTTGAATCAAAAAACATCACACTACCGGATGGACCATTGATCCTGATCGGTAATCATCGCTGCGGCCTGGATCCACTGCTGGTTCAGGCATCGGTAGATCGTCCACTCTGTTTTCTGATGGCACGCGATTTTTACTACGGCATGTTTGGTATGAAATGGTTCTTTGATGCCGTGGGTGCCATCCCTGTCACTACGGGTGGTGCAAATCGCCATGCCCTGCGTGAAGCCATTGAAGTGCTTGAGAAGGGTGGGGTGTTGTGTATTTTTCCGGAAGGGGCTGCAAACCCTCAAATTCCGCTTAAACGTATTTTTCCAGGTGCTGCCATGCTTGCACTGGAGACAGGTACACCCTTGTTACCATTCAGGGTTACGGGTGTCTGGCCTTTCGATCATGTGAATATATGGAAGGGGCTACTTAAGCGCAGCCGGGCCACGTTATGTTTCGGCAAGGCCTATGCGCTGGAACTATCCGGTGAAACCAGAAAGGCCAACATTCGTGCAGGTGCGAATCAAATCAAGGCGTCGCTCCATGCCCTGCGTTAAGTAAATACAGAGTACTGCGAAGAGAGTGAACCAGCACTATCTGTAAATAATTATTCGCGGCCCAGGCGCATGGCAAAATCTTCCGGGTAAGAGGCATTGGCCAGCGCCTCTTCATACTCAACCTGATCCGATTCAACCAGCTGCTGAAGGTGCTGGTCAAACGACTGGCTGCCATAGAGTACAGAACCCTCTTCCATCGCCTTGGGAATTTCACGCCAGCGATCAGGATCAAGAATGAAGTGTTTGATCACCGAATTCCTGATCATCACTTCAAGCACGACTATGCGCCCCTTGCCATCCTTTTTGGGAATAAGCTTTTGAACAACAATGGCACGAAGATTCTCTGATAGCCGTTCACGGATAGCATCCTGTTCATTCAGGTTAAAGGCAGACATAACGCGCTGCATGGTGCCGATAGCGGTGGTGGAGTGAACAGTCGCCATGACAAGATGCCCTGTCTCAGAGGCTTGAAGGGCAAGCTGGATAGTCTCTCTGTCACGAACTTCACCTGCGACAATAATATCCGGTGCTTCACGCATGGCATCATTCAGCCCTTGCGAGTAGCTCATCACATCAAGACCGAGTTCACGCTGACAGACAGTTCCTTTACGGGTTGTGCTGTAGCGATATTCGATTGGATCTTCAAGGGTGACGATATGAACAGGGCGATGTTCAATTATATGATCCAGAATTGCAGCCAGTGTTGTGCTTTTTCCGGATCCGGTTGCACCCGCCATCAGGATAAGTCCGTTGCGGTGGCTACTGATTTCACGGATGACAGGAGGCAGTCTCAGCTCATCAAAACCGGGGATCTTTTTTGGAATGATGCGCGCCACAATGCCAAAGTTGTTGTTGGTTCTCATCACATGAATTCGAAAGTGGGCAACGTTCTCCAGCGAGTAGTGAAAATCCTTACTCTTAATGGATTCGATATCAGAGGTATCGGGAACGTCTCTAATCAGGTGGCTTATCATTTTTATGACCAGTTCCCGATCCGGTTCAGTAACCTTATCGGGTGAAATGGTTACCACTGATCCGTTAATTCGCATGCGTACACGGTCATCGGTTCGAATAACCAGGTCCGATGCTGCATGTTTGTGCGCTGCCAGCAGCAGGTCGTCTATGAGTTCCCAGTCTGCCATCAGATTTTCAGGTCAGCTGATCCGCTGCTTGCCAACTCATCAATACCGCCGCCATCTTCATTGCCTTCCAGTTTCGACATTTTCATCTTCAGACGAAGGTCGTTAACTGAATCGGCATTCTTGAGGGCTTCATCATCGGAAATAAGGCCCTGCTTCCAGATGACCAGAAGATGCTGGTCAAAGGTCTGCATTCCATAGTTTTTACCATCTGCCATAGATTCTTTAATTTCACCGATCTCCCATTTGTCGATCAGATCAGCAATTCGAGGGGTGTTGATCAGTATCTCAATAGCAGGTACTCGATCACCATCAACGGTCTTGACCAGTCTCTGAGAGAGAATGCCTTTAAGGTTCAGGGCCAGATTGAGGCGTACCTGTGGGTGCACCTCTTCCGGGAAGAAGTTCAAAACCCGTTCAAGCGCCTGATTGGCATTGTTGGCGTGCAGGGTCGCCATACAGAGGTGTCCTGTTTCAGCAAACTCAAGGCCGTGCTCCATGGTCTCCCTATCCCTGATCTCACCGATCAGGATAACGTCAGGCGCCTGTCTGAGCGTATTTTTCAGTGCCTCTTTGTACTCATGAGTGTCGGTTCCAACTTCGCGCTGGGTAATCACACACTTTTTGTGCTGATGTACAAATTCAACCGGATCCTCAATGGTGATGATATGGCCTGCCTGAGAGCTATTTCTGTGATCAACCAGTGCTGCAAGTGATGTTGATTTACCCGAACCAGTCGCACCCACCATGATCACAAGACCACGACGTGCCATGGCGATATCTTTGAATATCTCAGGAAGCCCTAGCCCTTCAAGCGTAGGGACCTCGGTTTTAATCTGGCGGATGACCAGACCGACACAGCCCATCTGACGGAAAATATTGACACGGAAACGGCCAAGATCCGGGTAGGAGAGGGCGAGATTCATCTCATAATCGGCAGCAAATGCAGCTCGCTGCTTTTCACTCATGCAGGAGTTGGCAAGCTGTTCACAAACAACGGAGTTGAGTGGCTCCTGCTTGAGTGGGATCACAACACCATTGATACGGTATGCCGGCGGCATGCCTGTGGTGATGTAGATGTCAGATGCATCTTTTTTTACCATCACCATTAACAGTTGTTTGATGGTCAGTCTTTGCGGTTCATTGGCGCTCATCTATTGCTCCTTCTGTTGCTGCTGCTGCCGTTAAACGGCACCGCCACCAAATAGTTTCTTATTCTGGGCCTTTTCAAGGGCAGCCTGCTGGGTGATTTTACGTGATTTCACCAGACTCTGAAGATTAGAATCTAGCGTCTGCATACCTTCACGCAGTGAGGTCTGCATCACAGATACCATCTGAGGCACTTTGTTTTCACGAATCAGGTTACGGATAGCAGGTGTTCCCAACATGATCTCATGGGCAGCCACACGTCCATTACCATCGGCAGTCTTCATCAGCGTTTGCGAAATAACAGCGCGCAGCGATTCGGAGAGCATGGAGCGAACCATATCTTTCTCTGCAGCGGGGAACACATCGATGATACGGTCGATAGTTTTTGGTGCGGATGAGGTATGTAGTGTGCCAAACACCATATGACCGGTCTCGGCTGCTGTGAGGGCGAGACGGATAGTCTCCAGATCACGCAGCTCACCCACCAGGATCACATCGGGATCTTCACGCAGAGCACTTTTCAGTGAATTGGCAAATGAGTGCGTATGTGGGCCGACTTCACGTTGGGAGACCAGCGCGCTTTTAGAGCGGTGAACAAACTCGATCGGATCCTCAATGGTCAGGATATGGCCTTTTTCGTTTTGATTTCGATAGTCCACCATAGCGGCAAGCGTGGTTGATTTGCCTGAACCGGTCGGGCCGGTCACTAAGCAGATGCCACGAGGGGTCATGGCGATATCAGTGAAGATATCCGGGCATTTAAGTTGCTCCAGTGTGAAAACCTCGGTTGGAATCACACGAAACACAGCACTCATGCCTCGGTTCTGGTTGAAACAGTTCACACGAAAACGTGCGATATCTCCGAGGGCAAAGGAGAAGTCGAGCTCCAGATGCTCTTCAAACAGCTTACGCTGTGTATCGTTCATGATGTCGTAGACCATCGCTTGTACATCACGATCGCTCAGTTCAGGCATCTTGATACGGGTCATGTCACCATGGATTCGAATCATCGGAGGTTCACCAGATGATACGTGCAGGTCAGATGCACCGTTTTTTACTGTAAATGCGAGTAGCTCGGAGACGTCCATGATTCCTCCCTAGGGATCAGTATTAATGTCTGATGTACGGAGCATAGGAGTCGAGCGTGAGGGCTGCAAGCTGGATTCGACATTTTTTGTCTGATGAATCTCACCACGGTTATCGACCACGATAGCGTTCATCCCCATTTTCTCGATCAGTGGTAAGCCCGATTGCCCCATAACAAAGAGGGCGGTGCTCCAACCATCGGCCTGAGTGGCGTTGGAAGATATAATGGTGGCGCTCTGAACTCCGGAGGCTGGCATGCCGCTCTCCGGGTTTAGGATGTGATGGTAACGCCGGCCCTGATGGGTGAAATAGCGTTCATAGTCACCTGAAGTGACAATGCTGATCTCTCCGACCACCTCGATGGTAGTGATCATCTCACCGCTCTTACGTGGATGCCGAATACCGATCTTCCAGGGCTTCTCGCCATGTTTTCCAATCACTTTGATATCACCGCCTGCATTGATGATGGCGTGGCTGATGCCGTCTGATTTGAGTCGCTTCATGCCTTGCTCAATGGCATAACCTTTGGCAATGGCACCAAAATCGAGCTGGCAGAGATCATTGAAACGGGAGAAGCTCTCTTTTGATCGCTGTTGAAGGCATCTATAAGAGGCTTGTGAAAGCTGTTTGATTCTTTCAGTGGTTGGCGGAGATATGGGCGCCTCTACTTTTGAGAAGCCCCAGAGCCTGTTCACTGCTCCGAGTGTTGGGCTAAATGCATGGTCGCTCAGCTTCTCAATCTCCAT
>Ga0316187_10001678_pt1 | contig 19269 bp, 11 predicted proteins | sample CroRivburrow1_MG_FD_204927 | JGI IMG/M metagenome (GOLD analysis project Ga0316187, IMG submission 204927) | Coastal sediment microbial communities from Maine, United States - Cross River worm burrow 1 | ecosystem: Environmental > Aquatic > Marine > Coastal > Sediment | place: USA: Maine...
CTTGCTGCAATGTGCAATACGGAATCGTGGTGTACGCAGGACGGCCGGAGCACTATAGGTTGTCGCGTTTGCGAGTCGATTTTGTACATGGATGTGCAAAATCAATCACGAGGTAGCGACACAATCACTTTTGTTTTTTAGAGGTTCCTTAGAGAGCAAGTCTCAATAGGTTGATTATTGTATTCCCCCTCCCTGCCCTTCGAAAGGAAGGGAGGGGGCGTAAAAGAGGGGAGAGCTTACTTCCCTCAGTCTATTAATATGCTGGCAATAACATATTCCACTGCACGCTATCAGTAAAGCTACTTCCATCCATGAAGTACACTTCATAGTTCAGTGTGTTTTGGCCGGGTATTAATTGCATCCAGAAGTCCGCACACAGCATGGCCTGTTTGCCAATCTCAAGATCCATGGGAGAAGCACAGTTAGATGGATCAACCTGAATTCCATTAAAAATCAGATTAACATTGGCAATGGGGGCTGCTGAGTTGTCGATCACAAGCCCCAGATCAAAACGCTGACCGGCTACAAATGTTCCAGCAGCCGGGGTCACTTCAACAACTTCAGATGATCCGCTGCCACCTGGAGAGGCAAGCTGTAGTGAGATTAACTCTGCATCTATAAAGTAGCCCGGACCAGCTAATTCAAATTTCTTTTCTTGCCAGTTGCTAAGAGGTGGTGGTGGCGTATTGATGTCTTCATTACCGCTAAGGAGAGTTGCTGATGGATCCCGTAAACCAATAGATGCATAGTACGCAGGAATTGATCCGGTAAAGCCGCAATCACTCCAAGTATTGAATGAGTGAGTGAAATTGTTCATGCTGTAGTATTGTAACCCCTGACATCCGGAGTAAGGGTCAGTCTTTACATTGTTTGATCCTACCTGGATATCAAAACCAATCTGAGGGCCTTGCATAAAGTATTGTTTAAAATAGCTGGCTGTAGCTGTATTGGGTGTGTCGGTGTCAATGGTATATGTGCCGGTGATTGTATCTCCCTGATTTACGCTGCCATTTAGGGTTTGGCCGTAGTCGTCATAAAAAACAATATTTGCGGTAAATTCATATGTAACTATTTCGGCTTGGACTATTGGTATATAAAATAATAGGCATAGTGAAGCATTCAAAATTATTCGTTTTATCATTTTAATTTCCTTTGGCGTTTTGTTGATTTATGTCGATAAGCAGGACAAGCTACCAGCAAATCAAGCCTGTATTCTAGATCCTGTACTGCCATCTCCTTTGTAATACATCTCCTGTTAATGCGTAAGGGATCACGCAAGCAGCATAAATGAGTCCTGACGCTCTTGACCCCAGGCTCATGAACTATCGACAGGTTTTGTATAAAATTTAGAAATAATTTTGTTCTGGATATTGTGAAGCACATAAGACATAAGGGTCAGATCTTGCAATCAATCAACCTTAACTCTTCTTTCACATTCCTTCTGGCCGAAAGGAATTTTCTGTAGTAGGTTTTTATTCTCGGACAGACTCTTAGGCTTGCTGCAAGAACGAGTTGGCAATACCCGTTCAGCTGCAGCCTCTAGATATATAAAAACAAATCGCAATCGTAATTATCTATTGCACAGACGATCCTCGCCATTGAGCACCAGCGCACCACTCAACCATCAAAAATCATCCTCACCCAAAACGTAAGCATAAGTGCCTTTACCACCGCCACCACGCCTATACACCTTATCGGCAACCTCGTAGATCCGCTCACGTGCATTATCGAAGGCCTTCAGAAGTTCCGACTCGATATTATTCAGCTCGGGGCAGAGCCGTTTAAGGGCGGCCGTTTCCAGAAAGAAAGAGACCTCCATCGCTCGGTCATATCCCCAAAAAAGGATCTGGTTATGGTTCTCATCAAAACTGCGGCTTGGATTCGGGAAGTGCAGGTTCATCATTTAGCCTCCGTTGTCATCGAGCCTGGTGTCATGCCTTTGAGAAATTTAAACAGATCACTGTTCGTTGAGAGCACCAGGGTGGTGTTGTTGGCGATGATGGATTTGTAGGATTGCATGGTCCGGGTGAACTCATAGAACTCCACGGCGGCAGGGCTTTGATTGTAGGCACTGGCGTAGATTTCAGTGGCCTTGGCATCGGCGACACCACGGATCTCTTCCACCTGGCGGTAGGCCTCGGACTGGATTTTGTTCAGGTCACGCACGCGATTACCACGAATTCGGGCGGCTTCACCGTTGCCCTCTGACAAAAACCGTTCAGCAATCTGCCGTCGTTCGCTGATCATTCGATCATAGATCTTCGGCCGCACGCTGTCGTTGTAGTTGATGCGTTTGAAACGAATATCAAGCAGCTCGATACCAAACACTTTCACCTTCTCTGCCGCTGCAGCGAAGATCTCTTGCTCAACGAGTTGACGCCCTTTCTGGATCGGCACCAGGGTGCCCATGTTCAGTTTGCGTTCGGCGTCGGTCAGCAGGGCATCACGTAGCGGTACGCGGTCTTTGGTGGTGCGGATGATTTCGATCAGTTCATGTTTGGCAATGGCGTTGCGGGTCTCGCTGCCGAGAATATCATCGAGGCGGGATTGGGCACTGCGTTCATCACGCAGGCGCAAAAAATACTGAAGCGGATCAATAATGCGCCAGCGGGCGAACAGGTCGACCGTGATATAGAGTTTGTCTTTGGTCGGCATGTTGGAGGGGTTACCATCCCACTCCAGTACGCGCTTGTCGATCGGGTTAACCTCCTGAATAAAAGGCATTTTAATCTTCAAGCCCGCCTCTGTGACAGGGTCGCCAACCGGTTTGCCGAACTGGGTGATAATCACCTGTTCAACCTCGCTGACTGTATAGAACGAACTCATCAGCACGTAGGCACCAATGACCAGCACCGCACTCATTACGATGGATTTGATCTTCATGGTTTAGCCCCCTGTTGAGCATCGAGATTGAGCAACGGCAGGATGCCGCGCATCTGGTCATCGACAACGATCTTGCTGCGAATACTCGGCATGACCTCTTGCAAGGTCTCGATGTAGATACGCCGGCGTGTCACTTCCGGGGCTTTGTTGTACTCCGCCAGCAGGGCATTGAAACGGGCGACATCCCCTTCCGCTTCATTGATGCGCTTGAGGCGGTAGCCGTCGGCCTCGCGGATGCGCTGATCCTTCTCACCCTCGGCCAGCGGAATCACCTTGTTATAATCACGCCGCGCCTCGTTGATCAGTTTCTCTTTCTCCTGCTGGGCCTGGTTGACTTCATTGAATGAGGCTTGCACCGGCGCGGGAGGATTGATGTTTTTCAATTGCACCTGATCGATACTGATCCCCATGACATATTTTCTGGAGAGCGCCTGCATCTTGGCCAGCGCCTCTGTTTCGATCTCTTGGCGACCGATGGTAATTACCTCATCCACGGTACGATCACCGACCACTTCACGCATCACAGATTCGGAGACATAACGCAGGGTGGCACCCGGTTCACGCACCTCGAAGAGATATTTGAAGGGGTCTGATATACGGTACTGAACCACCCACTCCACCAGCGCGGCATTGAGATCACCGGTCACCATTTCAGTTTCGCGCCTGCCATCACGGGGACTCTGGTACGGATCGCTCGCGCCCGGAGTGGTGAATCCAAACTCCTGCTTCAATTGCCGTTTGACGGGGACGATGGTCGCTGTATCAATCCCCAGTGGCAGCTTAAAATGAAGCCCCGGAGGAACATCCGCTAGATATTTGCCGAAACGTTGCACGACCGCGACAGAGTCACTTGGCACCGTGTAATAGGCTGTCCATGCGCCCAGGCCGACCAAAACAGCAACAGCCAGAGTAATGACTCCACGCGGACTACCGGCCGGTATCATCTGTTTGATGCGCTCCTGTCCCTGCCGGATCAGATCCTCAATATCAGGCGGATTGGTGTTGGCACCGTTCCCCCAGGGATTACCCGAACCACCATTACCTTTTTGCGGTGACATTAGAGTGCCCTCCTTGCTCGTTCGCGATTGAGCCCAAACTCTCTCTCTTAGTATTGCCTTTAGCGATATTCCGCTTCATATCAAATGCCTTTTATTCGAACACGGCGGGCGAAATTGCCAGCCGGGTATTTCCGATCCTCTGGTTCCCGCAGCCTTCCGTGGGAACCTATAAACAGCCAACTATCCCAACACCACCTCAACATGATGCTCCTGACGATCATCCACCAAGGGAATCAAGCCGTCATCATTCAGCACCACACCATCGACGGTCACACGCCCTGCCCCGTCAGCACCACATTGGATGTTGATATGGTAGAAGGTGTCACGATAGCGATAGTGGATTTTGTACGACTCCCAATCGGCCGGGACACAGGGTGCAATGCGCAGCTGATCCCCTTCCAGTTGCAGACCCAGCAGTGTTTCCACGCTAAGCCGGTACATCCAGCTTGCCGCGCCGGTGTACCAGGTCCAACCGCCCCGGCCGGTGTGCGGTGGCGCACCGTAAATGTCTGCGCTCATGACGTAGGGCTCGACCTTGTAGCGTTCAATCTCCCCGGACTGACTACCGCGATTGATGGGGTTGAGCATGGCGAACAGCTCCCAAGCGCGCTCCTTGTCACCCAACATGGCAAAGGCAGTGGTGGCCCAAATGGCGGCGTGGGTATATTGGCCACCGTTCTCACGCACGCCGGGCACGTAGCCCTTGATATAACCTGGCTCAAGGTCTGATTTATCGAAGGGTGGATCAAGCAGCTGGATGAGCTGCGCATCGCGTCGCACCAGGCGTCTGTCTACCGCCTCCATTGCCTGACGTGCTCGCATCTGATCGCCACCACCCGAAATAACCGCCCAACTCTGACTAATCGAATCGATTTGGCATTCGTCGTTATCGGATGAACCCAGCGGGGTACCGTCATCGAAATAGGCCCGTCGATACCAATCGCCGTCCCAGGCATGGGTCTCAATGTTGTTGCACAGTTGAGAGGCCTGCTCGGTGCAAAGCTCGGCAAAAGCCTCGTCATCCCGGCTACGCGCCAGCCCCGCAAACTGTTGCAGGTTTTCGTATAGAAACCATGCCAGCCAAACGCTTTCGCCCTTGCCGTCGCCACCCACGAGGTTCATGCCATCGTTCCAGTCGCCACAGCCCATCAGCGGCAGTTGATGGTTGCCAAAGCGCAGTCCATATCTGATGGCACGTACACAATGTTCATACAGGCTTGCCGCCTCATTCGAACGTTGCGGGTGGTCGTAGTAGGCCTCTTCTCCCGGATTCAGCTCACGGCCCTCCAGGAAGTGTATGGATTCATCGAGCACGCCGGTATCACCGGTCGCCGACACATAACGGCAGGTGGCATACGCCAGCCACAGATAGTCATCGGAGAAATGGGTGCGCACCCCTTGGCCGTTGGGCGGGTGCCACCAGTGTTGCACGTCACCCTGAATGAACTGGCGTTCGGCGCAACGAATCAACTGCTCGCGGGCCAGCCATGGGGTGGCGTGAATCAGCGCCATGGTGTCCTGCAATTGATCACGGAAACCGTAGGCACCGCCGGACTGATAATAGCCACTTCGTCCCCAGAGCCTGGATGAGAGTGTCTGGTAGATCAACCAGCCGTTGGTCAAGACATTCAATGCGGGATCCGGCGTTTCGACATGCACCGCGCCCAAGGTGTGGTTCCAGTATCCCCACACTGTTTCTAATGCCTGACGGGCACCGGCCGGGCCACTGAAGCGTTGGATAAAATAGTGCGCTTCATCAGCGTCGCGGGCCGCACCGAATACAAATACGATCTCACGCTCTTGCCCATCAGCCAGTTCGATCTGGGTCTGCATCGCAGCACAGGGATCAAGACCGGCACCTGTACGACCCGATAGACGCTCACGGCTCAGAGCCGCAGGGCTGCTCAGCGCGCCATTACGGCCAATGAATTCTGTACGGTTTCCGGTGACTGTACGCTCAGGTTCACTGACCTGTGCAAAAACGACTCGGTCAGCACATTCGCGGCCGTAGGCATTACGGGCAAACAGCGCCCCGCTATGCGGATCCGTTTCAGTCACAATGTGCATCTGATTGGCGTGCCGCCACTCGCCAAGCACCAGCTCCCAATAGCCGGTCACGGATAGTCGACGCGGGCGACCTGAATGGTTGCGCAGTTTTACCACCACGAACTTCACCGGCGCATCCATCGCGACGTAGGTGTACAGCTCCGAGGAGATACCAGCCTGATAATGCTCGAACACGCTGTAGCCAAAACCGTGCCGACACACATAGCCAGATTGGCCGCAAGCAGGCAACGGCGTCGGTGACCAGAATGCCCCTGTCTCCTCGTCACGGATGTAGAGCGCCTCACCACTACTGTCACACAGTGGATCATTGTGCCAGGTGGTCAGACGGAACTCGTGGGCATTTTCCACCCAGGTGTAGGCGCTGCCGCTCTCGCTAACGACGGTGCCAATATGCGGACTGGCAATGACATTGACCCAGGGTGCCGGCGTGCTCTGTCCGGGTTCAAGCGTGACGACATACTCGTGTCCGTCGAGTGTGAAGCCCCCCAGGCCGTTGCAGAAAACGCGCTCACGCACCGGCAGCGGATAGGCCGGTTCAGCGACCCATTCAGCAGCCGGTTGCTGCTCTGGGATCAGACGGTTCGGCAAGCGCTCTGCCACCACACGGCGCTCCACCTGCTCAAGCAATGTCTCTGCAGTATCGGTGAACAGCACACGGGCAACCGTATGGAGCAGGACCCGATCCTCCTCGGAAAGCTCTTCCGCACGCCGCACGAAGACCCCACCCGGCTTATCAAGAATTTGCGCTTCAGGTCCAGTGTTGATCAACCCTATTATCTGATCTTGCAGTGCCGCCCGGTAGCCCGAGAAGTCTTCATTCACAATAACCAAGTCAACAACCAGCCCCTTCATCCGCCAATAGGCGTGGGCCTGCAGCAGCTGTTTGACCAGGTCGATACGGCTCAGATCGCCAATGCGCAGCAGCACGATGGGCAGATCGCCTGAGATACCGAAGCGCCAAAGCCCGGACTGACCAAGCCGATTGCGGGCAATGAGGCTGGGAGCGGCCCGGCGCAAGGCATTGGCATAAATAAGAGAGGTGGCCAGGCGGCCATAGAGCTGCGCATCGGCTTCACCGGCATTGAGATGGCGCAGCACCTCCTGGCTCTGGAACCAGGCCAGTTCAAAGGCACGTTCAACGAAGTGCCGGTCACAATACTTGTCAAGCAGGGCCAATGCGGCCTCACGCGTCTCCGCGACACCGGAGATAATCTGCACGATAGCCGATTCGTCGGCTGACAAGCTGATGGTGCTGCGGATCGCAACGATAGGATCGAGCACCGAACCATCGGTATTCGATAACCGCATCGATGACGAAGCATCATGGGTATCCAGCACCACGGGGTTGGCCGCAGTGCGACCCCGGCCAATGAATCTGGCCCGATCCGTTTCATAAGAGGGTTCATCGGCCACCGCGCCAGGTGCTGCCAACAGGTGAAACATCCACGGCACCTGCTCACCCGGCATGCGTGGGCGGCGCGTGCAGAGGATCGCCTGCCGCCCGGGCAGGATTTCAGTCTGCACGAACAGATTACTAAAAGAGCGATGGGCCAGATCAGCATTCAACGCGGCCAACACCACCTCAGCGTAACTCGTCACCTCGATATGGCGGGTGCGGGGCGACAAGTTGGTGAGCGTAACACGCCGGATCTCAACATCATCTTCCGGTGAAACGCTGATCTCGGTATGCGCTTCGATGGCCTCATCACGGCGCCGGTATTCGGCCCGCGCCTGCACGAAGATCGCCTCGTAGTGATCGGCCTGGCGCAGGGTCGGTTGATGCGCAGCTGACCAAAACTTTGCTGTATCTCGATCGCGCAGATAGATGAAGGTGCCCCAGCCATCGGCAGTGGCATCCTCGCGCCAACGGGTAATCGCCAGGTCATGCCAGCGGCTGTAACCACCGCCCGCATGGGTCGCCATCACATGATAGTTGCCGTTGGAGAGCAGATGAACCTCCGGTGTTGGCGTATCCGGGTCGGTAAACACACGCATGATCGAGCCGGTTTCCGCTTCAGGCGGGCGGGCGGTGGCACTTACTTCTGCCGCGTGCGGGTGCAAGGTTCCGCTCTTCTTCGGCACGCGCTCTTGCAGCAATAACTCCGTGGCCCGTACAAGAGGGTCAGACATAAATCGGCGCTGCATGGGCTGGTTGAGCAACAGATGTTCGAGGGCCAACAGGCTCATGCCTTGATGATGTGCCATAAAGGTATGCACGATGGCGTGACGCTTACCCCGCTGCACACGTGATGGTGTGTAATCGACCGCCTCATAGAAGCCATAGGCACCAAGAAAACCCTCGGTGGCCAGGGTCTGCAGGTTACGACACGCTTCCAGCGGCATCACCATCAGCGCCAGTGCGCTGGCGTAGGGTGCGATCACCAGATCCTCTCCCAGCCCGCGCTTGAGGCCCAGCCCAGGCACACCGAAGGCCCGATATTGATAGACCTGGTGCATATCGGTGGCGTTATAGCAGGACTCGGAAATCCCCCAGGGCACAGCCCGTTGCCGGCCGTATTCGATCTGGCGCGACACGGCGGCCTTGCAGGTCTGCGCCAACAGGGTGTTGTCATAACTCGGCATGATCAGCTGTGGCATGAGGTACTCGAACATCGAGCCACTCCACGAAATCAGGCTCACATCACCGCCATGGCTGGTCAACAGGCGGCCAAGTGCAAACCAATGTTTCTGCGGGAGCTGTTCCTGTGCAATAAGCAGGAAACTGGCCAGACGCGCTTCTGATGCCAACAGGTCGTAGCAGGATGGATCGCGGCGCCGTTCGCCCACGTCGTAACCGATGCTCAGCAAACCGCTGGTTGTGTCATAGAGGAATTTAAAATCCATTACCGCCAGTTCACGGCAACGACCCACCAAATCATCAATAATTTTGATCCGTGCCACTGCGCCCTTATATCCCGATCCCGCTGTTTCATCGGTATCAGTGGCTTTCTCTCTGGCCAATTCTGCCAGTGTTGGGATGGTGCTGAAGTGCTGTGGCCCCGGTTCAAAACCAGCAACCAGAACCCCAAGGTCATCCCGAAGTGCACGCAACTGCTGGTCGAATGCCTGCGTCCAGTAATAGAGATCGCCATCAGCATCCATATCTGTTGGCAGCCATGCGAGCAACTCACCGCCAATACGCTGAATCTCATTCAGCAGGCTATCGGCTTCAGCCAGTGTTCGTGCCGGCTCCTTCATCATGAATGCATTTCGTAGCAACTGAACCTTCTCAGCCAGATCGGGCGCTGATGATGAGGGGGGCAGATGTTCACCAAGCACCTGCAAGGTGTCCTGCAAACCCTGAAACGCATTGACTGACAGCACCGGCTGATCTTTCAGCTCGATCAGCCCCGCCTGCAAGGCGAGCAGGCTGCCGGCCAGGTTGCCGCTGTCCACCGAAGATACGTATTGCGGAAGAAGGGGTTTCAGTGTGCGGGTGTCGTACCAGTTATAAAGATGGCCACGGTAGCGTTCCAGTTTCTCCATCGTAGTTAGTGTGTTCCCGGCACGCTGCAGAAATTCTCCGGCGGAGATGTAGCCGAAATCATAGGCCGACAGATCCGCCAGCAGCGACATGCCGATGTTTGTGGGCGAGGTCCGTGTAGCGATGACCGGTAGCGGCTGTTCCTGGAAGTTATCGGGCGGCAACCAGTTATCCTCCGGCCCTACAAAGTCTGCGAAGAAACGCCATGTGCGCCGGGCCGATCTGCGTAGGAATGCACGCTGTTCAGTGCTCAGATCAGGGACGGGGGCGACCAGCGGCAGACTGATCCACCAACCGACCGCGGGCGACACCAGCCAGAGCAACAATACCGGGGCGCAGACAAGCAACTCCGCACCACTCAATGTGAAAGCCAGTGCCAATGCCACAACGGGTGCGACCCACATCTCCTTAAAAAAATCGACCGGCGTGCGGCATGCGTTGCGGCTTGTGTAAGAACACATATGCCAGAGCAACAGTCCGCGCCGGGTGAACAGCATCCGCACACCCGAGCGCAGGATCGCATCCAGACAAATCAGCGTGTCGTAAGGCAACAGGATCAAGGTCAGAAAAGCGTGTGCAATCGGGCGACCCGCGGACCCGCTGGTCTGAATCAGATGCACCAGCCAATCACGTTCACTCGGCTTACGGATGAATTCGATCATGCTTCCCAGCAAGGAGGGCAGAAACAGCACCGCCAGGACCAGCAGGGTCCAGAACCATGCCGATCCCGGACCAAACAGCCAACCGCCTACCAACAAGGCAAGTAGTGCTGGTGATACCAAGCTGCGGCGCAGGTTGTCGAAAATCTTCCACATCGACAAGGCGGAGAGCGGGTTCAGTTGACGCGTGGCCTTGGATTCCTTTGATTGCTCCGGGCCGGGCACGGTCGGCAGCAGCCAACCGGCCAGCTGCCAGTCGCCACGTATCCAGCGATGGCGCCGACTGGCCTCTATGGCATAACTCTCTGGATGTTCTTCAATAAGATCGACATCAGTTACCAGTGCCGAACGTGCATAGCCGCTCTCCAGCAGGTCGTGACTAAGAATGAGATTATCTGGAAAGCGTCCATCAACGGCCTGACGAAAGGCATCCACATCGTAGATGCCTTTGCCAATAAATGACCCTTCTCCAAAAACATCTTGGTAGAGATCCGATACTTCACGCGTGTAGGGATCAATGCCAGACTCACCCGCGAACAGCTTCGAAAACCGCGACCGGGCTGAACTGGTTAGGCTGATCGAGGCGCGTGGCTGCAGGATCGCATAGCCTTCGACGATACGTCCCTTGTCAGCATCGTAGACCGGCCGATTGAGCGGATGAGCGATGTTACCGATCAGGGTGCGCGCCGCATCGCGGGGCAGCTGGGTGTCGGTATCCAGGGTGATGACGTACTGGATCGAACCGAGGATAGAGGTATCACCTACAATATCCGAAAACGCCGTTTGCGCTCCGCCACGCAGCAAGGCATTGAACTGCTCCAGTTTGCCGCGCTTGCGCTCATAGCCCATCCACACCTGCTCATAGGCATTCCACTCCCGAGGCCGGTGAAACAGATAGAAGATAGAGGGACGCTCTTCGCAGTAGGTTTCATTGAGCGTTTGCAGTGCTGCACGCGCATAGGCGAGCAAGGCATCATCGCCAGGTTGAGTGCGTTCAGGCGCATCACGGAAATCAGTCAACAAGGCAAAGGAGAGATTGGCATCACGATTGCCGAGGTAACGGATCTCCAGGGCTTCGAGCAGATCATCAACCTCTTGCTGCTTGCTCAGCAAGGTAGGGACAACCACCATGGTGCGGTGGATATCTGGAATCCCCTGCGAAAAATCCAGGCGCGGCAGGGCGCGAGGTGGCAAGAAGAGCGTGACCAACAGGTTCACCAGTGGCACAGCCAACGCCGAGACGCCGATAAGGCCGGTGATCGCAAATAACCAGTAGCGCCAGTCACCCAGCACGATGCCGCTGAAAGAAGAGAGCACCACAGTGGTTCCCAGTGCGGTGAGCAGCAGGATCGGGGCGAGGTAGAGAGGCAGGCGGCAATGTCGGCCCAATCGGCTTATCTGCGCCTTCCAGGACAGACGGCAGCCGACTGCACGTTCCAGCGCCTGCTGCCCGTGATCGAGCAGGTAGTACCCGACATGGGCACTGCGGTCATTGGCATCCAATTGCTCTACCGCTGCCTGTGCAAGCATAATGGCTTCGCGCGCCACCGCTGACTCACTACAGTCACACCTTCTGGCCACATCTTCGATGAGATGCCGGTATCGGTCACGGGTGGCGAAATCCTGGCCGGCATACATCCCTGCCGGGTCTTCCCGCAAGGTCTGTTCGACCACACTGAGCGATTCAACATAATCGCGCCAATCCATGGTGCCGATGAAACGCAGGCTGCCGATACTGTTTGCAATGGAGATCTGATTGGTCGCAGCCGTTCGGGCCGCAGCGGCCGACAACTGCGTTGCAGAGACGCCTTGTTCAAGCAGCTTTTGCTCGACCCAGGTTTGCACAAACACCATGGCGGGCCCCTGAACCTGGAGTCTGGCATAAAACTCCTCCACAAAGGGCGCGGTCAGCGGTACATCGGCATTGGCAAATTCGGCCAGCAACTGGATGAGCTGTTTCGGTTCCTCTTCAGCCGCAACAAGCATACGGTCTGCCCAGACAATGGCCGCATCGCGCTCTTCACGCCGGCGGGCGATACGCAAGGCAACGCGGCGCAGGTTTTCCAGCAACGCCAACTGCAGCATGATCGGGAATGCCCAAAGTTCGCCAAGTTTTAACGGTTCAGCGATCTGGTAGGCAGCGATAAACTGGGTGGCGCTGTCGTTATCGACCTGGCCATCCATGTGAGAGATCAACTCTAAGGCCAAGTCATAGATGCGGGGGAATCCGGCAGACGGGCCATCCGCCAGTCGCGGCAACTGTCGGCTGTACCCGCGCGGCAGATGCCGACGTGCCAGGTTGATCTGCTGCTCTATGAGGTAGAAATTGTCGAGCAACCAGGACTCTGCCGGCACGATCCGTTGTCCCGGCGTGGCTGCAGCTGTCACCACGTCATAAGCTGCCAGCAGAACACACTCATTTTCTGCCAGCCGTGGCAGTAGCCTGTCCGGCCCTGGACGTGGTTCGATTTTATGTCGACCGGCCAGCGTTACCGCATGACGCTTCAGCTGCTCGATACTGAACAGCTCTGAGCGCAGCAGCTCGGTATCCTGATCGCTACGTAGCGCATTCCGAGCACTTGCTGAAAACCCGAACCTTTTGATCACTATGGCATTCTCCTCGTTCAAACTCGGGTAAACTGCACCGCATCGGCCTTATGAACAGTATTTGCTGAAAACTCATATCACGAGCATTGCTCTGATAAGCTCTCGTATGTAGGGGGCGATGGGTAAGCATCCACCCCGGTCGCAAAGGGATTTCCAGATCCAATGATGGAAGCCATTGCGCTACAAAGATATCTTCAGACAGACAGTCCACAGGAAGTAGAGCTAGTGGAACAGGTGTCGTATACCAGGCATTTGGCGGGAGCAGGTAAATCTTATCGGCATCTTATCTAGGGGGCTGTCCGAGAATAGGGGGCGTAGCGAGGGGAAGCCATTTTGAGTCAGATTTTCCGATCAAATGAGGCGAATAGTTACTCATATTCAACGAGTTTGATCGGAAAATCTGGCCGAAATGGCTTTTCCGCAGTAGGCATCCTATTCTCAGACAGCCTCCTAGGCCCAAGCCAGCCCTGAATTAGTGGCAGATTCTGAGATATCGCACGCACGAATGAGAACGGAACCGTCCTCTTCATAGGCCCCGTTCTCAATGAGCATTCTTGCCGCCTCTTGTATAACCATTCGATGCTGCGCTACGGACTGCATGGGAGTCTCCGCTGAAGCATCAAACTGGTCTCTTAAGACTTTCAGCGAGATCCGGCAAAGCACACGATTTTTATCTACATCAGCCGCAACCGTCGCCACTTTGGTGATGGTGTTCCAGCATTCAAGTCTTGGGAATAAAATCACTGTATCTCCTGAAGCAGATTTTCGATTGTTCCTCAGGCCAGCAAGCAGTGCTGTCGGCCCGAATAGTGTCACCGTGCCCGGCTATTTCCCAAAAGTGTTGAGGATTCCTTCTTTGACTTCTTTGCAGCCCGTTTCTCCAGCAATGTCATGGTCGGCTTTTTCTTTCCTTCCTTATTGCTTTGATGGTTCTTGCTCTTGGTCATGGGTATACCTCCTAGAGGTAGATGGGTATGGTTCCACACTCAGCCTACGGCTGTGGTGGTCGAGCTTTAGGCCCAGTCCCCGCCATAGAGCACGGAGCGTTTGGATTTCCACTCTGCTATAGCCCGCGTAGATAGCTCTTTGCCACGCGGGCAGACAAAGCAAACAAAATGGAGAGAAAAATCTTATAAGGTGACTCTAGCGTTTAGCGGCAGTCGCAGCCCGGTCAGTCGACCCAGGTGCCTCCGTAGTACTCTTTGCCCGACGCATTGAGAATATAGTGGTGATCCCCGACTTTATCGTTGGCAGCCTCGCAAGCGGTCAACGCGGCACTGAGCTGCAAGAACCGGGTTACTTGGATCTGGCGATACGACAGCTTGAACCCAGGAACCACATGGTCAAAGGCGCATTTCTCAAACTTCACCAGTCGGTACATCAATGCATCCTTTACATGATGGGGGGAGTGGCAGAGTCATTTGCCATCAGATATGAAGATATGTACTTAATATACGCTAAAATGCATCAAACAGCTGTTTTATTTTCTTGTGGGACTCGATTCAGCTTGATGATCTTCATGGCTACTTTCAGCACCATGCAGAGGTTTCTCATCCTTGGTCAAGATAGGCTGCTAGACAGGAAAAATAACAGTTGGAGTTAAAAGCAATAGGCACTGGTACCTACTTCTAGCTCCTAAATTCGATATCAAGCTTAATGACAACTCTGCCCCCTCAACTTAATAAATTTGCATCTCTTTCTCTTCTTTCCATAAATACCAATAGCAGTAATGTATGGAAGGAATTTCTATCTAGTTGGTTAAAGAGACTGGATGCCACACAATAATAAAAACAAGATTGGATTAAATGAGCTTAGCGGACAAAAGGCTGCAGCATCCACTCAGCTAAGGGGAAGGGAAACAATGATTCATACCGACCTTGGTGATAACATTCACTGATAGAAAAAGCCAAAAGGTCTGGGACACTGTTTGTACGCTCCCGCTTCCTGATAACTCCATACCTAAGGAAAAACGTAGCATGAAAATGAGATCTAAAGCGCCACTCCTTGGTAGCATTTCACTTCTTTTGCTATCGCTCCTGTTGCCCAGCACGCTTCTTGCAGCCAAACGCCTTGTCTTCAGTGGTGGCCCAGCGGGTGGTACCTTTCAAGTGGTCGCCAATGCGTTCCAGGTCTATGGCCCGGTCAAGGCCTCCAAGGAGTTCAAACTCAAGGCACAATCCTCAGCCGGTTCTCTGGAAAATCTGCGCAAGGTCAACAAAGGACGCGCCCACTTTGGCGTGGTCTATTCCGGACATCTCTACCTGGGCAAAAACGGCAAACTGAAGAACGACAGCAAGCAGTACAATGATGTACTGGCAGTCTCCTTCCTCTATGGGGCTCCAGCCCAGTTGGTAGTACGTAAAGGCTCCGGCATCAAGAGCACCAAGGATCTGGTTGGCAAAAAAGTTGGCGTAGGCAATGCCGGTTCTGGTGCCTTTGCCAACTGCGAGCTGTTCTTCACCCATCTGGAAATTTGGGACAAGGTTAAGCGCAATGCAATGGGGTACAACGACGCTGCACAGGCATTCGGAAACAAGCAGCTGGATGCCTTCTGGCTCTTCACTGCCTTTCCTAGCGGCGCTGTGATCATGGCGGCACAGACCAATGACATTGAACTGATTAACCTGGGTAAAGACGCCAAGGAGAGCAACTTCTACGAGACCTATCCCTACTTTTCAACGCTCTCTATACCTGCCAACACCTACCACGGCGTTACAGAGGATACTCCATCGTTTCAGGACTCAGCACTCTGGGTGGCCAATGCCAAAGTGCCAGCGGAGACGGTATATGAGCTCTTATCAACAATCTATACTGATGAGGGGCTGGCCCACATGCGTGAGCAAAAGAAGACCTTCAAAGAGATGAGCCTACAAACCGGTACTAATGGCATTGTTACACCTATGCATCCGGGAGCAATCAAATTCTGGAAAGAGAAAGGGCTACTTTGATTGCATCGCAGATTGAAAAATAGGGAACACAGGGCTCAAGGCCAAGCGTGAAGTTTGAAAACCTGCATAAGATAGAGCGGATTATCTTCGATAGCCTGGCGCTATTCCTGGTTCTCTTCTACTCCTATTCCGCTGTACTGGAACCCGTCGCCACCCAGTACCACCGTGGCATCTACGTCATTATCACCTACGTTCTGGTGTTCCTGCTTTACCAGTCAAAATCACTGATTGGACGCATTGTTGACTATCTGCTGATCCTGCTCTCCATCGGCTCAATTGGTTACTGGATTCTCAATTTCGAAGCGATCAACTACCGCGCCGGGGCAGAGACAGAGCTGGATCATATTATTGCCATGATCGGCGTCCTGCTCGGCATTGAACTGGCACGGCGCGTGGTAGGTACTGTTTTTGTTATTATCGGCGCTGTCATGCTGCTATATGGTGTCTATGGTGAATATGCGCCGGAGTTAATCTCTCACGCCGGTGATACCTTTCCCGAACTCTGCACCAGCATCTTCTACAAGAGTGACGGCGTCTTCGGCATCATGGCCAACGTGCTTGCCACCTATATTCTGCTGTTCGTGATCTTTGGTGCCTTCCTGGAGAAGTGCGGTGCTCAACGCTTCTTCATCGACTTCCCACTCGCTGCGGTGGGGCACAAGATTGGTGGGCCAGGCAAGGTGGCGGTTATTGCCAGCGGCCTGTTTGGCTCTATCTCTGGCAGCGCCATCGCTAACACCGTCTCCACTGGTTCCTTTACCATCCCGATGATGAAAAAGGCTGGTTTTAAACCGCATGTCGCCGGAGCCATCGAACCCGCTGCCTCCATTGGTGGTATGTTCATGCCTCCCATCATGGGGGCTGGTGGCTTCATCATGGCCGAGCTGACCGGCATGGCCTACTCACACATCATGCTGGTCGCCCTCTTTCCTGCCCTGATGTACTTCTTCAGCGTCTTTGTGATGGTCCATTTCGAGGCCAAACGTCACAATATTGTCGGCGAAAAAAGTAAAGTCAGCGCCAAAGAGATTTTCAAAAAAGAGTGGTTCTACACCCTGCCGTTAGTGGTCATCACAATTCTGATGCTTGCAGGCTACTCACCCGGTTACTCCGCTATCCTCGGACTGATCAGTTGCCTGGTCATCAGCTGGTTTCGAAAGGAGACCCGCATCAAACCACAAGAGTTCCTCGAGGCCTCCCGTGCCGGAGCAGAAAGCAGCCTTAAAATTGGTGCCACAGTGGGCGTTATCGGGATTATCATCGGTGTACTCACCTACAGTGGGCTGGTACTCACCTTTGCCGATATCGTTATCGAATTGGCTGATGGACGACTCTTCCTCACCATTCTGCTGATTGCTCTTGCATCACTGGTACTCGGTATGGGCGTTCCTGTTACTGCGGCCTACCTCATTACTGCTGTTGTGGCGGTGCCAGCTCTGACTCACCTCGGTGTCAATGAGATCGCCGCGCACATGATCGTCTACTGGCTCTCACAAGACTCAAACATCACCCCACCAGTATGTATCGCCGCCTTTGCCGGTGCCACCATCGCCAAGGCCAATATGTGGAAAACCGCCTTTACTGCCTTCCGGTTTGCAAAATTCCTCTACCTGGCCCCTTTCCTCTTCGGCTATGTCCCTGCCTTCTCACTTAATGGCACTGCCACCGATATACTCATCACCTTCGTACTCATCTTCTTTGGCACCTTTGCCTATGCCTGGCTGTTGAGTGGTATTTGGTTGGACTATTTTAAAAAAAGCACCTGTACAAAATCACAAGAATGAAATTTACAACCCAACCTCCTTATCTGGAGCACCTTTAACAGTTGATTACAAACAAGTTCATGGCATGCGTCAGGCAAAGCAATATTACATATTGTTAAATAAAGCAGAAAAACACCTCGCTTATTAGTAAGGCATAGTCTATGCTTACATTCAGTTGCAGTTTTTGTCTTGTAGTAGTTCCGGTAGTTCCTCGCAGTATGAGCGTAATCTTCTCCGTAATTTCTCAGCAGTGACTTGCGCTAATACAACATTGTTCATTAATTATATAGAGGTAATTCAGAATGGCTACAGGTACAGTAAAGTGGTTCAACGATAGTAAAGGTTTTGGTTTTATTGCTCCTTCAGATGGTAGCGCAGATGTTTTCGTACATCATTCCGCCATCCAAAGCAGTGGATTTAAATCACTGGCAGAAGGACAGACCGTAACTTTCGATAGCGAAAGTGGCGCCAAAGGTCCTAGCGCAGCAAACGTTGTTCCGCAATAAGACGAATTTAGTCTAGAAAAAAGCCCCGCTAAATAGCGGGGCTTTTTTTATGCGTGATGAATGCAGGAAATTAATGTCGAGCTTGCGTTTTATCCAAACCTTTCCCAAGCCTTATGAGTCAAAGAATAGCAAGCACCCCAATTCTGATCGTTTGCAACACAAAGCTTCCACAGGCCGGTACACTCACTTCACTGCTCCGTCGCATCGGCAGACCTTTTCAATTTATTTCACGTGCTGAATTCATTGGCCTGAGCAATAAACAAATAAAGCAACCGACGATTATACTTGGCGGAGTTCAATCTGCGGCTGATCCATTGAACCGTGAGACAAAGCAGCTTCTCGAGGTACTTGACAGGCAAAGCAGCAAAAATGTGCCGCTCTTTGGTATCTGTTTAGGTGCACAACTGTTGGCAAGAATAGCAGGGGGGAGAATCTATTCTCATCAAGATAGTATTAGAGAGATTGGATACCATCCTGTCTATTCCATGCACAATAAAGGGAGCATCAACTTTCCTCCCGGTCACTATTATCAATGGCATTACAGCGTAATCGATGACCTACCAATAGAACACGTAACCTTGACCAACAATAACTCACCTATTCAGGCGTTTGAGTTTGGGCATACCTTTATGGGTGTGCAGTTCCATCCAGAAATAGACCTGCGCACGATTCAGCGCTGGGCCAGGGATGGGTGGGACAGACTTGGGGATCCAGGTGCCCAGCCATTAGCTGACCAGCTACTAGATCATAAAAAACACAGGCAGCAAAATATTAAAGCTTTTCGACAAGTGTTGGTCGCCTGGAGTAAGCCGCTTAATATCTAGAGCATCTCAGATTAATTCTGGGACGCAAGGTTAGCACAAACATATTTTCTAACTGTAGATTAGAAGTTAGCAAGGCATAAACGCATCACTTAATATAACCCCATGCCTCATCAAAAGCAGTAGCGCATGACTGCACATATAGAAAAGCAGGCTCCCTAGTTTTGCTGGATAGCTTTGAACCAGCTGCCTACACTACATATATAGGATGGACAAAGACCATCAAGTGGATCAAGATTTTCGGCTATTTCCAAACATCCTCCAAACCATCATTATCCGTATCTCGTTTAGTTGGATTTGTACCAAGCTCATTTTCTTCCAAATCACTTAGACCATCATTGTCATCATCTTGGTCTTCAATGCTATCAAGACATCCATCCTCATCATTGTCAGTGGTGCGGCTTGGACTCCAGTTTATTACACCTAATGGGCACATATCTGCGTTATCTAGCACGGTATCATTGTCGTCATCT
>Ga0316187_10001685_pt1 | contig 19229 bp, 21 predicted proteins | sample CroRivburrow1_MG_FD_204927 | JGI IMG/M metagenome (GOLD analysis project Ga0316187, IMG submission 204927) | Coastal sediment microbial communities from Maine, United States - Cross River worm burrow 1 | ecosystem: Environmental > Aquatic > Marine > Coastal > Sediment | place: USA: Maine...
CCCAACCAGAACCTGTATTGAGATAAGCACCTTGTTGAAGCGTGAGATCAGGAAGGTGACGGGAATATAAAAAATCCACAAGTCCATCACCATTCAAATCTGTAAAGCGTGAACCCGCATTAGCATCATCAATAGCTACAGGAAAAGGTGGCTCGAAGCCTGGCACACTTTTCCAACCATTTCCTGTATTGAGGTAAGCACCCTTTATGCTTTGACCGCTGCCAAGACGCCTATGATAAACAAAATCAATACGCCCATCACCATTAAGCTCCAGAAAACGCGCCCCCATATCACCATTCTTATCACTAACAAAATCATTAATAATATCGTATGGTGGCACGTAATTAGAATTGGATTTAAGACCCAAAGGCTTTTCCTGTTGAACCCAAGATAATTTAGTCGCAGGAAAGCAGTCGCCATTAGCGCTACACTGGGTTATTTCAGTGATACGGCTTTGTGGAATCTCTGTAGGCTCTTCCTTATATGTGATGTCATATTGTGATGTTTTTGAGTTGCCATGATATGTTGCAACTGAAGCCAATCTCTTACTTAGGCTTACCTTGCCACCTCCTATGTAGGAGGTGCGTTGATCAGTTCGAGTTTCATACGTAAATTTTATTTGGTTTCCCGTATAGTCTATACGCTCAATTAATGCCGCATTTTCTGAGCTTGCACCAAAGTAGGCGAGTGTTATGGCATTACCTGCAGCATCTGTAATTTTGTTGGCATTCCAGATATAAATATCACTTTCTCCAGGCACCTTAATGCCAGAGTCTGTAGTAACTCCGTACTCGATTGTTTGGCCGGATTTAGTCCAAACTTTCCAGTGGCTTGGGTTGCTTTCAGATGTGCCGTAGGAGATAACTTTGGAAAAGCTATCAATTTCCGTTCGATATTCTGTTCCACCCTTACCATCATCCCCACTGATAGCAATTAAACGCTGTCCATCCAGGCAATAACGATCCTCAGTATCAAAATTTATGCCGCCCACACGATTATCTTGTGCGAAGGTTGCAGGTCAGCGTGATATTGCAGAAAGACCGCCCAGCGACCACCCTATACCTAGCGGCCCATTGCCACTTTGGCTACTGTAGTTGAATGATAGACTGGGTTGCATATTCCCTGCACCAGCCGGAACACTGATAGGGATGGAATAAGAGGCACTACCTGATGGTGTAACTGATAGCTCACCTGGTATAAATCCTGGTACAACATTGGCCAATGCCGAAGTGGCTATAAATTGAAAAAGTACCACTGATATAAATGCAAGACGCCGGCTATTCTCTATTCTTTTAGATTTCAAGCCTAATAATAGTAAAGCTGGTAACAATCTAGATCCATTCAGTTTTCTGGCTTTAGAAGAGATGGAGCTTGTTATATTGTTCATTATTTTTTCCTTCATAAATAAGCAGATCAATAAAGATCCATTTATTTCCAGTGGTTCTATTCTTTTCTTCAGAAGTGCTAATTATTTAGGTGTTGCAGATCTTTCACTACCCTTTTTTTCAGCTGATTGCTCAGTGGCGGCCATTTTTAGCAATAAATGGTCAGCTTCCTTAACCAGCGCATCACCCTTGGATATTAATTGCTCTGTCTCTGGCGATCGGATGGCATGCAGTTTTTCAGCAAACTGAGCAACTTGTGACTTAATATCAGATGCATCTGATTCTTTACTAAGAACAGAATTTTCTGCATCACTATTAGGTGACGGGGTATCTGAGTGTTCTTTAATTTCAGCTGAACTAATTGTTTTATTAGGGCTATAAAAGTTAAGAGCTATCCATAACACCATGATTACCGTGAATAATATGGCTAGAAAAATGGTCAGGCTCAACTTTTTAGAATTGTTATTTGCTAACTGAACAGGCATGCATTAGCACCAAATAATATGTACAAAAGTGGATTTGGTTAAACAACACTTAAATATAACGAAGAGATTGACTTTGCCAAGATACAGAACCGACTAAGGTAGAGTGGATGGCAATAAAGCAAGATGTGAATAGAGAACAAAAATGACTACCCATAACCCTGGTACTCCTCAGCTACTGTTTTTTAATGAGGGGTAGATCCTTTTTAATCCTTCACCCCAATTATTGTCGGGTTTTATACATGAGGACTCATTCTGCTGTCAAGCTGGGTAGGCATGGATTATTTTGCCAACAAATATCATTTTTTAATACAGCTCAATCCTGTACATATAGCCGTTGTTTTGCTGAGTTTTTCATTGAAAACATACTGATAGCATATGATTATATGAGCATTATTGATGGTTAAATAACTATCATTGTTCAGCATAAAAAACTTATTGCCGGGGTAATATTTCAGAAAATCCCTACAAAGATATATTTGGGCTTTTAGATAGCAAGAGTAACTATTGTTAAAGGCTATTATGATTATTACCAGTGCAACTCATTTCACTTCTTAACGCTTTCCTATTCATACTCTTCCCCAGTTTGTGTTGACTCTTTCACCATCTTCACAAACGAGGCAATCAACAGTTCTGGGGTTTTAAATGCTTGTCTTTCTAAATAATAATAGGTGCCGATTTGTGCAGCATCACGATAGATGCGGTATTCCACCTTTGATTTTGGTATGACTCCGATGATCAGTTTTTCACCCTTATCTTCTTCTATTCTTTGGTTGAATTTTATTTCATCGAGGTGGAACAGTGCATTTTGTAACGCTTTGTTGCAGTCGTTTTGAAACAGGGTGAGTGAGTTTTCATCTTCTATTAGATAGGGTTTCCATGCCGCATCACTTTCATCCGAGCAGTTTAGTTGTTGCTTAACCCACTCAAGTATATGTGCCATCGCTTTATTTAAAGCTGCCATTTTATTTCAACCTGTATAGTGCAATTAACTCTCTTCACTGAATGAAAGTTCTCTGCCTTTTCCTTTGGATGCCGGGGTTGCTCTGTCCCAGGCCCAGTCTTTGATCTTTTTAATCTGCTCTTTCATTGTTTCTGAGAGAGGAACTATCGTATCAATATGCTTTGCAATATCCTTTGTTGTAAATGCATGGCCTTGACTGCTGGCATCAATTCGACCGCCATTCACTGCCTGTTCAATCTCTGCTGCATTCCAATCATTTGTAATTTTTGTGAGATGTTCAATATTAAAGTCGTCAGGATTTTGTTTGTTTGCTTTGATGTGTATTTTTAGAATCTCTGCCCGTTCTTCATCATCTGGCAGGTCGCAAAAGAAGACCTGGTCAAACCGTCCTTTACGAATAAGTTCTGCGGGTAGTGATTCAATCTGATTAGCAGTGGCCGCAACAAAGACTAATGGTGGCTTCTCTTGCATCCAGGTTAAAAAGGCTGAGAAGACATGCGATTGGTTGATGTTGCCACCTTCAAGCAGACCCAGTCCATTCTCTATCTCATCGATCCATAAAACGGCTGGCGCTGCACTCTCCACTATTTGGGTTACTTTATGAAACGCTGCCTCCGGGCTGCCGTGCATTTGTGAGAATAGGAGATTCATATCCAATCTGAAGATCGGCACATTCCATGTTTTAGCTACAACCTTGGCACACAGACTCTTACCACAGCCACTGATACCCATAATAAGGATACCTCTGGGTATTGGCATATCGTCCAGTTGCGCTTTATGAGTGAATAGTTTTTTTCTTGCATTGATCCACTCTTTTAATCGACCAAGCCCACCGACCTGATCAATATTGAAATCAACCGGGACATACTCCAGACTAGTCATGCCTCCACTTATTACTAGCCGTTTTTTGCATTCATTGATCAAACTTGAAACAGCTGCGGTGGTTATTTTTTCACAATGATTTATTTGATGCATAACATGCGCTGCATCATTTAGTGTGAGGCCACAGAGGGAGTGCGCAATATCTTGCAGTGCATCATCACGCAATTTTCGAGTGCCGCTCTTTTTTTTGAGGTCGCGCAGATAGGCCAGCATCTCTTCCAAAGATGGCAGCCCGACATCTATCTGAAATATTGCGCTACTTAATGTAGTAGGAACTGTTCTATCTGGTGAAACGATAAATATAAACAGGTCATTTCGTTCGCGAAATTTTTCATAGGCATCTCGCAGTAGCCTATCGATTTTTGGTTGCCCGGTAAAATCCAGCAGATCCTTCATGATATAAAAGCCTGGTTTGCTATCTTCAATAATTATTTCAAGTGCTTTTATCGGATCTTTTGTCTCTTCAGCTGCATCATCAATATCCAACCCATTTGTGCATGACCAGGTAATAACAGGCAGATCAGCTGACTGCTTATCAGCCAGCTGGCGCAACAATGCAATGATGCGATGCTCTTCTGTGCTATCAAGATAGATTATGGGGTACTGACCTGTAATGGCTTTTTCTATCTCTGTTATGACTTCAGCCATTTTCTGTTTCCTAGCGGTTTGGTTTTAGTTAATTTTTTTATCAGGTGAATTTGGACGCTTTACCACTCGCAATTCACCGACAAACATAATGACCTGAAAGTTACGTTTCAACTCTTTACTGAAGAAATTACGCATCACAACACCATTGGGAAATTGTATGCGTGTGCCAATTGGCAGTTCGGTAACCGGCCCTGCCAACCAGGCTGAAAATCCATCATCACGCTGCACTTCCAAATAGCTATAACGTGCAGCCTGTAGATGTGTTACCACTACCGCCTCATTGGGCAAGATTCTTCTTTGTGCCCGCTTTCTCTGTATCTCACTCTTTGCAGCAGTTGCCTCTGCGGCAGTTGCCCAATAGCCAATATCGCCTTGCTCATTAAACCAGGCATATTCAATACTGCGTTTATATCCAGTTAGGTTGGTTCCACCAATAATATAAACAGCATCATTTACTGATAATGCATTAACGCCTTCCCGTTGTGATTGTAGTGGCGTCGTAAATTCCCATTTACTGAGAGTGCCATCCTCATTAATCTTGGCTTTTTCGATGCTGTCCAAATAGGCCGCTCCATCCAAACCACCCATAGCGTAAAGATAATCACCATGCTGCACCGTAGCCAGTCCATAGCGCCCAGTCTGTAGTGGCTTGGAAAGTTGCCACGGCTCTAGCCAGCCTTCACTGTCCTCCTGACTCCATTCCACATCGGTAATACCGACACCCTTTTCCTTGTCATGACCACCCACCATGTAGACGCGATTACGCACTTTTTTTACGCCGTGAATGTAACGCGCCACCATCATGGTGTCTGTCAGTACCATCCACTCATCAAGACTGCCATCTGGCTGGATCTCTGCACGCTCCACGCTATCCAGTAAAATGCCACCAAACCCACCAAAGGCATACAAGTGGTTGCCTATCACCGCTACTTTGGTGCAACGTCTTTTGGTATTGAGTTTGAACGGCTCTGTCGACCATTTTCCCAGTGTGCCGTCTGGCTGGATTTCAGCGCGTTCGATACTGTCCAGCAGGATCTTTCCGTGGTCACCCTGACCACCACCCACTGCATAGACAAAATTCTTATGCCGTATGGCAGAGAAAAAACCACGCTCTGTATTTAACTCTGACCCCAAACTCCATTCAGATAAACCGCCCTGCTCGCCAACTCTTATGTATTCGCTGGAGCGAAGAAAGTTTTTTCCATCCACTCCACCAATCACATGAATGACGCCATCTACTTCTACTGTGGCAGCACCAGAACGAGGGGTTTGCATGAGTGGGCCATTACGCCAACCTGCGACCCAGACTAAGCCCTGTTGCTTTTGGTGCATCGCCATCTGCTGCGAAACCACCCCATCTGCAACAGCCTGATTAACCGGCATCAGCAAAAAGAGAACCCACAGCTGCATTAGGCTGAATGCAAGGCTAATATTTTTATTGATCAATTGATTCTGTCTGTTGGCCATAAATTGCGTGATTAATGAGTTATGTTCTCTAAAATATACCCCATCCACCCAGCATTTGCTTGAGCAGTGTTACTCAATAAGAGTAGAGTAAATAAACACATCTGGCAGGAGCAGCTCTATCATGAGTACTCAACCCTCAGTTCACGTCTATGCGGGAGAAGAGATTGCCCGTTATGGCTTTGGTGATGATCACCCCTTCGGCCCGGATCGGTTCAATGCCTTTTGGCGCGAATTTACCAAACGGGGTCTGCAACACCGGGTTCATGTGAGTACGCCAAAGCAGGCAGATCAGGCAGCTATTGAGCTGTTTCACACTGCCAATTATGTTGCCAAGGTAAAGACCATGTCGCAAACCGGCATGGGTTACCTGGATGGGGGCGACACACCTTGTTTCCCAGACGCCTATCAGACCACAGCCTATGTGGTTGGCAGTGTATTGGATGGCATCGATAACATCATCCAAGGCAATGCCAAGCGCGCCTTTGTACCCATTGCGGGGCTTCATCATGCCCGCCGGGATTCTGCTGCCGGGTTTTGCATCTTCAATGATTGTGGCATCGCCATTGAAGCCCTGCGCGCCAAGCATGGCATTCAGCGGGTAGCCTATATCGATATTGATGCCCATCACGGTGATGGCGTCTTCTATGCCTTTGAAGAGGATCCTGACCTGATATTTGCCGATCTACATGAAGACGGAAACTACCTCTATCCCGGTACGGGTGCCCGTAGCGAAACGGGCAAAGGGGCCGCCAAAGGTAGCAAGCTCAACATACCGATGGCACCCAATGCTGGTGACCAGGCATTTTTATCAGCCTGGGCCAAAGCAGAAGCATTCATTCAACAGGCACAACCGGAATTTATCATTCTACAATGCGGTGCTGACAGCGTTGCGGGCGACCCTATTACACATCTTAATTACAGCGCCAAGGCACATGCTCATGCAGCAGAATCACTGGCGCATATTGCAGATACCTGCTGTGATGGCAGGATGCTGGCTGTCGGTGGCGGAGGCTATAACCGGGACAATCTGGCACAAGCCTGGTGCAATGTGGTTCAGGCTATGATCCCAAAAAGCGAGTAGGAGGGGTGCCTAGATCCGGCAGAATCTAGGCACTTACGTGACGTGAATGTGGCTTAAGCCATTGGCAGATGGTTTGCCACAGGGGGGGATGTGAGGGGTGTGAAAAACTTCTTGCGTGTAATTTTTGCCAATCATTCTGGCTTTGAGATGGATAAGGCATATCCTTCAGCCGGTATCCACTATCATGCAGTAACAAAATACAATCCTGAATATTCTGTCTAACAACAGCATTGGCAGAATCAAGATGCCTGCCTAAAACATGCATAGGTATCAAAACATCACGCCCTTTTATCTCAATAGGAATATTTAACCGATGAGCCATATTCTGAATCGGATCCAAGGGCGCAGTACTAACATCTAGATGGGCACCACTTCCATCAACTTGTGGGGTAAAGCGATGGGGGTGAGTACAAAAATATCGTTGTTCATACTTCTGTAGCAATTCAGCATCCACACCTCGGTGTCCTGCAACCACATCAGAGACAATCTGAATGATATGAGCAGCACTCTTCTGGCCTGGAGCCTCAGTCATTAATCCTGAAAGCACCTTTTTTTGATTCCTGGACAGGTTGCGGCAGTCATACCCGGCCAGGCTAAATCCAGGCTGTTGAGCCAGATCTGCAAGGTACTGTTCAATGTAACTGTAATAGCGTGAAGTATGACAAAGGAGTTCTTCTGCACAATATGCATAATCAGTATGTGGCCTGGGGTATGCGGGCTGAAACGATCTCATATAATTCAAACTCCATGACATTTGTCTTAATAGTTTAGTATATTTGTCAGGTATTGCCAGTTAATACCTCCAAAATGCCACCCATTCATCCATCACAACCAAGCAACATACTGTTTTTATTGAATGAATTGATAATGATTAAAATTCATTAAATCCCAAAGAAAAATCATACAGGTTGCTGAAAATGACCAGTTACTGCCATACTTGTACGAGTAATCACAAAATATTGGGCACTGTTATATGTCAACCGAGAAATTCGACATCTTTTTCTCTGGCCAAATCATGGAGGATCAGGATGAAGCGGAAGTACGCACCAAAGTAGGTCGTATCTTCAAAGCTAATGAAAAACAGCTCGACCGGCTCTTTTCAGGGCAAGCAGTAAAGATAAAATCAGGGGTTGATCTCGATAGCGCTGTTAAATATCGGGTTGCCTTTCGTAATGCAGGGGCATTGATTGATATCAGGCCCACCACAACCGCTAGCACCGCAACCGCAGCTCAACCACAAGCCACCGACAGTTCGCCACCGACAGAGTCATCACAGCCCGCAAAGGATGGGATTGAGCTGCTACCTCCCAAAACCGGCTCCCTTATTGATTGTGCACCCGAGGTCATACCCGCCGCCATCCCCAATATTGATAGCATGGATTTTGGCAACAACGCAGAGCCATTGGATGCAACAGAGCCACCGCCTCCAGCCAATATTGATACTCAGGGATTAACGCTAAACCCTGCTAGCACTGAAACCATGCTGGATGAGACAGAACCGCCACCACCGGCAAATATTGATACCGATAGTTTGGACCTCAATCCAGCCAATACGGGGAGTCTTGAAGATTGCCAACAGCCAGTGGAACCCGCTGAAATACCTGATATCAGCGCGCTTAAGATTATTGAAGCGGATACACAGAATTCGCAATAGCGGGCTGTCCCTCTATTTTTTGCTTCAATTGAATGACAAAGGTGCCCAGCGCATAGTCAATAGAGAAGCGAACCGGAACCTTAAGTTCGTCTGCTGTCATCCAGACAAAAACAGCGGGGTGAGCAGGCTCCCCACTCCATTTTCCAGCCTTAAAGGCATCGAATCGTACTTTAAACAGATCTCGCTTCTGATCATCATGCTCTAAAGATTCACGGGCTTGAACCCTAACCAGATAGTTCAGTACCTTTTTGCCATCAGATATAGTGAGCCGCTTCTCCTGCCCAACAGCAAGCTTTTGACTTCGAACCGCCTGCAGCAGCGAGAGGCGATCCAGCATACTGCCAGATAGCTTTTGACCGGCTTTCCCAGAACGCCTGAAATGTGCCGGGTCATAGCCTAGAAAGTCAAACAGATCAGATATCTCATTTTCGCGCGTCTCAGTATCCGTCACACCAGCTGCTATATGCTGTGGTTTAAGCCGTTTGAAACGTTGCGTTACCTTCTCATCCCAATCAAACCGAATAACTTCGTGGCGATCCTTCTTCGTTTTTTTGCGCTTATCAAACAAGATGGAGCGCTGCATATCACTACTGAAGTAACTCATTAAGTGGAATCTAAAAGGGTACATCTCTTCCATCTGCTCATGACGTTCGCTGGTAATTTCAACAAGCGCTTTATAGGCCATCTCACCATTGACAGGGACAGTTTGTTGCGAGGTCTCCAACACAGCATCGCAGATATCAAGCCAAACCATGGCTGTTAACCCCCCCTGATAGGAGATCGTATACTCCAGGCGCTCATCAGCCACAGGCGCAGCAGATAGCCAAATCGGGAATAAAAGGAGCGAAAATAGGACGTGCGCCACAAAACCATAACCTCTTTTATGGCTCAGCCGGCTTGGGCCATGAATATGGTCTATCCTTTCTATTAGTAGCTGCCGAAGCAAAATATGCATTTTCTGGCCCAAAACTTGCTCAACTATAGTCAGTAGATCAATTTGCATGTAGATACGTCATTTATTTGACTTACACGAGGGCGATAATTGTGGTCACACCTATTTCAAATGACAAACTTTCAACCTCCAGCAATCAAAAAGCTGGTGGGGCGGATACAAAAAGCAGCGGCAGTGCCAATAAGAGCGGCGCTGAAATCAACGTTACTACAACTGCATCTGACGTTACCAAACCAGCAGATGATACTGTAAACGTTGACCGCGCCAGCCAACTCTACCGCAGTGCTGCCAGTGAACCTACTGGATCAACTGGCAACATCGCTACCCCAGAAGAGGCAGCACAACTTGCAACCCGCATCAGTGAACAGCTGGCTGCTAATGGAGCACAAGCCATGCAAGCCCAAGCTGGCGGCCTGCCCGGTCAGATTGGCAGCCTATTAAGTGCAGCGCCTTAAATTTAAGATACGCTGCTCTACTCCGCATCCTGCTTGAACCTGGCTATCGCCTGTTCCGGTCCGATGACAATAAGTACATCCCCCGGATCAAGGCGGTAGCTGTTGCTACCCACGGCAAAGATAAAATCATCTCCCTGTTCACGATCAACCACGCCCAATAACAGCAGATTATAGCACTGGCTCACCTCTATACCAGCCAACGTCTGACCATCAAGGGTTGAACCTTCCGTTACCACCACCTCTGCCAGATTAAGATCCTGCTGGCCAAAAACGGTATGCTCCAGTGTTTCTGCAATCAGGGGCTTCTGAATCAAGTCATAGATCTTGCGCCCACTAATTTCATACGGATCTATAACCTTATCTGCCCCAGCCGCTTTCAGTGTGTGCGCTGAATCTCCAGATTGGGTCAGTGAGACAATTTCAATCTCAGCATCCAATGCCCTGGCAGATATGGTAAGAAAGACATTTTGCGAGTCTTTTGGCAGCAAACAGAAGATAAGCCCAACATCCCTGCCAATACCCAGCATGCGCAAGCTCTCATCATCCTGAAAATCTATATGCGCCGTTTTGAACCCCTTGGATGCTGCCATCGCCAAAGATGATTCATCATCATCTACCAGCAATAGATCTCGCCCTCGGCCCTGCAACTGAGTTGCCACATCCAGCCCAAGCGAGCCAACACCAAACAGGAGGATTTTTTCTTTCAAATCTTCCCCCGTTCCAAGCAATCACGAAAATGCACGATACTGAACTGGTGGCCAAATACAACCAAAAAGTCACCGGCCTGCAGTACAAGTTCAGGCCCTGGATTAAATAGGAAACGGCTGGTTTTTAGATCGTAGGCCCGATCTATTTCATGGTGTTTACGATCACTTCTACCGATCACGCCAAACACAATCAGTTTCTGGTGATTAAAATCAATATCCCCTAGCACCCGTCCATTCAGGCAGGAATTTTGATGTACGGGAATGGTGTCCATGCCCAGATCACTCTCTCCTGTTAACATGCCATGTATTGCCTCAAAAGCGACCGGCTGCCCAGCATATTCACCTGCCACCAGCGCCACCATTTTATAAGGTAGGATCGTATGATTCGCCCCTGCCTGCACCAATTTACTCACGGTCTCTTCTTTATTGGCACGTGAAATTATCTCAATACCTGGATTCATGTGGCGAGCAATCAGGGTGATATAGACATTGATCACATCATCAGCTGTCAAACAAAGAATGCGCTGGGCACGCTCAGCAACGCCCAGGTTTTGCAACAGCTTCATACTCTCAGCATTACCTTCAATGGCCAAGTAGCCATGCTGTCGGGCCAGATTGATATTCTCACTGTCAGGATCAATCACAACAAAATGTTCCCGGTCAGCATGTAAGCGTTTTGCCACCACCTGGCCAATCCGACCAAAACCGCACAACACGGTATGGTTGCCGCACTTTTCAATCTCAGAAAATACCCGGCTACGCCGCACCTCTGGCATCTTTTCACTGAAAGCAGAAACAATAATAGAGGTGGTAAATGCAATCACACCAAAGCCACACATAATGAGCATCAATGTGACAAAACGACCTTCTACTGTCTGCGGGGTAATATCACCATAGCCAACAGTAGAGACAGTCACTACCGCCCAATAGATCCCATCAAAAAAACTATCAATATTTCCACCTTCACTACGGGCCTCAAAAAAATAGATAGCTGAAGCTGCTGTGAACACCACAAAAACCAGGAAGAAAAAGAGCACAAAAAATTCAAAGCGTTTCTCGGACAGCACCCGGGCAAACTGATGGATACTGCGTGAATAACGAAAAAGTTTAAACAGACGAAAGAGCAAAAAGATGCGCAAGAAACGCAGCGGACGGTAACTGGGGATAATGGCCAAAAGATCAATCACGGCCAGTGGCGTGATCATGTAATCCCACTTTTTGCGGATCACCTCTCTCAATGCTGTCCCAGGATGAAAGGGGACATTGATAAACTCTGCTCGCTCATAATGGTCAATAATGATTCGGTGGCTGTCACTATAGAGCCACAGCCGGGCAAGATATTCGAGCAAAAAGATAGTTACAGCTATTCGTTCAAAAACATCTCCAATCCACCCCAGATCATTTTTTACGGCATAGATTAGAAAAAAGACACTGGCGAGAACCAGCACAATCATCCCCAAATCGAAATAGGGACGAACGGGGGCATGGGGATTTTCTAACAGATCATAAACAAACTGCTTGGCCCGTCTGTAGCGAGACGAGTCTTCCAGTGCGTAACAACGCTGTACCAGCAGTTTTGCGAATGGCATCAGGTGTAATATCTTCAGTTATACAGCAGACTCGCAAACAGAGTGAATCATCTTTATTCTAGTTCGAACTGCTTCAACCTGCTATTCCCTGACAAACTCCATCCGTTCCACCTCTGCAAGACTGACCATTCTGCCATCCAAGGTAAGCAGGCTGCGCTCTGCCACATCACCTCGATAAGCTTCGTAGTTAACAATATTGCCACTGCGGGTATCGATAACGCGAACCGTCACAACCTGATAGCTGTCCTCCCATTCCAAATAAACAAAACAGAGGGCGGCAGCCAACATTATGGAGACCAAACCATAAGCCGCATAATGTGGCAGTCGTGATTGAGGCGCTTTGGGCTGAGGCATTGTTGGCACTGCAGATTGCTGTACACGATATGCACGTTTACGCAAGATCAGCACTGCCCCCAGAATAACCGCCGCAGTCAGTAGAATTTTCAATAACATAGCAGCTACTCTATCATGGCACCCCATAAGCAGACTATGGTTGCATTTAACAACAGACCCCCCTATAACATGCAGTATGAGAAGCCATTTTTATAGCTACAGATGAACCCCATAAAAATCACTGCCCTTGTTTTACTACTGCTATCAACTGCCTGCAGTGAGCCAGATCGCCCCAGCCTGGCGCTTTACCCTGCCATACAGCGAGGTGATATTGCTCAGATCGAACGCCATATCAAATGGGGCGCAGATCTCAATCAGGCCAATCCGGATGGCAGTATGCCTCTGCATGTTGCCGCCAAGGCAGGTCGTTGGGTAGTCGTAAAGCTGCTGCTAAAACACGGCGCTGATATCAACACTCTGGACAAGCAGAACCATACGCCGCTCTATAATGCTGTTATGTCAGGTCGTACTCAGGTTGCTGAGATGCTTATCAAACGGGGAGCTACATTTGACATCAATAAGCTTTTACAAGTGGCCGTATCCAATCAGGTCACAGACCGTGATGTCTTTGAATTTTTAATGCAGCAAGGGGCGGACATTAATCACACCACCGAAAATGGAGATACGCCACTGCACATTGCAGTGAAAAAAGATTATCGGGTGATTACCAAGCTATTGATAAATAATGGTGCTGATATAAATGCCAAGGATGCTAACGAGCACACACCGCTTTGGCATGCCATTGGGCGCCACAATAGAGATATCAGCAGCCTACTCAAACGTAATGGTGCAGTGGTCAAATAACCACTGAAAGTAAGGACAAAAATATTTTCACTGCATCTTTTACCCTGTACTATATTCATCCACTGAAACTTTCAGCAGGTATTACATATGGCTTCCACTGTAGACGAACTCACCATCAGCTATTCTGAAGATGGCACCGATATCGTTAAAGAACTTGATAAACAGATCCTCTCCAAAGGCGCTTGGTCCACAGTTATCTTCCGCTACCAAGAGTGGAACCGCACAAAAAGCGAGTATGGCCCCGAAAAGTACAGCATCCGTCGTTATCAGAAGCGTAATGGCGAGTATATGCAGAAATCAAAATTTAACATCTCCAGCAAAGATCAAGCTAAGAATGTCGTTGCTGCTCTGGAAAAGTGGATTACAGACTAGATTCAATCTGATCGCCCCACTTCATCAAATCATCCAGTAGTAATCTCTTTTCTGCTGGCATATCTGGGGTATTTTTCAGTGCCGTAATTTGCTCACGGTACTCAGCCAAGGCGATACTCCCCCCTCCGTCGGATTCGAGGATTCGTTTCCGACGGAATTCCTTCCAACGCAACTGGCTATCAGTCGATAAAGTTTCTGGCCAATTGCGCGCCTGATAGCGAAACAGCATCTCAGGTAAGCGTCTGTCTTTAAAAGAGAGCTGCAAGCTACTTAAATCCTCTGCTTTTGTATTCCGAACAATATCGATCTGTTTATGATCATGGGCACTAAAAAAGCCACCATAAAGATCCTGGTCTGGATCAGTAACAGGATCAAACTGCTGCAAGGTATGAGCCTTTCGCACCTTCTCTTCAAATACAGATGCCTGCCGTAATATCTCAGCATGTCGGTTACCCACTGCCACATCAATCTGCCAACGCTCCATAGCTTCGGGGGTTAATGTATTCATCGGGACAACTGCCGGACTCTTATTCAAATGCACCATTTTGAGCGGCACACGCTCTACCCCTTCTGGCAGTTCCTTCGTTGGGGTAAATAGTCGTTGATGTAGCTCTTCTACACTAAGATCAAAAAAAGGCGCTGGGTCATAGCGAAGATCAAAAACAATCACACCATTCTTATTCACTGGATGCCGTGTGACAGGTGCCACCATTGCCATGCGCCCATAACAGGCAGGAAACATGGAAGAGACATGCAGTACCGGCGTTTTTTCACGCAGATTGAACTGCTGATCAACTAGGCGTTTATTCCGTAGCCGCAAAATATAATCAAACAGACGGGGTTGGCGTTGCCTGATCAGTCGGGCCAACTCAATCGTGGCATAGACATCTGATAGAGCATCATGTGCTGCCGTGTGGGATATACCATTGGCTGCCGTCAGCTCTTCCAGCTTAAAACAGGGGGATCCATCATCATATGTTGGCCACTCAATACCCTCAGGACGAAGGGCGAAGGTAAGCCGCACCATATCGATAATATCCCAACGTGAGTTGCCATTTTGCCACTCACGAGCATAGGGGTCATAGAAATTGCGGTAGAGGCCATAGCGGGTAAATTCATCATCAAACCGGATACTGTTGTACCCTACGCCACAGGTGCCTGGCTTTGCCAGCTCAGCATGAATCTGCCCAATAAATTCTGCTTCACACTTTCCTTCCGCAGTAGCTTTTTGTGGCGTCAGACCTGTCACCAGGCAGGCTTCAGGCTGAGGCAAAATATCATCTGCTGGCCGACAGTAGACCATCAATGGATCACCTATGACATTCAACGCCTCATCTGTACGAACACCTGCAAACTGTGAGGGTCGATCCCGGCGTGGATCTATGCCCCAGGTTTCATAATCATGCCAGTAGAAGGTATTCTGCATAGCTCCGGCTCCTTATCTTTATCTTTAAGGGAAGAATTATTCTATATTTTTGGCAAAAAAAAACCGCCCTGCAAAACAGGGCGGTTTTTTGATCGCATAAGCAATACTTATTTCTTAACGATTTTTTCCTTGATACGAGCAGCCTTACCTGTAAGGCCTCGCAGGTAGTAAAGCTTGGCACGACGAACATCACCGCGACGCTTAACTGTGATCTCACCAATAGCTGCGCTATAGGTCTGAAATACACGCTCTACACCTTCACCGTGTGAAATCTTACGTACAGTAAAAGCAGAGTTCAGGCCACGGTTACGCTTTGCAATAACCACACCTTCAAAGGCCTGCATACGTTCACGGTTACCCTCTTTTACTTTTACCTGCACGACCACGGTATCTCCAGGGGAGAATTCCGGAATCTCGCGCGTGATCTGTTCAGCTTCGAGCTCCTTAATAATGTTGCTCATGGTCGTTTGCTCCTATTTTGAACTGGCGCCAGTATGCGCCAATATAAATTCATCTAATAAAATCTGTTCGTCTGCAGTCAGTTTCCGATCCTTTATCAGATCAGGCCGACGCAGCCATGTACGCCCCAAAGATTGTTGAAGACGCCAGCGAGCTATCGCTTTATGGTTACCGCTCAACAACACCGGGGGAACCACTCGCCCATCAATTTCTTCAGGTCTCGTGTAGTGAGGACAATCCAGCAGCCCATCTACATGCGAATCCTGCTCTGCTGAGCCTGCATCCCCCAATACACCTGGTATAAGGCGGATCACTGCATCCATCAGCACCATGGCAGCCAACTCGCCACCACTTAAAACATAATCACCAATGGACCACTCTTCATCCACATAGTAATCAATAATTCGTTCATCAATCCCTTCATAACGGCCTGCGATCAGGATCATGCCATCCCTTTTCGCCAACCCCTTAGCAGCTGCTTGATCCAGTCTGCGGCCTTGGGGGCTGAGATAGATCACCGGAGTTCCCGGCTTTGCCGCCGCCTTGGCATGTTCAATGGCCGCCTTCAGAGGCTCAACCTTCATGACCATGCCGGGGCCGCCACCATAGGGTCGATCATCGACAGTACGATGAACGTCCTGGGTGTAATCCCGTGGGTTCCAAAATCCCAGCTCTACAAGGCCACGATCCACTGCTCGGCCTGTCACCCCTTGTTCATCCAGTGCCCGAAACATATCGGGAAAGAGGGTTACCAGATCAAAGCGCATTAAAAATCAGGATCCCAATCCACCATCATGAGTCCTGCTTCCAGATCCACGCTCTGAATGACATCCTGCCAGAGATATGGGATTAAACGCTCCCGTTCTCCCTTGACCACTACCACATCATTGGCACCAGTCTCAAGCAGGTGATCCACAATGCCTAGATCCAGCCCTTCCGTGGTTTGAACCTTCAGCCCTTCCAGATCCGCCCAGTAAAACTCATCTGCCTGCAGTTCCGGTAGCTGCTCACGTGGAACAGCGATGTCTGCTTGTATCAGCATCGCCGCCTGATCACGGTCATCACAGCCCTTCAACTGAGCGACCACACCTTTGCCGTGCGCACGTCCAGATTGAAGTTCATACTTTACCCAATTGCCTGCTTGTCGCAGATACCAACCTGAATAGGTCAGTATATTGGATCGGGGAGAGGTGTGAGAAAAGACACGCACCCAACCCTTTACACCGTATAGGCCTGACACCCGCCCCAGAATAAGCATATCTGGTGCATCAGCAGCGGCTGTTTCAGCCATCGTAGACTACCGATTTAGGATGTTAGGCTCTGCCGCCAGCTAGGCTGCAGCTTTAGCCTGCTCCTTCATGAGCGAAGCTACGCGTTCAGAAGTCTGAGCACCTTTGGAAACCCAATGCTCGATACGCTGCTGATTAAGACGCAGACGCTCTTCTCCACCTGTAGCAACAGGGTTAAAGAAACCCAGACGCTCGATATAACGACCATCACGCGCATTGCGGCTATCGGTTACCACAACATGATAGAACGGACGCTTTTTAGCACCACCCCTTGAAAGACGAATTGTTACCATGACCTACCCTTAAAGTTATCTTGTCACGCGCCACGGGCTCTACTGCCCGGCAGCAAGTAAACCGCGCATTGTACGCAATTTTAGAGAAAAGTGAAGTACCCTTTGTAAGAAAAAATTAGAATGGCATGCCGGGTGGCATCCGCCCTTTCATGCCCCGCATCATCTTGGCCATGCCGCCACCTTTCATCTTCTTCATCATTTTTTGCATTTGGGCAAACTGTTTAAGAAGCTTATTCACATCCTGCACCTGGGTGCCGGAACCCGCTGCAATACGGCGCTTACGCGACCCTTTGATGACTGCAGGAAACGCCCGCTCCTTTAACGTCATGGAGTTAACGATGGCAACCAGCTTGCCCATCTCTTTGTCATTAACCTGGCTTTTGACATGGTCTGGCACCTCACCCATGCCTGGCAACTTATCCATCATGGAAGCCATGCCACCCATTTTGCTCATCTGCTCCAGCTGCTCTTTAAAATCAGTCAGATCAAACCCTTTACCCTTATGGATCTTTTTGGCGAGCTTCTCTGCTTTAGTACGATCAACCTTGGCCTCTACCTCTTCCACCAAGGAGAGCACATCCCCCATACCCAGAATACGCGATGCCAATCGTTCCGGATGGAAGGGCTCCAGGGCTGTAGTCTTTTCACCTACACCAAGGAATTTGATGGGCTTACCCGTGATTTCGCGGATTGAGAGCGCCGCACCACCTCGCGCATCACCGTCAGTTTTGGTCAGTACAACACCGGTCAGCGGCAATGCTTCATCAAAGGCCTTGGCCGTATTGGCTGCATCCTGACCGGTCATACTGTCGACAGTAAACAGCGTTTCAATGGGATCAAGCTCAGCATGCAGCGCCTTGATCTCTGCCATCATCTCTTCATCGACATGAAGACGACCGGCGGTATCAACAATCAAGACATCCGCAAACTGTTTGCGAGCCTGACTGACCGCAGCCTTTGCAATAGCTAACGGTTTTTGATCTGGACTGCTGGGGAAAAATTCTGCCTGGACTTCTGTTGCCAAGGTCTTTAGCTGTTCGATAGCAGCTGGACGGTAGACGTCACAGCTCACAACCATAACCGATTTTTTCTGGCTCTCTTTGAGCCAGCGCGCAAGCTTGGCAACACTGGTGGTCTTACCTGAACCCTGCAAGCCCGCCATTAACACAACAGCAGGTGGCTGTGCAGCCAGGTTAAGCGCCTCATTGGCCTCACCCATGATGCTGACCAGCTCGTCATTTACAATCTTAACCAGCATCTGGCCTGGAGTCAGGCTGCTGAGTACATCTGCACCCAGCGCCTTAAACCGGACACGATCTACAAACAGCTTGACCACCGGTAGCGCAACATCAGCTTCCAGCAACGCCATCCGCACTTCGCGCATGGTGTCCTTAATATTCTCTTCGGTCAGGCGACCACGGCCGCGCAGATTGTTAAGTGTCCGACCCAACCGGTCGGTAAGATTATCAAACATACCTGGAATTTCCTGTTCGTTTACCCATCAGAATGCGGGAAAGCTTGTGGAATCTACTATAAAGGAATGCAGGCTGCAAAAAAGTCCGCAAAACTTCCTTTTCAGAAAGGCCCGAGTTATGCCATTATCACACTCAATATGAATCACACACTCATCGCAATCCTAGCTACGCTCTGTTATCTGGCCAGCGGCCTCATCATCGGCTTAAGACTCTTCAAAAATCACTTTGAGGTACGACTCCCCCGTCAAGGTGGAATAGCACTTGGGTTGATAGGCGTTGCGCTGCATTCTGCAGTGCTCTATCACACACTTTTTACTGACAGCGGACTTAATCTGGGCATTTTTAATGCCGCCTCACTTTCTGCCTGGATTATTGTGCTGACACTGATGCTATCAGCCATATCAAAACCCGTTGAAAATCTGGGCATCATACTGCTACCACTAGCCGCCATC